>Ga0315282_10011098_pt1 | contig 14020 bp, 17 predicted proteins | sample YL17G07_20_MG_FD_203693 | JGI IMG/M metagenome (GOLD analysis project Ga0315282, IMG submission 203693) | Sediment microbial communities from Yellowstone Lake, YNP, Wyoming, USA - YL17G07_20 | ecosystem: Environmental > Aquatic > Freshwater > Lake > Sediment | place: USA: Wyoming | collected... | reverse complement strand
GCATACGCATGTCTGTTCCGAAAATGGTTAAAATTAGGCCTTCGCGTCTGGGAGTGGGCTGTTCCTGCGAGAAAAACGCGGAAACCCTGGAAACTCGAGCTGTTTTCAAGCCTCAAGAAAAGAATAAGAGCCATTTTTGGTCAATTTGGGAACACGCATGCGCGCACCGAGGTCGGGGAGCGCATGGTAGCGTGGGCCACTTCGTCGAACCTTTGGAAGCAGAAAGAGATTATCTCGGCGCGCGTCTTATAAGAATGAGCTGCAAGATCGCTTATCTACCTTCTCTTCTGTTTCTTTCCCCCGCGAGCTCTTCTTGTTTGATGACCCTTCGCTTTGTCACGGCGAGCGCTCTCGACGACTTTTCTACGTGTATTCTGTCCTCCACCCATGTCTTGTCACCTCACCCTTCAATCGTCAATAGTGTCTTTTCCAAAATAAACCTGTTGGCAATAGCCCATTCACATTTCTATGTTTCATTAAGCCATGAAAGGGCAGACTTATAAAGGTATAATGGTAGACATGACAGACATGCCGAAGAGGAAGACCAGCGTAAACATGGAGGAAGACACCTGGAAACAATGGCTTCTCTTTGTCGTTCAGAAGCGCGGATCAAGCCGGGAGAGTAAGTGAGGAAACGGCCAGAGCCATCAAAGAATACGTGAAAAAACATGGAGATGAAACAATAGATGGCAAATGCGATTGATAAAGGCGAAAGCTCGCGCAAACTAGTTAATGTGGCTTTCGACGAAGACCAGATGAAGATTATCCGGTCATTGAAAGGCTTTGGAACAGAAGACGCGGAAATAGTCAGATCAATCGTGATGGCCTACTTGAGCGAACACAACTATATCAAGCAGGCGTCCATCGATCGCGATCACTCAATCGACGAATCAGATAGAAAATACAAACTTGCTCGCGCTCGCGGCAACTTCTGAATCGATCTATTGCTAAACTCAAAGCTAAAACACGTTGAAGATGAATCATAGAGAAGATCGCAGAAAAGCGCACGCTCTTTCTTTTGCTGTTCGCGGAAATAGGATCGCATGTCTCAAGATGACGACTTAAGCCGCTTAAAGGATTAAACCGATAAGCTTATAAGTGCGTATGCACATTATATCTTATAAGGATAAGCAAAAAGGATGGATGTACAATGATGACAGAAATGAGAGCGATACTTGGTGTCTGGCAATTTGCTTATTGGAAAAGCATCTAACACGTGCGAATCGTGCACAAAAATTGAAACATATACAAAAAGGGTTGGTAATTCAAATGGGGCGAATTTGCGTGGAGCTCCCAGATGAACTGGAAAAGAAGCTCAGATTTAAAACCGTCGAGAGATTTGGCGGTAAGAAAGGTGACCTATCTAAGGCTGTCGAAGAATCTGTGAGAACATGGGTTGCCTTAGACAAATAGGCGCGCGAACAAGCAATACTTAATGACTGGCCCCTCAATAGAAGCTCCACGTTTCGAGTTTGTCTTCACCCCCACCAACAAGCAACTTTCTTTGGAGAAAGATTGTTTCGGCGAAAGACTCTTTTTCGGCTTTCTTTCGCTTCAAGCACAGGTTATATTAATGCTCTTTGTTCCACGACTCGGGCATTTTGGGTTTTGCACAAGGCTTTATCCGCACGCACCTACTCGTCCTGAGTTTCAAGTTCCGAGACTATGTCTTCTGCGGTCTTTTTGTTGGCAAGCCAGTCAAAGAACAATTGCCAAGACCTCTCACGTTCGTCGCTCATCACTAATTCCAAAAGTTTTTGAAAAAACAAAAATGCTACGTCTTTTGATAGTTTCATAAGTTTTTCATGCGCTACGTTTTCCAAGTCCTTGAAGAATTCTATCTGAGCCTCCTTAGTCTCTTTTTCCATTCCATCCCCTCTTCTTAACCAACATTTGGCGGGGCGCTCGAAATGCTGTATGACGATTCTTCCATAAGTACTTAATTAGATATTGGTTACTTTTTTGGGTTTGGGGATAAAACTTTACTTTTACCCCTAAAACCCAAACACACAGATGTTAAAGTGGTCCGCATCTGGGAAAGCTTGGATAGTCTTTTGTTTCATCCTCAGGCTTTCGTAAGGACGCTTGGTTCTAATCGGCAAAGCCATCTTAATGCGCGCGATTAGCTCTTGAGAGACTTCATACTTCATGTCGCGCGTTGCATGCAAATGATTTATATTCGACCTTCCTAAGCTTTTTTTTGGAGAGTGTGATTATGGCGACATTTTTGATAATCTCTAGGCATTCTGCAGAGAACTGTCCGCTAAACAATGAGAGAATAAAGGCTATGACGTTAGCATTACCAGGCAAATTGGAAGGACTGGAGAAGAAACATGGAGTGAGAAGAGTAGGAGCTTGGACTGTAGTTCCCGAGCATCTGTTGGTTTGGGTGTATGAAGCTCCCAATTCAGAAGCTCTGCAAAAATTCTCAATGGAACCAGAACTTGTGAAATGGATGTCTTTCAACACTAGTGAGATCAAACTAGCTATGAGTCTTGAGGAAAGCATGAAATTGCTGAAATGAAATTAACCTTATTGGACACTTGACCACGACTGGAACAAACAAAAAGGTTGGTAGAAACTTAGGGTGGTTGCACTTGCGGTATCTGCCTGCAAAGTTGGAACAGTTTCTGAAAGGTTTGGCCAACGGTCACGAAATTGATCTCAACGTCGTCGTCAGCGGACTATATGGGTGGGCTTTTTCCGAGGCTGAAAGCAAAGAACAGTTCAAGATCTGGTTAGATGAGGCTTATCCTCCAACGGGAGATGCTAAAGAAGCCAGAGCTATGCGGGGAACCAAAATAGGAGATAGTAAAATCTGAGGGAGGCGAGGCAATGGAAAAAAGGAAGTTGGAACTTGTGTTCATCGATAAGAATGGAAAAGTGCACCCAGTAGATGAGGTTACTCGTGCAGAACTAGCTGAAGGTCTTGAAAAAATCTCTAAAGAGATCGCGAAGAGACTGGTATTGGTGAAAGAACAAAGATAGACTCCACAGTGTTTTCTAGCGTGCGCTATATTCTTGCCTGAGATAGTCTTATTAGAGGCGGGGCGGCAGAGCTATTCGTGTGGGGAGACTACCTTGGGTATTGACCCTTTGGTCTTGGTAGGCATTGTTCTGGTAATAGGTATAGTTCTGGCGGTTCTAGCCTTTGTTTTTTATCGGAGGAGTTTTGCCAGACGGGAAGCCACTCACTCGCCTCCGCGGCCACCGCCAAGGCCTCAATAGGCAGCGTCGTTGGTTGTATAAGGCTTTACCATTGAAGAGTTCCTGAAAAAACTGGCTGAACTGGAGGGTGGCAAATGACGTCAAGAGGATACATAGATTTCAACTGTGATTACTGGTGCGCGTTCTGCGGACGCAGAATTCCTTAAGGACAGGAAAAACATGACAGGCTAGGCCGCCCGATAGAGGGCGCGCGCTGATTGTGGATTAGACTATTTGCGAAAAAAGATGCTGATGACGCGAAGAACTACTGTCAATGAAGAGAAAACTAAAGAAGACATAGGTCTTAGCTCGCGCAGTGTTCATGGTTAGAACAGACTTAAATATCTACTCTCTTGGCTTTGACGTATGTGAAAGTGATTCGATCTTTACATGCCGATCAGCATATCAGTATATTTAATAGACCATGTTTGCAGACATTCTTCGGAGAAAAATCAGCTTGAAAATTCTGTTCATCGAGCCACCGAAAGACTTCTTCTTTGTAATGGGCGAGTACCTGCCACCGCCATACGGAATCATTCAGCTGGCTGCGTATCTGGAAAAAGAAATCAAGAACGTCGATATTGAAATCCTCGACTGCAACGCTGAACAAGTAGATTGGGAGCGAATGAAGAAACGAATCGAATCGTCCAATCCTGACATCGTAGCATCAAGTTCTTTGGCCACTTGCAACACCTACGTGGTCGCTAGGACTCTTGAAACGGTCAAAAACGTGAACCCGGACATCCTCACCGTCACGGGTGGGCAGCATTTTACAGCCACTGCACAAGAAAGCTTGAAGGAATACCCTGAAATAGACGTGATTGTCCGTGGAGAAGGAGAACAGACTCTTGCTGAACTTGTAACTAATTCAAAAGGCAGAAGCGCTTTTCCAAGAATCAAAGGTATCTCTTTTAGACATAACGGGCAAATCGTTCACAACCCTTCCAGGCCGTTAATTGAGAACCTAGATCAACTGCCATTCCCAGGTTACCATCTAGTCAAAGACACGGTTGACAAGTACCATTTTGCCATGATGGCAGGACGTGACAGCAGATACGCTTTGATTGAAGGTTCAAGAGGGTGCTCGCATGAATGTTCTTTCTGCACACAGTGGCGACACTGGCAAGGAAAATGGAGACTGAAAACTCCTAAACGTATTGCAGATGAAATGGAGTTTTGCCACAGAAACTTCGGCAGCAAATTCGTATGGTTGACAGACGACAACTTCGGCGCGGGCAATCGTGCCAACGACCTGGCAGACGAGATACTTAGGCATGGAACAGCCGACGAAAAAACCTGGTTTGTACAGGCCAGATGTGATGACATAATCAAAAACAGAGAAGTGTTGCCGAAACTGCGAAGGTCCGGGCTTACCTGGGTTCTATTGGGAGTGGAGAACTCTGAACCATCAACTCTCGAAGAATTCAGGAAAGGCATAACGCCGGAAGATGCGAGAAAAGCCGTGAAACTCCTCAAGGAGAACGGAATTTTTGCACATACAATGTTCATAATAGGCGGACGCAAAGACACTGCGAAATCCATAAGAAACCAATCAGAGTTCGCCAACGATCTGGACCCAGATTTTGTGATGTTCAGTACCCTAACGCCGTTTCCTGGAACAGGACTCTTTGAGGAGGCAAAGCGAAACGGGTGGATCGAAGACTTCAACTGGTCGCACTACGACATGGTTCACGCGATTATGCCCACTGAAACATTGCCAAGAGTACAAGTTCAGGAGCAGCTCTACGAATGCTATAGACGCTTCTACGGGCCATGGAAAAGGAAGCTTCAAGGAGTTTTCTCTAACAATGAGATGAAGAGAAGGGTTTTCAGGTACATGGCCGGCAGATCGCTGCTAGCGCAATTCAAGAGTCTGTTCGCGGGCGCCCCTCAATGAGAGCACGTGCAGAACGGAATCTGATCTTGAGGTTCATGATCGTTTGCTCGTTGCTCGGATCGTTCATAATCCTACTGATGGTCATATACCCACCTGCGACGATGCGAGACTATTTCTGGCGAAAACCGTTTGTCGGTTCAGTCTTCTTCCTGATATGTGCTGTTGGAAGCCTAGTCGCTGTCTCTCCCACATCGTGCTCCGCTACGCACAGAATGCAAATGATTGAAACGTCAAAGGACTTGGACGTCAAAACAGATTCTGCTGTTTCGTCAAAAGGCCATCATCCGGACTGCGGAAGATTTTCTAGCCACACAATACAGTTCAAGGGCACTTCTTATTGTGCTGCATGCACAGGACTACTCATCGGAGGGATCATGGCAATGAGCTTGACAGTCCTGTACTTCTTCTCCGCGCTTAGCGCTGAACTCATCGTTTTCCCCGCCCTTCTCACGGGACAATTGGGACTTGTATTGGTGCTAGTGCAATTCAAATTTAAGGGCTGGACCCGCGTAAGCGCAAACGTGCTGTTTGCATTGGGAAGCTGTTTGATGTTAATCGGAATCGATCAACTCGTGCGCAGTGTGTTTGTTGATGTTTACCTAACAGGCTTGATACTAGTGTGGATCATAACCAGAGTCATGATTTCACAATGGGATCACTACAGAATCTGTCTTAGGTGCGGTTTCTCTTGCAGAACGGAAAGAAAGGTTAGTGTGTCAGCGTCTTCGGCTTAGCCCGTACAGAGCGCCAATGATGACTAGAATTCCGAAGATGATTATCGCAAACGGCCAAACGTTGACGTTCGGGGAAATCAAGTTCGCTTGCTGCATGAAGTATATGATACCTGCGAGCAAAATGATGACGCCTATAGTGACACCTACGACTGCGCCGCCTCTTGGGATGCCGAAGCACTCATATTCCATTCGCCTATATGGTTCGCCGCGTCTGCGTCTTCCCCCGCACTCGTCTTCGACCCGCTCTCGTTCTGGCTCTCCAACAGCGTACAGTGAAGCGCCACATTGGGTGCAAGTCTTGGCGTCGTCTGGATTCTTGGCTCCACACTTTGTGCAGTAAACCATAGATACTTCTCCAACTTACCCACTCATAAGCGATATGTTTTAAGACTTTTGGTCAATTGAGCGCGTCTCGGCCTGACCGCGATATGTTAATGCCCGCGCCACGTTTGGCAGGAATTCGAGTACTAGAACATCTGCGGTAGATCTCAACAGTGCCTGTAATCTTGTCCAGGTTTTTGAAGCACGTCGTTGCAGTTTCTTTTCGCCTCTTTCGTAGAGGTTCCATTTGCCTGTTTGGGTCAGGCAGTCTCTCTATCGTATTCTTGAAAGCTGCAATAGGCTCCCAACGTTCGACCAGTAGATAATAGTAGAACAGGGTGCTGAAAATCGCTGAGTTAATCCATAGGGCTTTGTGCAGAGGCGCAACGTAATATTCGCATCCAGTTTTCCAGAAGGCTGGGGCCAGGTCTTGACGGCCAGTTTCACAGGACGCAGCTACTATGATAAGTGGTTTATGACCAATTTCGGGCCACAATCTTGTTATTTCATTCTTCTCCTTCTTGTAGATGTCTGTGGGCTTTGGGTCCTTTCATATTCCTGCCTGCATCCTTGTTTCTGTCGGATTTTCCTGCTCATCATAAGCACTACCGTGAGCGGAAATGTGAACGTATCGTTCCCTCAACTCTCTCAAGGTGTCAATAAAATCTTTTTTGGCTTTTATTGCAGACGAGAGCTCGAGGCCTTATTTAGCGGCGCTTAGTCGTGACTTTGATTTTGAAGAGTTGGTGTTCTGGTGCGGATGCAATTGCTTCTGCCAGGTACTCGCTAGTCGCGCCTTTTGACATTTTGTCTTCTAGTTCCTGCACCATTTTGGGGTTGACAGATATGAGTAGGGTCTTGTCTGAGCCTGTCGTTTCGAATTGCGCAGTTATCTTTTGCCGCGATTTTTCCAATTTCAACCTCTGATTTCCAATCGTGCAGTGCGTGGCTGATTGTATTCCATCAAGAATGCATGAGAACGGCGTGAGAAAGGGAAGTCTGACAGACGCTCGTAGCTCTCTGCTTTCCTCGTTTTCGGAGTTAAGGATTTGCCTAGCAGCTTTTCCCATTCTGACGCCGATGACGAGAAAAGGTCCCAAGTGACCATGCAGCGTCGCAGCGTCTTTCATTGACGTCTCAAGTTCCCTTGTTTCTTTAGTCATCCTTGATTTTCCTCACATTTGCCTTTTCAAGCGTCAATATGACGGGTAAGGTTATCGCAACCGTCATGATTCCGCCGATTAGGTGCCATCCTCCCCAAAAAGTCAGTGCCACTTGAAGCGTTTGGTTCGGTGTGAATAGCACACCGATTAATACACCGGCAAGGTAGGCAGATGCAATCGTTGCAATGGCTGCTATTGTCAGGTTGTACGTTGAAATGCGGATTTTGTGTTGATTTGCGAACATTAGCAGGTCAAAGATGACTGCTGAAGCTGCGAAGCAGATTATCAGCGGTGGGCCTCCGAATGATATGGCAACTATTGAGCCTACGATGCCAGCCAGCGAGCTTGTGCCGAACTTTCCAGTCGCCCATGTGACGAGTAGCAATGGAAAGAAAGCTGCAAAATCATGCAGGGGGGGATGCTGCAGCAGTTGCCAACTCAGAGGTCCCAAAGTCAAGTTTAGGACCGCGAAAACGGCGCTGAAGACACCTGTTAGCGCAATGTTGACTGTTGTAAGGTAGGTCCTGTTGCTCATTTTGTCCGCTCGGTAACACTTTTTTGTGCAATAGTAACACTGGACTGCATAAAAACTTTATGGTAAGACGTGTTAGGAGCTACTTGTGAGAATGTGGCCAAGATTGTCCGCGTAGGTGTGACCTTTCCGCCTGAACTCTTAAAAGATTTTGATGAAGTCATCGGCACGATGGGTTATGGAAATCGTTCTAAGGCCGTTCAGGATGCTGTCAGAATTTTCGTCTCTGAGAAAAAATGGCTTCAAAAGGAAAGCGGAAGTCAAGCTGGAGTTTTAATGATACTTTACGATCATGAAACCAGAGGTCTAGAAAGCGCGCTAACTCACATACAACACCATTATGCACACATCATATGCTCAACAATGCACATTCATCTTAGCGAAAGAGACTGCCTTGAAGCAATTGCCGTCAAAGGAGACAGCGTTGAAATCCGCAGATTGAGCGATGAGTTAACTGCAAAAAAAGGAGTAAAACTGTCGAGAACTACGGTTGTCCCTGTCTAGCCAATCGGATGCGTGGCATAAGAACAAAGGTAGCGCGCATGGGTGTTCCGAAATTTCCTGCTCCTAGTATGGTTGGTTTGACCGACTGGCAAGAGAGAACTGCTTCGCTGCCACATGCGGCTGTTGGGTTGGCACGATGAGCGCGATGGAAACGTTTGGGAATGTTGTGGGGTGTGTTAGCCTACAAAATTCGCCTACCCGGTCGTTTTGCTCTTTTGAGCGCAGAACGATAAAAATGGCTTCGAATTCTGCGTGCCCTTTGGTTTAGCGTGCGCTACGCGGTCATGGCTCTTCTGAACACTGGCAGGGCTATTGCTGTCATTACCGTTCCGAATACTATGAGCACCGTCAGCTCGGTCGCTATTGCTGGGACTCCTGCACCTAAGACCATAACTTTTCTGAGAGCTTGGGACGCGTATGTGAGGGGAAGAACTTTCGATATGTCTTGCATGTACCACGGCATCTGCTGTATTGGGAAGAACACGCCGCTGAGAAACATCATTGGAAACATCAGCGTCATCATCAACATCATTGCCGTTTCTTGATCCTTTGCGAAGGACGTGAGCACGACGCCGAGGCCGACGAAGCTGAACACGCCTAGCAGTAGTAAGCCAATTACTAGCAGCATGCTTCCGTGTATGGTGACCCCGAAAAGAACAGTGGCCAGTGTCAGTATTATTGCGCCTTGGAGCAGACCTCGCGCTGTTTGGGCGAGAGTCTTTCCAAGTATTATCGACAACCTGTTGATTGGCGCCACCATCATTCCGTCCAACGTGCCCATTTCTCTTTCATGTGATATGGCTGCGGGAAGCCCTGTCATCACGCTCATCATCACGGTCATGGCCACTATTCCTGGCGCAATGAAGTCGAAATAGCTGAAGTGTCCCGAGACGACTCCTTCAGTTTGAATGTTGTATGGCTGAACAATTGCTAGAGAATTGTTTTCGTTTACTACTGCTGGATTGAGTTGTTCAACCGTGTGTTGAGCGAACCCTGTGCCCATCGACTGAAAGACGGCGGTTAAAGCCGCTTGGATAGTCGCTGACACTTGGGGATTAGACTGGTCTGTCACGATGATGACTGTTCCCTGTTCTCCATTCAGGATGCTTTCCGTGAAGTTGCTGGGGATAACTATGCCGCCCTCGACATCTCCCTTCTGGACCAAGTCCTTTATTTCGTCAATGCCTGTAGCGTTGGTAATAGTAAGCATTCCTGTGCTGTTGTTGATCCCCTGCAAAACTGAGAGGAAAGTCTGGCTTCCAATACCAATAGTGGAATTGTGGTAAGGTGCGTCCTGGTTAGCCAATGCGACGGGCACGTTGCTTAGGGTGTTGTTGGATGGGTAGATGAAGCCAACCATGAGCATCATGAATAGTGGCATTAATATGAGCATGATCATTCCCAGCCTATTTCGGAACAGGTCCAGCAAATCTTTCCAGGCTATTCGGAAGCTGTTAGAAAGTACACCCATTTTCGTCTCACCTTACCCTCGATTGCGCCCCAAAACGCCTATGCTCCATGGGTATCTTTTGCTCTGCGCTGTCCCTCACTTCATGCCCAGTCACGTGTAGGAAAACGTCTTCGAGCGTGGGTTGAATGTTTTGTATCGAGTCTATCTTAGCTTTACTCGCTCTTATTGCATCGATTATGGTGTTGAAGGCGTCGTCCCCGTGAGCGTGGATTTTGAGGTGGCTGCTGTTTTCTTGAGAAACGGCTTCTACGCATCCAAGGCTGCGCACCATCGTGACAAGTTCAGGTGTTAGATTGGAGATTTCAAGAGTCAATATTGTCGTGTTGGCTCCTGAAATCATCTTTTTCAAGTTGGTTGAAGTGTCGAGTGCGACGATTTTCCCATGATCGATGATTCCAATGCGGTCGCATAACAAGTCAGCTTCGCCCATCATGTGAGTTGTAATTAGGATCGTAATATTGCTCTCTCGGTTCACTTTCCTTATGAATTCTCTGATTTCAACCGTCGACTGGGGATCAAGGCCCAATGTAGGCTCGTCCAGGAACAGCACTTGCGGCATGCCGAGCAGCGCTCTTATCACGTTCATCCTCTGCCGCATGCCTGTAGAGAAAGTGCCCACCTGTGAATTCTTCCATTTGGTCAGCTGGACGAGTTCCAGAAGGTCGTCGGTTCTCTTGCTGAGAACGTTCTTTGGAAGGTTGAATAATTTTCCGAAGAAGAACAGGTTTTCCTTGGCGGTCAAACGATTGTACATAATCATTTTCTCGGAAACGATGCCAACCAGCTTCCTGACCTCAGTGTCGTTCTTTACTATGTCGTAGCCGCCGATCGTTGCTGTCCCTTTTGTGGGCCTGCTCAACGTGCAGAGCATCCGTATAGTCGTGCTTTTGCCTGCTCCGTTGGGGCCGAGGAGACCGAAAATCTCTCCTTTCTTCACGTTGAAAGAGATGCTGTCAACGGCCACGAAATCCTTGAACATCTTGGTTAGGTTCTTGACTTCAATCATGGACTCGTTTTCCAAGAGATTCACCGTGAAACTGCAATATTGTTCATTGCAATATATCGGAGCAAAATATAAATATTCCGATTATATCAACATTGTTCCAACGAGAAATTATGCGCACTGAAAAAGAAGAGGAAGCCGCTGACTGGCTCAAGGAAATGCGGAGGGGTTACCTGCGAATCGCAGTGTTGACTCTTCTGAGCAGGAAGCCCCGTCATGGTTATGAAATCATGAAGGAGATTAAGGAGAGGACAGGCGGTTTCTGGAGACCGACTGCCGGCGGCATCTATCCTATTCTTCAGAGTCTGGAAGAGTCGGGGTATGTTGAGGGCGAATGGGATGCCCGCCAGAGACGAAAAAGAAAGACTTATCAGATTACTGACATGGGGAGGCCTGTACTTCAGCAGGCTCTTGCCAGACATAATCAGATTGCTGACAGCATGGCTGACCTGTTCAGGGAATTCATGAAAGATGTTCTGGACGTGAAATCTGCCACGAGGCCGCCTGTGCCTAACCTTTTCTCGGCTTTTCTTGAAGAGAAGAAGGAGAGACCTGAGGACACTGTCGCCGTATTGAAGCGTAAGCGAGGCGAGATTGAGGAGGTTATTGAGCATTCGCAGAACGAGTTGCACGTGATTAACAGGCAGCTGGCTAGGATGGAAACACATAAGAAGAGGACTTCGCGTGGGAGGTTGAAATAAGTGTCTGCGATTACAGGCTCTGACCCTATCAGTACAATCCTGAATCTTGTTTATCTTGGAGTTTTCGTTGTTTTCATGTTCTTCTCCCAGAAAATACAGGCTCTCTTGATGATGCGTCAGGTATCACATGCCTTGACTAGACTCCAGAGCATGAGAGACAAAGCTAAGCAGGCAATCACCACGGCAATAATCGAGGTGGGTAAGCCGGTAGGGGATCCGAAGCCGAGGCTCGAGAGGCTTCTTCAATTCTTCACTATTCCGCCTGAGGGCATGGATCCTGCGGGAGTTGTTCAACGATTAGAGCACTTGCTTGATACGGCGGATTCGAGAATCAGAGATGAGATTAGGGCAATCGCGCCCAGTGCTGATGAGAGACAGTTGTTGAATTTGCAGAATCTTTTGGAAGCAGCGCAGGCGCTGAACACGCTCTACCGCGTTGTGAGGCATTATTATTTGCTGGGTAAGAAGGACGGCACGTTGTATTCGACAGTGCAGGTCCAGATGCAGTTGCCCACGATCATGGAGGAGGCTGAAGCCTACCTTTCGTTCTTGGACGCTTTCACACAGGGCAAACCGGTAGGCGACGGCGTGGGAGCGTTGACCGCGTCAAAACTCATGGCGGGCCAGGAGAGGCGAGAAATTGCCAAGGAAATGGTGGTTGCTGAAACCACGGTTGACGGCAGGCGTGTGCTTGCTACAAAGGCCAAGGGTCCTGGCGGTGCGGTTGGGAAGGTTGGAGATGCTGTTAGCAGCTTGATTGAAGCTAATGCTGGAAAAGTCAGGCTTGTCGTGATGGTGGACGCCGGGCTCAAACTGGAAGGAGAAGACTCCGGCGACATCGCAGAGGGCATAGGAGCCGCAATCGGCGGAATCGGCGTTGACAAGTACAAGATAGAAGAAGCAGCAACCAAGCACAACATTCCAGTCTACGCCATAGTCATCAAAGAGTCTCTGAAAGAAGTACTAGCACCAATGACAGATACAATCTCTCACGCGGCTGACGGAGCGATGTCGAGATTCAGAAGCATCATCCAAGAACGGACCAAAGAAGGAGACATAATCATCGTCGTCGGCGTAGGCAACACGATAGGCATCGAATGACACTAGCGCGCGCGTGTTTGTTCCTAATAATTATAGCATGAAGCGCTCTTAGAAGTGGTACGAAAGGTTTTTCATGGCAGGCTCAGGTCTGCCAGAACAACGTTGCGATTAGTCTTGATTCTATGTATTCAATCACTATGTTGTTCGGGTCTTACTTCTCTTTCCATTCTATGGCTGTTGATCGTGCGTGCTTCACTGTCTTTCCGTCAGCTTTGTAAGCCAACCGCGCGTAATGGGTTTGAGAGGAGGCGGTAGCGTTGGAATTCAGAGAAGTAGTCGTCAAACGGAGGAGCGTTAGAAAATTCAAGAAAGATGCTATTCCGGAGGAGTCTCTAGGAAAAGTGCTTGAGGCTGGGCGTTGGGCTCCATCGGCTGGTAACTGTCAGCCCTGGCGTTTTCTGGTGGTTACAGATCCTGAGATCAAGGCGAAGACAGCAAGTAACTGCACGAGCTTCAGTAAGGAGCACTGGAAACAATTTTCACCTGCACGAGCCAAATATCTTGCCGCTCGCGGTGGATCTTGGGACAAGTCCTATATGAGAGACATCCCGATTCTTGTCGTAATATTTTATAAGTTGCCAGAGAACATGAGCGGTGAACTTGTTTTGGGCTCGGTCTGGATGGCTGTTGAGAACATGCTGCTGGCCGCCACGGATGAAGGACTTGGCAGTTGCGTGTACACCTTCTTGAACAGAAACGAAGAAAACAAACTGAAACGTATTCTGAAAGCAGGCCGAAGAGACAGAATAGCCTGCATTGTTCAGCTTGGATATACAAAGACTGAGCCGTTCCCCGCTTGCAGGAAACAGCTCAGTGAAATCGTCTCATACGAACATTTCTGAAAGACACAGTCCTGCCCAATGAAAACGAGTTTGCGCACGCGAAGAGAGCTCACAGCTGATGATTTCATTGACTTGCACAGAATGATTAAGAAATTCGCCGAACCCACCGCTTGATTGATCTGAAGGATGTTCTCATATCCCCTCTTCTGCGTGTTTTCATGTTGGGCAGTTCGGACATACCGTTTCTAAGCGACTGCTTAGCTTATTATTTCCTGGAGCAAAAGGATTTCCGACATAGAATAGCGGAGTTCGGGAGACATCTCCACTTCAGGTCAGGTTCAAATCCCATCCTCCGCATCACCAGAGAAAAGCGAGTTGTGAATGTTGCCGTTTGGCAGGTGGTTGAACGATATTCTTCTGCAAAAAACAGCTACAGATGACCGTGTCAAGAATTAAATATCGAGCTGAGTATTGCTGCTAAATGGAAGACTGATATCTTGGATGAAGAAGGGTTCAAAAAATACTGTCTAGAAAGAAAGCTGAGTAAAAAGACAATACAGGCGCACGTCAAGATTGTTAAAGAGTTCGAAACTTTTCTGATAAC
>Ga0315282_10011097_pt1 | contig 14020 bp, 12 predicted proteins | sample YL17G07_20_MG_FD_203693 | JGI IMG/M metagenome (GOLD analysis project Ga0315282, IMG submission 203693) | Sediment microbial communities from Yellowstone Lake, YNP, Wyoming, USA - YL17G07_20 | ecosystem: Environmental > Aquatic > Freshwater > Lake > Sediment | place: USA: Wyoming | collected... | reverse complement strand
CCTGACTATCCCAAAGCAGTGGCGGTTAAGAAGCAGCTAGAAACTTTCCAAGCCGCGCTGGACCAGCAAAAGCAATCTCTAACGCAGAATATCGTGGACGAGTACCGCGCCGCAGTTCAACGCGAGCGGTATTTGGCGGACGCCCTGGAGCGGCAGAAGAAGGAAGTAAATGATATTGCCGAAAAGACCATCCAATACAACATCTTGAAGCGTGAGGTGGACACCAGTCGGCAGCTTTACGACGGCCTCTTGCAACGGCTGAAGGAGGCGCAGGTTTCGGCGGGATTAAAGGCCAGCAATATCCGCGTCGTTGACCCGGCCGAGATCCCCGAGAGGCCGGTAAAGCCACGGGTAATCTTAAATCTTGCTCTGGGGATCATCCTGGGACTCGGCTTGGGCATCGGACTCGCGTTCTTCCAGGAGTATCTCGACGTCACCATCAAGAATCCGGACGAGGTGGAGCGACTCGTGCGGCTGCCTTCCCTGGGCGTTATTCCCGTGTTCTCCTCAGATGGCGCCGGCAAGGCCGCAGGAGAAACACGCCTCTCGGTTGTCCCGCCTGGCCATAGGCCGGTGGCACCTGCCATTCAGACCAACCCTGCCGCTCTGGAAGCTTTCCGGTCTCTAAGGACTTCGATCCTACTTTCAGCAAACCCGATCCCGAGATTGCTTCTGGTTACCAGTGCTCTGCCGGGAGAAGGCAAAACTACCACCACAGTTAACTTGGGCGCCACGCTCGCGAGTTTGGGGAGCCGCGTCCTCATCGTCGATTGCGACATGCGGCGCCCTGCCTGCCACCGGTCAACGGGAGTAGAGAACAGCCCCGGGTTTGTGCAGTGCCTGACGGGCCGGGTGGAGCTGCGAGACGCCATCCTGCCTGTGCCGGGCGTGGCCAATTTGAGCGTTATTCCCTGCGGCCCGGTTCCGCCCAACCCGGCCGAAGTCCTTTCCGCGCCGCTTGCCAGTGAACTGCTGAGGAGACTGCGCGGCGAATTTGAGTACGTGATTGTGGACTCCCCGCCCTTGCTGAGCGTAGCGGATGCGCGCATACTTTCCACGCTTTCGGATGCCGTGGTTTTAGTGGTGCGCGCTTACGAGACGCCTTACGATGTGGTGCGGCGCGCTCGCGCTCTGCTTTACGCGGCGGGCGCCCGCATTTTGGGAGTCGCCCTGAATGATGTGGACTTCCGGCGCGAGGGCTACGGGTACGGATACAAGGGTTATTACTACCGGTATGGCTATGGCTACGGGTATGGGTACGGAGAGAAGGCTGCCCCTGACTCCGAGGCCCACCGCGACCCCGAGACCCCGTAGCAAGCCGGGGAAAAAGTGGCGTGTCGCGTCAGGGCATGGTTTCCGAGGGCGTGTGAAAACCATCGCTGTAGCGGCGGCCCCGTCCCGGTCGGGGTCGGGATCTATGACCGTCGCAAGAATCGGCGTTCGCAGAGCGCCGCTACAATTAGCGAGCCTATTGAGGATAGCACAATAAGGTGACAGGGTGCCTGTAGCGGCGGCCCCGTCCCGGCCGGGGTCGGCATCTATGACCGTCGCAAGAATCAGCGCTCGCAGAGCGCCGCTGCAATCATACTCAGTAGGCTTTGACGTCGCAGCGCGGGCAGGAAAAACGGTGTGTACGGGAACCAAGGTAACACTGGGGTGATGGCGTAGGCGCGCAGACTTCCTTTTGTAGCGCCGCGCGCGGGCGCTGACACGGGAGGACGAACCAGGTGAGAATCGGTATCGTTGGCTACGGCGTGGTGGGTAAAGCCCTGGAGGCTCTTTTGCGGGGAGGCGGGCACGAAATCCTCATTTATGATGCGTTCCTGGAGCCCTTCAACGGGCCCGAGCGGCGCGCTGAGATCAACAGTTGCGACCTGGTATTTGTCGCTGTGCCGACGCCCGAGGGCCCCGAGGGTCGGTGCGATATTTCCGCCGTCGAAGAGGTGGTGAGCTGGGTCGGGGTGCCAACTTGCATCAAGTCCACGATCCCTCCGGGCACCGTGAACCGGCTCGCCGCAAAGAATAACCCGCAGCTCTGTTTCAGCCCCGAATACGTCGGCGAAACGAAATGGCATCCCTGGAAGGACATCGAGAACCACGGCTTTCTGATTGTGGGAGGAGACCGTGAGACCTGTAACCTTGTGGTGACCGCTTATCAGGCCGTCCTCGGGCCACTCCCTCGCTACTACATGACCGATGGGACTACGGCGGAGCTCTGCAAGTACATGGAGAACACCTTCTTGGCAACGAAGGTGGCTTTCGTGAACCAGTTTTATGACCTTGCGCAGGCCTACGGTGTGAACTTCAACGAACTTCGCGAACTCTGGGTACTTGACGAGCGAATCGGCAGGTCACACACGATCGTCACTGAAGAGCGCGGCTACCGAGGACGCTGCCTCCCCAAAGACATTGCGGCGATCATTCAAGCCGCAAAGGCGTTCGGCGGCGCTCCATTGTTGGAAGCTGTGGACCGATACAACGATGAAGTATGCCGGCGCGCGGATGGACAACGGGAAAGGGCGGTACCCGTGAGCAGCGGGCACGAAGCAACGGGGCACTAGGCTAGAGGCATGAGGAACTCGGGCGGAGTAGAAGCCTTCTACCGCCCGTCGCATGGGCTGGTCGATCCTGGGGCATAAGGAATGCATGCTTTTGGCGAGCGGTTGCACACCCGCAGTGGGGCGCTGGCCAGGAATCGTCGGACCAAGCCGAACGCCCAGGTGAACTTATAAGCGCGCCACTCGCGCGCGTTGCACTGCTACTCGTTCGGCTCACAGAGGCAAAGCTCTCGCATCGATTTGAGGGTCTCGACCGAAGCTGCGGGTGGTTCCTCCCTCTCCAACGACAACCATGACGCCCAGGATAAAACAGTTCAGCTCCGGCCAAACGCGACAAGCGCAGGAGGCTATCTCGACTGACGAAGCGCCTCATCTTCTCAAGATACACGGAGGTTTGTTGGCTCGGAACACCGTCCTGAACCTTCTGGGGCAGGTGATTCCGCTCCTCATAGGGCTGGCCACGATTCCTTACATCGTCCGTGGCTTGGGCACCGAGCGTTTCGGGGTTCTCGCGATCGCTTGGGTTCTTCTGGGCTATTTCAGTCTTTTCGACCTAGGCTTGGGGCGTGCCACCACGAAGTTTATCGCCGAATGCCTGGGCCGCCACCAAGCGGAAAGGCTGCCTGGGCTGGTTTGGACGTCTCTTGGGTGTCAACTCATCTTCGGCCTGGCCGGGAGTTTGCTGGTCGGCGCGTTCATTCCGGTCCTGGTGGGCAGAGTGCTCAAAATCCCCGCCTCGCTCGTCCACGAGGCGAGAGTCAGCTTCTTCATCCTAGCTTTTTCGTTGCCGCTGGTTCTGGCAACGAGCGCCTTGCGCAGCGTTTTGGAATCCGCGCAGAGGTTCGATCTGGTCAACTTCGTGAAAGTCCCCGCCAGCATCGCGGTCTTTCTTCTGCCGGCTCTTGCTTTGGCTTTCGGGTGGCGTCTTCCAGGGATCGTCCTCCTTTTGGTCATCGCTCGGCTCGGGGCCACTCTCGCATATCTGGCAATCTGCCTGAGGGTTTTTCCCGCCCTGGGCCGGGATCTCTCACTTGACCTCAGGGCGCTTCGCCCACTTCTGACTTACGGGGGGTGGATTACCGTTTCGGGCGTGATCAGCCCTATTCTCGTCAGCGCGGACCGGTTCGTAATCGGTGCGCTCGTTTCGATGGCGGCGGTAGGCTATTACGCGGCGCCGTCGGAGATGGTTGGCCGGTTAACGATCTTTCCCGGCAGCCTTGTCGTGACGCTGTTTCCGGCCTTCAGCAGCCTGGATGCTTTGGGAGACCGAGAGAGGCTGGAGAAGCTTTATGCGCGCTCGGTCAAGTTCCTGCTCCTGGCACTCGGTCCGGTGTTGGTGTTGCTGATCGTCTTTGCTCGGCAGATCCTTCGGTTGTGGTTAGGGGCCGACTTCGCGGCTCAGAGCACAGTCGTTTTGCAGATCCTTGCGCTGGGCGTTCTGCTGAACTCCCTGGCGCTCGTTCCATACACGCTGATCCAGGGGCTGGGCCGCCCGGACGTGACCGCGAAATTTCATCTGCTGGAGTTACCGTTGTACGCTGGCGTGTTGTGGCTTCTGGTGCGGCACATGGGGATATCGGGGGCGGCTGTTGCCTGGACGACCCGTGTGGGGTTTGACGCTCTGCTTCTTTTCGGAGCGGCGTGGCGACTCAAGCTCGCCTCATTGCGTGTTTTGGCGGAAAACGGACTCGTAAAGAGCTTGCTGGCTGTGCTGGGTTTCGGAGGTGTTCTGCCGCTCACTCTGTGGGCGACTCCGGCTCTGCTGACTAAGGTGGTTTTGACCGCACTCTGGCTGTCTCTCTTCGCCATCGCGACGTGGAGCTTCGTTCTCGACAGGCGGGACCGAACATTTCTGACGGGTGCGGCTGCCCAGGTGTTCGGAACGTTCCGCAACCTCCAATGGTTGTGATAACCGTCGAGCTGCGTGTGAAGGTGGGAGGCTCCAAGTGAATCAGATCGCCCCCTCGCAGACCGGATAGGCTGCGGCTGCAATCCTTTGGGGCTGCGAGTTTTCTTTCGGGGAAGAGTGTCCCGCAAGGTTGAAATTCGAATGACAAGCTGGCTAACGCGAGCAAGTTCAAAAGCGAGATCCCTCCCGCAAGGTGGAAGTGGATGGTTTCCGGGACTCCCTAGTTCACACAGACATGCCCGTCGTACTGCAGCGGATATTCTTGTGTGGCTGATGCTTTTCGCGCCCTTTCTTTTCCTACCATCCAAGCACGTTGTTTCACTCCTTAGTGGGGGACGAGTTGAAGGTGTTTCTTTGCTCGAAGTCGCAGATATGATCGAGGGATGCGCGCGACTTTGGTCCAGCCTGCCTGCTTTGGTAAAGGGCCTTAAGTGACCGAATTTTTCGAACGAGCTTGCCGATGTCCGGACTGCCGAGGCTTTCCGCTGGTCTTTGGCGCGAACGAGGTCTGCTGTCAGCAATGCGGTGCGGTTTTTCCTTTAGCTTTCGGGAAGCCGGTCCTCGTTCGCCACGATAACGAAATATTTCCATTAACCTCTTACTCTGATGTGGGAAGCGTGCCGGCCAAGCTGCGGTTTGTAGGAATCAGGAAGGTGATTCCCAGCCCGTCTGTCAACTTGGCGTGGAAACGGAGCTTTGAGGCGTTTGTTAAGCTACTGGACGGCTTCAATCCCGCTTACGTACTGGTGGTTGGCTCTGGGCGACAACGGGACCGCCTGGAGAACGTGTCCTCCCTCCCACGGAATATTCGTTTTGTGTACGCCGACGTGGATGTTGGTGCGACTGTGGACCTGTTTTGTGACGCCCACGAGTTGCCATTCAAAGAGCAAGTATTCCACGGGGTCATCGCGACCGCTCTCTTGGAGCACGTCCTCTACCCTGAGCTTGTGGTCGCTGAGATGTACCGGCTACTAGTTAACGGCGGGGTCGTGTATTCCGAGGTCCCCTTCATGCAGCAAGTCCATGAGGGTGCTTATGATTTTACGAGGTATACCCTGTCAGGGCACCGAAGGCTGTTCAATCAATTCCGCGAAATCTCGAGCGGCTTGGTTGCGGGGCCCGCGACTGCACTCGTTTGGTCACTCGAGAACTTTGCATCTTGCTTTATGCCGTCGGCTACGCTGAACGCGGGCGTAAAACTGGGGGTCAGGCTGGCGCTGGGATGGATCAAGTATCTCGACTATATCCTCCAAGGTAGTCCTGGGGCCAGCGATTCCGCCTCCAGCACGTACTTCCTCGGCAGAAAAGAGCAAGGATTTAGGACGCCGGACAAGAGCATTATCGACCGCTACCCTGGTTCCAAGCATATCCGGCACGTCTGATACACTACACGCCGATCATGCATACACTTCTGCTCAGCCGTTATAGTCGCCTCGCTGCGAGCAGTCGGATTCGCTCTTATCAGTATTTGCCCCATCTGGCGAGGCAAGGTATCCAAGTCACTGCGGCCCCCCTTCTTAACGACGCTGTACATTGGGCTCGTCCTCGGTTCCCTACGAATATATCCTGTGGTGGGTGCGAAGAAGGGACAGGCTGGATTACTGTGCGGCCCAAAACCTCTATCGTAACTGTAACTTTCAATAGCCGGGAGGGGCTAAGGAAATACATCGAAAGTATTGACGTCGAAGCTCGGGAAACTCCCTTAGACGTGACGGTGGTCGATAATGCATCCTCGGACGGAACGGTGGAACTGCTCAGGGTCGAGGCGAAGCGCCCCTTTCTCAAAATTATCGCCAACGAAGTTAACCTGGGATTCGCGAGATCCTCAAATATGGGCGCCACCGCATCCGTGGGCCAATATCTCCTATTCCTAAACCCAGATACGGCGGTTAAGCCCACAGCGATCAGGAAGCTCACAAATTTCCTTGACGAGCATCCTGAAGCAGGTGTCGTCGCCCCGAAGATTCTCAATGAGGATGGCTCGTTGCAGTTTTCCTGTCGTGACGAGCCGCGCATACTTTTTGCAGTTCTCGAAGCTTTTCGGTTGTGGCGGCTTTCCCCTGGGTTGTTTGGTGGCTATCGTTACGCTTCCTGGCACCATAATACGACAAGGGCGGTAGGATGGGTGTCAGGAGCCTGTCTGATGATTCGGAAAAGCTTGTTTGAGGAGATAGGTGGCTTCGATGAGAGTTTTTTTCTGTACTACGAAGATACAGACCTGTGCCTCCGCGTGAGGCGAAAAGGCTTCTCGGTGTACTACCTGCCAGAAGCGCTGGTCATTCATACAAAGGGAGCGAGCTCCAAAACAGCAAGAGAAAGCGTAGTACTTAACGATTGCCTATCGGCATTGTATTTTTTCAGAAAACTCAACGGTCGTTGGTCTTGCTTGTTCTTACGCCTGGCGTTGTTCGCTTCGAGCGTGGCCAAGGGCATAATGGCTTACGTTTTGAGCCTTATCCGGCTTGACCGCAATTATCGAGTGATTGGGCAGAGTTATCTTCATACCGCAGCGCACTTGGCTTGCTTTCGGTCGCTACGGGCATTTCCTAATTGCCGGTGACACGCCACCGTCAAAGGGCTTCCGAAGACACGATGCCGGGATGAAGGTGGCGTCATCAAGTGAAGATGACACAGATGATCAACCGAGTCTTCCCCAGGAGACTGGGATGAGCATGAAGCAATGCAATCCGCAGCTCAAGGACGGGCTGGGAAAATATTTTCCACCTAGTTGGAATTTGTTGGCCTCGGCATTCGGCCGCATCATAGACTTGATGGAAGCAGGAAGAGTCCGGTTGTTGCGTGGGAAGGTTCTGCCTAACGAACGAATCGTGGAGTATCCTCTGGTTTTTCGGCTCGGGCGGTTCAGGAACCGGCAGCTGCAAAAGGCATATGGGCCGTACGCGCGCCAACTCCAACTTTGAGGGGTGGGGACTACGGTTCGCACCCCTAGCGGTTGCGGTTAGACGACATTTGGGGTTTGAATTCCCGGGCATATCGGCAGGGGAAGTTGAGAGATGGACGTCTTTGATCTGAAAACAGGCTCGCTCTACGCCGTCCTAGCGATCGCCTCGTGCGTATATCTGCTATGGGGATTCACTTTTCGTCTGCGGCCGATGATCAAGGCCCTACTGGCCCTGCATATTCTGACGGACTTGGTTTTCTTTCCCCTGCTGCTGGATCTTCCGGTTTATCGCTTCATAAAGTCGTTGACTGCCGAAGACAGAATTTATCCGCTGGTTGTCCTGATGGGTTGTGTCGTCGCCATGGATGCCGGTGCGGCGCTATTTGCTGCACGGCTTCCGAGGCGGCGGGCGGGTGCGACAACGACGGGTAACCGGGGCAGCGCAGTGCCAAGGTTGAGCGGACCCGTCGAGACCGCAAAAGGAAATAAGGGATCTGGAGACCTGGCCCTGAAAGTGAACGAGAAACGCGCCAGGCAGGTCGGCGCTTCCTTTGTTTTCCTCGCCCTTTTCTCAAGGTTTTCCGAGCTGCTCTTTACAGGAATCCTGGGGGCGCCTTCGTTGCTTCAAGCCATTCTGACCTGGCAACCGAAACAGTCGCTGGGTTATTGGTTCTTCCAGATGGCCGGGTCAGCGTTTTTTCCGGTTGGCCTCGCTCTCCTCGTGATGGCCGGCAACAAGAAGCGTCACGCGCTCGCGCTGATTGCGATGATGGGCTTCGGCTTTTTCTCCCCCTGGAAAGGCGGAATCATTTCACTGGTTGTCGTATATAGCCTTGCTATCTATAGTTACGACCAGTCGGAGCTGCGAAGATTCGTATTCAAAAAATCTACTGCCGTCCTGGTGTTCATCCTGATCGTATTCCTCGGAGTAAAGACACAGTTTCGCTACACAGGAAGGGCTTATTTGGACCCGCAATCCATAATGGAGACTGCTGTGGGGGTTATTACCACGCGTGCGGCGATAGTTTTCCAGACGTACGCCTACGTCTTGGGAAGCCTTGAGAGAGGGCATCCTTTTATGGACGGGCAATACAATGCGCAGGCATTCTACCTCTGGGTCCCCCGGCTGCTCTGGAAAGAAAAACCGCTGGTCGCCGCCAAGGACATGTACTATTACCTGGAGTTGACCAGGCAGAAAGACCAACCCTATGGCACGTCTTTCGCGATCACGCTTTTTGGTGGCTTCTATCTGGATTTCGGTCTCTGGGGCAGTCTCTTTTGCTCATTCTTGTTTGGCGGGCTGACTTATTTAGGGGAGAATCTCTTGCGGCGCTTGCGCCAATCGCGCAGGGACCTGCTCCTCATAGGCTATGTCATGCTTTCCACCGCGTGGCTCAACTCGGCTTTTGCTCTGTCTGAAGGCGGCTTGCCCGTCGCCTTCGGCGGGCTTCTTTTCTGGTCAGTGTTGGGGGGGGCGATTTTGCTGTTCTGGTCGCTGGTCAAGGTCCGGCAACCGTCGATGGCTTTGACCCCATCCCGTGTGAAGGCTCTTCAGTGACCTTACGGACGGTTGGAAACGGTGAAGAAGGATGGCCCGATCTTTGGGGTCTGCAATTCCCCTGGGGTATCGACATGGTAAGGCAAAAGACCTGGCGTTGTCCCGAGTCTGCTCGAGAACCATCGTCGGCTCCCGCCGCGGGTCGTGGGTGAGTTGGAGAGCTCCGGAGCCTGCTGGGTGGTCCCGGTCAAGCGGGGCCCGACTCAACTGTCCAGGGGGCGTTTGAGCAACGGGGGTAGGATTATGCGCGGAACCCGAGGTTCGGCAGGCCAGCACGTTCCGACTGAGCTTACCTGCGGGCAAGCGTTTATATTCTTGAGGAAGTCATAAACGCCGGTTCAACAAAAACAAACTATGAAGGTCTGCTTCTTTGCCAGAATGCCCGGAAAGACTTTGGCGCTGAGGCTTTCAGAGTTGGACTGTTGCGAGTTCTATAAGCAAGACATCGACATCCTGAGGACCTTGGGATTTGAGGTAGTGATCGCAACTCGGTGGCACGAAATTGCGCTTAACGTCGATTTCTACTTCATCTGGTGGTGGCAGTGGGGGTTCCTGCCGATGCTGAAGAACGTCTTTCGCCGCCGACCCTGCCTGATCACGGGCACGTTCGACTTCAGGTGGCCCATTGGCGGCCGCGATTACTTCCATCGGTCTGCATGGCACCGCGTGTACGATGGGGACGCGGTCTAACGTCTCTTGCAGGGATTCAGCGTCACGAGGGAATACTACTATCAGCGGACCGGTCAGCACTGCGTAGCGTGCCAAAAGACAAGCCTGGCTCAGGTGGAATCGCCTCGGCTTCCGGCGAACGGTGTCGCAGTTCTGGAGTGCGTAAAGTCCTGATGAGACTCTTGATCGATGCTACCTGCATTGTGAATAAACCGACAGGGGCAGGCCGATATGCTGTGCAGTTGCTCACGGCTCTGTCGCGCATGGATCGCGACAATGAATACACCATTTTTGTACAGAGGAGCCTCAACTCAGATTGCCCTGTTTTTGCCCTTTCTCGAGCAGCCAACTTCCACTTCCGAAGGATAAACTCCCCGGCGGTGGGACCGGCAAAGCAGCTTGCTTTTGCATGGGTGTTGGGACAGGTTCATAACTGTCGCTCGCTAATCCACAGCTTGAATTCTGAGCTGCCGCTTTTTCACAGCATGAATGGGGTTGTGACCGTCCATGACCTCAAGTATTTGAAGTACCCCCACTATCTCCAAGGCCTGGCTTGGCTCAAGGCTAGGTATCTGAAGTACATAATCGGACGAAGTGTAGGAAAAGCGCGAAAGGTGATCACTGATTCTGAAAGCACCAAGAAAGACCTTATGACGGATCTAAGGGTTCCTGAAGAAAAGGTTCGTGTGGTGCACCTGGCGAGCGCCTTGCACGAAACACCCGCTCCAGATGAAAAACTGCATGCAGGAATTCTCGCAAAGTATAATGTCAGGGTCCCTTTCTTCCTTTTTGTGGGAGAAAAGCGGAGGCACAAGAACTTGGAAGGCTTGATCGAAGCGTTTGCAATGTTCAAGAGGCAGGGAGACACCTGGGGGACAACGCTGGTCGCAATCGGCCCTCCTCACTCAAGCGGCTCCGACTACTTGGCGATGACGCAACGCCTTGCCGTGGACAGGTTTATAACCTTTATCGATTTCGTGGATGACGAGCACCTAGGAGTTATCTATAGACACGCCGAAGCCTTAGTAATGCCATCGCTCTACGAAGGGTTTGGACTGCCAATCTTGGAAGCTATGGAGCATGAAACGGCTGTCATCACTTCGAATCTTTCGTCCATGCCGGAGGTAGCTGGGGATGCGGCTTTGTTGGTGAATCCGCTTGACCCTTCCGACATCGCGGAAAAGATGCGAATGCTTATGTGTTCGCCCTCCCTCGGTGCAGCACTGGTCGCAAAGGGCAGAGAGCGCGTCAGATCATTTAGCTGGGACAAGGTGGCCTCTGAGACCTTGCGTGTGTACCAGGAATGTTTCCATTGACGCACGTTTGTTAGTCGTTGGCTGCGAGGGTTTAGAGGTGAGAGATGTACCGGTCGAAACTCGGAAATGGTCTGAAGACACCGAGGTTTCAGCAATTCAGCAGTTTGACGCCGGTATCATGCCTCTGCCGGATGCCCCCTGGGAGCGAGGAAAATGTGGCTACAAACTCATACAGTATATGGCTTGCAGACTCCCTGTGGTGGCCTCCCCCGTGGGAGTCAACCGAGAGATCGTCGAAGATGGCGTCAACGGGTTTCTTGCCGCTACGCCGGATGAGTGGGTTATAGCGTTAAAGCAGTTGCGCGACCACGAGGAACTGCGACAGAGCATGGGCATGGCAGGTCGCAAAAAGGTAGAAGCAGAGTACAACATCCAAGTTACGGCACCCAAGCTCGGAGAGCTCTTAAGAAGTGCCGCCAAGGAATCCTGCACGACCAACCATGGCAACTGACTTTCTTGGTCGGCGAGACACAGATAGAATGGCTGAAAGCTTAGTTAGGGCATTCATTCGAACCCAGGTACGCCTCTGCAGGTTGTTTGATAAGCTTTTGCCAAAGCCTTTCGGAGTTGACGGGAACACAGATTTCCGAGAGAGGATTGTCCCGCAGTTCCTAGGTGAGAACATGGTGGTGTACGATATGGGAGGCGGCAGATGTCCCCTGATTAACCTGCAAAGGAAAACTGAACTTAACCTGAAGGTCTTCGGCTTGGATATCGATACCACAGAGCTTGCCTTCGCGCCTGAAGGCGCATACGACGCGGTAATATGTGCGGATATCACTCAATACCGGGGAAAAGGCGATGCGGACATCGTGATCTGCCAGGCTGTTCTCGAGCATGTGCCCGATCCAGCGGCGGCATTTCTGGCAATTGCAGGCACTTTAAAGCCAGGGGGTGTCGCGCTCATCTTTGCCCCCTGCCGGAACGCCATCTTTGCCAGATTGAATCTCTTAGTGCCCGAACGGTTAAAGAGAACGATACTGTACGCGATTTTCCCCGAGAAGCGGGAAAAGGGAGGTTTTCGGGCTTACTACAGGCAGTGTACGCCCCGCGACTTTCTCGGGTTGGCGAAGAAGAGCGGTTTCAAAGCTTTGGCCCTTAGGTCTTACTTTATGAGTTCCTACTTCTCTTTCTTCTTTCCGTTGTACTTGTTCTGGAGAGTCTGGATCTTGGCTTCATACATCACGGCGGGTTCCCAAGCCGCCGAGACCTTTTCATTGGCCCTTAGGAAAACGTGAGCGAAATTAGATATGCCCGTCCGGTGACCAAGCTTGGGGATATTGAAACGGCCCGAATGCATAAGCCAGGTGTGGCCTGCCATTTAGGTAGGCGGTGTAGAGGTCCCCGTCGAAGTTGGAAGCGCGAATGAAACATAGTACGAGTTTAGTTGAAGATCGTCCGTCTGACTGAAGAGAGAGATACGCCACAGCGAATGCGAGTGCTCCTCCTAGCCAACACAGACTGGTATCTGTATAACTTTCGCTTTTCTTTGGCCAAAGCCATTCGCGATGAGGGGCACGAGGTCGTGTTGGCGTCACCCCCGGGCAAATACGCTTCCCGATTCCAACAAGAGGGGTTCCGTTGGGTCGGCGTTCCCATCAGGCGATTCAGCGCTAACCCCGTGAGGGAGTTAGCGACCATCGTCAAAATTTTCTTGTTGTACAGAAGGGAGAAGCCTGATCTCGTCCACCACTTTACAATCAAGTGCGTCGTTTACGGTTCTTTGGTTGCGCGGCTCCTGGGAATCAGGGGAATCGTGAATTCCATTACTGGGCTTGGATATGTTTTTAGTGGTGAAGATTGGAGGGCCAGACTTCTTCGAACGCCGATTGTCACGCTTTACAGGAGAATCCTGGGACGCACTCAAGTGATTTTTCAGAATGCCGAAGACCGGGAGTTTTTCCTGAAACTCGGTATAGCCTCAAGCGAGAACTGCCACCTGGTTCGCGGGTCTGGTGTGGATATCGAGCGGTTTCGTTCGAGTCCGCAACCCGAGGGAATACCTGTGGTCATTCTCGCGTCAAGGCTGCTGTGGGATAAGGGAGTCGGAGAATTCGTGCAAGCGGCGGTTCTCGTTAAAGGACAGGGGATGCCAGCTCGGTTTGTCCTAGTCGGGACGCCGGATCCCGAGAATCCCAACTCCGTACCGGAGACACAGCTCAAGCTGTGGGCTGACCAGGGGATCGTGGAGTGGTGGGGCATGCGAGAGAATATGCCGAGCGTTATAGAGCAGTCGAGCGTGGTATGCCTCCCCTCCGCCTACGGGGAGGGTGTTCCGAAAATTTTGATTGAAGCCGCGGCTTGTGGGAGGCCCGTCGTTGCCAGCGACGCCCCAGGCTGCCGGGACATTGTCCATCACGGCGTTAACGGCCTGCTTGTTCCTCCTCGTGACGCCCCAGCGGTAGCCGAGGCTGTCCTGCGTCTTTTGACAGACCCTGATTTGCGAAAAGAGATGGGCGAGCGAGGTGTGCAAATCGCCAGGGATTCGTTTTCTGTGCAGCAAGTCATCCGGGAGACCCTGCGCATATACGAGACCGTGACGACGAAAGAAAGCAGACTCAAGGAAAATACTGAACGTGTCTGACCCGACACAAAACGCAACAGTGGAGCAGAGGCAGGAAGCCGTCGCTTGACCGTCGCCAGATAAGTAAGATAGTATTTTTTGCCGATTTTCTGGACGAACTGCACGAAAATGAACCACAGAGGCTTCTATGCAGGTCGGGGAAAACGTGCTCTAGACGCGATCGCGTCTACGGCAGGCCTCGCCATCTTAAGTCCTATCCTTCTGTTTTCTGCCTTGCTAGTTCGCCTTAGCTCGCGCGGACCTATCTTTTTCCGCCAAGTCCGCCTCGGGCAGCACGCTCGTCCCTTTACCGTGTACAAGTTCCGGACGATGCGGGTAGGAGCCGACTGCTCGGGCCCCAGCGTAGTGGTGCCCGGCGACCCGCGCCTGACGCTGGTGGGCCGCTTCCTACGGCGGACCAAACTGGACGAACTTCCCCAGCTCTTCAACGTCCTCAGAGGCGAAATGAGTATCGTTGGCCCACGCCCCCGCGTTCCGGAAGAAGTCAACCTGGAGCACCCGGAGGAGCGGGCCTTACTGACCCT
>Ga0315282_10011095_pt1 | contig 14022 bp, 12 predicted proteins | sample YL17G07_20_MG_FD_203693 | JGI IMG/M metagenome (GOLD analysis project Ga0315282, IMG submission 203693) | Sediment microbial communities from Yellowstone Lake, YNP, Wyoming, USA - YL17G07_20 | ecosystem: Environmental > Aquatic > Freshwater > Lake > Sediment | place: USA: Wyoming | collected... | reverse complement strand
ATTTATACCCTCTTTCAATCCCTTCTAATCCCGCAGCTAACATGACAGAAAAGGCGAAATAAGGATTACAAGCAGGGTCAGGAGACCGATATTCCACCCGTGTCGCTAACTCCTTCCCAGGCTTATAAACAGGAATGCGAATGAGGTCTGATCGGTTCCTTTGAGCCCAGGAGATATAAACCGGTGCTTCATAACCTGGTACTAACCGCTTATAGGAGTTCACCCATTGGTTGGTAATCAGGGTAATCTCTCTCGCATGGTTCATCAGGCCAGCGATATATTTTTTGGCAATGTCTGAAAGATGGTATTTGTCCTTTGGATCGAAAAAGGCGTTCTTCTTCCCTTTAAAAAGGGATTGGTGTGTATGCATCCCACTTCCATTTACACCAAAGATGGGTTTAGGCATGAAAGTGGCGTAAACATTATTCTTCAGAGCCACCTCCTTGACGACAAATCGGTAGATCATTGTGCTATCAGCCATGGTCAGGGCATCCGTGTATTTGAGGTCAATTTCATGCTGGCTGGGGGCCACTTCATGGTGTGAATATTCCACAGGGATTCCCAATTCCTCCAAGACTATCGCGGTCTGCTTCCGGAGATCACTTGCTACATCAAGAGGGGTTAAATCGAAGTAACCTCCAGAGTCAAGGGTTTCTGGCTTACCTGTCGACCGTCGAAAATAAAAGTATTCCAGTTCAGGTCCTACATTGAAGGTATATCCCATCCCAGCAGCCCGCTTCAGGTTTTTCTTTAAGACCCAGCGTGGGTCTCCTTGGTGGGGACGCCCATCCGGCTCCAGGATATCGCAGAACATCAAGGCCATCACCTGGCTATTTGTCTTCCAAGGAAAGATCCTAAATGTGGAAGGATCTGGCATAGCCACCATGTCACTCTCATCAATTCGAACAAAACCAAGGATGGAGGACCCATCAAAACCCATTCCGTCCTCCAATGCCCCTTCCAATTCACGGATGGTGATTGCAAAACTCTTCAAAAAACCGAGGATGTCGGTAAACCAAAGCCGGACGAACCTTACATCTTTCTCCTTTGAAATCCGAAGCACATCTTTTTTACCTAAACTGGCCATATACTTTTCCCCCCTTTCATCAAAAAAATTTAAAATATTTTTAAAATTAACATAATCATATGCTTCGGTCAACCTTGGGTAAACACCCAAATCCCGATTTAGAAAACGAAACACGTTCACTGGTCTGTCATTGCGAGTCCCGCTAAAAGCGGGAAAAGGTGCGTGCCTGCACGCCGAAGTGCATGACTGCGGCAGGCAGGGCAGGCAGGAATGGATATATTAATGATATTTCATCTCCGAGAAGCTTTGCCCTTTGGACAGTAAGTTTCAATGAGGGTAGAAAAGGAAAGTTAATAGCCTTTGAGATCCAATCATTATTTTTTGTGGGCTAATTGTGCTGCAATTCTGATCGCCTGAATCATACTTTCGGGGTTTGCCCTTCCCTCCCCTGCTTTTCCAAAAGCTGTCCCATGGTCCACAGACACCCGGATGATAGGTAGACCGCAGGTAATATTGACACCTGACATGGAACCCCATGTTTTTGTTTTATCGTCATACTGAAAACCAATGAGTTTAGTGGGAATATGGCCCTGGTCATGATACATCACAACGACAAGATCATATTGGCCGCCCTGCATTTTTGAAAAAACGGTATCCGGGGGTATTGGCCCTTCGACATTTAACCCTTCTTTTTGCGCCTGTTTAATGGCTGGTTCGATTTCTTCGATCTCCTCACGACCAAACATACCGCTTTCTCCAGCATGAGGGTTCAATCCGGCCACAGCAATCTTCGGGTTTTCGATTCCTAATCTTTTCACTGCATCGTATCCTAATGTGATGACTTTATAGACTCGGTCCTTTTTTACACGCTCACAGGCTTCTCTTAAGGAGACATGGGTGGAGACATGAATGACCCGAAACTGGTTGTGCACGAGCATCATGGCGTAATCTTTAGTGTGAGTTAAATCGGCATATATTTCTGTGTGGCCAGAATAATGAAAGCCTGCCAGATTGATGGCTTCCTTATTGATTGGCCCGGTGACGGTTGCATCGATCTCTTTAGACAGGGCCAACTCAATCACTTTCTTTACATATTCAAACGATGCCCGGCCATATTCAGCTGAGACAACTTTATGCCGAATGGATTTGGAATCGATATTCTTTAGATCAAGGATATCAAGAACCCCTAATTGGAAAAAACCTTCTCTTGGATTCGATACGGCATGAATTTTCAGATTCAATCCAGAAAATTGCACTGCATCCTTCATCATTTCTGCCTCAGCAACAATGAGAGGCCTGCAAAGTTGATATATTTCAGATAAAGCGAGTGCCTTTGCCGTAATTTCAGGCCCAATACCTGCTGGATCCCCAACACTGATTCCAATTAAGGGTCTATAGATAGACATGTACGTTTTCCTTCTGCTGTTTTGTCTTGTGTCAATGAGATTTCCTTCTGTCTATGGCTCATTATTCAGACAATTTCATTCGTCTAATATGGATTAAAATAAGCCCCTAACCGTTCAGAACTCCAATTCTCAGCAAGATCCCTCTACGCAAGGTTCAGAAGTTTTTCTGGGTTGATCCTCACCATCTGATCGATCTCTTGTTCAGATAAACCCAGTTGGATCAGTTTTTCAATATAACTCTTTAACCCATCCACAGGGAATGGGTTTTCAGGCTGTCCGAAGTCAGAAGTGAGGATACTGGACATCACCCCCACCTCTCTGATCCTTTTAGCCATCTCTTCCACATTTAAAACACAGGTCCTTCTAGTTGGGAAACATCGGTCAAAAAGAACACCCTCTCGGGCTAATTGTTTTTGAACCTCTAAAGGCATGGCGATGAGATGGTGATCTGGATGGGTGATGAGGATCTTTTGGATCTTCTCCTTTCGGGCCTCTTTAACCAAAACCACGATCTCATTTTGAGAGAGATGGCCGGTAGAGAGGATCACATCTCGTTGGGATATGATCTCCAAGATCTCCATCACCTCCTTCTTCAATTTCCCTTCTCTGGTGAGGATGGTGATTCCCCCTTTTTTTCTTTCATAGCGATATTGATTGGCCGAAGAGAGGGTGGGCATCCAGATCTGTTTTGCCCCCAGTCGTAATGCCGCCTCAACAGCCCTTGGATTGAGGCCTCCCAATGGGTAGTTCAGGGCCACTCCACCCAACACAGAAATATCTGTTACCAAAGGTTGGATAAGGGATGCGATGTCCGCTGTGATGGTGGAGTGAGACTTTATCAGGATGGCTTTCATGCCCGCTTCTTTTGCCTGAAGGGCTGCTTCAAGATAAGTGAGTTTCCTTTCCCGAACATCCGGACCGGCATGAAGATGAAGGTCAATGGCACCTTTGAGGATTTGTTCTCCCATCTCTTCTCCCTGTCGAATTTGTCTCAAAGCTGGAATTGATATCTTTCCCAAGCTTCTAAAAAAGTATCACAGGTTTCTTTGAATGTTGTGTATCTATCTCCATCCGGGGGTATAGGTTTAACTTCCAGACTGATCGTGGGGAGTTCACCAGATGGTTCTTTTTTAAAATATTCCATCTCAAAGAGGAATGAGAACATATTAACGATATCCATGGTCCCCAATTCACTCCCTTCCATATTGAAGGCAGGGTGACCATCACCCCACTGTGGATGGGATTTATCTTGCAGCAAACAATTGGAGAGATGGACATGCCCTAGATAGTCTTTGGCTAGAAGAAGGGATTCTCTATGACCCTCGCCCAACTGCCTGATATGGCTCTGATCGAAGATCAAATTGATATTGCCGTAATTCTCTTTAACTTCCATAATCAGCTCAACTGTTTCATTCGTGGGCACTAGGAAGAGTTTCATCTGAATTTCCCGATCATAGTTTTCTAAAATCAGTTCCAGTAGATAATCACTCTGCATCTCTTTGGTGTATCCTGACAACTCATTTAATGACTTGATGAGCTGCCTTTTTGCTTCTTTTCTATACCTCGACCCTGGATCTGGTCCGGAGCAGATGAGGAGTTTTTCTGCCTTCAAGAAATAGGCTCTGGAAATGAAATCCTTTAATACAGCAACGGCCCTTTGGCGTTCAGTTTCATCGAGGCTATTGAGATCCAATTTTCTCTGATAGATAATGGAAGGGGAGAGATATACAGTTCTAACTCCCTTTTGGGCTAAGTAATTTTTAAGCTCAATGAAACTTTGCTCGCTGTTCCTATAGGTCGTCTCGACCACATTAAACAAACCGCTATCCAGCACGTAATCGAGGTTCTTTATAATGGGACCGCTTCCATCACTCATTTCCGGAAAGACGGCTGTCATGACAATCCCTAAGTCGAAATATTTCTTGTAGGAGAGATCCAAGCTCTAAATCCTCCTAATCAATGACATAACCTCTCTCTTTGAGGGTTTTCTCCACCCAGTCTGGAATGAGATGGCCGGATTTAATATCCTTCACTTTCTTCTCTTCGTCGACTCCTATTTGGAGGGCCTTGCGAACAACTTGATCCACATTTTCCTGAGGGATGACGACCACCCCATCCACATCTCCAAAAATAATATCTCCCGGCCTGATGAGGACTCCACCACAGGTGATCGGTACATTCACTTCTCCGGGTCCGTCTTTAAATGGACTGGTGGGGATACTCCCACGAGAAAAGACCGGTAATCCGACCTCCTTGATGCCAAAGACATCCCTGACTAACCCGTCGGTCACCATTCCGGCCAGACCTTTTTCTTTCCCAATCAGGCTGGTGAGGTCTCCCCAGGTTGAACTGGCTGTGTAATTGTAGATCCCAATCACAATGACATCCCCAGGTTGTGCAATTTCAAGGGCTTTGTAGACGATGAGGTTATCGCAGGGTCTGGCTTTTACTATAATGGCCGTTCCAACGCATTTCATTTTAGGATCAACCGGTTTGATCTGATAGTCCATTGCACCGAATCGGTCCATGGCATCGCAGACATTTCCTGTTGTGACTCCCATCAGTTTCTCGAACCTTTCCCTGGGAACACGATTCACATTTGTGAAGACACGAAGACCAAGTTTCTCTTCCATTGTCATTTCATCCTCCTTAGGGGACTAGATTAAAAGGAACTTCCCCTTTCGTTACACGAACCAAATTGGCAAAAGCGGCGCGCATCTTGGCGATGAGAGCATCCTTCGTTCCAGCAGAGATATGAGGCGTAAGAACGACATTATCCAGTTTAAACAAGGGATTGTCTGCAGAAGGGGGTTCCTTTTCAAAGACATCAAGACCTGCGCCTGCTATGGTCCTATCCCTCAACGCCTCATAGAGGGCTCCTTCATCTACCAGAGCGCCTCGAGCCGTGTTGATGAAGATGGCCGAATTCTTCATGGATTTGAAAACCTCACGATTCATCATGGATCTTGTTTCGTTGGTTAAAGGGACATGCAAGCTGACGATGTCTGCCTCACTCAAAAGCCTTTTAAAAGAGACTTCTTCCACACCCAGTTTCTCTTTTTCATCCACTGGGACATGAATATATTTGTCATAATAAAGAATACGGACATCAAAAGGTTTGGCCCGTTTGGCTACCTCACGACCTATGCGGCCAAATCCAATTAATCCTAAGGTCTTTCCATACATCTCATAAGAGTTCGGTCGAAGTGCGAATTGAAGCCACTCACCTTTTACGAGACTGTTATGGGCAACGACAATCTTCTTATAAACCGCCAGGATCAAGAGAATGGTATGTTCTGCTACACCGATGGAAGTCCCTTCCGGAGTGAGACCAATCGGGATCCCCATACGCTTGGCCGTATTGACATCTGTTGTATCATAACCGACCCCTTGATGTTGGATGAGTTTTAATTTTTTGGCATCTCTTAACATATCCTCGGTTATCTTCGCCGTGGCCACCAGGACAAAATCGACCTCTTTAATCTTTTCGCGCCTCTCTTGATCGTCATCTTTCTCAAGGGTGATCAAATCGAAACCATCGGGCAATTGAGACCGGATGATATCATAGACATCCTCGGTCGCATGATTGAGATAAATCACTTTAAACCTGGACATATTTACTCCTGCTTAAATTTTTATTCCCGGCTTCCGGCCAAGCGGTAAGCTTCATCTACCAGTCGAAGGGTTTTAAGGTTGTCGAGTCGATCCGTTTCAAAAGGTTTTCCAGTGCGCAGTGCTTCAACGAAATGGGCGATGGCGTTATTATAAGACCTTTGATAGGCCTCTTCGAAATCAAAACGGACTATTTCATTTGACTCGCCGATAAGGCTAAGAACCTTACCATCAAATAGGATACTTGAACGTTCCCCAATCAATTCCAAGCGATCCTGAGGAAGTTTGGGAAACCCTGCGGCCGATAGGTTTCCAGAAACCGTCCCGATGGCTCCATTTTTGGCCTTGAGCAGTATCTGTGCCACATCCTCACCCACAATATCAGGACTGACGTGGAGGATACGGGTGCAAACCACATCCATCTCTCCGACCAGAAATCGAGCTGTGTCCAGATGGTGGATGAGGAGTTCTAAAATGATGAAGCGCTTCATGTGGGCGAAAAAGGGCTGCCTCTCAAGGGCAAAGGGGAGACCCTTTTCATTTTTAGTAATCAGTCCAGAGCTTCGTGTCGATATTCGGAACTCTCTGATCGGACCTGTCTTTCCCCCTTTTATCCAAGTTGCTGCTTGACGGTATTGTGGTCGGAACCGCCAGTTCTCGTGAACCATGAACCGGACTTTCTCACCAATCTCGGCGACCAATGTTTCTGACTCCTTTAAGGAGGGTGTCATCGGTTTCTGGCAGAGAATGGCCACTCCATGATGGGCCGCCATCCGGGCAAGTTCGGAATGGACTTCAGTTGATGCAGCAATGTCGAGGGCATCAGGTCTCTCCTCGACCAGCATCTTCTCGACATCCGGATATACCTCTGGGATAGAGAATTCCTTAGCCCGGTTCATCGCCTTATCCAAATGGCGATTGTAAATCGCCACCACCTCCGCACTGGTCAGGCGAGACCAGGCCTTGAGATGGTAACGGGTGACCATTCCAGCTCCGGCTATCGCAACTCTGAGTTTCTTCTCCGTGGTCATCGTTTTATGATCACCTGGGTCGTCTCCGGATCGAATAGAAGGGCTGAACTGAGGTCCAGGATTATCTTGATCCTTTCGCCTCGATGGGCCTTGGCATCGCGACCGACCCGAGCCGTAAATTTTTGATCGAGGTCATCGATCTTCATGATCAGAACCGTTTCCGCACCAAGGGTCTCCACAGCCATTACCTCCATCTCCACCTCTGCAGGGATGGCATAGGAGGGTAGTGAGGCTGGGAGGAAGATATCCTCCGGCCTGATGCCGAAGACGATCTCTTGAGGAACCTCTTCCGCATTGGGAAGCCATTCTACCGGGAAAAGAACTGCTTGCTTGCCGAGCTTGAGCAAAAGTTTATTTCCGGGATTCCTCTCAAGCCTCGCCTTGAGAAGGTTCATCGGCGGACTGCCAAGAAATCCAGCAACGAAGGTGTTGGCAGGTCTTCGGTAGACATCCATCGGAGGCCCGATCTGGACCACCCTGCCTTCATTGATGATACAGATGCGGGTGCCCATGGTCATGGCCTCAACCTGATCATGGGTGACATAGATCACCGTTGCACCGAGACGCTGATGGAGGCTGACCAGCTCGTTTCGCGTGCTCACGCGAAGCGCTGCGTCCAAGTTCGAGAGCGGTTCGTCAAAGAGAAAGACCTTGGGGTCTCGCACAATAGCTCGTCCAAGGGCGACGCGTTGGCGCTGACCTCCTGAAAGGGCATAGGGTTTTCGGTTGAGATAAGGCGTGAGCCCCAGGATTTCGGCCACCTGAACCACCCTCCGATGGATCTCCTCTTTTTTAAACCCACGGCGCTTCAAGCCGAAGGCGAGATTGTCCCAGACCTTCATATGGGGATAGAGGGCATAGGACTGAAAGACCATGGCAATGTCCCGATCCTTTGCAGGCACATGGTTAATGACCTGATCATCGATGCGTAGGATCCCTGAGGTGATCGATTCCAACCCTGCGATCATGCGCAGGATGGTCGATTTGCCACAACCCGAAGGGCCCAGAAGCACCATGAAATCCCCATCCTCCACGCGGAAGGACACATCCTTTGCGGCGGCCTCATGGGAGCCGTGATAAACCTTTGTCACATTCTCAAGACTTACCACTGCCATCGTCCAACCCCTTTCAATCTATTTCTTGACCCAGGTCATTCACTTCACCGCTCCAGCGGTCATACCCTGGATCAGCTTTTCTGAGAAGAAGATATAGATGAGAACCACCGGCACAATGGCGATCATAAGCCCGCTTGCGATCATGCCCACATCCTCCAGGTGATCGCCCATGAATTGCTGGATGCCCAGAGGTAGGGTCCGTTTGCTCTCGTCCGAGATGAGGACCACCGCATAGAGGAACTCATTCCAGAGGAGGATGGTGTTTAGGATGACCGTTGTCGAGAGTGCTGGAAGGGCGACCGGAAGGCTGACCTTGAAGAAGATGGACCATTCTGAGTAGCCATCCATCCGGGCCGCATCGTAGAGGTCAGAAGGGATGCGGGCGAAAAAGCTTTCCAGTATATAGACGGTAATGGGCAGTTGAAACGCCACATAGACCAGGATCAGACCTATGAGACTATTATATAGCCCATATTCCACAAGGATCTGGAAGAGGGCGATGATGGTGATCTGCGGCGGGAAGATGATGGTGCTGAAGATCATAAAATAAAGGAAACGACGGAATCGAAAACGGTATCGTGCGAAGCAGTGTCCTGCCATGCCTCCGATGAGCGTGAGGATGGCCACTGCAGAAAGGACGACGATCACGCTGTTGGTGAAATAGACATTATAGTTGGAATGTACCCATGCCCTGGCGAACTTTTCAAAGTGGAATATCTTGGGAAGGGCATAGGGGTTGTGGGCGATCTCAGTGGTCGTTCGAAGGGACATCGTCCCGACCCAGAAAAGGGGCCCTGCCACAAAGGCGGTGTAGACGGAGAGGAGGATCAAGAAGGCCACCTGTTTTAGTTTTTGAGCAATGGACATGACTTAATACTCCAGCTTATCGCGCTGGCGGAAGAGCCAGGTCAGCAGAAGTACACCGCTCAATATGATGATGAACCAGATGCTGGCAACCGTCGATGCATACCCGAGATCGAAGGTGCTCCACTCAAAGGCACGCTTATAAACGTATGTCGAAACCGTCTCCGTTCCCCACAGGGGTCCACCTTTTGTCATGATCCAGACCAGGTCGAAAATCTTCATCTTTCCGACGAAGGATAGGACGAGGAGGTTCAATAGGGTGGGCTTCACCATGGGAATCACCACGAACCAGAGCTTCTTCAGCCAGCCGCAATTATCGAGCTCACACGCCTCCAGCACTTCAGACGGTAGGGAGTGGAGCGCCGCCAGAAGCACGACCATGTTAAATCCTGTCCACATCCAGGTCGTCACGAAGATGAGTGAGGGAAAGGCAGTTTTGGGGTTTCCGAGCCAAGCCCTTATCCATTCTTCAAGGCCCACTGCACGGAGGAGGACGTTCACCGCCCCCCAATCGTAATTGTAGATCCACATCCAGATGATGCCCACAACCACATAAGACATGAGGACAGGGGTGAACCATGCAATGCGGAAAAACCTTACCCCGGGCACCTTAGCGTAAAGGGCCAGCGCCAGCAGAATGGCGAGGGATACCTCCAGGACTGGTGAGAGGCAGGCCCAGATGAGGGTGTTCTTGACCGCTCTTAAGAAGATGTCGTCCCTGGTCAGGACCGCCACATAGTTACCCAGACCGACGAAAAGGGCTGACTTGCCGGGCAAGACCTTGTGGAAACTGTTGAAAAGGGTGCGGATCACTGGGTAGGCGGTAAAGGCGATATAGACCGTGATTGCAGGAACGAGGAAACTCACGATCGCTCCCAAAGGCTGATCCAGACTGCGTTGCCCTTTATGAAGGACTGGCCTTAGCTGATTCTCTTTCATCCTTGAATTTGTCATCATCCCGGTCTGAAAATACCTGAAGGCCATTGTGCAAACAGATGGCCTTTCATACCCTTTTATTCTGTTGAGAGAGCGGCCCCTTCCTATGATCACAGGAAGGGGCCGAATCTGATCACATGAATGATATCACATTTTCGAGAGAGACTGCTCTCATTCTTTAAATGACGCATTCATCTGCTTTACCACTTCGTCCACTCCGATCAGACCTGCAGGAAAGGCCTGGTTGACCACTTGGGCGAAGACCTCCTTTGACTTTCCGCGAAGGACCCCCTGGGGAAGGTTCAGATAGTATTTTTTCCCCTCGCTCGCCTTGGCGAGATCACGGAAGTATTGGGCGTATTCCCCCTTGATCTTGCTTGGGTCTGCCTTGATGCCGGTCTGAACGAGTACGGTTTCGAGCCATTTGTTACCCATCTCCGGTGTGGCCATGGTGTTTAGAAATTCGATGGCTAGGTCCGGCTCTTTGGATGCTGCATTCACGACGTAGCTACCACCTATAGTGATCGACTTGCACTCGTTGCAGGCCGCATTATCGAGCGCCGGGTATTGCATAATACCGAGTTGGAAATCTTTTGGCTGACCGCCTTTATCTGGTGGATTAAAGGCTCGCGACGGATAGAAGCTACCCATAAGAAACATCACGCTGCCGGGCTTTGTGTGGAAATAGAAGTGCGACTCACCGAGCTTGAGGCTGGAGAAACTGGGCGGTAATGCGCCGGCATCGATAAGCTGCTTGACAAAAGTCAATGCCGAAACGACCCGCGGATCGGCCCAGCTGAGCTTGCCATTCAAGAGCTTGTCATAGTCGGCCAACCCAAGTTTCTTCAGGAGCGCCTCGTGGGTAAGGAAAGCCCCGGGATACGGACGGTCGGCAACGCCGAGCGATATCGGGGTGATCCCCTTGGCCTTGGCCTTCTTCACGAGGTCGAGGAATGCAGCCTGGCCAAGCTGGCCACTCGGCGGCAGCTTAACCCCTAAGTCGGCGAGCATCTTCTTGTTGTAATAGAGCTCGATCGTCCAGGCCTCCAGCGGGAAACCATAGACTCCGCCTTTATAGGACCAACCCTCCCATGCCCAATCTTCAATGGCTGACCGTTTGAGTCCTTTGGAGATATCGTAAAGAAGGTTGTTCTCCATGTACTCGACCTGCTCAGGCTCGGCGTAAAAGATGTCAGGGGCCTGCCCTGCCCGCAAAGCGGTCTTTAGTGCCGCATACAGAGCTGTCTTTTCATACCATGTGATGGAGACCTTGACCCCTGGATGCTTTGCTTCAAAGGTCCGTGCTGTCCCTTCAACGAAAGCCCTCTTGCTTTCATGGTCAGCCCAATGGCTCCAAAGAGTGATCGTCTTGGCAGGGCTGGCAGCAGCAGATATAGAAGTACTTGTTGTGACCAAAAGAAAAGCCACCATCAGACTAAGAATGAATCCCTTCGTTCTAAACATGTTCCACCTCCTGAATGATTTAATGTTGTACCGATCAAAAATTTTATCATCTCTATGATTCAACGATCACCTCCTTTTCCATGATCTTAGACCCATTTACCCCTTCTTCTAAATCTTAAAAACGATCTTCCCAGTGGCGGCGGATTCGGCCAACTGAAAAGCCTTATCATAATCGGATAGATTGAAACAGTGGGTGATGACAGGATTTAAATCCATCTTTCCAGAAAGGATCATGCTCTGTGCCGTCCACCAAGTATCCCACATGATTCGGCCAGTCACACCGTAAACATTCGCCTCTTTATAGATGACATTGTTCACCAGATCCCATTCCACCAGTCCAGAAAATAGTCCGACTAAAACTATATCCCCACCTCGTCTCAGGGTTTTGGTTGCATCGTTCAGAACAGCTTTATTTCCTGTCAGCTCCACCACAATATCCGTTCCAAACCCCTTCGTGATTTTATCCACCTCTTCAACGACATTTACTTCCTTTGCATTAAGAACGATATCTGTCCCCATTTTACGAGCCAGATCCAACCTTTCTCTGCTGATATCCACGCCGATCACATATTCTGCGCCACTCAGTTTGGCAACCATCTGGGCATAAATACCGATCGGCCCACAGCCGAATACGATCACTTTTTTCCCGGCCGGCTTTGTTTTAGAAATGGCATGGACCCCTATTCCAAAAGGCTCCATCGTTGCGCCAATCTCATAAGAAATAGCAGGGTCCAATTTCCAGGCACAAATCGCCGGAAGGAGGGCATATTCAGAGAAGGCCCCATCCATATGCACTCCCAGAATCTTCATGTCTTTGCAGATATGTTGGAGGCCAGTGGTGCACTGGTAACAATGGCCGCAGGGGACGTGAGTTTCTGCGGCCACCCGATCTCCTTTCTTAAAAGTCTTCACATTTTTCCCTACCTCAACCACCTCGGCAGCATATTCGTGCCCGAAGAGGAGCGGAAGCTTGATTCTCGATGCAGCGTACTCGTTCCATTGGTAAATATGAATATCCGTCCCACAAATGGCAGCCGCCTGTACTCGGACCAGAAGATCCTCATGCCCAATCTTAGGAATGGGACGATCCGTCAATGTTGCACCTCTGACAGGTTTGTCTTTGATTAATGCTTTCATTTTCGTTCTCCTTATTCTTAAATGGATCCCGTCTCAAGGATCTCAACGATTTTTTCTATGGCATTTTCGTTTCCGAATGCTCCTGCTTTGGTTATGACCCTAAGACCATCCCAATTCCCCCCTATCAAATGGCCTTCCACAATCCCCTCCAATAGTTCTCCCTCGATCTCAACCCCTTCTGCCCTAAGGATATTGATGACACTGAGTGCAGTATCTCCACCTGTTAGAATCAAAGCCAGACGGCTAATATCGATTTTCGACTCTTTCAGCGCCGAGAGGGCAAGGGAAGCCAAAGCCCCTGTAATTCTCTGGTGGATCGGAAAACTATCAAAATTTCCAATGGATATCCTTTCTGAAAAGTTCTTCAAAATGGCATGCCCGCCGATCAAGGAACTCGCAATCTGTAGGGAAAGCTCTCCACTCCCGATACCTACTAATATAGACTTGTCCAATTGGAATGTTGGGATCTTTCGCTCTTCGATTCGCTCTAACTGTTGATGGGTGACGCTCGAGGCGCTGCCAGCGATGATAAAGATATGTTCAAACCCCTTTCTCGATCTTTCAGAAAAAGGGGAAACTGTTTTAGGCTTTAAAGATATTTTTTTTGCCACCTCTTCGGCAAAACCAGCCGAACCGACGAAGAGGGGTCTTCGATTCATTGAAAATGCCACGTCAGCAATATTGGCTAGGTTCTGGCGGCTGATGGCATCGAAAACAATAATCCTGCTCCCCTTCTTTTCTTCCTCCTCCACAACTTTTTTCAGGCTCGTAGGGGTCGAGGCTACGTGGGTGAGGTCGATCTTTCCTATCTTATTGATTGATTGATGTTCCAAGAGTTTATGGACATGTGATTCTTGAACAGGAGACGCTGCGTCGCATGAGGCCTCGGTGAGGGCAAGAGGTTTTTCGCCCACCATCATAATACCCCCGACCAGCGTCCGGTTCTGTTCAGGATAGGATGGGGCCATGAAACAGAGAGAACCCTCTGTTTTTTTTAAAACGGCATCTATTTCATATCCAATGTTTCCCCTTAGTGTAGAATCAATCTTTTTATAAACGATGGGGAAGATTTCTTTATCATAGCCTTTCAATAAATTCGAAACTAAAGAAAATGCCTTCTCAGGAGTTAGTCCTCTGGAGTCAGTGTTTACAACAAGGACATCCCTATCATTATATTTAGAGAAGTCAATCCTGGGGCTATCCTTGATAGAAATCAATAGGGTGTTGAGCCCTGCCTTGGCAAACTGAGCCCCAGCATCAGCCCCACCTGTCAAATCATCTGCGATGAGCAAACATCTTTGGCTCATCAGATATTCCCCCACAAAATCGAGGCATCATGGGCTTGATTGCACACCTATAAATGATAGGAAAGCAATAGATATGCCAAAGGAATGTTAAAAAAAAGATTTAATAATTTCAACGAATTATTC
>Ga0315282_10011094_pt1 | contig 14022 bp, 15 predicted proteins | sample YL17G07_20_MG_FD_203693 | JGI IMG/M metagenome (GOLD analysis project Ga0315282, IMG submission 203693) | Sediment microbial communities from Yellowstone Lake, YNP, Wyoming, USA - YL17G07_20 | ecosystem: Environmental > Aquatic > Freshwater > Lake > Sediment | place: USA: Wyoming | collected... | reverse complement strand
ACTATCCCCACCTTCTACACCCCGGGGATGAAGGGATAGTTATAGGAGCTTCAATTCCGCCAGGTTTAGCCCCGGCGCTGGCGGAATTAGAGCGAGGTTCTGACCGAGCGACTCCGAAAACTATCCCCACCTTCTACACCCCGGGGATGAAGGGATAGTTATAGGAGCTTCAATTCCGCCAGGTTTAGCCCCGGCGCTGGCGGAATTAGAGCGAGGTTCTGACCGAGCGACTCCGAAAACTATCCCTTCATCCTAATCTCTCTCATTCTTTTACTCTCTTTATCCTCGCTCCTAAACGCCTCAACTTTTTCTCAATATCTTCATAACCCCTGTCCAGATGGTTAACTCCAAATATCTCAGTCTTTCCCTCTGCAGACAGAGCTGCCAGGATCAATGCTGCCGAAGCCCTCAAGTCCGTAGCCATTACGGGAGCGCCGCTCAACTTCGCGATGCCTTTAACAATTGCACTATTACCTTTAACCTGAATATTGGAACCCATCCTTTGAAGCTCGCCAACATGGAGAAATCTATTCTCAAATACAGTTTCTGTAATTATACTGGTACCTCTACTGAGACTCATCAGTACCATCCATTGCGCCTGCATATCAGTAGGAAAACCGGGATAAGGAACTGTCTCAATATCGGTCGCCTTGAGATTCCTTCCCGAGCTAACTCTAATTTCCTTATTGTTTAAGGTAATCTTTGCTCCAGCTTCCCTAAGTTTCGTTATTACCGCCTCCAGGTATTCGGGGTTTGCCCCTCGAATAGTCACATTCCCTCCAGTGACTGCTGCTGCCACCATAAACGTGCCTGTCTCTATTCGGTCGGGAATAACCTCGTGGACTGTCCCACGAAGTACACTTACACCTTCAATTTCAATAATATTAGTGCCTGCTCCTTTAATTTTAGCTCCCATCTTATTCAAAAAGTTGGCAAGATCCTGAATCTCTGGTTCAGAAGCGGCATTTTCTATGACAGTTTTTCCCTTAGCTCTCGTTGCCGCCATCATTAAATTTTCTGTTGCTCCTACACTGGGAAAATCTAAATATACATTCGCCCCATGGAGCCTTGGGGCATCCAGCTGAACGTATCCTTTCTCCAAACTCACCTTTGCTCCCAGCTTCCTAAACCCTTGAAGGTGTAGATTGATTGGACGTGCCCCGATAGCACATCCCCCGGGCAAAGAGGCTCTCACTCGGCCAAGCCTGCCGAGGAGAGGACCCATCACCAAGATAGAAGCTCTCATCTTTTTTACCAACTCATAGGGAGCTTCACTATCCAGTCTATAGGTAGAAGAAATTCTTATCCTTTTATTATCGTGAGATATTCTCTTCCCTAAAATCCTCAATAATGCTAAAATTGTCTCGACATCCTGGAGATGAGGCACATTCTTCACCACGCAGTCCTCATCCGTCAGAAGAGTAGCGACCAGTATTGGCAAAGAGGCGTTTTTTGAACCACTAATCTTCACCACGCCAGAGAGTTTCTTCCCCCCGCTAATGAGAATCTTTTCCACTTTCCCTCCTGTATAAATTTAAAATCTTAATTTCTGAGCCACAACCACTCTGTCCAGCCCAGCGTAATCTTTAACCAATTGGGGCGGAGAGAATCGTTTCGCCTTCCTAATTAAATTCATCACTGCCTTCCCCTGACGATCTCCAATTTCCATAATTAAGTAGCCACGGTCAACTAAGTATTTTAAGGCTTCCGGGACTATGCGACGATAGAAGTTGAGCCCCTCATTTCCTCCTTCCAATGCAGAAAGAGGTTCTTTTTTAACCTCAGGCTGAAGCAGAACTAAATCCCTCGACTTAACGTAAGGAGGATTACTGACTACAAAATCTACAGCTAAATTTGAGTTAAGCTTTTCTAAAGGGCTGAATAGGTCTCCCAACAGAAATTCTACTTTTTCTTCAACATTATGAAACTTTGCATTCTTCCGAGCAATCTTTATAGCGCCTTTGCTTATGTCGGTAGCATAAATTTTACAGGATACAATATTTTTGGCAAGACTTATGGCGATGTTTCCACTCCCGGTACAAAGGTCCACAATGACGAGAGAATTATCTCTCCGATATCCATAACTTCTCGGCTTCGTGATATTCCGCACTTTCTCTATTACCTTTTCCACCAGGATTTCCGTCTCCGGTCTGGGAATTAAAACATCCTTATTCAAAAAAAACTTCAATCCCATAAATTCCTTATGGCCAACAATAAAGGCTACAGGTTCCCGGCCGACCCTTCTTTCTACTAACTTTTCATAAGCGGATAACTCCTTCTCAGTTAACTGGCAATCGAGATTCAAATATATCTGCAGTCTCTCTATTTTCAAAACGCGCGCCAGCAAAACTTCGGCATCAATCCGTGGTTCGGGTATTCCTCTTCTCCTGAGATACCTTGTAGCTTTATCCAAAATTTGAGAAACTGTCCACCTAACCAACTTGCCCTCAACTTTCTCTTTCTTGGAATCGCCTTTCTTCAAAAGCTTCCTTCAATTTTTCAATAATTCGATTAAGGTTTCCAGCCATAATATCATTGAGATTATGCAAGGTTAAGCCTATTCTGTGATCGGTTACACGATCCTGAGGAAAATTGTAAGTCCTTATCTTTTCACTGCGGTCCCCGGTACCAACTTGCTGTCTCCTCTTTGCTGCTAGAGTTTGATTCTCCTCTTCCCGAATCTTTGCTAATAGCCTGGCACGTAAGACTTTCATTGCCTTAATCTTATTCTTCAGCTGGGACCTCTCGTCCTGGCATTGAGCTACCAGTCCAGTGGGAAGATGAGTAATCCTCACTGCTGAGTAGGTAGTGTTTACGCTCTGGCCTCCTTTCCCAGAAGAACAGAACGTATCTATTCTCAAATCATCGGGCTCTATTTTGACTTCCACTTCCTTCGCCTCTGGCATAACCGCTACAGTCACTGCTGAGGTGTGAATCCTACCGCTCGACTCTGTCACCGGCACCCGTTGAACCCTGTGAACGCCTCCCTCATATTGAAAATCACTATAAGCACCTTTCCCCTCTACACCAAAAACGACCTCCTTAAAGCCACCCAATTCGGTAGGATGGGAATCCAAAATTTCTAACTTAAAAACTCTTTTCTGAGCATACCGACTATACATTCTAAACAAGTCACCAGTAAATAGAGCTGCCTCCTGTCCCCCTGTTCCAGCTCGGATCTCGATGATAATATTCTTCTCTTTATCCGAATCCGGAGTGACAAGTAATAATTTCAATTCCTTCTCTATCTCCTCCCTTTCTTTGGTAAGTTCCTCCAGTTCCTTCTTTGCCAGTTTTACAAGTTCTTCATCTTCGCTCATAAGGACTTCCTGAGTGGAAGAAATGTTCTTCTCAATATTTTTGAACTCCCTAAATTTATTAACAATTGGTTGTTTCTCTGCCAGTTCTTTCGCATATTTTTGAAAAGTCTCCTTGTCAGAAATGATTTTGGGATTGCTAAGCAATCTTTCCAATGTCTGATAGCGCGCCTCGATGATCTGTAATTTCTTCGTCACCTCAAACCTCCGTTCTCAGTATATCAAGAACCCTAACATTCCACAAAGAAGGATCAACCATATAGGGTGTATCTTTAGATAAACTACTGCAAAAAATACTAAGGTAGCAGTGACGCCAGCTTTCCAGTCAACAATCATACCACCTTTCGCCAAACTAAAAAGAGCTGCACTAATAAGACCAATTACTGCAGGCCGAATCCCTCTGAAAGTTGCCTCCACTAATGGATGGGTTCTATAAGTATAAAAAAATGTAGCCACAAGTAGAATAGCCAAGAATGCGGGCAAAACTACGCCAATAGTAGCGAATAGCCCTCCCCAGAACCCGGCGAGTTTATAACCGATAAATGTAGCCGAGTTTACAGCGATCGGCCCAGGTGTCATCTCAGAAATAGCGAGAATATCGATGAACTCCTTTGTCGTCAGCCAGTTTCGCATCTCGATAATCTCTCTTTGAATAAAAGGAATTGCGGCATAACCACCGCCAAACATGAAAAGACCTATTTTAAAAAAAGTTAAAAAAAGTTTGATGTATAGCATCGGATTCCCCTTTTTCAGCCTCCAGAACTCCCTTCAGGGCTGCTAAAGCCACCTCAATCTGTCCGTCCGATGGTTCCCTCGTTGTCAGCCTCTGTAGCCATAGATTGGGAGCAAGCAAAAACTTAACTATTGTATGAGTTCTATATCGGGCAGCCAATTTTATTGTTTCATAAGCAATACCCGCAATGAAAGGTAATAGCGCCAATCTCAGCAATAATTTCCCAGCTATTGTGGGAGGTTTGAAAAGTGAAAATACAAAAATTGCCAGCACCATTACCACCAATAAGAAACTCGTACCACAGCGAGGATGAAGGGTGGTATACTTTCGAGCGTCTTCTACTTTCAACTCATTGCCAGCCTCATAAGCATAAGCTGCCTTGTGCTCAGCACCATGGTATTGAAATAGTTTCTGGATATCTTTAAGAAAAGATATTGCGAAAATATATAAAAGAAAAATCAATATTCTAATTGCTCCATCAACTAAGTTGAAAAGAAAAGTGCTTTCAAACGTCAATATCTCACGTCGTAGGTATTCTGTAATCCCCAGCGGCAAAATGAAGAAAAGAAAAAGCCCAGCTACTAAGGAGAAGACTATCGTGCCGGCCAATATCCAGGCGTTAGACTTCATTTTTTCTGGATGCTGGTTAGTATCTTTCTCAATGTTTTCTATAGATAAGATGTCTGCAGAATATGTCAGACTTTTTATGCCAATTACTAGTGTGTCGAAAAGGACAAATACCCCTCTCAATAGAGGGAGTCTGGAGAAAAATAATTTCTCAGCCCATTTGCTCTTTGCTTCTTTCTTTACTATGATACCTCCATCTTCTAAACGTAAGGCAATAGCATAGTAGTGGGGAGAACTCATCATTACCCCTTCAATTACTGCCTGACCACCGATGTTCATATATGGCTCTCGCTCCTTCTTAAAACCCCAATAAAAAGATACCCCGTCTCCCGGGGCTTCTGTCAACCAAGCAGGAATATCCCTCCGGACTCCCACCCGGCCTCACTATATTTAGGCTATTCTTGACCTCTCCTTTCCCTTCGTCTTCCTGCCCACTGTCTTCTTAGTCTTTGGTTTTTTCCGCACAGTCTTCCCAGCCGTTTTAGTATATCGCTGTCTAAACTTTTCCACCCTCCCTGCTGTATCGACCAATTTCTGTCTACCTGTGAAAAATGGATGGCAGGCGGAACAGATCTCCACACGAATATTCTTCGCCGTTGAGCGAGTATGGATCACGTTCCCACAGGCACAAGTAATTGTTGTTTCAAAATATTTAGGATGTATTCCCTCTTTCATCTCTTTTCTCCCTCTCCTTCAGGACATCCCCTTCTATACCGACGGAGAATAGTGTAGCCCTTTCAGAAATTTCAAATTACAAATTACGGAGACAAGCCCCTATTGGGTGACCATCCCGCTATGGCGGGATAAATTTCGATCGCCCCTACGCGACTATTTTTTCCTCTTATGGCGCATCTTTCTCAAGAATTTTTTCCGCTTGTGCGTACGAATTTTCTGCAACTTACGCCTTCTCCCTTTAGGCATAACTTCTCTCCTTCTAATTTGTCTATGCTTCTATTATTCTTCTGAACTTTCTTTTTCCAACTTGTACTATATATTCCTTATCCATTAACAAATCTATATCACAATCTTCTATTCTTTTCTGATTTATTTTTACACCCCCCTGCGCGATCATCCTCTTCGCCTCGTTTTTGCTTGTAGATAGGCCAGCCTTTACCAACAAATCCACAACCCATATCTTCTTCTCAGGAATTCTAATTTCTTTTATCTTATCGGGAAAGTCCCTTCTAACAAAAACTTTCTCAAATTCCTGTTCAGCTTCTTTTGCTTCAGCTTGACCATAATATTTTTGAACAATCTTTTTCGCCAGTTCAGCTTTCGCCCGGCGAGGACGCATTTTCCTGACTTGATCCAAATTTTCCTCGGTTAGTAATTCGTAGTACTTGACCATCAGTTGGTCAGAAATACTCATAATCTTTCCGAACATCTCCCCGGGGGGCTCAGTTATGCCAACATAATTCCCATAACTTTTGCTCATTTTCTTAACACCGTCTATGCCCTCTAAAAGAGGCATGGTTATTATAACCTGGGGGTCCTGATTAAAATCTCTCTGTAACTGGCGTCCCATTAAGAGATTAAATTTTTGATCTGTTCCTCCAATCTCCACGTCAGCTTTCACCTTAATTGAATCGTATGCCTGCAGCAGAGGATATATAAATTCCAGAAGGCTTATATCTATTTCTCGAGTAAATCTTTCTTTAAAATCTGCTCTGGCTAACATTTGGGCAACTGTGGAATGGGAAGAAAGCTTCAGAATATCCGACAAACTCATCTTATCAAACCATCTACTATTAAAAAGCACTTCGGTCTTCTCTTTATCCAGGATTTTAAAGACCTGTTTTCGATAAGTCTTTGCATTCTTTTCTATTTCCTCAGTAGTAAGTGGCTTTCTGGCCTCAGACCTCTCCGAGGGATCTCCGATGCGAGCAGTAAAATCGCCTATTATGAAAACGATATGGTGACCCAAATCCTGGAACTGCTTCAATTTTTCTAGAACCACAGTATGACCTAAATGAATATCGGGAGCTGTTGGGTCAGCCCCGAACTTCACTCTCAAAGGTTTTCGCCTGTTCAATTTCTTCTTCAGTTCCTCTAAAGAAATAACCTCTACCGTTCCCCTTCTTATTATTTCTAAGTCTTTTGCCATCTCAATTTCCTATCAACTTTTTAGTAATTTATAACATAATTTTCCAAAATTATCAATAAAAAAATCTTATAAAAATAAAAGACCCTGGCTTTCTTCAAACCAGGGTCTTTGGCTATTTGGCAAATGTATCTTACGTTTTCACTACATTCACTGCTTTGGGGCCTTTGTCTGAATCGACAATGTCAAATTCAACCTGTTCACCTTCGTGCAGGCTTTTGAACCCCTCTGACTGAATAGATGAAAAATGTACGAACACATCGCCTGAACCGTCTTCCTTCTCAATGAACCCATAACCTTTAGATTCATTGAACCACTTCACTTTTCCTTTCATTTTTACCTTCCTTTCTTTCTAATTTCGGCCTTCAACTCCATACCTTCTCTCTTTAACAACACCTCCTTCTTTCTCTTTCCAAGAGAATATCCCCCCAGATTTCCATCCTTGTGAATTACCCGATGACAGGGAATTACAACAGGAAGGGGATTCTTGGATAAAGCTTTACCTACAGCCCTTGCCGCGCGAGGATTTCCAATTCGATGAGCAACCCATTGATATGTGCGGGTTTGTCCGGCGGGAATTGTAGATGTGACCTTCCATACTCTTCTTTCAAAAGATGAATAGCCACTCAATAACTTTTCAATATCCTTTTGCTTCAACCTTCTCCAACCACTAACTTGTTTTGTGTTTCTTTTTTAATATTACATTACTTTCTCAAAAATGTCAAGCATTTTCTTACCAAATGTGCCAAGAACTTCGGGGAACTTTGCTCCCGCTAAAGGAGAAGTTTAGACCATAACCCGATTCCTCTACGGGCTAACTGAGTGGGAAAATCAAGCACTTAAAACTTTAATGAAGGTCTCTACGATTAATGGGTCGAACTGGTTACCAGCACCCCTCTGTAACTCTTTTACCGCTTCCTTTGAAGGCAAAGCTTGACGGTAAGGACAACCGGATGTAATCGAATCGTATGCTTCGGCTAACGAAATTATCCGCGCTCCCAAAGGAATCTCTTTCCCCGATAAACCGTCAGGATATCCCCCACCATCGTATCTCTCATGGTGGTGTCGAATTAAAGGACTGGTTGCCTGTAGAAATTCTATCTGCTGAACAATCCCTTCTCCAACGGCTGCGTGCTTTCTTACTATGAAGGATTCCTCCTCACTCAACCTCCCCGGTTTTCCCAAAATGGCACTTCCTACGTAAATCTTGCCAATGTCGTGAAGGAGAGCAGATAATTCTATATTTCTCACCTCTTGGGGCGAAAGACCAAGCTTTTCAGCAATGGACAAGGAGTATTTAGCAACTCTCGCTGAATGGCCCTGGGTATAAGTATCTATGATTTCTATAGCCTCAAGGAGAGTTCTTATGACCATAACATAATCCTTGCGAAACTCATCAGAAAATTTGAGGGTTTCCTTCAAGTGCGGTTCTCTTTCCACTCCTTTTATTCTGCGACCCATTGCCTCAAACAGATCCGATTTTGCAATTCGATGCTGGCCTCCAGGGGTTTTGAAAGACCTCAACTTTCCCCTGTAAATATAATTCTTAATTGTTCCCACGGTAACTTTGAGGAGCTTCGCTACTTCTTTTGCTGTCAGAAATTCATCCTTATTGTTTAAAGTCTTTTTCATCTTTAACCTCCGTGTTAGAGAACTTCAGTCACCTCAGAAAAAGGCATTTAAAGTAATGGTTACGCCGCCGAGATTCTTGATTTCACTGAAGCTTGCGACTACAAAATAAAAAAGCCGAGTTAGCTTTTTTCGTTATTGGCAACATAGATTGCCCTTTCGGAATATTCGGATTTTTCGCGAAAAGTATATAAAATTATCTATCTACTGTCAAGTAAATTTAGACGATTTTGAACAGTTTTAGGAGAGATTGAACGATTTCCCGAAGAATCTATGGGGAAAGTTCTTCCAAGATGACCTGTTCATCAGTTTGCCTGGTGAGTTCTTCGCAAACTTCCTTGAATTCTGGATACTCTTCTACAGAAACTGAACTCTTTTTATCTATCAATCTTTCCTCAAAACTGATTAAACCTTTAGAAAAGGTATGTTCGTAGATATAGGTAAACCACGGAGTATCCTTAACAATAGGTGGGGGCAGAAACTTCACAGTTAGGTGGCTCGGGAGTTCCACTCTAATCCTTGTCTCATTTACACAGAGTACTTGAAAATCTACCGGAAAATTCCGTCTCTCTTTGGATACCAAAGATGCTGAGAGGCTTCCAAATTTCGGAAGTAGTCTATTCTTTCCGGCTCTGGTTAGGAATTTGGGTCCTTTAAACTCCATCCTGATCTCGACCGGCTGGTTGAGGTCCTCCACGTTGCTTATTTTATAATTGAGCAGTTCTCCTCCAGGCGTAATTGTGTTTATCTTCTCCTTAAGCTCTTCCTGAACCAGAACAGGCTTAGTATACTTAAGCCAGGCTCTTTGACTTTGGTCGTACATTCCGGAAGTCTTAACTTCTCGAGTCGCAGAGATGGTTTCGTCTTTATCAATTCTAATCTCCATTGTCTTGGAAATTTTATTATGCTCTGAAGGGAAAAGGGGAATCTTCTCAATTCTTCCACCCCTTTCATAAAACACCAAGACCTTTCTATCCTGGTCAGAGGTAGGAAGATCTCCAAATGAGGCTGTTTCAGCTGTGGGATCAAGAAAGACCGTCTTTCCATCGACTTCTGCCTCTACTATGGCATGGTTAAAAGTCAACACCGGAAATTCTTCATCCAAAACCCAGCACCCTTTGGTACCAATTAGCACGGGATGGGCTGAAATTCCTGAACATCTTAACATTGCAATTAGAAGCATAGCCTGATCTTTGCAGTCACCATATTTGTTTTTGAAAATTTCAATAGCAGAATGGGGCTCGAATCCTGCCTGACCGTATTCTACAGCCACATACCTGACCTTGGAGGCCACCCAGTGATAGATTGCCTTGGTTTTCTCTTCCTCGGTTTTCTTGCCCTTAGTCAGTTCTTTCACTTTTCTCTCTATTTCCTCATCGACATTCACTTTATCCTTTGTTAGATTCCACCACCAGTCGTAGATTTCCTCCCACCTGTTAAATGAAGAGAGAGAAAGGCTGGGCACAATTTCTTGCCAGGGGGGCATTGAGGGTTCCACAATGATTTCCGGCGCATTTTTAAATTCCCAGGTGTAAACTCTCTTATTGTCCACCTCCTTAATTTCTGGAGAGAAATCTACCTTGTAATTTGTATAATCTGGATTATAAGATTTAAAATTAAATTCGTAATCTCGAGGAACTACTACGGTGAGTTTCTGATTAAGGTAGGGTTCGTAACCCTGAATGCCATAGTGGTGGGAAAAATCTCTTTTATTAATTAATTTACTGATGTGCCATTTTGCCTTGTATTCAATAATCGAGCCTTCAGTAACTTCGGGCATTGAGATAATTTTAACTCGAGCATTACTATAGAGAGGATAATTTAGATATCGGGAAACGTCGCGAACATGTTTATCACCAACCGGGACAACTGTGCCATCGGGCCTTATCGTCCGGGCATACTCGAGCTCCACCTTCTCGTATGTCGAATCGTAATCTAACTCCACTTCTCCATAGTGCTTACCACGGTCATTCAATATCTTCACTATGAAGTGAGTCTCATCCGTAGCAGTATAGTCAGGCAGAATCTCAAATTTTTCATCGTCTAAAAGTATTACTGCTCCTGCATTTGGATATTCTTCCTGCCCGGGAGCATTCCTAATTAAGCTCCGTATGAACTCGTTTTCTATTTCATCTACTGTAGCCACCCCAATCTGAGCATTAATTGCTGTCATACGCCGAGAAGCAAGAAGCTTGTAGTCTTTTCCGGTAGTCTTTGTATAAACCTTAATTGCTTGATCAAAGAGATTCTGTTTTTCACAAGTCCGTCCATAAAAATATAGAAACTCGTCATCCTTAGATTCTTCATATTTATCGAAAATAGCCAGAGCTTCAGTATAGTCTCCCTGCATAAAATGTGAAAGGGCAAGGAGTTTTGCAACAGCAAAATTATCTTTTTCCTTTTCGTAAACCTGGGATAACTCTTTAATCGCTTCTCGATATTTGCCATCTTGGTAATAAAGCTTACCGAGTAGAAACCGCACCTCACTAGCGTTGGATTTGGGGTCCTTTAATGCTAAATTGTACTCATTCACGGCTTCCTGAAAAAAATGCTCACTTTGCTCGGCGTACTCATTTGCTAACTCCAGATGGCTTTTGCCAAGAACTGGCGAAGCTACAGAGCAAATAAATAAAAAAAATAGAACAATAGACAATGTCTTCTTTCTCAAAATTTTCTCCTGTAACTAGTTCTGGGTCGAGGAAAAACTATAGTTTTTCAGATAACTGGATTTGCTCCTATCCCATCTCTCTTAACATAGCTACCTCTTCACAATTAGGAAATTTTGGACAGTTAATACACTCGCTCCATATCTTATGGGGCAACTCGTCCTTTTCTATCTTTCTAAAACCTTTCTTCTCAAAATATTCTGGCTTAAAGGTGAGAGCGAAAACTTTCTTTATCCCCAGTTCGTTTGTTTCTTCTAAGCATTCCTCAATGAGCTTTCTGCCAATTCCCTTTCCAGTGTGTCCGGGCTTAACCGCCAGAGATTTGATTTCACCGAGATCTTCCCAAGAAACATGCAGAGCACAACAACCTAAAATTTCTCCTTTTTCCTCAAAAACTAAGAAATCTCTTATGTTTTCATAGAGTTCATTTAACGACCTCGGTAACATTTCTCCTTGCTCAGCATAAAAATTTATCAACTTATGTAGCTCTCTGATGTCGGAAATTTTAGCTTTTCGAATCATCTATATTCTTCTCCTTTCCTGAGCGCTTCTCTATTCAGTCTAAGCAGGTTTTCTCTCTCCTCGCCCAACACTTTTCTTAAAGACCCCATGGCTCGCTCCAGGGAGACCACCTTTCTTCTCTTTATGTACGCTCCCAAAATCACCATGTTCGCCACTCTACTGTCTCCTAACTCCTCTGCCAACTCTGTGGCTGGAATCTCTATGATTTCAACATCATCGATTCCTATTTCTTTCTTCAACAAAGACGAATTTACTATTATCAGTCCACTTTTTTTAACTTTTGAGGCAAACCTTCCTAAAGAGTCCTCATTCATTGCCAGAAGAGTAAAGGGATTAGTGACCACAGGCGAACCTATGTTCTCATCAGAAATAATGACCGTGCAATTAGCGGTCCCACCACGCATTTGTGCTCCATAAGAAGGAAAGTAAGTTACATTGAGTCCTTCGTCCATTGCGGCTTGGGCGAGCAAAGTCCCGGCAAACATTATTCCCTGTCCACCAGAGCCAGCTATAATTATCTCTTCCCGCATAGATGCGCCTCCTTCTGTCTGCAGAAACAATGTGGCATAAACGGGTTCAATAAATTGAGCCCCTACAGAGAGGTTCTATCTTTTATCACGCCTAACGGAAAAGTCTGTATCATCTTCTCTTCAATCCACTTAAGTGCTTCAACAGGGCTAACGTCCCATCCGGTGGGACACATGGATAGTACCTCCACCAATGAGAACCCTTTATTTTGTATCTGATTCTGAAATGCTTTCTTAATTGCTCTCTTTGCCTTAATGGTATTTTTGGGACTATTCACTGCTACCCTCTCGATATAAACAGAGCCTTCCAGCTGTCCCAGTGCTTCGGAAATCTTAATGGGATAGCCAGCAACTTTAGGGTCTCTCCCCAGAGGGGTGGTGGTAGTCTTCTGAGCGATAAGTGTTGTAGGAGCCATTTGCCCACCGGTCATACCATAGACACCATTATTGATGAATATGACGGTAATATTTTCTCCCCGATTGGCAGCATGGACCGTTTCCGCCGTGCCAATCGCAGCCAGATCACCATCACCCTGATAGGTAAAAATAATTCTATCCGGAAGGATTCTCTTAATTCCTGTAGCCACAGCCGGAGGTCTTCCATGCGCTGCCTCTGTAACATCGAAATTCCAATAATCGTAAGCAAAAACAGCACATCCGACTGGCGCAATGCCAATTGTCCTCTCTCTTACACCTAACTCATCGATAACTTCAGCAATTAGCCGATGCACAATCCCATGCCCACAACCCGGGCAATAGAGATTTCTTTTTGCTGTCAAACTTTCTGGTCGTGAAAATAGTTTTTTCATTTTAATATTTTCTCAATTCTATCCACAATTATATCCACTTCTGGAATGCCACCCCCAGGCCTTCCATAAAAATATACCGGGCATTTCCCATCAGTCGCCAAGCGCACATCCTCAACCATCTGTCCAAGACTCATTTCTAAAACCAGAAATGCTTTTAATTTGTCTACATTTTTAGCTATAACTTTCTCTGGAAAAGGCCAGAGTGTAATTGGTCTAATCAGTCCCACCCTCATCCCTTTCTTCCTGGCAGTCTCCATTGCCTCCCTACATATCCGGGCAGAGGTTCCATAGCCGATAAGTGCCACTTCAGCATCTTCAAGATTATCTGTCTCCACTCTTACTTCTGATCTCTTTATCTCTTCATATTTCTTATTCAGTTTCCAGTTGTGCTCTTCCAAGGCTCCTTCGTCCATCAGTAGTGAACGGACCATTCGAGGCTCCCTCTCTTTACAGCCGTTCAAAATCCAATCTTTCTTAGTATCGAAATTTGGCATCGGATTCTCTTTCTCAATCCTTACCGGTTCCAGCATCTGGCCCAAAATACCATCGGCAAGGATAATTACAGGATTCCTGTACTTATCAGCCAAATCGAAAGCTTCTCGGGTCAAATCGTACATTTCCTGAACCGAGGCAGGAGCCAGCACAATTAAGTAGTAATCTCCGTGTCCACCTCCTCTTGTCGCCTGAAAGTAGTCTCCCTGGGCGCCCGAAATATTCCCCAACCCGGGTCCTCCCCTCTGAATATTTACAACCACACCCGGGAGTTCACAACCTACCATGTAGGAGATGCCTTCCTGTTTTAAGCTTATTCCAGGGGAGGAAGAAGAGGTCATTGCCCGTGCACCTGTCAGAGAAGCGCCAAAGACCATGTTAATTGCAGCTATCTCGCTTTCCGCCTGGATAAACACTCTCCCTTCTTCCAACATTTTCTTAGCCATATATGCAGTTATCTCGTTTTGGGGAGTGATAGGATAACCAAAATAGGCTTGGCAGCCTGCCTGTATTGCTCCCTCACCCACAGCGTCATTGCCCTTCATCAAGATTCTATTTTCCATCTTTTCATAACCCCGAAAAAGTTAATTCATGAGGAG
>Ga0315282_10011093_pt1 | contig 14023 bp, 11 predicted proteins | sample YL17G07_20_MG_FD_203693 | JGI IMG/M metagenome (GOLD analysis project Ga0315282, IMG submission 203693) | Sediment microbial communities from Yellowstone Lake, YNP, Wyoming, USA - YL17G07_20 | ecosystem: Environmental > Aquatic > Freshwater > Lake > Sediment | place: USA: Wyoming | collected... | reverse complement strand
GCCGAAACCCGTCTGCGCCAACTGAACACCGCCGCGCCGAAGGACGCCGCGCCGGCCGACGGCAAGCCGGTGGTCACGGGCCATTCGTGGACCGCGCGGCACGTCCTGCGCATTTTCGACTCAGACGCACCGCAGTGGCGCTGGATCATCAACAGCCTGCTGCTGGCGACGACGGTCACGTTCTGCTGCGCCGTGGTCTCGTACCCGCTGGCGTACCTGCAGGCGCGCACGACCTTCTGGAGGCAGGCGCTGCTGGGCGGGCTGCTGCTGCTGCCGCTGGTGATGCCGCCGTTCGTGGGGGCCATCGGCCTGCGCCGGATGCTGGCCAAGTACGGGACGGTGAACCTGCTGCTGATGGACCTGGGGCTGGTGGATCAGGCGCACCCGGTTGACTTCCTGGACGAATACCGCCTGCTGGGCTGCGTGTTGGTGATGGTGCTGCACTTCTACCCGCTCCTCTACCTGAACCTGGCCGCGGCGATCTCGAACATTGACCCCGCGCTGCTGGAGTCGTCCAAGAGCCTGGGACTGACGCCCTGGCAGACCTTCCGCCGCGTGGTCCTGCCGCTTTCGATGCCGGGGCTCATCGCCGGCGGCAGCCTGGTGTTCGTCGGAGCCTTCACCGACCTGGGCACGCCGCTGATCTTCGGTTTCCAGGAAACGGTGGCGCGGCAGATCTACGCGCTGGCGAACGAACAGACGAACAATCCCGCCGCGCCGGCGCTGGTCGCGGTGGTCACTGCCATCGTGCTGGTGCTGTTCGTGCTGACAAGATGGGCCGTCGGGCGCGGCGGTGAGGCCGGGGGCGGGCTGAAAGGGCAGTCGCGCATCTCGCCCAACAGGCTGTCGCCAGGCCTGACGACGCTGGCGGTGGCGCTGCATGTGGTGGTGATCGCGTTCGCCGTCGTGCCGCACTTCGCGGTGACACTCGGCGCGCTGGGGCAGCGCTGGTTCGACACGCCGCTGCCGCCCAACTACACGCTGGACAACATGGCCGAGGCGTTGAGCAACCAGGTCGCCATCCGCGGGATGCGCAACAGCCTGCTGTACGCGCTGGGCAGCACGTTCCTGGACCTCGTGCTGGGCGTGGCGTGCGCGTGGGCGATTGTGCGGCGAGGCGGCTGGTGGGGACGCACGGTGGACGCGCTGTCGCTGGCGCCGCTGGCTGTGCCGGGGCTGGTGCTGGCGTTCGGCTACGTCGGCGCGTACTCCTGGATCTACAACCGGCCGGTCACTGTCCTGGGCGTGCCACTGACCGGCGTGGGGCTGTTCCTTATATTGAGCTACGCGGTGCGGCGGCTGCCGTATGTGGTCCGCGCCTGCGTGGCGGGGCTGGAGCAGACGCCGCGCAACCTCGAAGAGGCGGCCTTGGGCTTAGGCGCGACACCGGGCGCGGTGATCAAGCGCGTAACCCTGCCGCTGATCACGGCTAACGTCGTGGCGGGCGCGATTCTGGCGTTCGCCTTCGCCATGCTGGAAGTGTCGGACTCGATCATCCTGGCGACGCGCCCCCAGGACTTTCCGCTGACCAAGGCGATCTACCAGTTGTTCAACAACCCCGGCAACGGCGACCAACTGGCGTCGGCGCTGGGCGTGGTGGCGCTGGTGTTCCTGGCGTTTTCGCTGCTTGCGGCGGGCGCCTTCCTGGGCAAGAAATGGGGGGAGATGTTCCGCGGATAGAGGTGGGGCGGAGCAGACGGGGGGCGGCATGCCGGCGTTAGGCGTCGAGACCGGGAAGAAGCTGTGGAAGGCCGGCGAGTTGGCTCGCGCGACGGGTCTCACTCGGCAGGCGCTGCACCAGTACGTCCTGCTGGGGCTGCTGAAGCCCGTGGACACGACCAAAGGCGGCCAGCGGCTGTTCGACAAGGACGCAGTGGAGCGGGTACGTTTGGTCCGCAACCTGTGCGCGATTGGCTACACGTTGCGGGACATCCGCGACATTTTCCTGAAGGCGCGCCCGTAAGATGCTCCCGGCCCGAGCCCCTGAACCTGGCCGCCGTCCGTCCCGCAATCCGCCGGATTGCGGGGCCACGAGCCGGAGGATCGTGGCACGTCGCACTGGCCTCCTGAGCCTGCTTGCGTGCCTGCTGGCGCTGTGGAGCGCGGCGCCAGGCACCTTCGCGGCAGCCACCAAGACCGCTGATCTCACGCTCGCAGAACCGGAGCTTACCGCAGAGGACATGAAAGGCGTCCGGGAGTTGTTCGACCGGCTCGCAGAGGCGTTTCTCGCTGGTGACCCGTCCGGGTGCATGCAGTTGTTCGTCGGGAAGCCAACGGACCGCGTGAGCATTAACTCCAGCCTGCAGAAGGAGTTCGCTCAAGTTCGGTACGTGAGATTCGAGGTGGTGGACATCCTGCCGGACGACAAGCTGCGAGGGAAAGTCCATACCGTGGATGTGCTGCTCCGCTACGCGTACGTGCGCCGTGACGCTCCAGCGGCACCGAATCCGCCCGTCGTTACCAACAACTTCACGTTCGCCATCCAGAAACTGGACGACGGCACGTTCGCCGTGGGGGAGTCCGCGTTCTTCAGCACGCTCGGCCTGCGGCAGGGCTTGGGCATTGTCCAGGGCCTCCTGGCGGTCATGGCACTGTGCGCGCTGCTGTCCTTCTGGGTGTGGATGGGCCTGGAAGCCTACCGTGCGCGGCCGCGATCTCTCCTTTGGCGGGTGATCGTGCTGCTGCCGTTCCTGGGTGCATGCGGGTTCTTCGTGTGTGTGTACCTGCCCGGTTACTTCAGAGGCGCTCGTCTACGGGGCGAGGGCCGATGAAAGGACACTCAACGAAAGCAGTTGCAGGTCGCGGGCGGTGCGAGTATGGTTCTGGCCTTGCCGCGCCAGGCACAGGCTGCCTGGCGGGGAAAGTCTCTGAGGCACAACGGTAGAGGAAGCGACGATGGGCCATTCGCTAAGCGCCACCAAACGTGAACGCCAGAACCTGAAACGCCGCCACCGTAACCGCGGCAATATGATCGCCCTGCGCAAGGAATTGAAGCGTGTCACCGCCGCCATCAGCGGGGCGGCTGGCAATCCCGGCGAGGCGCTCAAGGCGGGTTTCAAGGCGCTCGACCGCGCCGCACGCAAGAACGCCATTCCCAAGAAACGGGCCGACCGCAAGAAGGCGCGCCTCGCCTTGGCCGTCAACCGCGCTGCCAGCGCGGCCCAGACCGCGCCGGCTCCAGCCGCACAAGCATAATAGACGCAGGCGGGCAAAAACACTGCGAGGGGCATTTCTGAGCTTGAATTCCGGGACGGACGCCGTAGGATGGTTTGTGATAACTTCGACATGGCAGTCCGGTAGCTTTTTCTGGGGGGGCCACAGCAGACAAGATGGCAATCGCGGCGCAGCCTTTTCCCGGGGTCCCGGGCAGGTCGAAGCTGACCGGGACGGCAGGGCGGAAAAAAGAGTGCGAGGTGCGGTTACCTTACGGCTGGCTGCGGGTGGGAAGGAACGCGGGAACAGAGTTGGCGGGGGGATGAGGGGCTGTAAAAGCGGGGGAAACAGCCCTGGAAGCAAGACGGCGAACAGAAGGGGAACTTGAGGAAATTTTCCGATTTTTTCCCTTTTGGGGCTTGACAGTTTGGGGGGTGCTGATAAAAAGTCCGCAACCGTCAAATGGTTAAGCCGACTCGCTTGGTTGGAAAGCAGGCCGGTTGGGAGTTATAACTTTGTCCGGGAGTTCTCAAGCCAATCGGCGGCGCGGGCCGCTGTGGGAGCTTGGGAGGGTTGAGAACGGAACGGGGAGGGAATGATGGTTCGCATCCAAGGAATCCTGGCAGCGCTCCTCGCGGCCTTGATTTTCGTAGTGCCCAGCAGCGCGTTGGTAGCGGCTGACGCGTCGGAGGCCGAGATTGCGCAGCTCAAGAAGGACATCGAGTCGTTGCGCAAGTCACTCGCGGGGTCATCCGCGGCGATGCCGAAGAGCTCTGTGGACAAGATGGTCGAGGGGAAGTACGGGCCAAACGCCACAGTGACGACGAGGAACGGCAAGCTGACAATTGGCGGCTTGCTGCAGGTCTGGTACTACAGCGTCCAGAACGACACCAAGGGCATGTTCGACGATCCAGCCGGGACGGGCGCCTTCGACACGAATGAAGCGTCGGACAACGACAGCTTCAGGATTCGCCGCGCCGAGTTGTGCTTCACGATGGACATTCACGAGAACGTGACTGCCGTCGTGCGCATTGACCCGGCCCGTGAAGCCACCAGCTTCCCGAACATGACCGACAACAAGGGCACGTATGGCCCCTTCAAGACGGCCAACAACGTCGCCCCCGAGTACGATGCCGCCAACGGCCCGGGCCTTGGCAGCACCGCAGCGGTCTCTGGAGTGCAGACGGGCGCCGGCCGGGTGCCGCGCCTGCTGAAGGATGCGTACATCAACTACCACGGCGTCGTCCCGCACCATGATTTCACCGTCGGCGAGTTCCGGCCGCAGGTTGGTGAGGAAGGCCCGCGGTCGAGCGCCGAGCTCGAGTTCGTGGAACGGTCCATGATCGGCCAACTGACCGAGGACCGCGATCTGGGCGTGACGGTTCACGGCTGTTGGTGGGATGAGCGCCTCCAATACTGGCTGGGCGCGTTTGACGGTGCCGGCAACTACTTCGGCACCGCCGGTTCGAAAATGAACCGTTCTGACGACAACGACTATAAAGACTTCCTGGCGGCAGTCATGGTTCGTCCGCTCTGGAAGAACGAGACGTGGGGCAGCATCGAGCTTGGTTACTCCTTCAGGGGTGGCAAGCACGGCGAGGCGGGCGTCCGCGATCCGATCAACAACCCGATCAACGGTCTGAACCGCTGTGAGGACACGGCCCTGTGGCATGCCGCCTGGGCCAGCTATCGTCCGGGTGGACCGGTCAAGGGCTGGTGGATGCGCGGTGAGTGGCAGTGGATCAAGGATCGGAACGCTCCGGGCACGGTTGCAGACCTCCTGGCCGCCGGCGGCACGGACATTGGCAACACCGGGAGCGGCTCCGGCTATGCGCAGAGCGACCCGATGCCCATCCACATTCAGGGCTGGTACGTTTCGACTGGGTACAAGCTCAGTGACAGCGTGTTCGCCGACAGCGCTCCCTCCTGGCTGAAGCCGTGGGAATTCTGCTTCCGCTACGAGGCCATCGAGAACGTCATGGTCGCCGATCAGTTCCGCACGGGCCGGACGGATGTGTTCAAGACGCAGGTCTACACTGCGGGCATCAACTACTACATCAAGGGCCACAACGCGAAGATCCAGGCGAACTACAACTGGGTCCTTGAGCCCAACAATGGTGACTTGGAGGGGTCGTACGGTTTCCGCGAAGTCAGGAACAACAACTTCATGGTGAACTTCCAGGTTGCGTTCTAATACCTGACAATCCCGGGCGCTGCAGCGCGCGCTCGGTTCAACGAACGGAGAAGCCGGACGGGCCCGCGACCGTCCGGCTTTTTTTGTGACCGGCGTGGTGTATACAGAGAGACTGGTGGCTCGGGATTAGGGCCACGCACGCGATTCGAAAGGATGCCTGCGATGAGAGGTCTGCTGAGTCTTGCCGTCCTGCTTTCCGCGCTGGCCCTGGCCGGGCAAGCCGAGGACAAGGTGCTCCACACCTTTGAGAAGGTCACGCTGTCCGAGCTGTTCTTCGCCGAGGGCGCGAACTACGGCGACTTCAACAAGGACGGCAAGATGGACGTCGTCGTCGGACCGTTCTGGTACGAGGGGCCCGACTTCAAGACGAAGCACGAGGTCTACCAGCCGACAACGCCGTTCCCGAAGGAGAGCTATTCCCACAACTTCTTCACCTTCGTGTACGACTTCAACGGCGACGGCTACCCCGACGTGCTGGTCTACGGGATGCCCAGCGAGCCCGCCGTCTGGTACGAGAATCCCAAGGGCAAGGATGGCGCCTGGGCGAAGCACAAGATCTTCGACTGCGTGGACAACGAGTCGCCTGATTTTGGCGACATCAACGGCGACGGCAAGCCCGAGATCATCTGCACCTTCCAGGGGCAGTTGGGCTGGGCCGAGGCCGACTGGACGGACGCCGCCAAGCCCTGGAAGTTCAAGGCCGTCTCGCCCAAGGGCAAGTTCCATAAATACTCGCATGGTTTGGGCTGGGGCGACATCAACGGCGACGGCAAGATGGACTATCTGGAGGGCGAGGAGAAGGCCTGGTGGGAACAGCAGGCCGACCCGGCCGCGCTGTGGGTCAAGCATCCCCAGGATCTCGGCAGCGGCGCGCAGATGCTGGTCTACGACGTCAACGGCGACCTCTCCGCGCACGGCTACGGCCTGGCGTGGTTCGAGCAGGTGAAGGAGAACAACCAGATCACGTTCAAGAAGCACATGATCATGGGCCAGAAGCCCGAGGAGAACAAGTACGGCGTCAAGTTCTCCCAGCCGCACGCGCTGGCGCTGGTGGACATGGACGGCGACGGCGTCAAGGACTTCGTCGTCGGCAAACGCCACTGGGCGCACGGCTCCCACGGCGACCCGGAGCCTACCGCGCCGGCCGTGCTCTACTGGTTCCGCACCGTGCGCTCGAAGGACGGCGTGGAGTTCGTCCCGTACCTCATTGACAACGACTCCGGCGTGGGCACGCAGGTCGTGGTGGGCGATGTCAACGGCGACGGCCTGCCTGACGTCGTGGTCGGCAACAAGCGGGGCTGCTTCGTCTTCATCCACAAGACCCAGAAGGTCAGCGCGGAAGAATGGGAGAAGGCCCAGCCCAAGCCGCTCGCCAAGTAGGTGACGCTTTCCGGCCTGACCCCGGCGGCTCGGACTATCCGGGTTGGTCTCATTCTCTCTTGGCGTTCCCGGCGTCTTGGCGGTTTAATGCCGTTGCATGGAACCCACGCGCATTCTCGTCAAGGAGGTGAACTGGCTCGGCGATATCGTCATGAGCCTGCCCGCGCTGCGCGCCGTGCGCGCCGCCTATCCCCAGGCGCACCTTGCCATCCTCATCAAGCAGGAACTGGCCAGTTTCTTTGACGGCGCCGGCTGGATCAACGAGGTCCTCCCCTACCGCCTGGGCCGGGGCTTGCTGACGCGCATGGCCGACCGGCGGCGCATCGCCGCGGACCTGCGGACCCGGAAGTTCGACCTGGCGATCCTCTTCCCCAACAGCTTCGACGCCGCACTGTGGCCCTTCCTCGCGGGGATTCCCCGCCGCGTCGGGTACGCGCGCGACGCGCGCGGCCTGCTGCTGAGCAGCAAGACGCGGCCGACGCCCGAGATTCTCGAGGTCCATCAGGTCCACTACTACCTGCATATGCTCCGCGAAACGCTCGGTATCGAGTCTCCCCCTCTTGATAAGAGGGGGGCCAGGGGGGGGTCGCAGGCATACCCCTCCGCCGCGTCACTTCCTCCCGCCCTCTACGCCCCCGACGTCCACGCCGCCAGTGCCGCGAAAATGCGGGTGTTCCTTGAACAGCGCCGCAAGCGCCCCGCCGGCCCGCTGCTCAGCCTGGCCGTGGCCGCCGCCTACGGGCCGGCCAAGGAGTGGCCCGCCGAGCATTTCGCGCGGCTGATTGACCTCCTGGCCGAACGGCACGGCGCCGAGTGCGTCCTGGTGGGCGCGCCTGGCGAACGCCGCAAGGCCGAGGAAGTCGCGGCGAAGTCGCGGGCGGGCGCGATCGTGGCGGCGGGCGAGACGAGCGTCGGCGAGGCGCTGGCGCTGCTGTCGCTCTGCTCGGGCTTCGCGGGCAACGACTCCGGCTCCATGCACGTCGCCGGCGCGCTGAGCCTCCCCACCGTCGGCATCTTCGGCAGCACTCGCGCCGACCGCACCGGGCCGCTCGGTCCGCGCACGAAGATTCTCCACAAGCCCATCGAATGCAGCCCGTGCCTCAAACGCACCTGCCGTTTCGGGCACTACGAGTGCCTCAAACGGATCACGCCGGAGGATGTCGTGCGCGCGTTGGCAGATTTGAAGGCCCTGTAGTCAGCGGAACAGCGCTACGGCAAGCCACACGCCCAGAGCAAGCAACACGAGCCACAGGACCACGATCAGCACGACGCCGCGCCAGTCCTTTGGTGGCGGTGACAATTCCCGTCGCGCGGCCTCGGCCTCGCACTCCTGCCACACGTCCTTCGGCACGAGCCGGATCGTCAGCCACAGCCCGAGCGGCACCAGCAGCACGTCGTCAAGATAGCCCAGAACGGGGATGAAGTCCGGGATGAGGTCAATGGGCGAGAACGCGTAGAGGAGCGTGAGCGCCCCACAGGCTTTGGCGTACCACGGCGTCTTCGGGTGCCGCAGCGCAAGCTGCAGCACCGCGCAGGAACGCTTCAGGCTCAAGGCCCAGTCACGAAGACTCATGCAAGATCGCTACTCATCCGGCGTCCAGCCCTGGTTCGGATCCGGGTCGAACTCCACCATCATCTGTACGATCTTCGCCGTGTCAGGGCCAAGGTCGCGTCCGAAGATCGTCCCGTTGTTGTTGATGATGTACGTCTTCAGGCCCTTCTCGTAGGGTGATGGCGCCGCCACGAGGGCGTAGCCGGCGGTCATGTGAGGACTGAACTTCCTGATTTTCGGGTCCCACGGCTTGTAGCTCTTCCTTCCACCCGTGGCGTGTGGTCCTTGCCATTTGAGCACTTTGAAAACGTAGCCCGCCTTTGGCGGCACTTGGCCAGCGGACCCCTCCGCTTGCATCATCGTTCTGTCCACCAACAGCAGGTCACCAGCCCCTGGCTTGGTTTCGTAGAGTTCGCGTAGTGACTGCGCGTACTCAAGAACGCCGTCGCCGTCGTGGTCATTGCGGTGGTAGATCTCCTCCGCCTCCGCGAAAGCCTTGCATGCGGCCCACGCAGCGAAGCCGCCAGTGCCCAGGCGTGAGCGGAAAAGCGGCGCCCCCAAGGGAACAGCCACGGCCCACGCAGCGCAAACTGCGATGCTGACGGCAATGAGCCGGCGTTTCGGGTTCGACGTGGCCAGCAGGCCGGCAACTGCGCCAACTAACGTCGCTGAGACCACGATGGCGCAGCCCCAGAGCTGGTCTTCCTGCGACGCATCTGCGAACGAATCGTACCGTCCGCGGATGACAAACGGCGTCACCACACACAGGCCGAGAAATGTCAGTCCTGTGACGAAGAGTAGATCCCGAATGGTGAACTGGAACCGCCGCGGCTCACTCGTGCTCATAGCGCACACCGGCAATACGGGGCCAACAGCACTGACAAGGACCGTCAGAAAACAACGTCACACGCCTGTGAGAAGCACCTGGCATGCCAGCCGCTCGGTCAAAACTCGAAACTCGAAGACGCCTCAGCGCTCTATCAGCACATAGATGCGCACTTGATCGTCGGCGTGCAGCTTGAGCGTCTGTCCCTTGCGGCCGTCGAAGTTCTCCAGCACGATCTGCCGCGGCGCCGCGCCGTCGTGGACCACGCACGGGTCGTACGTCGCGATCACGTGGACCGGGCCAAGCTTCACGCGGCGCACGATCGGCAGCGTCTTCGCGAACTGCTCCAGCGCCGGCACGTCCACCTTCACCTCGCCGTGGTGCAGGATGTACTCGAACGGCTTCACCAGCGCGAGGCCCTCGACGGCCCCCGCCACCGGCTCGGAGAGCGGCCGTAGGTGCGGCAGCAACTCGTCCTTCTTCATGACGTATGTCGGCTTCTTCGGGTCCAGGCGCGGTCCGTCACGCTGCACGCGCGTGTCAATGTGCTGGAACTTCACGGTGCCCGCCGGCTCGTTGACTTCCATGATCGCCAGCACGTCGTAGCGTTTGAACTGCGTGGGCGCGGCATCAGCGGCGGCGCCTTCGGGCCGAAGCTCGAACGCATCCTTCACCATCACGTCCGCGCCGACACCGTCGCCCTTCCCGGCGGCCTCCCCTCCGCCGTCGGGCGTGCTCGGCCTTTTCAGCCACAGCGGCGGCGGAAGGTGATGGTTGCCGACATCGGACCAGTTCCACAGCACCACGCCGTCAACGCCGCAGAAGAACGCCAGCGCGAACATCGCGCGCGCGTCCTCGTTCGGGATCGGCTGCTGGTTCCACCAATGCGCTTCCGCGCTGCCGCCGTGCAGCAGCGGCCAGAAATACGGCCGGTACGGCTTGCGCACTTGCAGCGAACGCAGCAGCTTCATGTCGAAGTCATGCCGCGCGAGGGTGTAGGCCACGTTCTGCGCGGACCAGTAGTAGGTGTACACGTCCGGGTAGAGCACGTCCTGCGCGGCGACCATGGCCTGTCCGTAGGTCAGCCACGGCCAGTAGGTGGCAGGGTCGGGAAGGCCGGGCTGGCCCTTGTTGGCCAAATCCAGCAGCGCGTACCAGCCCGAACCGTAGGGCTGCGGGTACACGCCGACGCTCGACCATCCGTTCTTCTTGAGGGCTTCCACGGGCGCGATGTATGTGCGCCCGTAGCCGTCGTAGTACTTTTTCTCGAAGGCCTGCTTCTCCTCCGCCGTGCCGTCCTTCGGGAACCATTCCTGCTTGCGGAGTGCCTCGGGCGGCAGCGCCGCGCCGTGTTCGAGGTCCAGCATTGCGAGCGTTTCGGCGCCGGGCTTCCACATGGCGCCGCCGTCGAGCAGGTCTTGCGTCACGTCGCGGTCCATGAGTTTGTCGTAACGGCCCGACGGGATCTGGCGGGCCTCGAAGTACTTCTGCCAGTTGACGCAGTCGCCCCACTGCAGCCAGCGCACGTCCTTCGGGAAGTGCCCGCGTTCCTTCAGCACGTAGGGCGCGAGCACCGAGAAGCCGTGAGTGGCGGCGTACTCGAACATCTTGAAGTTGTGCCAGCCGCCATAGCTGAATTCGCAGGTGAACTGGCGCATGCGGAACGGCTGCACGGCCCAAGCCTCGTACGGCGCCTGACCCGGACCGAACGTGTCGCTCTGGTTCTCGGGGTACGGCGTCGTGTGTTCGCCCATGACGGGCGGCTCGTCGTCAAGGGCCACGGTGCGCAGTTCCTGGATGGTGATCCCATCCAGGTTGATCAGGACCGTCTCCGGCTCGTTGGAGTACAGCTCGATCATCTTGAACCGCTCAACGCGCGTCGCGAACTTGTCGAGTTCCGCCTGAGCGGCGGCATCCATTGGCGGCGGAGCGCCTGGCCCTTCGGCAGGTTGTTCGTCCGCGGCGAAAGCGCCGGTCCACAGCAGGCAAGCGGCGCACACCGCGCAGACGACCGCACTGAGAGAGATTGAACGTGTTCGCATGTCGCCAGTTCTACCGCCACACCCCCAAGTCACAAGAGCAGGCGACAGGAGCAGTCTGCCGCTGCTCCTGCTCCTGCGAACCGCTGCTGCCAACGGCTACTCCGAAGGCTCCCACCCCTGCGCCGGATCAGGATCGAACTCCGTCATCTCCGTGAAAATGCGCGCCGTGTCGGCGCCGAAATCGGCCTCGTACATTACGCCTTTTTGGTTGATGACGTACATGTCTTGCCCCGTCACGTTATACACGGCTGGCGCAGCCACCAAGGCATAGCCCAGCGTCATGCGGCCATTCCCATCGAGGTAGCTTTTCCTGCCGCCTGTCGCGTGCGGTCCCTGCGCCGTCAGCACTTTGCAGACGTAGCCCGCCTTCGGCTGCGCCTTGCCGGGCAAACCCTCGGCTGCGGCAAAGCTCGTGTCAACGAGGCCCCCTTGTTTGAGCAGTTCCTGGAGGGACGTCGCATATTCCAGCACGCCGTTGCCGTCCCAGTCAGTCCGATGGTAGATTTCCTGCGCCTCCACGTACGCCTTGCATCCCGCCGCAGCGGCCGTGCAGTGGGGGCCTTGTGGGCGAGGAACAAGAAGCATGAGAAGGGGGCCGAGCAGAACCCAGGCAGTCGCCGCACCGACGCCCATGAACAGCAGACGCCCGAGCCACCCGGGGCGCTCCCGGTGCGCCCGCCACAGGCCACAGAAGACACCGCAGATGGTCGCGATGACAATGACCAGGCCGAACACAATCTCCGTGCTTGGCGTCAGCCGTGCGGCACGACCGGCACAAGCTCGCAGGAACGGCATCAACAGGCATAGGCCCGCGAACGCCAGCACTGCCGCGAAGAGCATCTCCTGAATGCTGAATTGAAATCGTCTGGGTTTCGCGTCGTCCATGCATCATGCCCACTGACCACGGACTACTGGCTACTGGCTCCTCAGAAGTCCCCCCGCGGCGCATCGTCCGGGCCGCCCTTCCGGCGCGGCTCCTCCTTGTCAGCCCCGCCGCCCCTTTCCTTCCGCTCCTTCATCCTCTCCTCCATCCGCTTCAGCCCTTCGGCGACGCGCGGATCATCCGGGTAGAGCTTCGCGGTCTCGCGCAGGATACGCTGCGCGTTGTCGAAGTCGCCCTTCTCGGTCATCACCCGCGCCTGCTTCATCAGGATCTCGAGCTGCTGCCGCCTCTGATCGTCCATCTTGGCGCGCATGGCCTCCGCCTCTTTCTCCTTCATCCGGGCGACGCGCTCATCGAGCTTCTGCTTCTCAGGCTTGCCCTCCCCGCCGCGCTCCGCGGCCACCCGCGCCAGTTCCTTGAGGCGTTCGCGGGCCTTGGGCGTATCAGGGGCGTTGGCCTCCGCCTGCCGCAGCAGCTCGGCGGCTCGCTGGAATTCCTGCGCGGCCAACGCGGTCTTCGCTTCGCCCAGCAGCGCCTCGAAACGCTCCCAGCGCCCGGCCACCTCGGTCAGCACCTGCTCGGCCGCCTCGGCCACGGCTTTGTCACGGTCGTTGAGGGCTGCTTCGAGCGCCGCCCGCGCGGCCGGATCGCTGTTGATGAACCTGCCGAGAACGCGGACCGCCGCCCGCCGCACCTCGTATGAATCGTCCTTCAGCAGCGGGAGCACCGCCGCCGCGCCGTCTTTGTCGAGCTTGGCGTTGGCGAACACCGCCAAGGCGGTCGCGCGGGTTTTCTGGTCCGGGTCCTTCAGCAGCGCGACCAGGGCGGGGATGGCCTCCTTGCCCAGGACAACGAGCGCGTGTTTGGCGCCGTCGCTGTCGGTGGCCTTGAGTTCCTTGGCCCACTCGGCCGCGGTCTTACCTTCATAGACGTACTCCTCGCCCGCGTCGAGGAAGGCACATGGTAAGAGGAACGTCGAAACCAGGAAAATGCGCTGCATGCGCATATCTCAGCCCTCCAATGCCAGTATCGTATGCCGCTCCGTTGCTCATGACAACAACACGGGCAGCCAACACCGGTGGCTGCCCGTGGCATGGAACACTCAGAACCGCCGGCCTACTTCGTGCGGCCGCTCTTGCCCGCCTTGCAGTAGTACAACTGGGGCTGATCTGCCTGGAAGAGCTGGCTGTTGAACAGGATGATCACAGGCACGGGCAGCAGCGTGTTCTTCTGGTCCTCGAGGCCGATCAGGCCTTCGTCGGCGAGCGTGTTGGCGAACGCGCCCTTCGCCAGCTTGGCCGTGAACTTCCCGTTGCCGCCGGTCGTCACGCCCTTGGACATCTTCGGGCGCAGCTTGAACGTATCAACGCCCTTGGGCGACGAACCCTTCGCGTCCAGTATGAAGGTTCGGACCACGCCGCCGACGTCCAGCACCACCTGCCGCTGCGCCAGAGTGATGCCCGCCGGCACCGGCAGCAGGCCGGAGAGGGAGATGCTGTCAACCGCGGCGGACTTGTCAATGGTGGCGAAGTTCAGCTTGATCGTCATCTTTGAAACGGGCAAGTTCTGCGCGGTGCCTGCCGCGCTGCCGCCCAGGGGCGTGGAACTCGCATCGGTGGGCGAAGTCAAGAGCGCCGTTTCCAGTTCATCCGGGAAACCGTCCGCATCAGTATCGGTCGTGCTAAGGCTGACATACGTGGGGTGGCTGCCGCCACCGGAGCCGCCGCCGCCGCTGTCGCTCGGGTTGATCGTGATGGTCATGGGCTTGCTGTCGGATCCCGCGCTGTTGCTTGCCGTGACGGTGACGTTGTAGCCGCCCGGCGTCGTGGGCGTGCCCAAGATCGTCGTGCCGCTCAACTGCAGCCCGGGCGGCAGTCCCACAGCGGTGAAGCCAATCGGCTGCGTGCCGGTCGCGCTGAGTGTGAAGCCGAACGCCGCGCCGACCGTGCCGCCGGCGGTCAGCGTGCTGGTGATGGAGGGCACCGTGCCCGTG
>Ga0315282_10011092_pt1 | contig 14023 bp, 10 predicted proteins | sample YL17G07_20_MG_FD_203693 | JGI IMG/M metagenome (GOLD analysis project Ga0315282, IMG submission 203693) | Sediment microbial communities from Yellowstone Lake, YNP, Wyoming, USA - YL17G07_20 | ecosystem: Environmental > Aquatic > Freshwater > Lake > Sediment | place: USA: Wyoming | collected... | reverse complement strand
AATTAGGCGCATGCGATGGGGTTTTCTTAATGTAGGTCCATGCTATTGCTATGATGCCGATTAGGCCGATGACTCCGACTAGGCCGTAGAAGTACCATTTGTTGGCTACGTCACCGTAGAAGTTGTACATGTTAAAGTGTTGGATTAGGCCGAGTATTAGGGCGATGATGATTAGTACGACTCCTAAGATCTGAACCATTTGCTTGTTCAAAGTTTTTTGCCTCTTTTTTGCTACCTCATAAATAGGGACATGGTTTGATGGAAGGGGTATTTAATACCTTCTGTATGTTGCGTGGCTGGTTTTATTTGCTAGCCATATAAACTGTTAAGTTGGTTTGTTGTTTTCGACCATTTGAAGGAATGTTTCCATTACTTTTCGTATGAGTGGGGTGCATAGGTTTTCTTTTATGTTTTCTTCGCGGAATTTTCTTATTCCTTCTAGGCTTGTGAGTTGGCATTGTGTTAGGCGGCTGCAGTTTAGGGTGCCGTATTGGTCGACGATTTGGTTTAGGAATTGGAGGATTGGGCGTTGGGTTTTTACGAAGGGTGTCCGTGGGTTTGTTCTTCCGTACGTGTGGCTTAGTCCCATTATGGCGACGTTTACGGCTCCGCAGATGCTGCCTGTTCTGGCGATGCCGCCGCCGTAGGCGGTTACGGTTTTTGGGGTTACGTCTATTTTGTAGTATCCTCTGAAAATAGCCATGTAAACGGATTCAGCGCAGTTCCAGCCTTCAACATTAAAATAGTGTAGGGCTTTGTCTACTATGGTTTGTTTGGTTTTGGCGGTTGACATGGGGAGGAAATGAGTGTTTTAAGAGATTTAAAGGTATATGTGAGCTTTGGTGTGGGTTTGTGTGTGCGTGCAACGGTGTGAGGCCCCTCTATTTGGAGCCAAATATGTGTGGTTTGTTTATTTGTAGGCTTTTTCTCTTGGTCCTATATAGTGGATTAGTATTGTTTTTTCGTTCCATAGGACTTCGTAGACTATTCTCAGGCTATTTGTGGGAGGTCTTCTTGTTCGGCTTTTTTGGCGTACATTAGGAGTCTTTGGTTGGCTTTGGCTTCGCCTACGAAGGCTGTGTGCACGTTGTTTGCGGTTCTTTCTTTTAGGTTCATCTGGCTTGTATCCTCCTTGCGTGTTGATTAGGTAGTTGTTCTTAGTGATTTATGATTTACGTACGTATTTTGAACGGCATCAAAAAGACCTACCTCACTTTCACCGTACTCTCTCCTGGGTTGCCAATTGACGCATAGTGATTAGGCTTAAATCATAGTGAATCAAGATATGATTGATGATGGGTATGCATGGCTTATTTGTTAAATTGTATATACTAGAATATCCTTCTGTTAACTTTAAGGAGAAGGAACAATGAAGCTATCAAAACCAGAACTAATTGCGGCTCTGCTATATGTCCCTGGCAAGACTGGGCACATCGGCGAACCTATTGTTGGCAGAACTAGGCTTATGAAACTAGTCTTTCTTCTGTTGAAAGAGGGAGGACTTGCTGAAGATGTGGACAAGGCAACCACCTTTAAGCCTTACAGATATGGGCCTTTTGATCCGGAGGTTTTCGATTGTATTGAAGCTTTAAAAGAGCTTAATATTGTAGAAGAAAAAGCGACACCTCAAAGCAAAATAGGGGACGAAATGTTAGAGGACATTGATGAAACATATGACACCGAAACGACCTATAGGTTGACTCCCCAAGGAATCGCAAAAGTAGAGAGAATCGTCAGGCAACTTCCAGCAAATGTTCTACGGATAATTTCGAATTATAAGTCTATCTATGGCGACAAACCGCTAATAGAAATATTACATTACGTATACGGCAAATACCCTAAATATGCCGAATTGTCTGAGGCAAATATTTGATTGAAAACTGGCTTCAATTGCTGGGTATACTTCTGCCTGTACTTGCCGCCTTACTTGCTGCTTTTTGGAAACTATTGGACAAAATAGATAAGAACAAGTCGAAATATCAACAAGATGTCCTGGCCATACGTGGCACTGTGATTGCCGGAGATGTTATACCCAGATTAATTGGGTTAATAGAGAAGGTTGAAACAGAAAGGACATTAGATCAATCGAAGACTGTTGAACAGATTCTGGAAAAGGCGACATATGGACATTCAATGCAACAAATCGTTAATAGAATAAATGAGCTCAATGACATGGACATTCTATATACGAGAACAATTTTTCTCTCTTTCGCTTGCGCTTATGACGTACTTTCAGCAGCCGTATTGACAGGCATATGCACTCTTTGGCTGTTTATCGACCAATATTGGGAATACTTTATCTCCATGGTTATATTGGCTGGATTAATAATCCTTATTAAATTGGTCTACGACATCTTGCAATACACGCGAAATCTTAACCGATTTATTCAGAAAGATAATGAAATGCGTTTAGGAAGGAATATTCAATGACGATAAAGGAAGAACAATTATATGCGCCAATACTCGAGTTATTCGGAAAGGACTATTTCGCAGCTTTTGATGTCCAGCTTGGACCAAAGAGAATTGACATCGTACTAGCGTCGAAAACCACAGACAAGATAGTAGCGATAGAAGTGAAAGTAAATAAATGGAGACAAGCGATGCGTCAAGCTTTAAATTACCAACTTGCAGCTGATGAGAGCTATGTTGCGATTCCTGAGAAAAACGTAAATCCCATAGATCTTGAAGAATTTGACAAATTGGGTATTGGATTGATAGCAGTAAACTCCGAAGGAAAAGCTGCAATTAGAATTTCCGCAAAGCCATCGCTCAGAAAACAAAACAATTATTCGATCTTGCTTCGGGCTTATGTTGCTGAGAAACAGACAATGCCCAATTCCAACCCTGGCAATATCTCCTCTACCTCACAGTCCTTCCAAAATTATCTTTGGTACATTGCGAACGAAAGGAGTTACTATAATCAATATCGCGATACTTATGACGGATTTTTAGTCAATGCCCACGTGCTTGAGCATTTCAGCTCAGCCTTTTCTGCATTGTACTTATCCTTAAGAAAACCCTTTTTTATCATCCCTGACACTCATTTTTTTCAGTTAGCGCCTATTACAATTTTCTTCGACACTAAGGGAGGAATAAAATCATCTTGGGAGAAGCTTGCAGAAAACTATGGACCTTTGATCAAACTCGTTTTAAGTCAAGGCCGTAATCTGGAAATTAGTGATTTTATTTCGAAGACTGGGGGATATCAGCAATCACTGTACGATCTTGTCGAAAATGTGATTTCATTTCAAAAGAACAAAGTTCCATTCGCTACGCAAGGTCTAGCACGTTTCTTTGATGTTCAACCTGATGCAAATCCAACTTATCTCGTTGCTCCATATTTCTTTTTTACATCGATACAAGATCCATGGTACAAAATATCACTTGAAATGGCTCGGGAAGCAACAAAGCATAAAGAAACATGTCAAGTGTTCGCTTTGTTGTGTACTTCAAAGAGCGTTCTAATGAGCGATAAAGCATTATCAACCATTATCAGTGACTTTTCGACCATAGGCTTGGATGGTTTTTTGCTTTGGATTCAGGACTTCTCTGAAATAGACGAACCCGACCCACTCCTTTTGAGCTTTCGAAAGTTTGTAAGCAATCTAAAAAAGAATAAATGGAATGTTATCAACTTATATGGCGAGTTCTTCTCCTCACTAATGTGTTATTATGGTCTTGACGGTGTAGGTTACGGAATTTGCTACAAGGAATCTGCTGACCCGATGGTATTTCCAACTGGCGGACCTGCTGGAGGACCACTACCTAGATACTATCTCAGGGATGTAAAGGCAAAGCTAGGCAAAATAGAAGCAGCAATTGCTTTGAGCGAAATTCCTTCTCTGAAATGCTCTTGCAAAGTCTGTGATACCCAAACGGAATACATTTTGGATGCCGCAACACCTGATGCAGTTTCTAAGGATCTTATGAAAAAGCACTTTTTAATATGCAAAGGAGATGAAAGAGACTACATTTGTAAATGTTCTTTAGCATCAGTCCTAGGTGAGCTCAAGGCAAAGTATAAGAAGTATCAAAAGAAAGCACATTTAATTCCAATCGAACATTTGAGAAAGTGGATTGATGTTTGCAAAGAACCTTAATATCGTGACTTGATATTCGCACCCAAAAACATCTATTCATTCGCTAAATTTTACTGAATCAAATCGTTAAAAATCCAGATGTTTAGGCAATTCGCTTTTAACCTTCTCCGTGATCTGAGTAACCCATCAAAAAGGGTAGTTGCAGGCAAAAGTTTTATGATAATGATTGTCAAATTGTTCAGCATCTAGGAGACTGAATCGATTTGGATGTTGTTGTTTGTGTTAAGCATGTTCCAGAAACAGCAGAAGCAGAACTAAAAATCGACCCAACAGGCAAAAACATAGAAAAAACGGGTTTAGTCTACGACATAAACGAATGGGACGACTACGCATTAGAGGAAGCAGTACGCATAAAAGAAAAACAGGGCGGAACAGTCACAGCCATAACCATAGGCCCACAAGACAGCGAATCAACACTACGCAAGTGCCTAGCACGAGGAGCAGACAAAGCCATACGCCTAACAGACCCAAAATTCGAAAACTCAGACGCCTACGCAACCGCAAAAATCCTACACAGCGTAATCAAAACCCTACACTACGACCTAATCCTAACAGGCATGCAAGCAGGCGACGACAGCAGCGCCATGGTCGGACCAATCCTCGCAGAATTACTAGGCATACCACATGCTACAATGGTCAAAAAAATAGAACTAGCAACAGGCACGGCAAAAGTAAACCGAGAACTCGAAGGCGGACTAGAAGAACAAATCGAAATACGCCTACCCGCACTAGTATCAGTCCAAACAGGCATAAACGAACCACGCTACGTCAGCATAATGGGCATACGAAAAGCCATGCAAAAAGAAATCAAAATCCTAAGCCTAGCAGACACAGGCTTAAGCGAATCAGACGTAGGCCCAGCAGGCTCATGGATAAACATAGACAAACTTTACGTGCCGCCAGTCGAAAAACAAGCAGAATTCCTCAAAGGCACGCCAGACGAAATCGCCACAAAAATCACCGCCATCCTCAAATCAAGGGGGCTAATCTAAAATGACAAAAATCTTCGTCCTAGCCGAACACAGACAAGGCCAAATAAGAGACATAACATACGAGATGCTCACAAAAGCCAGAGAAATAGCGGAAAAAACAAACAATGAACTAACCGCAATCATACTAGGCAAAGACATTAAAGAACAAGCAAAAACCCTAACAGAATACGCAAAAACCGTCATACTCATCCAAGACCCAAAACTCGAAAACTTCAACTCAGAAGCCTACAAAAAAATCCTAACAAAACTAATCACCGAACACAAGCCTTCCCTCGTAATGATGGGACACACCTCATACGGCATAGAACTAGCCCCACGCTTAGCCACAACCCTAAACACGCCACTCGCAACAGACTGCATAGACCTAGGCTTCGAAGGCGACACGCTAGCGGTAACACGACAAATGTACGGCGGAAAAGTAAACGTAAAGGCAATTGCACGCAAAGCCGAAACCTACATGGCAACAATCCGCCAAGCAACATTCACAGCACAAAAACCCGCAACGCCAGCAAACGGACAAATCACAGAAACCCCCTCACCGCTAACAGAAGAAATAGCCGAAAAACGATTCATACAATACGTTTTGCCACCGCCCGGCGGAGTAGACATAACAGCAGCAGAAAAACTCGTAGGCGTAGGCCGCGGCATAAAAGACGTGGCAAACATGCCCATAATGGAAGAACTAGCAAAAACCATAGGCGCAGTCCTAGCATGCTCACGCCCAATCGTAGACAAAGGCTGGCTACCAAACGACCGCCAAGTAGGCAGCTCAGGAAAAACCGTAAAACCAAAACTGTACATTGCAGTTGGAATAAGCGGTGCATTCCAACACGTGTTAGGCATGAAAAGCAGCGACCTAATAATCGCCATAAACAAAGACCCAAAAGCCCCAATCTTCAGCTTCGCAAACTACGGCATAATCGAAGATCTATTCAAAATTGTACCTTCTCTGAAAAACAAAGTATATGAACTAAAAACGCAGAAAGCATAACTCTAAACCTAGGAGAGAAAAACCAAAATGGAATTCAAACTAAACGAAGAACAACAAGAAATAAAACGGGCAGTACGCGAATTCGCCGAAAAAGAACTCACACCAGAACTCGCCCTAGAATACGACCAAAAAGAAGAATTCCCACTAAGCCTCTACAAAAAAGCAGCACAACTCGGCTTCACAAGCATGCGAATACCACAAGAATACGGCGGACAAGGCTACGGCGTCTTAGAAGACTGCATAGTCGTCGAAGAAATGTGCCGCGTCGACCCAGGACTAGGCGTAGCCATCTCGCTTGGAAACCTCATGATTCCAGACGTGTTGCTAAAACACGGCACAGAAGAACAGAAAAAGAAGTACATTCCACTACTCGCCAAAGGCGACAAAATATCTGCAGCAGCCTTCACTGAATCGGAACATGGAAGCGACATAACCCGAATGGATTCAACAGCCGTAAAAAGCGGAAGCGAATGGATCATCAACGGCGCAAAAGAGTTCACAACAAACGCTCCAATAGCAGACTACTTCATAATCCTATGTCAATCAGACCCAAACGCACAGCCATCGCACAGAGGACAAAGCATATTCCTCGCAGAAAAAGGCACGCAAGGCTTAGAAGCAACAAAACTACATGGCAAAATGGGAATAAAACCATGCGTCACTGGCTCACTTTCCATGAGCGACCTAAAAGTCCCAGAAACCAACATCGTAGGCGAACTAAACAAAGGTTTCTACTATACGCTTGAACTTTTCGACGGAACAAGAATCACAGTTGCCGCACAGGCAGTTGGCATGGCACAAGGCGCCTTCGAAAAAGCACTCGCATACGCAAAAACAAGAAAACAGTTCGGACAACCCATATTCAATTTTCAAGGCGTATCTTTCAAACTGGCTGAAATGGCAATTAAAATAGAATCAGCACGGTTAATGATGTATAAGGCTGCGTGGCTTTATGACAAGGAAAAACCCAATCCAGTAGCAACTTCAATGGCTAAGGCTTACGCAAGCCGCGTCGCCATGGAAGTCACAGACGATGCAATACAAATCTTCGGAGGATACGGCTACTTGGCAGACTATCACGTGGAACGCTTCCACCGCTGCGCAAAAATAACCGAAATCTACGAAGGAACAAGCGAAATCCAAAAACTAACAATAACCAACTACCTACAAAAGCAACCATAAATAAAAAATTCATTCCTTTTTCTCTTCTATCGCGTGTTCGTTGATTATCTTTTTCCTTTGATCCAGCCTTTGATTCCGAGTTCCTTAACTGTTATGTTTATTGGTTCCGGCTCATGCGACTTGTATTTGCCGTTTTCGTCCAAGTATAGTATCCTCGGTTTTATATGAAATACGCCTTGTACTCTTGGTTTGAGAACGAGTCTCACCTCTTCTGTCTTAAGCGGATCAAGCCGTTTTCCTTTCATGTTGATGTAGCTGTCTTCAACACGGTAAATTTCTGGCTTTTCTGCCAGGTCGAAACCGTCAGGGATGACTTCCGCGATTTTAGTCAGGATAGCTGGACCTTTTCCAGCGTTGACAAGCTCTATCTCCAAATCAAGGTTTTCGCCCACATTCAGTTCCTTTTGGTGGATTATGATGTTCACCTGTATGTCAGCATTTTCAAATCTTTCGAGACCCACTGCGTTTTCTTGGTTAGGGGTAGGTGTGGTGAAAACGGTGGTCGTAGAAATGATTGATGGCGCATGCAAAACCTCGCTGAGGGAAAGGGCTAATTCTCGTTCCTCCTTCACATTATCCAAAAGTCTCAGCACCTGTTCCCTTTTCTCTGGATGCTCAGCCTTCATGAAAGACCCAGCTGAGGTTTGCAGGACTTTTTCGGCCATTGCATAAAGTTTGGCCCTTTTCTCAGGGTCGCTTTCCTTTTTCGCGTTGTCCATGTGCACGTACGCGTCGAACAGTAATTCTGTAGCTTTGGCGTATTCCGATGCATTCTGGAAGCCCGCTTTCACGTAGTAGTTGGTGGCGCTTTCCAAGTGATGTATGGCTGTGGCGTGCAGCGTTGGGTCTCTTGTGTCGGCGAATTTTGTTCCAGCTTCAAGTGCCCTGCAGAAGCGACTGTGACCCAACGCCAACATTTTTGCCTTCTCGCTTGGGCTGATGCCCTTGGCTTGTTCGAATAGTTGGGAAGCCTCCATGTAGAGTGTGGGAGATGCCTCTGCCTCTGCTCGTGTCATTTTTTGCCAAGCTTTAGACAGAGTGAGGATGAGTTGGAGTTCCTTTCGGTCTTGCTCTGACTCTAACGCTTGGGTCACTTTTTCGAAGACTCCGGCTGCTGAGCCATACTTTTCCGAGCTGGAATAGTGGTCGCCCTTCTTGTCGAGGATTTTTGCCTCTTCAAGGACGATTCTTCCGTTGCAGTATTCGCTCCTTAAGGCTGCCGCCTTAACCATGCTAGTCACCATTTGTTTTTCCTCTGGACCTTCAATCTTGGTTAGCTCTGCTTGGAGAGATTCTTTGCTCTCGTCGAACAGCTTGGCTGCTTGCTCAAACGCTTTGAGCGCTTCTTCGCTCTGTTCTTTTCTGCTCAGGTCCTCTGCGTTTTCGATTTGGGCCAAGGCGGAATAGTTTGGTGCGAGATAGCTCCATTGTTTTAACGATTTCTGTATGCTAGCAGCTTTCTCGAAGTGCTCTTTTGCTAAGCCAGATTCTTGTCTTTTATGATGATGCTTTGCCTTTTCGATTTCACTCCAAGCCTGCATGTACGACGCGTAGTTTTGATACAGGTCTTTCAATTTTGGGATTTTCTCAGCTGCTTTCGAGTAATTTGTTGAAGCGTGTTCGAAGTTTTCGGCTGCTGGCAAGTATTCTTGTAGAATATCTTGTGCCTTGGCGATTTTCCAGTACGATTCTGCCATTAGAGTAGCTATGTCGAGTTTGATGGCACTTTCCATTGCTTTTTGTGTGATTTCTATGGCTTTTCTTAGATGTTCTGTGTTGTTTGTTAACTTGTATAAGTGGTTGAGCAGCGTCCAGTAGGTATCTTGGTAACCATATATGCTAGTATAAGGCACTACTTTGCCTCTCTTTTCATAGGATGGTATCCTTTTCGCAATTAGTTCGAGGCATTTTTCTTTGTATGATGCTGCTTCCTCAAGTAGCATCCTCTTGGTTTTGAGGTCTGATTCTAGATAGCCCATTTCAGCCTTTGTGTCAGCGAGTCTATTGTAAAAGGCGCCTATGTTCCAGTAGACAAAGGGTTTCCATTGCGTATAGATTCCAATGCTTCTCTCTAAGTATCTAAGGGCTTTCTCCAGTAGGCTCTTTTTCTCATTGATATCTGGTTCCAAGCGTGCTCGAGCCGTAAGCGTTTTGCCTAGCATGTAGAGCATGAAAATTATAGCGACTGGAACCTCCGAATTCTCAGCCACTTTCAAGGCTTCTAGACCAATTTTCTCTGACTCTCGGAGAAACTCCAGTTTTTTCTCTGGGTCGGTTTCCCACTCAGCCAAGTAAAAGTAATGTTCCGTGTACCCACCTGGAGGGGATATTAGACCTCCTCTTGGGCAAATAAAGGAAAATATGGAGAACAAATGCTCAGACTTGTCATAGTACCTCATAGCTTCTTCAGAGAGTTTCAGTCTTTGGTCCGGGTCCTCGGTTTCAATGGCTTTCCAATAGGTTTCGATTGCGAGCCAACTTAGCCCAGTGGCTCTAAACCAGTTGTCTTGGGTCTTCTCGGTACATTCAAGCGCTCTCTTAAGGCATCTAATGCTTTCATCTCCCTCCGTGAAGCTCTCTGCTAGCCAAAAATGCGAGAGTGCCAAGAGGGCGGCGTCGCCTGCTTTTTCAGAAAAGTCAAGAGCTTTGTTGATATATCTAAGAGCTTTCTCGCGGTGCTGTTCCTGTGCCTCTGGGTCCGCAATTGCGAACCAAGTGAGCGTTAACAGGCAAGTTGCCATAACAATGTAGACTGCAGAACTACGTGGGTCGCCAATTTCCTCAAGAGCTGAGACTGCTTTTTCTCCCCATCGAACGCCTTTTCTTGCAAATTCTTCTATGACTTTTCTATCCCACTCGTGCGCAAATCTCAGAATAAAGACTGTATATTCGAAGGGAGCAAGTGCATTGTATGTTCTCGCGTATTCCTGCATATCACTCGATTCTGAAAAAATCTTCAGGGCTTTGCCTGCCAACTCCAGACACTCATCAAGAAACTTGTTCCTTTCGGACGGATTAGACGTAAGCCAGAAACAATGATACTTGGCAGCAGCTTCGGAGCGAAAACTTCTTGCCCTCTGCTCACCCGACAGCTTTTCATAGAATTCACTAGCTTTCTCGTAGGCTTCAACAGCTAGTCGCACTCTTTCTCTAAAATTCTCTCGACTTTCAGCTTGAAAGGAGGCACGGTGAAAGCAGTTGCCAATCTTCTCGTGAATCTCGCCCAACTTCAAAAAATCCCGTTCCGGCACCAAAACCAATGCCTTCCTATAAGACTCGACCGCGCCTAACCAGTCATATTCTTTTTCCTGTTTCCCTATCTGGCTAAGAATTGACTCTACATTCAACGGTTCTGACATGTCAATAAACCACTAGAGAGTTATCAACAACTCTCTGAAAAGCGTTTTCATGCCAAGCACCCACAGATCACAAAGCCACCTAGAACTAGGCTTAAACACTAACATAAAGGACCTTTCACTTTTTCCTTCCGTATTTCACCTGCCTTCCTTCACACTATTTCTTGAATTCTAGCAAGGCGGCGGAGGCTGAAAATCCCCATCCATAGCCAAGCGTCAAAATGATGTCGCCTTTCGAGAATTTATTCCCAGAAACTATTTTTTCAAGGATGAACGGTAAACTTGCTCCTGCTAAGTTGCCATACTCCCTAAGCACTTCATGCGACTCCCTAAGTTTTTCGTGCTGAATTTGATGGTGTTCAGCTATAATGTTTAGTATTTTTTCGCTGCCTGTGTGAATTGCCCATTTCTTTGCAGCTTTCACGGTGTTTTCAGCATTTTTTCCAAGCAATTTTTTAACAGCTACAGAACTATATTTAACCCCAAGTTTTGGAATCTTCTTGTCCAGATGCGAGTAAAAACCAAACTTGAACGGTTCGTTTAAGGCTGCTAGTCTAGCATAGCCAGCCAAGTAATCCTTCCTTTTAAGATTTGTAACTTCCACAATTTTGTTAACGGACAGCCCACCTCCATCTTTCGCCACGATAACACTGGCTACTCCATCTCCGAAAAGGAAAAACTCCATAATTGCAATCCATTTCCTCAGCGCCATCCGTCTTTTGTCTTTATCCTTTATCAAGTCAATCCGGCTGATTTCCATAACATCTCTGATACCTCGCACCTGATTATAGAACCAATATGAGTTTACTCCAGAAATGCAAAGCAAAACAAAATCCTCAGGATACGCGGCAAGGTGATTTTCTGCAAGTTCTAGAGCTTTTGAAAAGGCTGCACATGCCATTCCTTGAACGTTTACATGCTTAATATACGCGTTAAAACCAAGTTTTCGAATTAAAAGCTGGCTGAGGCCAGGACACAAAAAAGGGTTTACATCATAAGTCACAATAAAATAGCCTATGTCCCTAATGGATAAGCTAGCCTTTTCGATGGCTTTTTTGCTAGCCTCTAAGCAGAGGTCAACGAGGTCAGCCTCGCTCAGAATAGTCTCTGATTTTAAAGGTGAATCAGCATGGCTAACGAGGTATCGTTTTGAAACTCCCAAGTTGAGTATGTTCCGTTTAACGCCTTCGGGAAGTTTGCATGGAAAAATCTCCATCAGCTCTTCTGTTGAATACTCGTTTTTTGGCACAGCCGTTGACAATTGTAATATCTGCATGTTAGTAAGAGTGATGAGAGAAATTATAAAAAGATTCTTTCAGCCACATTTAAGTCCTAAACCATAGCGAGTGTAGATACATACATTCTTCTAAACAAGCTTCCTAAAGATTCGAATGCCAGGTAAGTAGGGAAGCCACTAACATTTCTAATCGTTCCAGTCGCTTGAAAAAAGGTTAATTGGAAGGCTACTGCTCTTTCAATAACTGCTTCAACATGAAGAGATGGCTGCAGTGCGTGTAAAAGTTAAAGTCGCAGGCATAGTTCAGGGTGTAGGCTTTCGCCCTTTCATCTATCGAATAGCGGTTAAAAATGGTTTGAAAGGTTATGTTAGGAATAGGGGTGATGCTGGAGTAGAAATTCTTCTTGAAGGTGGAGAAAAAAACATCCAAAATTTCATGCGAGGTTTGAAGCAAAAGAAGCCCCCTCTTGCACAAATCCATGAGGTTATCACAACAAGACTTAAAGGTGAAAGCGAATACGAAAAATTCACAATTTATAAAAGTTCGGAGGAAGCAGAGCTTTCGGGTTCAGTTATCCCTCCAGACATAGCTATATGCAACGAATGCCTAAGAGAGCTCCGAGATCCAAAGGATCCTAGATACGAATACTTCTTCATCACATGCACGAACTGCGGCCCGAGATACACTATTATTGGAAAACTGCCGTACGACCGTGAAAACACCACTATGCGGGATTTTCCCATGTGCAGCTTCTGCCAAAGCGAATACACAGACCCATTGAATAGGCGCTTTCACGCCCAGACAGTGGCTGATGCAAAATGCGGACCAAAAGTATACTTGACAACAAGAAAAGGCGAATTAATTAAACACAAAGACCCTATGCGGGAAGCTGGCAAACTCCTTTCAGAAGGCTTTATACTTGCCATAAAAGGTTATGGTGGTTTTCACGTTGCCACGTCAACAACGAAAGATGAGCCATTAGTTAGGCTTAGAAAAGTCAAGCATAGAAGCCAGAAGCCCTTCGCCATTATGGCTCGAAGCTTGGAAGCCATAAAAAATTTTGCAGACGTAAGCGAGAAAGAAGCAGAGCTTCTAACTTCTTACAGTCGCCCAATAGTTTTGCTGAACAAAAGCGCTGAATATTGTCTTTCAGATTTGATTGCTCCAAGTTTGCACAATGTTGGTGTTATGTTGCCCTACACTGGTTTGCATTACATGCTGTTTGACGAAACGGATGAGCCAGCGTTTGTGATGACAAGTGCCAATCCACCAAACCAGCCAATAATAAAGGATAACGAGGAAGCCTTGCAGAAGCTGGGCGACACTGTTGACTACTTCCTGTTTCATAATCGCCAAATAGCCCACAGATGCGACGACTCAGTAGTTCGTGTGCACAACAAAGATTTGGTATTCATAAGACGCTCACGAGGTTACGCACCAGCCCCAATAATGCTTAGAGGAAAAGCGAAGCGTTGCGTGGTAGGCTTAGGCGGAGAATTAAACAATACTGCATGTATTTTACTTGGAAATAAGGCATTCATTTCCCAGCACATAGGCGATGTAGAAAACGTTGAAACAAGAGATTTTCTGAAAGACGCAACAAAACACCTAATCCGCTTAACAAACAGCAAAGTAGAAGCAGTTGCATGCGATTTGCATCCCAAATTCACAACAACAAAGCTTGCACATGATTTGGCAGAGGAAAACAATTGGCAACTGGTTCAAGTTCAGCACCACTACGCGCATATTGCGGCGTTGATGGTTGAACATGACATTAAGGAAATTCTGGGCATATGTTGTGATGGGTATGGGTATGGAATTGATGGCGAGGCATGGGGCGGCGAAATATTACTCTGCACTCAAGAAGCCGCTGATTTCAAACGAGTAGCTCACCTTGAAAAACAACCCTTGATTGGCGGGGACTTAGCCACCCGTTACCCACTAAGAATGGCTGCGGGAATGCTCCATAAAAAAGTGGACGTGGAAGATTGGCTTCTAGAAAATAAGGAGCATTTTCCACACGGCGAAAATGAAATACAAATAATTCTACATCAGCTTGAAAAAGGCCATAACATAATTGGAACAACAAGTTGTGGAAGAGTTTTAGACGCTGTTGCAGCCGTTTTGGGCGTATGCTATGAACGCACGTATGAAGGCGAACCAG
>Ga0315282_10011091_pt1 | contig 14024 bp, 17 predicted proteins | sample YL17G07_20_MG_FD_203693 | JGI IMG/M metagenome (GOLD analysis project Ga0315282, IMG submission 203693) | Sediment microbial communities from Yellowstone Lake, YNP, Wyoming, USA - YL17G07_20 | ecosystem: Environmental > Aquatic > Freshwater > Lake > Sediment | place: USA: Wyoming | collected... | reverse complement strand
AACTTGGAGGAGGGATTATAATGAGGTAAGGCCACACAGCTCACTGGACAATCTAAGCCCAATGGAATTCATGGAAACCAGGGAGAAAACTCTCATTGACAGTGGCCTATAGAATGGGGTAAGGTCACTTGTTCAACAACACTTTTGTAAATGGATAACGGTCTAGGCATGGTATATTCCTCTTTCTACTTTGTTCTCGGTTAATTGTATATCTACCTATTCGCTTTCTCAATATAGAATGATTTCCGAGAGTGTAAATAGGATACAAAGAACTTATCTAATAAATTAAGGTATGGCTTGAGGCAAAATTTGCAAAATGGTATATTATACCTGGACATTCCGGTTAGGGGTGGGGGAGTGTCGGAATTGGCAGACGAGCATGACTTAGGATCATGTGCCGTAAGGCGTGGGGGTTCAAATCCCCCCTTCCCCAGTTTTCCACGCAATTGGTTATGCAGCCACAAGGCATTGACCAGCTATCTTTCTTGTGATGAGGAAAGCTTCTTGAGTGTTCTTTAGGCAGTAATCTCTGGCTAGATATTGAACAAGAAAGTGATTACATCGCCATCCTGGACTATGTAGCTCTTGCCCTCCAGTCGTAGCAGCCCCTTCTTACGAGCCTCAGCTAGACTGGCACACTTCATCAGGTCGTCATAGCTGGTTACCTCAGCCCGGATGAAACCCCTTTCCATGTCAGAATGGATTTTGCCGGCAGCTTTAAGGGCATTGGTGCCATTTTGAATAGACCAAGCCTTGACCTCACCCGAGGCTATAGTGAAAAAAGAGATTAGCCCTAATAATTCGTAGGATAGTTTGATAGTGCGGTCAAGCCCGGATTCTCTTATACCGAACTCAGCGCGGAACCCATCAGCAGCACTATTTTCTAATTGAGCTAGTTCTACTTCTAGTTTGCCACAGAGGGTAATAATGCGACGTTTTGGCTGTGAATAACGTGAGTTCAGTTCAGCTTCTAGGGATGCCGCCTGAGATAGCTGGCCTTCCCCAATGTTGACCAATATTAATAGCGGCTTGGCACTAAGAAACTGGTAGTTAGCAATAGCTCTGACCTCATCAGTAGTTAATTTTAGTTCCCAGATGGGGACATCTTTTTCTAAATCAGCCTTAATCTTCATTAGCATCTCTTGCTCTCGGAGATGAGCTTGGCGCTCAGGCTGCTTAGCTCCTTTTAAGGATACCCCTATTCTCTCCACTCTCCTCTCAATAATGGCTAGGTCGGAGAAGGCAAGCTCTAAATCCATAGCGGCGATATCCCGTTCTACATTTAGGCTACCTTCAACATGGGGTATGCTTTCATCGGTGAAGGCTCGGACTACATTAATAAGCGCATCTACACTGCTAAGTTGAGTCAGGAATTGACCACTTATACTTTTTTCTTTGCCCAAACCCTTAACCGAAGCACTGATATCAAGGTATCTTACCTCAGCTGGGACCACCCTCTTAGGGTGAAGCATGTCGGCTAGCACTTTAAGTCGGGGCTCTGGAACCTTAGCTATTCCAATATGTGAAGTTAAACCTTCTTTATCAGCTTTACCTCTGGTTAAAGCGTTGAAAATGGTTGTCCTGCCGCTTTTAGCTAGCCCTATGATGCCAATATCAACCATTTTATTAACGGCCTGATTTTATTATTTCTCTGGCGTGCTTAAGAGCAAGGTCTCTTTCCTTTTTAATTAACTTCTCATTAGCTGCTAAATCCAACAAGGCAAGAAGGGCATCATGGGTGCCAATGTTACCAAGTAATTCGATAGCTTTAGTCCTCAACTCGACAGAAAGTTCCAAGTCAGTGGCAATAGCGGATAGTTTCTTCAGTTCATTAGGTTGTTCTGCCATTATATTTCTCCTTTTAGTTCCGGCGATGTCAACCAGACGGAGTATTACTACTTATATCTATTTTACTCCCTGTGCTGCCTTTCTTCAATGGACTATTTGTCACCCCTAGTATTCACTCCCTCAAAGGAGGGGGGATACAGGGATAGGTTTAATAAACAATTTCTCCAACTTTGATAAGCGGTTTTTGTCTCCGGTGTGATAAAATGAGGAGACCTGTAAATAGAGGAGGCAAACCTTGCTATATATACTATTAGGTCCGGATGATTTTTCCCTTAGCCAGTCGCTTGAGGAGATAAAAAGAGGTATAGGTGACCAAGCGCTTTTAGCGGCTAATACCACTACCATTGATGGTCAACGAATGACCTTAGACCAATTAAGAGCCGTTTGTGAGACGTCGCCCTTTCTGGCTGAAAGACGCTTAGTCATCGTCAAGGGGCTACTGGAGCGCTTTGAACCCAAAGGTAAACCCAGTCGTCAGAAGCAAATCACACGCGCAGCTAACCAACGAGATGAGTATAAATCATTAGGCGCCTATATTAGTCAGCTGCCTGATAGCACAATATTAGTATTAATAGATGGTAAAATAGCCAGCAATAATCCTCTGTTCAAGGAGCTTTCAGCCAAGGCAGAGGTAAAGTCGTTTCCTTTACTGAGAGATACTAGGCTGCGTCAGTGGATTCAAAGGCGTGTAGTGGAGGAAGGTAGCAGCATATCTCCCCAGGCAGTAGACTTACTGTCTAAACTTGTGGGTGGCAATCTATGGATTATGGCAAATGAAATTAACAAGCTAATCCTATTTACTTCAGGTCGCCGCATTGAGGAAGAGGATGTTAAGATAGCAGTAAGCTATGCTCAACAGGCTAGTGTTTTTGTTATGGTTGATGCTATCCTTGAGTCTAAAGTTGGGGTAGCCCAACAATCATTACAGCAGTTACTACAAAGAGGGGCTAGCTCAGCCTATCTGCTGTTTATGCTATCACGGCAGATTCGGATGATAGTTCGAGTAAAGGAGCTAAGGAATCAGGGAAAATCCGGAATAGAGATTCAGAATAAGCTGGGTTTGACCTCAGAGTTTGCTTGGCGTAAGACGTTAGAGCAAGCTGAGAGGTATCCTCTGGAGCGGATTAAGCAGGTATATCATAAACTTTTAGAAGCTGACCTAGCTATTAAGACAGGGAAATACGAGGGTGAACTGGCACTCAATATTCTGATTGCTGAACTGCGCCAGTAAGGCAAGATGTAGGTAACTCACCAAGTTCGGTTGGCTGGGTCTAATCCAGGTCGCTTGTCAAGCACCATCCTTGCCACTTTGGAAGGAGGGGAAATAGATAATCTCTATTTAGAGAAGCTGACGCAGATATTCCCTTAGCTCTTGCCCAATATCAGGATGCTTTAAGGCAAAAGCTATTGTCGCCTCCAGCCAACCTAACGGAGTGCCAGCATCATATCGCACTCCCTCAAATTCATAGGCATACATTGCTTGTTGTTGGAGTAATAACTGCAGGGCATCAGTAAGCTGAATCTCCTGATTTTTACCAGGTGGAGTAATCTCAAGGGCATCAAATATCTGGGGCATAAGGATATACCTACCTACTATCCCCAGGTTAGACGGGGCTTGCGCCGGCTCTGGCTTCTCGGCGAGACCCAGGACCTGGTATATATGAACTAAAATCTTCTTTGGTTCAATGATGCCATACTTTATAATGTTCTTACTACTAATGCGCTCAACAGCTATGATATTAGTTTTATATTGCTCGTAAACTTCTATCATCTGCTTCAAGACAGGCACTCTACTATCAATAATGTCGTCAGGGAGTAAGACAGCGAAGGGTTCTTCACCAACGACCCCCTTTGCTGTTAGGATGGCATGACCAAGACCCAATTGCTCTTTTTGCTTAATGTAGCTGATATCAGCTACATTAGATAGCTCACGCACCTCCCGCAGCAGCTTGGTTTCCTCCTTTTGCTCCAGAACATTTTCAAGCTCAAAGGAGCGGTCAAAATAGTCTTCGATAGCTCGCTTGCCCAGAGCGGTTATTATAATAATCTGCTCAATACCTGAATTAATTGCCTCTTCTACCGAATACTGAATTAGCGGTTTGTTTATCAGGGGTAGCATCTCCTTAGGTTGAGCCTTGGTAATAGGCAAGAACCTTGTTCCCCAGCCAGCCGCAGTAATAACCGCTTTGCGAACCTTCATCCTGGTCTCCTAATCCATTTCTTGTTGAAAGGCAAAAACAGCAGCACCAAGCACCCCAGCATTATCACCAAGTTGGGCAGGAACTATACGCACTGCCCCAGCCGATAGCTGGAAAGCTCTTTCCCTTACTACCTGCCTAGCCGGATTAAGCAAAAGGTCTCCCATTTTTGCCATCCCGCCACCAATAATAATCATTTCCGGATTAAAGATATTAACCAGGTTTACCATGCCCACCCCCAGGTAGAATGCTGCCTTCATAATAACCTCTGAGGCTAGAGAATCTCCACTCTGAGCGGCAATTGATACCTTTTCTGCGGTGATATTTTCTATGTTGCCCTCTACAATCTCGGTGAGGGAAGACCTTTCCCCTTGTCTGATACGCCTTACTGCTTCTTTAGCCACTGCCCTGCCAGAGGCTAGCACTTCCAAGCAGCCGATATTGCTACAGCTACACCTTGGTCCATTAACATCAATGGTCGTATGCCCTATCTCCCCAGCACTACCACATTGACCGGAGTATAACCTGCCATTGATGATAATTCCGCCACCAATGCCAGTGCCCAGTGTAAGCAAAATAAGATTATTTACCCCCTTCCCAGCGCCAAAGTGGTGTTCGCCTAAGGCAGCGGCGTTGGCATCATTGATTAGGAGGGTATTAATTCTGTATTTCCCTTTTACAATGTCTCTCAGTGGGATATCATTCCAACCGGGAAGGTTTGGCGACGAGGTTATCAGTCCTTTGTCAAAATCTATAGCTCCAGCGGCGGCAATGCTTATGCTGTCTAGTTGAGATGGGTCTATATTGCTTAGACTAAGCAGGTGGTCTATAGCAAAAAGTATCCTGTTAATTACTGACTGTGGTCCCTCATCAGCTAAGGTAAGATGGTATTCTTTAGTCAGCACCTGACCTTTATTAGAAATAAGAGCGGTAATTATCTTAGTACCGCCCAGGTCTATGGCTAAGACCGGTAGCTCCTGCTTTTTAATCTCCCGCATAACAAACACTACTCTACCCTATCTCAGTTGGTTTGTCGAATTGAGATTGTGTATCAACCTCTTATGAGAAAGAAGGAAGGTCATTAAGAAGAACTTTGCTTCTTCAATCTACCCTTGGTAAACCACCGGCTCATTGACAGCTAGTATGACTTAGACTAAAATCCTATGTAATTATGACTGGTGATGAGATTCGGGCGGCATTTTTGAGCTTCTTTGAGGAGAAAGGGCATAAAATCATTCCCAGCTCCTCTTTGATACCTCAGGCTGACCCCACTTTACTACTTACTAGTGCTGGCATGGTGCAGTTTAAGCCTTACTTCTTAGGTGAGGCATTGCCGTCTAATCCCCGTTTGGCGTCATGTCAAAAGTGTTTTCGCACTACTGATATTGAATCGGTAGGTGACCCCAGCCATCTTACCTTTTTTGAAATGCTGGGCAACTTTAGTGTTGGTGATTACTTTAAGCAAGAAGCTATTAATTGGGCATGGGAATTTGTTACTCAGCACTTGGGGCTGCCTCCAGAGCGTCTGTGGATAACTATCTTCCTTGATGATGACGAGTCTTTCGGCTACTGGCGGAAGCTAGGTATTTCTGAGCATAGGATACTAAGATTTGGTGAGCAAGATAACTTCTGGGGACCAGCCGGTAATTCCGGACCCTGTGGACCGTGTAGTGAAATCCACTATGACTTCGGCGAAGAGTTTGGCTGCGGGAAGCTTTCCTGCGCCCCAAATTGCGACTGCGGTCGTTTCTCTGAGATTTGGAACCTGGTATTCACTCAGTATAACCAGGATAAGCAAGGCCATCGCACTCCCTTATCTAAGCCTAATATTGATACTGGTATGGGGCTGGAGAGGACAGCAGCTGTGGTGCAAGGCAAAACCTCGGTTTATGAAACTGACCTCCTTGTTCCCTTGCTGGAATGCGTATCTGGGTTGGCAGAAAAGAAATATGGTTCTGATGACGAGATTGATAATACTATGCGAGTAATAGTTGAGCATAGTAGGGGAGTTACATTTCTTATAGCTGATGGCGTAATCCCTGGTAATGAGGGTCGGGGCTATGTGTTACGCCGACTATTGCGCCGGGCTGCACTCTTTGGCAGAAGATTAGGACTTAATGAACCATTCCTGTCTGAAACAGCTAAGACCACTATTGAGCATATGGGGCATGTTTATCCCGAAATAAGACAGAGACAAGAGTTTATCATTAAGGTAATTGAACTTGAAGAAGCCAGGTTTAGCGAGACGCTTAGCACTGGTCTGGAATTGTTAGATGGGATTATGGCGGAACTAACCAACAGAGGCGAGAACGAAATCCCTAGTCAAGATGCTTTTAAGCTATATGATACCTACGGCTTCCCGATAGAGCTAACCACGGAGATTGCTGCTGACAGTGGTTTTTCTATAGATTTGGAAGGCTTTGAAAAGGAAATGGAGAAACAGCGGGAGAGAGCTAGGGCAGCCCGGGTAGTGACTTTAAAAGCCACCTCGCGTGGGAGAGGAACACTGAGAGCTAGGGCAACGGTCATTACCAAGTTTGTGGGCCATCACGAAATCGGACACAGGTCGGAGATTACTTCTATTCTTGTTGATGGTGAGGTTATAGACAGCGTGCGGAAGGGACAAGAGGCAAATCTAATCTTAGACACCACTCCTTTCTATGGAGAGATGGGGGGACAAGTAGGTGATGCCGGGCAGATAATAAGCCCATCAGGCAGGTTCTCAGTTACCAATACCATTCGGGTTCCACTAGATATTATTGTTCATCAGGGCTATGTCACTGAAGGCAGCTTAGCAGTAGGGGATGAAGTAGAGGCTATGGTAGATAGGGAAAGGCGGATTGATATTGCCCGTAATCATACTGCCACCCATTTGCTTCAGGCGGCTCTTCGTCAGGTATTAGGTGAGCATGTTCAGCAAAGAGGTTCACTGGTAGCCCCAGACCGACTTAGATTTGACTTCTCCCACCTAACAGCAATGACAAGAGAAGAATTGCAGGAAACACAACACATTGTCAACGACAAAATCCGCCAGAACTTAAAGGTATATGACGAGGATATGCCATATAAAAAGGCTATAGAGGAAGGGGCTATAGCCCTATTTGATGAAAAGTATGGAGATATAGTCCGGGTAGTGAAGATTGGTGAGCCGATTATTAGTGCTGAGCTATGTGGTGGCACTCATGTCGCCTCAACCGGGGAGATAGGTTTCTTTCATATTATAAACGAGTGTAGTATCGGTGCTGGATTGCGTCGCATTGAAGCTGTTACCGGTACATGGTCTGACGTATTTATTGACCTGCGTCTTTCCGGATTAGATAAAATTGCTGAACTTCTAGAGACTTCGCCAGATAATGCTCAGGCTAGAGTGTCCATTCTGCTTAGTGAATTAGATAAAATGGATAAGCAGGTTCTAGCTCTAGAGAGGGAATTATCTAAGAAGATAGCCGAGTCATTATTGAGCCAAGTGGAGATAGTTAAAGGGGTAAAGGTGTTGGCAGCTAGGGTGCCACCTTCTCGGCTTGAGGCTTTGAGAGAAATGAGCGACCTGCTCAGGGAGCAACTAAAAAGCGTGGTGATAGTTCTGGGCACGGTTTATGAAAATAAACCTATTTTTCTAGCCGCAGTAACCCCAGATTTAATAGCCAGAGGTTATAACGCTGGAGAAATAGTGAAACAGGTGGCTAGGGTAACTGGTGGTAGTGGCGGGGGTAAAGCCAGATTAGGTCAAGCCGGGGGTAAGTATAAAGATAAATTAGACGAAGCTCTTCAGTTAGTGAAAAACCTAATATAGTCTGGAGGCACATATTACGCGCAGCCTAGGTCTTGATATTGGAGATAAGCGGATTGGGGTAGCTCTCAGTGACCCCAGTGGTATATTAGCCAGCCCATTTACCATTATCAACTGTAGAGATGAGACAGCAGACGTAGAGGCTATTGTTAACATTATTAATCAGCAACAAGTTAAACAAGTAATAGTAGGCTTACCACGCTTAATGGATGGCAGCCTAGGTAAGCAAGCTGAGAAGGTAAAAGCCTTTACCCAGAAACTATGTAGCCGCACTGAGGTTCCTGTAGACTTCAGGGATGAGCGTTTGACCACGGTATCTGCTGAGCGCCTGATGAGAGCCGTTAATATCAAAAAAACCAGAAAAAAAGTCAGGCATGATGCTATAGCCGCCGCCCTCATTCTGCAAGGATATTTGGATGAGGAGCATTAGATGAGACGGCAACAAAACATTTTTGGCTTAGCTATATTGAGATGTATGTAGGTCTCCAATCTAAAAATTGTCTCCCCCTAGATAGGGGATAAAGGGGATAGGGTTGATAGGTAATCCTAGTACCTTTCGCTTGATACAAACATGCCCTCATAGTAAAGCTCGGGCTGGAGAGTTGCTCACACCACACGGCACAGTAGCTACGCCGGTATTTCTACCTGTAGGCAGCCAGGGTGCAGTTAAAACACTGACCCCGGAAGAGGTTAAAGATATTGGGATAACAATGGTATTAGCTAATACTTATCATCTCTACCTCAGACCAGGCATTGGCGTAATTGAGAAGATGGGAGGTTTACATAAGTTTATGGCTTGGGACAAAGCTATTCTTACTGACAGTGGCGGCTATCAGATATTTAGCTTAGCCTCGCTACGCCAGGTCAGCGATGACGGGGTTATATTCCAATCCCATATTGACGGAAGCCAGCACCTTATTACCCCTGAGTTAGTTATTCAGTTTCAGGAGGCTCTTGCCGCCGATATTTTTATGGTTCTAGATGAGTGCCCGACTTATGATGATAGCTTTGAAAAAGTAAACAGGGCAATGGACAGGACACATCAATGGGCAGAGAGATGCCAAAGAGCTCAAAAGGGTAGTGACCAAGCTCTATATGCTATTGTGCAGGGGGGTGTTTTCCCTCAGCTTCGGCATCAGTCGGCTGAATACCTCACCTCACTAGGATTTTCTGGTTATGCTATTGGTGGCTTGAGTCTTGGCGAACCTAAAAAGGTAACCTTGGCTATGACTGAAGAAACGGTGGCTTTGTTGCCAGAGAACAAGCCACGTTACCTTATGGGGGTAGGCTCTCCAGAAGATTTACTAGAGGGTATAGCTAGAGGGGTTGACATATTTGACAGTGCTCTGCCTACCCGCATAGCCCGAAACGGTGCTCTCTTCACCGGACAAGGCAGGCATAATATTAGAAATACTGGCTATAGCCAAATAGAACAACCTATTGACCCCGATTGCGATTGCTATACCTGTCGCACTTTCTCAGCAGCTTATCTACATCACCTATTTAATTGTAACGAGCTCTTAGCCTATAGATTAGCTACTATTCATAACCTGAACTTCCTTAATAATCTAATGGGTAAAGTAAGGAGTGCCATCCTGAATGGCACCTTTAACTCTTTCAAGGATAATTTTCTGGCAAGTTATAAACCTACAGATGAGCGGATACGACTTAACCAGAAACAAAAGTGGTTAAAATCACGAAACCTGAGTGACTAACTCAGGTGTTTATTAGATGCCTTGACAGCCAGCGACTAGGGTTTTAACATAGACGCATTAGTTGATAGAAAATCCCGGAAAAAGTTATTGTAAAAGGGAAGCCAGGAAGTGCGTATAGGCAGGCTGGCTACATGATGAATTCAATCAGCGACATAAAGGAGATGCCACCTTATATAGTTAGTTAAATTTCGGTGACATCAATACTCGGGTCAACCCGTACTCCTTTGGAGATAACCCCAGCAATTCCAGCTTCAATATCCGCCTCTTTCCTATCCAGTTCTAATATTATCCAGCCCCTATCTTCTGTCAAATTATCCCGGAGAATATTGGTTACTAGCTTAAATTGCTGACCAAGGTTATAGGTAATTGGTTCAGTAATTACTTCTGAGGAGAAAGCAAACATTACACGCCGCTTTGCCATTTCTTTCCTCTTTTATGCAAAGATTCCTATATTGTAGAGACGCTGACCGATGAGCTTGGCTTCAGCAATCATACCCTCAATAATCTCGTTTACACTGGCTATCTCATGGATTAATCCCACAACCTGACCGACGGTCATTACTGCATTACTAACATCGCCACTAATGTAAGCCGCTTTTTGTTTATCACCACTTATCAGGGGGAGTAGCTCTTCCAATGTAGCCTCTTTCCCTTCCATCTCTAGCACCCTTTGAGTATAATCTGTCCTTACTACCCTGGCTGCATTCTTTATAGAGCGCAGAATCATCATCGTATCTGCTTCTCCGAGTTGCAGCACCCATTCCTTAACCTTAGGATGCACATTGCATTCCTTACTAGCTAGAAAGCGAGTCCCCATAAGCACACCCTCAGCGCCCAAGGCTAAAGCAGCAACGAAACCTCGAGCATCAGCAATACCTCCAGCAGCAATGACTGGGATCTTCACCGCGTCTACTGCTATAGGGATACGAACCATAGAGGTTACATCTTCCATACCTGGATGTCCAGCAGCTTCAAAACTAACAATAGTTACCGCATCTACTCCTACTTGCTCTGCTGTTCTAATATCCCTTACTCTTGTTGCCCTATGCATTACCTTTACTTTAGCATCCTTGAGCAGCTTCATATATGGTTCCGGGCTTCTTCCTGAAGTTTCAATAATATTTACCCCTTCTTCAATTGCGGCAGTGAAATACTCTTCATAGTTGACAGGTCGTAAGATTGGCAGCATAGTAACATTCACAGCGAAAGGTTTATCGGTCATACTTTTCGTTTTCTTAATCTCTTGTTGGAGTTCCTTTGCTGTGGGAAAAGTGAGTGAAGAAATAACGCCTAAGCCCCCAGCATTGGAAACAGCCGATACCAACTCAGCCCGGGATAGCCATTGTATTGCTCCCTGGATGATAGGATATTCTATACCCAACATTTCAGTAATCCTGGTTTTCAATACCGTTGCCCTTTCCTTTCTAATTAGTCAGGAATACCACCTCATCCCCCACCAATTGTAATTGCTATACGAATCTCATCCCCATCTCTAACTGGCTTATCTAAGTTCTGTGGATAGACGCTCTTTTCATTAACATAAATATTAAAATAGATTAACAATTTACCTTGCCTATCAAATAGCCTCTCCTTAACGAGAGGGAACTGTTCCACTAAATGTTTGAGGCACTCGCCGACCGTACTTCCATTAACTTCAACTACCTCCGTGTGATTGGTAAAACGCTGTAAATACGCAGAAATCATTACCTTTATACTCATTTCTTATCCCTCCTTTGCTAAATGACCACAGTGCTCACAATTTGGGTCTCTCTTCACCATGAGCTCTGTGAACTTCAGATTAAGCCCGTCATAGACCAATAATCTGTTGGTTAATAGCTTACCAATTCCCACGACATACTTTATTACCTCCGTCGCTTGAATACAACCTATAACTGCTGGAGTAACCCCAATCACCGGGAATTTCTCCTCAGGGGGTAACCCCCGATAAACACATCTCAGACAGGCTGTCTTGCCTGGGATTATAGTCATCGCTCTCCCCTCAAAGCCATAAACTGCACCATGAAAGAAGGGTATATTCTTGTCTATGGCTGCCTTGTTTAGCAAATACCTCGTTGGCAGGTTATCCATGGCATCAACTATTAAATCAAAGCCAGCCACAAGTTGAGAGATGTTAGCTTCGTTTATCGTCTCTTCCATAGGCTCTATTTTTACACCTTGGTTTAACTGGCTCAGTTTCTCGGCGGCTGAATCAACCTTGCTCCTGCTTATGTCCTTATCCCAATGTAGAACCTGCCTGTTCAGATTGCTAAGCTCTACTCTATCGTGGTCAACTATTCGTATCGTTCCCACCCCAGCCGCAGCTAGATATATAGATGCTGGACAACCAAGCCCACCGCTACCAGCAATAATAACCTTTGCTCGTTTAAGCTTCTCTTGTCCCTCCTCACCAAACCCTTCAATCATTATTTGTCTGTCATATCTTTCCAGTTCATTTGTGGTCAGCATATCCTTTAATTACCCCCTGACCTTTATTTTACCTCATTACCTATCCACTCCAGGTAATCTTGATTGCCACCGACAATTGGCATAGCGACTATTTCGGGAACATCATATCCGTGAAGCTCCTTAACCAGTGTGACCAATTCATTTAACTGTGATGCTGTAGTTTTGACAATCAGAAGGCTTTCTCGAGCTGAATCAACCTTGCCTTGCCACCAGAAAAGCGAACTAACTCTGGGCACGATATTTACGCATGCAACCTTCCTCTGCTCAAGCAATGCCCTAGATATTCGCTGTGCTTCCTCAGTGGTAGGTGTAGTAATAAAGAGAACTATATAAGCAGGCTCTTCCATTTTTCTCTACTCATGTTTCTGAGTCACTACCCTCCATCTATTAGTGTAAATATTCACCTTCTTTCCTCGAACGAAACCGATAGCCAAATACTTTAAATTTGTAGGAAAGCATAGTAAAGTTACCAACTCCTGGTTGTTTAAAATGATAGTGGGAGAGAATTCCCTAGCAATTATATCCTTAGTATCATTTTCTCCTTCCTCACTAATACGCACTATGGAGAACCTTTCTATAGTGTTCATCACCTTCACCTTTGGCAAAAGTTTGGCAAATCTTTACCTTGCCCCAGAGCTCCATATTATCATCTTGAATGATTAGTAACCCCCTTAATCCCTCAATGCCTTCCGCAAATTCAATTCCACTTGAGATGTCACTCGGTTGCTTAATCAAGTTGCCTATAGCCGTAGCAGCAGCGTCAGCCAAGGTAGCTGACTCGGAAAGCACTACCACGGCGTCTGCTTTCCCATAACTCAGCGAATGCCCTACTGTTCCAGAAGAGGTACAAATTCCCAGTGGTGTATCCTGACCATTAATTTCTAAACCAATTTTACCGGTTAAAGGCGATTTGCCGGCATAAATCCCTACCAGCCTTTTCTTTAAGCTCTTCAGGTATATATCGCCCCCATTTTCTACAATTATCTCCGGTGAGAAGGCTAATAGTTCGCTGCCAACAAATTCAGCTATAGCCCCAGCTACTGAGGCCATAGGACCAACCCCAACTCTGGCTGCTGCCTCTGACATTGACTTTACAATATGCGGGGCATTCTCATCAACGGGGAGTGGTTCGAGGGAGGTTAAAAAGGTAGGGTGTTGCTCAATATACCTTTCCAGCTTGTCACGATACTTCAATACTAATTTATAAGCTTTTCTTTTCAGGTTAGTTGAGGCACAGATATATAAATCCGTCTCTTTTACTACTATGTTAAAAGAGATTAAGTCTTTATCTTTAATCCAATGCCGATAGGTTCTCGGCTCATACATTGGCTAGAAATGCACCTCCATTGCTCTAGGAGGGCAAGCCTTGATACATAGTCCGCAAGCCAGGCATTTTTCATTATGGAAATTAACCAGCTTGGTTAGGGACTCAAGTTCAAAAGCACCGGTGGGACAAATAGTTATACAAGCACCACAGTGGGTGCACCTTTCTTCATTGCGAATAACATTTTGGCTAAGTGATTGAATTCTCACCCCGGTTTTAGTTAAATACCTGATACCTTTATCATAGTCTCCTTGTTTCCCGCTCAATTCTAGTACCAGCAATCCTTCTTCTTCCGGGGTAACTGAAGCCTTTAAAATGTTAAAGTCAAGGTTATAATCCTTAACCAGTCGGCTCACTATCGGTCGGTCTACCAAACGCTTGGGAAAATGCAAAACTATTCTTTTTGATACAGCCATTTCTGCCACCCCCTTTCAAGTCAGGGTCTCTACTCCTCTATCGGGCGTTCTTTAAGTAGCTTAAAGGTTATCCCTGATTCTACACCAGGCAGAGGTGCTACTGGTTCAGTTAGTAGGAATTTTCCGCTTAGTATCCACTCCTTTAGAATGGTGGCAATTTCTACAGCCCGTGAGTAGCTGGACAGGGAAGCCGTAGGCACCTCTTTGCCCTGAATTATTATTTTACCGCTCTTCAATTGAGCATAACTGACTTCTCCCAGGATATCT
>Ga0315282_10011090_pt1 | contig 14024 bp, 11 predicted proteins | sample YL17G07_20_MG_FD_203693 | JGI IMG/M metagenome (GOLD analysis project Ga0315282, IMG submission 203693) | Sediment microbial communities from Yellowstone Lake, YNP, Wyoming, USA - YL17G07_20 | ecosystem: Environmental > Aquatic > Freshwater > Lake > Sediment | place: USA: Wyoming | collected... | reverse complement strand
GAGATCAGCCGGAGCGCCCTCGTGAACCTCATCGAGGGTGCGCTCGTCGAGGCTGTGCGGCGGGACGCGAGCGACATCCATATCATCCCGCGGGAATCGCGGAGTACCGATTTCTACTTTCGCATCGACGGCGACCTCCAGCGCTGGCATACCCAGGAGAACACGTACCCCGAAGCGATCTCCGCCGTGGTGAAGGACCGGTCGAAGAACGTCGACCGCTTTGAGCGCGAGTCGGCGCAGGACGGCTTCATTACGCGGCGTATCGACAGCCACCTCATACGATACCGTGTCTCGATCCTCCCGATCGTCGAGAGCGACCCGCGGTACAAGCATGAAAGCATCGTCATCCGCGTCCTCGACGACCGAAAGGTGATCGCCGACCTCAACCGGCTTGGCCTTGCCGGCAAGGCGCGCGAAGGCTTCGAGCATGCGATCAAGAAGCCGCAGGGTATCGTCATTATCACCGGACCAACGGGAAGCGGGAAAAGCACGACCCTCGTTGCGGCGCTCCACCAGGTGATCGACCCAACCGTCAACGTTCTCACCGTCGAGGATCCGGTCGAGTATATCATCGGCGGCGCCCGTCAGCTCAAGATCGGTCCGAAGATGGATTTCGAACAGGCACTCCGCGCGATCCTGCGCCATGACCCGGATATCGTTCTTGTGGGGGAGATCCGCGACAAGATCACGGCGGACATCGCTGTGAAGCTTGCAAACACCGGGCACCTCACGTTCACTACGCTTCACACGAACGACGCACCGAGCGCGATCACGCGCCTCTATAAGATGGGAATCGAGCCGTTCCTTATTGCGTATGCCATCAACATCGTCGTCGCGCAGCGCCTTGTGAGGACACTCTGCAAGCTCTGCAAGCGCCCGGCGACGGAGATCGACCGCGATGCATTCATCCGGTTCGGTTTCACGGAGGACGAAGTGGAGCGCCACACCTTCTTTGAAGCAGTCGGATGCGAGAAGTGCGGCGGGACCGGGTACAAGGGACGCGCCGCGATCTTTGAAGCACTCCCGTTCACGAAGGATATCCGCCGCATCATCATGACGTCGGGGGAGGAGATCAACGAGGAAGCGATTCGGGAAGCGGCCATCAAGGACGGTATGCTCACGCTTCGTGCGGCCGGACGCGAGCGGATGAAGCAGGGGATCACGACGCTCGAAGAGGTCGCGGCGACAACGATGGAAGACTGAGAGGCCAGCCATGGGTACCGGACAGATGCTGGGAGTGATAGTTGCGCTTGTCATCCTCGGGTTCCTCGTACTCGGGTTGAACAGGGCGATGCTCACCAAGACGGACGATATGATCGAGACACAGGCGGATGTGACAGCGGCCTCGGTCGCCGAAGGGCTGTTGAGCGAAGCGTGCAGCAAAGTGTTCGACCAGAAGGTGGTCACCATGGCGTACGACGACCCGACCATGTTCACCGCTGCTTCCTCGCTCGGGCCGGACGCAGGGGAAACCTACCCGAACTTCAACGACGTGGACGATTTCAAAGGATACCAGAGGGTGCAGAGCTCCCCCGCCCTCGGCAACTTCACAGCGACGGTGGATGTGACGTACGGGAACGAGACGACACCTGACCAGGTGTCGACGGCCAGGACACACTACAAGATCGTCACGGTGACGGTCACGCACCCGAACCTGCGGACACCCATTGTCCTCAAGCGGGTCGCGGTCAAGCATCATTGAGGAGCAGGGCTGGAGATGGACGGAGAGCCGCTGAAGAGGGAACGGCCGGCGGTTCATGGAGAAGTGAGGCACGGTCATGTCAACGATCATTGATCTTGTCGGCTCAACGGTGGCGGCGGGGATCCTTATCCTCGCGGTCCTCGGCCTTACCTTTAACACGACGTCGACGATGGTCGAGCAGAACCTTTCCACCATCGCCCAGTCGAGTGCCTTGAGTATCGTCGAGGTGTTCGACTACGATTTCCTGAAGGCAGGGTACCGTGCACCGAGACCGGCGATCCTCCGCGCCGACAGCAACGCAATCACCTTTCTGTCGGATTTTGACCGGAACGGAACCGTCGACACGGTGAAATACACGGTCAGCTCAGCGAGTCAGGTCCCGCAGACACAGAATCCAGGTGACCGGATCCTTTACCGGCAGGTGAACAACAACCCGACCACGGGAGGGAGCCTCGGCGTTGTGGACTTCAAGCTGACCTACTACGACAGCACCGGTGCGGTCACAACGAACGCGGCGAAGGTAAAGTCGTTCCTCGTCCGGCTGTGGGTCCAGAGCACCTTCAAGATCGACACGACGTATTCCCAGGCGTACTGGGAAAAACGGTACCATCCGGTCAACCTGCAGTGACCTGAGGGGTATCAGGGGCGGGGGGAGAAACGGAGTAACCCATGGGAAAAATGGCCGTCATCGTTGTCATTGGATTTCTAGGCATCCTCGGACTTCTCATGTACAACATGCAGCGTTCGAGCGTCATGGCGACGGAGTCCGCCGTGACCCACTTTGAGAAGTCGACGGCACGGATCATCGCCGAGACCGGGATGCACAGAGGATGGAGGCTGCTCGAGGACAACGATACCGTGAGTGTGTCGAACGCTTCGCTCCTCAACGGCCGCTACAGCGTCTCGATGAGCCAGATTGCCACCGACACCGTCCGTCTCATGTCGTCGGCCTCGTTCGGGCGCGCCGCCGACACTGTTACTACCGTCTTCTTCAAGACTATTAAACCAGTCCCTGATGCACCCGGGGCCGTTTCACTCGCCTCCGACACGGTCGACGTCTCGATCAATGGAACACCGCATCGGTATGCAGTCGACGGCCGCGACTACGACATGAACGGGAACCTTGTGGGCGTCGGAAAGCCGGGTATCATCTGCCACTCGAGCTACGACAGCGTTCAATCTGCCGCCTACCTCAGCCAGATCACTGGAAACCCGAGTCCGGTGAGCATCCAGAGCGACATCCCGCAACCGACGAGCTTCATCAACGACCTCATCGGCAACGCGGACTATACATTCACAGGCGATATCCCCGGCGGTAACTTCGGGACGAGAGACCACCCCGCGATTGTCTTCTGTGATGGGACAGGAAGCACGGTCACGTTGAACGGAAACAATGTCATCTACGGCATCGTCATCATCAAGGGCAACGTGAAAATCACGGGGACCTTCCAGTTCTACGGCCTCATGATCGCGTACAACGACGTTGTGTCGATCAGCGTTGACGCCGCCGGGACGGCGGATATGTACGGCGGCATGATTATGGCAGGCGGCGCCCACAGCTCGTTTTCCATGCAAGGGACCGCGACATTCTACTATTCAAGTGCATCGCTGAGCAACATACGGAAGATCCAGCGTCTGAGGCTGTACGCGCTCCAGGACTGGTACGAATGAGAATGGGCTCATAATGATGCTGCGTTCGAAAGCCGGAGAGGAGATGCCAAGATGAGCGCTGACCTTGCCAACGCGATGGAGGTCCTCCAACGGCTTGCCGTTCAGATCCCCGATGGTGTCTTCGGTGTCGAGCGGCAGATGGAGATCGGGAAGATCCTTGCGGGGACCAATGCGGCGGAACATCTCGCGCTGCGCCTCCATTTCGAGCGGCTCCTCGACCGCGAGATCGAGACAAACGCGGCGGACCTAGCCTTCGGCGGGTTCGGCGGTCACGGGAAGATCTGGTACCGGACCTACGGTGCGATGCGGCCCGACCCGGACATGGGCACGCTCGAATGTGACCAGGCCGGGGTTCTCATCCAGAGCATCCTCATGGAGCAGCAGCGGCGGCAGCTCTACGAGCGCAGGAACCTCGACTTCTCGTACTCGCTTGTGCGGGGAGATATCATCCACCGCTTCCGGTGCGACGCATACCTCGACCTCGACCACTGCGCCGTCGCGATCCGCGCCGTCCAGGCAAGGATCCGGCCGTATAAAGACCTCGGTTTCCACCACAACGTGACGAAGATTATGAGCCTCGCACACACGAAGTCGGGGCTTACACTCATCACGGGTATTACCGGGTCCGGGAAGAGTGCGACTCTCGACAGTATCGTCGAGCTTAACAACACGTCGGTCGACGGTCACATAGTCATCATTGCGGAGCCGGTCGAGTACGTTCACCGGTCGAACCGCTGCATCATCCGCCACCGCGAGGTGGGCCGTGACGTTCTCTCGTTCAAGGAGGGGACAATCCAATCCCTGCGTCAGAACCCGGATATCATCATCATCGGCGAAATGCGCGATCCTGACACGATCCTCACAGCACTCGAAGTCACGGACAGCGGCCATAAGGTTTTCTCCACACTTCACACGTCGTCCGCGGTGGAGAGTCTCGACCGCATCATCGCGGAGATTCCGCCGATTGAGCAGGAGCGCGTCCGGAACCGGCTCGCCGACGTCCTCCGGTGCGTCGTTTCGCAGAAGCTTGTCCCGAGCCTCGACGGGAAAGTGATCCTCGCGAAGGAGGTCATGCTGATGACACCGTCGGTGCGGGCGGCGATCAAGAATAACAACACGCAGGAAATCTACCAGATGATCTCTGAAGGGGGAGAGCTGGGGATGATCACCATGGAGCAGGACCTCCGCCGCCTCCACGGCGCGAGGAGGGTCTCCGTCGATATGGCAATGAATTTTGCAAACAACAAGCGCCGGATGGAACAGCTTCTTTCCGCGGGACAGCAGTCGAAGGTGATCTGAGACCCGCAGGGCGGGCCGGCTCCGGCGCGGACATGAATTGAAACGGGACGTGCAATGCGAACTGAGGAAACAAGAGGGAAGCGGGCCTTCGGGATCTTCATCGATGGCTACGAACTGAAGTTCGTGGAGGTCGCCGCGGTTCGCGGCGGGATTGCCTTGAAGAATTTCCGGACCGAGCGCCTTGTACGGAAGCTCGACGAAGTGTCTGTCCAGGAGCCCGCGATGAGCCTTGCCGGGGGCGAGGGGATCGACTTCTCCTCTCCGGCGCCACTCCAGACCGAGTCGGCTCAGGGGCAGGAATCAAACGCCTCGGCACTTGCCAACCTCCTTGCGGGCGCAAAGGGGTACCTGCTCGCCCACGCCATCGCTGAACCGGGTATCTACTACCACGTGCTTGATTCCGACTTCGGGCTGAAAGGCGAGAAGCTGCGACGGCGGGTCATGGAAGAGCTGGAGGGGATTCGCACCGCGACGCTCGCACCGGACGCCGTCGGCTACCTTCCGCTTGAGGAGGGAGGCATCCTCTGCGCGGTGCGCGAGGACGGCGTCGGATTCCTCCATCTTCTTGACCTTGTGCGGCCGATGATGAAACGCGTGAGGCTGAAGATATCGGTGTATGAACCATCGGACATCGCGCTTGTCAACCTCGTCCGCCTGAACTACGCATTCCATGCCGAAGAGACGACCGTCATCGCATACATCGGTTCGGAAACGAGCCGCCTTGTGTTCCTGAAAGGCGAACACCTCTGGCACATCGCGCCGATGATCAGCGAAGGTGCCGACTCCCCCTCCATTCTTAACACGGTGTACAGCCGCATCCTCCTCGAGCAGGATAACCTCGCGGTGCCGAAGCTGACGCGCATCCTCCTTGCGGGCGAGGCTGTGAAGTTGAACGCACAGGAGTTCTTCCTCCGGCAGTTCCGGGAGGTTGAAATCGAGTACCTTGTGCCGAAGAAGCTCGACCTCTCGCAGTTCACACTTGACATCCATCCGCAGCTCTCGGAGTACGCCGTGCCGATCGCGAGCGCAATCCGGGCGCTCGAGCCGAAGGAGAAGCGTTTCTATGCGCTCGACCTTCTCCCGGCCTCGGTGAGGGAGGGACAGAAGAGCTTCAAGATCGGCTGGCACGGCTGCCTGCTCCTCGGTCTCATCTTCCTCGTGACGCTTCTCCTCACGCTGCAGGTCGCGTCGAAGCGGAGGGACATCCGGCAGGGTGAGAGCGCGCTTGCAGCGAAGAAGGTCCAGCTCCTCGAGACGATAAGAATCCAGAACCAGATCGACAGCCTCAACGCACTCCGGACGAAGTACCAGACCGCGCAGGCGCTCTACGATTCCCTCACGCCCGGCGCCGATCGGTGGTCGAAAGCGATCTCCCATCTGACTAGGGGGGTGGAGGACGTGAATGCGCTCTGGCTCACCGATCTCCACTCAACGCAGCCGCAGGGGATGGTGGTGAACGGGTTCTCGATCTACCGGAGCCGCGTCCCGCGCATTTCGAACCTGTTCGAGGGAGCGACGCTGAAGCAGGTTATCGTGCAAAAGATCCGTGACAAGCTTGTCTACAAGTACGAGATTGATGTCGAGAAACTCCAAGACCGATAATCCCCAGGGAGAACCGTTCCGTGCCATACGTCATCAGAAACTCCATTGTGTTAGGGTCGATGCTCCTCCTTGTCGTCCTCCTTGGAGGGTACTACCGGTGGATCCACCAGGCCGGCAAGGAACGAGCGATTGCCCGCGAAACGCAGGCCGTCGAAGCGGAGCTCCAGCGGACGGCCTTGCTCGTCGATGAGCTCAACAGCACGACGAAGGAGGTCAGCGGGATCGTGGACCGCTGGTCGCGCCGGTCGAAGGACATCCCCGAGGCCGACTACTCGTCGGGCACGTACGCCTACCTCAACCAGCTCATCGACTGGAGCGGGTTCGTGAAGCTTGACATGGTGTACATCGGCGCGACAAAGATGCAGAATCACGGCTACAACACGTACGGCTTGCGGGGGGAAGCGCTGTTCCAGAATCTTTACCGGTTCCTATGGTACATCGAGAACGGCCGCAGGCTCTACAAGGTGAACAGCATCGCGCTCCGCGGCATCGAGGTGCGGGAGAAGGAGGACATCGAGCCGCAGTACCTCGTCGCGTTTGATATGGAGATCCGCGCGTACCACACCTCCCTCAAGGGACTTGCGAGCGCTGAGAACGCGCCGGCCGTCATCCCGGCATTCCTCTCATTCAGTCCCTTCATGCCGCTTATCCTCTCGGACGTCCCGCCGAACATTAATGATCTCGTCGAGGTGGAACGGTCCCAGCTCCGCGCGGTTATCCCCGGCAAGGCGTTTGTCGCCGATCAGAAGAACCGGGTGGTGACACTTGAAGAGGGAGATGAAGTGTACCTCGGGTACGTGACGAAGATCGTCCCCGAAGAGGGGCGCGTGGAATTCACGCTCAACAAGGGAGGCATCGTTGAGCGCTTTGAATTGAGAACGACATCTCGAACGACGAACAAGTGAGGTATCATATGCAGAGGTTTCGCAGTGCGTTTCTCCTGATCATGATCGGCGCCTCGCTCTTCCTGTGCGAGGCCGCCGCCGCACAGGTTGGAGAAGAGCGGAAGGTCACGAAAGACTACACGGCAGCCGGAGAAATCGTTTCGCTTGCGAAGACCACGCCGCTCGACCAGGCCCTCTCGGTGCTCAGCGAGCTTAGCAAGAAGTTTGCCGGGAAAGTCATCATAGACCCCGAGCGGCGCATACAGCAGATCGGAGTGGAGATCCAGGCGCTCCCCTGGCGTACAGCGCTCGAGACGGTCCTCCGCTCGAACCTCATGTGGTACGATGAGTACAAGGACTACATGAGGGTTTACGCGCTCACGAAGGAGCAGAAGGCGGAAGCGGGCCTTGCTCCCCAGGGAGGCGGTGGGGAGGGAGAAGTCGAGCCGCCGAACTTCAACTCGCGGGAAGTTCGGATTTCCGCCGTCTTCCTCGAAGCGGACCTCGGGAAGCTGAACGAAGCGGGCATTGACTGGAACTTCTACCGCAAGGGCTTCGAAAACGACAAGGTCGACGTCGGCGTCTCGTTCGGCGGCGCGAAGAGCGTGTCAAGCGACATCTTTACCACGGCATTGAACACAACCACCAACGTCGCGTTCGGGAGCATTGACGCCATCATTAAGTTCTTCCAGTCGAATAACGCGGGAGAAATCCTCGCAAGCCCCGAGATTAGCGTGCGCTCGGGTGAGACGGGGAGGATCCAGGTCGGGCAGGATTTCTCGACGAAGACACGCGACTTTGCGGGCAACGTCATGGACCGCTTCTACTCCACGGGGACGATCATCGAGGTCAAGCCCTATGTCCTCCAGAAGGACACGACTGACTTCATCTACATGCGCGTGACGGTGGAGCGCAGCTCCGTCCAGCCCGATCCACTCACGATCATCATCAACAAGAACCAGGCGGTTACATCGGCACTCCTCCTTGACGGCGAAGAAATCGCCATCGGCGGGCTGATCATCCGGCAGGAAGTCAATTCGAGAACGGGTGTCCCGATTCTCAAGGATCTCCCATGGTGGGTCTTCGGCCTGCGGTACATTTTCGGCTACGACCGCGTCAATGTGACACGGAAGGAGCTCGTCCTTCTTCTCAAGGCGAACATTGTCCTATCCCTTGCCGAGAGGTTGGAACAGAAACGGTCGGGTGTTCGGGAGAATGTGCTCCAAAAGGAACGCCAGGGACACGAGAAGAACCTTGAACAGTGGAGGGGTGAGCGATGACCCGACACCAGACATCGAACACCCGGGCGGCGTTGCGCACCGCTGCGGTGCCAGCCCGGAAAACGCTCGGGGGAGGGGGGGCGGCCTTCCTCGCGGCTCTTTTGCTTCTGTCATGCTCGAACCCATCGGGCCCAAAAAGAAATGAAGCGAAGATTCAAGGAGTCGTCTACAGGAACGACACACGGACGCCGGTGCCGGGGGCTACGATTGTCCTCGAGCGGCCCGTGAGCGTCGCAACTGCAGGCGAAGGCGGTTCGTATTCCATGGCTTTCACGGCGGACACGACGTACATCACGAACGTGATCGCGACCATGCCCGGCTTCAGAAGTGACACGGAGCAGGTCGTTGTTGTGCCGCAGAAGACAAGTACCGTCGATCTTTATCTCCGCGCGGACACATCGAGTCCGGTCACTCCCTCGCAATCGGGTGACGCGGCCAACATTTACCTGGTCGACTTCACACCCGAATTCATCAGCGTCTCAGGGACCGGCGCGAACGACGTGGCGAAGCTCACGTTCCAGGTACGCGACGCGCACGGCACTCCCGTCGACTCGGCGCACGGCGTCACCGTTGCGTTCTCGATCACCAACGGACCCAGCCGAGGTGAGTACATCTTCCCTTCGTCCGCGCCTACCGATCCGAGGACGGGAAAGGTCACGGTGTCGTTGAATGCCGGGACCAAGTCCGGCGTCGTGCAGATTCTCGCGACCGCCCAGGTGGGGACGAAGATGATAGGGTCGGAGCCTGTCCGGATGACCATCTTCGGCGGACTGCCGGACCAGGCGCATTTCTCCATTGCTCCCCAGATGTATAACTTCCCCGGGCTTGACTGGCTGAACCGTACTGACCAGATCATGGTCCTCGTCGGGGACAAGTACAGCAACCCGGTCCAGCCGCGGACCGCCGTCTACTTTGAGACGGCGGGAGGCGTCGTCGATGCCTCGGGGTACACCGATGCTGCAGGGCTCGCTGGTGTCACGCTGCGCTCCGGGAACCCGATCGGGAACGATCCGGTCTATGGACCGGGGTTCGCCTATCTGAAAGCGCGGACAGTGGGCGAGAACGGTGCGACGGTCAAAGACAGCATTCTCATTCTCTTCTCCGGCTTCCCGACTGAGATGACGTTGTCGCCGTCATCGTTCAACCTGCCGGTGGGCGACCAGGCGGGAGAGGTATTCACGTACCGGATCGCGGATCGGTTCGGACACCCGATGGCCGAAGGTGCGGCGGTCAACGTGACTTCCGACGGCGCGCCGGTGGTCCTCTCGGGTGACGTCAACCTCGAGTTCCCCGACACGCAGTCCTCGTCGTGGACGACCTTTCACTTCAAGGTGAACCGTAAGGAGTCTGACCCGGGGGCAAAATCCGGGAATGTAGCGATCAACATCAAGGTCACCGGCCAGAATGGAAACCGGAGCATATCGCTGACCGGATACGTCGCGTACTGATGTCGTGTGTTGTTCGCGTGCATTCCTGTTCGGGAGGCACGAAGATGGAGACGGCAGATAGTACTGAGAGACGATAGAGATCAGCGATCTTCAGCTCCGGTTGTAGAGAACGCCGGAGATGAGCGGCGGGCCGGATAGAGGGCGACCGCATGGATCGAGTTGACCGGGGTGCAGGAACGGAGTCACGCATGGATGCGTTGAGTCAACGGGACGTCCCGCCGCCGGTGAGGGTACTTGTCGTTGACGATGAAGAAGCCTTTCGTTTCGTGCTTGAGGAGGTGCTCAAGCCGTCCGGGTACGACGTGAAAACGGCGTCGGATGGGGATGAAGCAATCGAGCTTCTGAAGGTTGAGACGTTTGACGTCGTGCTGCTTGACGTGAAGATGAAGCGTGTGGATGGTTTTGAAGTGCTGAAGTACGCAAAGGCACACTGTCCGGAGACGCGCGTGATCATGCTCACCGCCTACGGTGATGCCCGGACGGCGATCGAGTCGTTCCACCTCGGCGCAAGCGGCATCCTCGGCAAGCCGTGCGACCTGAACGATGTCCTCACGACGATTGAGCGGACGCTCTACACGTGAGTCGACGGGCGGTTCCTCGCGGCAAGTCCGCGCAGACTCGCACGGTGCACTTCAATTGTCCGGTCCAGGTCCCCATCGCTGTGAACCGCTGAAACGAAGAACGCCTCAAACTGCGACGGTGGCAGGTAGACTCCTCCTTCCAGCATCCCGCGGAAATACCCTCCGAAGCGCTTCACATCGCTCCTCAGTGCGCTCGCATAATCGGTGACTTCTCCTTCGTTGAAGAAGATGGTCAACATCGAGCCGACCCGGTTGATGCGGACGGGAACCCCCTCGTCCGCGGCGGCGCTCCGGAGGCCCAACGCGAGCTTCGCTGAGTGTTTGTCAAGGTCTTCGTAGAACGAGTCTTCCTGCGAGATGACCCTGAGGGTTTCAATGCCGGCGGCCATTGCCAGAGGGTTTCCTGAGAGCGTGCCCGCCTGATAGACAGGGCCGCAAGGCGCAACGAGCTCCATGATCTCTCTCCGACCCCCGTACGCTCCGACAGGGAGCCCACCGCCGATCACCTTCCCGAATGTCGTGAGGTCAGGCCGGACCCGGTACAGCTCCTGGGCACCCCCTCGTGCCACTCGGAAGCCTGTCATCACTTCGTCGAAAATGAGCACGATCCCTTCGCGGTCGGCAATCGCCCGGAGACCCTCCAGGAAGCCCGCAGCGGGCGGGACGACACCCATGTTCCCCGCCACCGGCTCGACAATGATGGCAGCGATGCTCTCACCTGCCTGCTTCGTTGCCCGAACCAGATCCTCGACAGACTTGGGATCGTTGTAGGTAGCGTTGAGGCTTTCCGATGCGTACAAGGCGGGAACGCCGGGGGAGTCCGGCACGCCGAGCGTCGTCGCACCGGAGCCCGCCTTGATGAGGAACTCATCTGCATGTCCGTGGTAGCAGCCGGCAAACTTCACGATCTTCGTGCGGCCTGTGTAGGCACGGGCGAGACGGGCGGCGCTCATCGTCGCCTCTGTTCCGGAGTTGACCATCCTCAGCATCTCGATGCCGGGCATGAACGACCGGACGAGCTCGGCGAGTTGGATCTCGCGCTGCGTCGGTGCGCCGTAGCTCGTGCCGTTCCCGGCGGCGCTCCGGATCGCCTCGATGACCTTCGGGTGCGCGTGCCCGAGAATCAGTGGGCCCCATGATCCCACGTAGTCGATGAACTCGTTCCCGTCCACGTCATAGATGCGCGAACCTGACCCGTGGGCGATGAAAAGGGGAGACCTGCCGACTGCCCGGAACGCGCGGACGGGAGAATTGACGCCGCCCGGAATGAGGCTCTGTGCGCGCTCAAACAGCCGGTCGGAACGAGAAGTGTTCATGGAGATGTGTCCTTCCTTCAGGGGAGTTGTACCACTCACCTTCTTCGTCCTCCGCCTGGTGGCGGACTCCACGCAATGACGGCTCGAGAAAAGCGAATTCTCTTGTCCCGCGGCGTGCTACAGCAGTCTCGCGGCGTCCTTTGCGAAGTAGGTGAGAATCAAGTCTGCGCCGGCACGCTTGATGCTGGTGAGGACCTCCATCATCACGCGCTGCTCATCAATCCATCCGTTCCTTCCAGCCGCCTTGATCATCGAATACTCCCCGCTCACGTTGTATCCCGCGGTCGGCATGTGGAACGTGTCTTTCACGCGGCGTATGATGTCGAGGTACGGAAGCGCGGGTTTCACCATGACGATATCCGCTCCTTCGAGGATATCGAGCTCCACCTCGCGGACTGCTTCGTCGGCGTTTGCCGGGTCCATCTGGTGAGACCGGCGGTCGCCGAACTTCGGCGTGCTCTCGGCGGCATCCCGGAACGGCCCGTAGAAGCCCGAGGCGTACTTTGCAGCGTACGACATGATCGGCAGGTTCGTGAACCCATTCTCATCAAGCGCCGAACGAATTGCCTTCACGCGTCCGTCGAACATGTCGGACGGCGCCACGATGTCAGCGCCTGCGGCGGCATGGGAGACGGCTTCGCGCACGAGGAGCTCAACGCTTTCGTCATTCACGATCTCATCACCCCGGACGATCCCGCAGTGTCCGTGCGACGTGTACTCGCAAAGGCAGACATCCGTGATGACAAGGAGCTCAGGGATTTCCCTTTTGAGCGCGCGAACCGCTTCCTGGATGACGCCGTTGTCGCTGTATGCCTCCGAGCCGAATTCATCCTTGTGCTCCGGGATTCCGAAGAGGATCACGGCCGGGATGCCGAGTGAATGGACTTCGGTGCACTCCTGCACGAGCTCGTCGACGGAGAGCTGGAAGACCCCGGGCATTGAAGGGACCTCGCGGCGGAAGTTGCGGCCCGGAACTGTGAAGAGCGGGTAGATAAAGTCGTCCTTCGAAAGCGACGTCTCCCTGACCATTGACCGGAGCGTTGCCGTCATCCGCAGGCGGCGCATCCGCCTGTCGGGGAATGTCGCAGTGGTTGCGAATGCAGTTTCCATGATGTGCTCCTTGATCATGTCCTCGTTGAGAAGAACTCACCTATGCGGCGCGCAGTCCTGTCGGCGCTCACCACGCAATCACCGACGGCAATGCCGCCGCGATAGTTGCTGCAGATAAACAGACCGGGGTGCTGCGCTTCGAAGGCATCAATGCGGCGCAGAACCTCGCCGTATCCGAGGTTGTACTGCGGAATCGATTTCTCCCACCTTTGAAGAAGAGTAAACGACGGGCCGCCTTGAATGCCGATGATGGATTGCAGCTCGCACGTCACGTTGTCGATGAGCTTCCCGTCATCGAGGTCGAGGATTTCAGGCTGACGGGAACCGCCGACAAACGTCGTGAACGCGGCATGACCCTCGGGTGCCCGGTTGGGGAAGATCGTCGAGCTCCAGATCGTCCCGAGAATCGTGCGTGACTCCTTCGACGGCACGAGGTATCCGAACCCATCGAGCGGCCGCTTCACCGACGATGCCGGAAAGCCGGTGAATACCATGGCGACCGGCGGGTAGGAAATCTGTTCGAGGGAACACGCAAGGGCCGCGTCAAGTCCGGCGATGAGGCCCGATGCTTGGGACGCTGGGGCCGCGAGAACAACGGCGGAAGCTTCCTCCCTCATGCGCGCTCCGTTCACTGCGTAGGTCACCTTCCAGCCTTCGCCGTCCCGCTCAATGCCTTCGACGGCCGCCCCAAGAACGACGTCGCCGCCGAGCGCACGTGCGAGCGCTGCCGGAAATGTGTTCATGCCGTTTGTGAACGAGAACATCCTCGCAGACTGCTTTGCCGTTTCCGCCCGCCTCCTTCTCTCGCGGCGGCCCTTGATCGCCCCCCTGATAAGGCCGCCGTACTTCTCCTCGAGTGCGTAGAGCTTTGGAAACGCCGCCCGGACGCTCAGTTGTTCCGGGTTCCCAGCATAGACACCGGCGACGAAGGGGTTGATGGCGTAATCAAGAAACTCCTGGCCGAGCCGTCGCTTGACAAACTCGGCGATGGTTTCTTCGTGGTCGGCCCGGCCCGCGAAGAGCTCGCCGAATAGTCGCAGCTTCCCGCGTGTCGACCAGAGCCTCGTGCCGATGAACGCGCCGGGCGACATCGGCATGACGTGGAGGGCGCCGTTTCTGAGAATGTACCTT
>Ga0315282_10011089_pt1 | contig 14024 bp, 11 predicted proteins | sample YL17G07_20_MG_FD_203693 | JGI IMG/M metagenome (GOLD analysis project Ga0315282, IMG submission 203693) | Sediment microbial communities from Yellowstone Lake, YNP, Wyoming, USA - YL17G07_20 | ecosystem: Environmental > Aquatic > Freshwater > Lake > Sediment | place: USA: Wyoming | collected... | reverse complement strand
GCCGGATGAATTTTACGTGCGTTTAAGCACAACCAAAATAATGCCGACTACTTCCCAGGTTACTCCAGCCCATTTCGAAAAGACCTACCGCCGCCTGGCGGAAGATGGATATGACATAATCAGCATCCACATCTCCTCTAAACTTTCCGGGACGCTCGATTCCGCACAGCAGGCGAAGAAGGTCCTGCCAAAAGCACACATCGAGATCTACGATTCGGAGGTTACTGCCATGGCAATGGGCTGGCAGGTGTTAGCTGTCGCCCGTGCTGCAGCAGAAGGAGCCACCCTTGAGGAATGCAAATCCCTGGCAGACCAGGCAAAAGCTCACACCGGCGTGCTCTTCCTGGTCGATACACTGGAATTTCTCAAACGAGGCGGGCGCATTGGGGGAGCAGCCGCCTTTTTCGGCCAGGCCTTTCAAATCAAGCCCATCCTGGAGCTGCGCGGCGGAGGCATCGAGCCAGCCGATAAAGTGCGGACCAGTATCAAGGCCCAAGAAAAACTGCTTGACATCCTGGAACAGCGCATCGGAAAACGCACTCCCATCCACCTTTCTTCTATACATACCAATGCCGCCCTGCAGGCGGAGAAGATGCTCGAACGGGCGCGAGAACGTTTCGGTATTGCCGAGGTCAGTGAGACCAATATTTCTGTGGTCAGCCCGGTGCTTGGCGTACATACCGGCCCCGGCGCCCTGGGCATCGCCTATATGGCGGGGATGTAATTACAACGATAGGCCGAACCAATCAGAAAGCAGTCTGTAAAACCGGCGAAGCTTGGTAAAATACAGGTATTCCACTTTACTGAGGAAATACCTGTATGAAAAACTACCCCCACATTGGAATCCAGATACCCCAAATCCTGCTCCCTAAACCCGGCACGGATCTTACCAAATGGGCGGTCATCGCTTGCGACCAATTCACTTCCGAACCCGAATACTGGCGTCAAGTAGAGCTAATAGTGGGAGAAGCTCCATCTACCTATGATCTGGTCCTACCAGAAGTCTTTCTTGGCACGCCGCAAGAATCTATTCGCATACAGGCTACCTGTCAGGCCATGCAGAAATACCTGAGCGAAAACCTCCTGGAAGCTCATGATGGCATGTTGTTGGTCGAGCGTACTATTGGCGGGAAAACCCGCCGGGGTTTACTCCTGGCCCTGGACCTCGAACAGTACGATTTCAACCCGGGCTCGCAAAGCCTGATACGAGCGACCGAGGGCACTATCCTCGAACGCCTGCCCCCGCGGATAAAGATCCGCCAGGGCGCTCCGTTGGAGATACCGCACATCCTGGTGCTGATCGATGACCCACATGGCACTGTGATCGAGCCGCTGCTGGAAACGCGCCGGTCTCTTCAGCCGCTGTACGATTTCGAGCTGATGCTCGGCAGCGGCCACCTGAACGGTTCATTAGTCGGTAAACCTGACCTGCAGGCCCAGGTAGTTCGCGCCCTTATACAGTTGGCTGACCCGCATAACTTCTCTTCACGCTATAACGTGGGCGGCGACAAAGGCGTGCTCCTGTTTGCCATGGGGGATGGGAACCACTCCCTGGCGACCGCCAAAGCCATTTGGGATAAAATCCGCCTGACTGCCAGACCCGATCACCCGGCGCGCTATGCCCTGGTCGAGATCGAAAACGTCCACGATGATGCTTTGAGCTTCGAGCCAATCCACCGTGTCCTGTTCAACGTCACAGAGGACATCCAGGCAGTCATGCAGCGTCATTTCGGCGTCGATGTGCACTTCTTGCCCTGTGCTGATCAAGCAGAAATGATCTATCACGTCTCCCAGCAGTCGGGGGCTCAGCAAACGGTCGGGGTCATTTCCGCAGCCGGCTGTGGGACAGCGCTCTTCAGCCGTTCGACCTCCAACCTGACCGTCGGCACTTTGCAGCCTTTCCTGGACAATTGGCTCAAGCAAAGCCAGACCGTCAAGATTGACTACATCCACGGTGATGAGATCGTGTGTAAACTGGGCACTCAGAAAGGCAATCTGGCCTTTTACTTGCCCACCATACCCAAAAAAGACCTGTTTAAAACGGTCATCCTGGATGGCGTGCTGCCGCGTAAAACCTTTTCTATGGGGGAAGCGAAGGAAAAGCGTTTCTATATGGAAGCGCGCCGTATCGATTAAGTTTTCTGGCTCATTGGGAATTGCCATGTTTGATTACTAGATTTTGGGGATGTTATAACGCCCAAAAATCCGAATTCTTCCACGGGAAATTCCAAAGATCCAGTTTGCTCCCAAGGCAATACGGTATTATAATCGGGTAAGTGGATACTAACTGAATATGGTTTGCAACAATCCTTACTTTCAACCACCTGAAGGCGCACTTCCTCCAAAGGAAGTGCGTTTTACTGGTCTGAGCGCAGAACCGTGGCCTGACGGCAAACGCATCCTGGTGCTGGTGACTACCACCCCCTTTCAAAAGCCGCCCAACCTTCAGGCAACTATTTACGACGCTGCCAGGAATGAAGTCTCGACCGTTCACGTAATCGAATTCACTGAGGACCGCCTGGCGTTTACCGTCCACTTGCAATCAAGTGAAAAAATTGATGGCATTTACACCCTTGCTGCCAGTCTCTATTATCCGGATCTCGGCCCGATCGACGAAATCAAGGCAGAGTTTGAAACCCACGAGGCGTCCTCCGTATAAATGAAAGCTCTCCTCCGATTAAGTACCTTTATCCGCCCGTATATCAAGCAAGTGATTTTGGCCAGCCTCATGCTGCTGATTCTGATGGGGATCGACCTGGTTGTTCCGGACATCATCCGAAAAGTAATCGATATCGGCCTGGTCGCCGGGCAGCAACAATACCTGATCAACGCTACGCTAATCATCCTTGGCCTGGGGCTGATCAAAGCTGTGGGAAATTTCTTCCAGCGCTACCAGGTTAATTACGTCGCCCAGCATATATCTTTCGACCTGCGCAATAAGCTCTTCAACCACATCCAACACCTCCCGTTCACCTTCCACGATCATACCCAGAGCGGGCAGTTGATCAGCCGCACGATCGAAGACGTGCGTTCCATCCAAAACTTCACCAGCGGTGGGTTGGTCGAATTGATACGCGAGGCTCTGCTGACGGTCGGCATCACTATCGTGCTGTTCTCCAGCAATGCCCGGCTCGCCTTCATCTCGCTGCTGCCTTTGATTCCCATGGTTATCTGGACCACTAATTTTGGGAAGCGCATCAGCGCCTTGTTCTTAAAGGTCAATAATATCATGGGAGATTTGTCTTCTCAGCTCCAAGAAAACGTGACTGGCGTACAGGTGGTACGGGCTTTTGCCCGAGAAGACCATGAAGTGGATAAATTCAACCAGACCAATCGCATCTTATACAACGCCCAGGTCACCGTGGTGCGCGAAAGGTCCCAGAACATGGCCACCACCACTTTCCTGATTACCTGCGGTACTTTGTTGATCCTGTGGTTTGGCGGTCAGATGGTGCTGAACCACCAGTTATCCCTGGGAGAGCTGGTCGCTTTCAACAGCTACATGCTCCTGCTGGCCACGCCAGCGCAGCAGTTGGGCTGGCTGGTCAATGCCGGAGGGGAAGCCTCCGCCGGAGTCCAACGCACCATGGAAGTGCTCGATCAACTTCCAGAAATCCAATCCGGTCCCGATGCAGTCATCCTGCCACCCTTGCAAGGAAAGGTCGAGTTCGACCATGTTTATTTCAAGTACACCGGAGAACCGACTATCGCGCTGGAAGACATCCACCTGGTAATCCAGCCCAATCAGGTCGTGGCGCTGATCGGGCCGACCGGCTCGGGCAAAACCTCGCTGGTCAATCTGATCCCCCGCTTTTACGACGTCAGGCAGGGTGCCGTGCGTGTGGATGGCCGCGATATTCGTCATGTCGATTTACCCTCTCTGCGCCGGCAAATTGGCATCGTCTTGCAATCTTCGCTGCTCTTCTCAGCCTCCATTGGCGAAAACATCGCCTATGGCCGTCCTGATGCCAGCGAGGCTGAAATCGTTGCCGCTGCCAGGGCAGCCCAGGCGCATGATTTTATCATCCAACTTCCTAACGGTTACGATACGGTCGTCGGTGAACGCGGAGTTACCCTGTCCGGCGGACAGCGACAGCGCGTGGCAATTGCCCGGGCACTGCTTTTAGATCCACGCATCTTGATACTAGATGACTCCACTAGCAGTGTGGATACACAAACCGAACACCTCATTCAGAAAGCGTTGGAAAAACTAATGGATCGGCGCACCACCTTCGTGATTGCCCAGCGGTTATCCACGGTCAAACGGGCGGACCTGATCCTGGTGCTCGACCAGGGCAAAATTGTCGAGCAGGGCAAGCACGTTGAGCTCCTGGCCAAAGGTGGGTTGTACCGGGAGATCTACGAGCTGCAGTTGCGCGACCAGGAACGTTTCCAAGAAGAAATGGAGCTCCTCGAAACGTTGCAGGCTGTGCCATCCGATGCCGATCGGGAAGACCTGGTCGCCAATAGTTGAGCCTGGGACACAATATCATGTCATTATCTAAAGTGCCTGTACAACTGGATGACCTACCCTCTAAAGATTTCGATCCGGTGGTCGCCAAGGATCTAATGGTGTTCGTGCGCCCGCATACCTGGCCGATCCTGGCAGCTCTCTTTCTAATGGCGGTCAACGCCGCCTGCTCGGTAGCTGGGCCTTACCTGGTAAAAGTCGCATTGGATTCGGGCCTGGCAGCTAATTCTTTTATGGTCTTGCGCAATTCCGTGTTGTTATACCTGCTGACGGCAGTCATCCAGTATGTGAGCATGTACCTGCGCGTCAATACCATGGCGGTAGTCGGACAGACGATCATCTACGATATGCGCTCGCGCCTGTTCAAACACCTGCAGGAGCTATCGCTAAGCTTCTTTACCCATTATAGCGTGGGGCGTATCATCGTACGTGTGATCAATGATGTCAATCTCCTGCGCGACTTCATTGTCTGGGATATGCTGGCTATCCCGCGCGATTTTTTCACCCTGATTTTTATTGTTGTCACCATGCTAGTCATGGATGCCCGCCTGTCCTTGCTGACTTTCACTGTCCTGCCAATCATGGCCATCGCCACGGTGGTTTTCCGTAAGCGCGCCCGCGAATACTACCGCCAGACGCGCACTGCCATCTCGTGGGTCAACTCAGTGTTGGCCGAAAATATCAACGCTGTGCGCGTGGTGCAATCCTTCTCGCGTGAAATGACCAATTTCCTCCACTTCAGCGATAACGTCAACCGCAACAACCTCGACACCAATATGAAAGCCATCAAGCTGTCTTCATTTTTCTTCCCAACCATCGATTTTCTAGGCACAGTAGCCATGGGGTTGGTGATCTGGCTGGGAGGAACAGCCGTACTCGGTCAACAGATCACTCCCGGTGTACTGGTGGCTTTCATCATGTATATCAACCGCTTCTTCGACCCGATCCGCGACCTCAGCCAGCGCTACGACACGTTGCAATCCACTATGGCCAGTGGCGAGCGCATCCTGGCTCTATTAGCCGCCTCGGTCGACGTGAAAGACCAGCCCAGAGCCGCCGATTTACCACCCATCCAGGGCAACGTTCGCTTCGAAGACGTTTCATTCCATTATTCCGACGACCCAACTCCAGTGCTGACCGGCATCGACCTTGATATTCCGGCGGGTGAAACTGTGGCCCTGGTAGGAAAGACTGGAGCGGGTAAGACTACGATCATTAAACTGCTGGCGCGCTTCCACGACCCGACCGGAGGCCGTGTCCTGGTAGATAGCTTTGACTTGCGCCAGGTTACCCAACACAGCTTGCGCAGCCAGATGGGCATCGTTTTGCAGGACCCCTTTTTGTTTTCTGGGACAGTCCGGGAGAATATCCGCTTTGGCCGCCTGGAAGCTTCCGATGAAGAAGTGGAAAACGCCGCCAAAGCAGTCGGAGCGGATGCCTTCATCCGCAATATGCGCCTGGGTTACGAGACACCAGTAGAGGAAGGTGGGGCTATCCTATCGGTTGGCCAGCGCCAGTTGCTCTCCTTTGCCCGCGCCCTGTTGGCAGACCCGCGCATCCTCATCCTGGACGAAGCTACCTCCAGCGTAGACACCCAAACCGAGCGAGTGATTCAGGAAGCGCTGGCGCGCCTGCTCAAGGACCGTACCGCTTTCGTTATCGCCCACCGTCTTTCGACCATTGTCAATGCTGGTCACATCGTGGTAATTCAGGATGGGCAGATGGTCGAAGAGGGTAAGCATACCGACCTGCTGGCTCGTGGGAGTGTTTATTATCGCATGTACAGCCAGCGATTCGAAGAAGATTAGCTTATGCGAAAAGTATTGGGTTTAGTTGTTCTCCTCTTAGCCTGGGTGGTTGCATGTACCCCAGCTCCGCAGAACAAGCCGGAACTTTCTCCCACTATTCTCCCTACTCAAACCCTTTTACCTCTACCTTCTGCCACAATTAACCCGCTGACCTCCACACCCAGACCGCCCACCTCCATTGTTACTCCACTTCCCCCCACTCTGACCGCCACTCCACGTGTAGAAGTCTGCTCACCTCTACAGGGTATCGCCTTGGATGAGCTGCCCCAGATTGTCACCAACCCCTTTAACCCACCCCGCCCTGGCGAGGACGATGGGCACCACGGGGTCGACCTGGCCTTCTACCGACACGGCGACCAGGTAGGTATGTTGGGATTGCCAGTGCTGTCCGTCCTATCAGGGACAGTCGCGGGAGCCATCAAAGACCGCCAACCTTATGGCAACATGCTGATCATCGAGACCCCGCTGGAGTCCGTCCCACCTGCCTGGAGTGGAATTCTACAGCTTCCCGCGCCTGTCCCTACCGTCACGCCTCCCAACCTGACCTGCCCGAAGCAGGCGGCCTTCACCAACCTGGATATCAACCGGCGCTCACTTTACCTGCTCTACGCCCACCTCAACCAACCCACCACGCTGAAACCAGGTCAGGACGTCACCTGTGGGCAACCAGTGGGGGGGGTAGGCACCACCGGTATGTCAGTAAATCCGCACCTGCACCTGGAAGTGCGCATCGGCCCGGCAGGTGCTCGCTTCGATAGTATGGCGCATTACATCGGAGATGCGACTAACCAGGAAATGCTCAACTATTGCACCTGGCGGGTTTCGGGCTTGTTTCAGATGATTGATCCGATGAAACTGCTCTCCCTAAAGCCTTGATACTGTTGGCATAGACCTTGCAGTTTTGATAAAGAACTGCCGGTTGACGTATTTAAAATAAAGGTGCTACAATCTTTTATATTGTGATCGGGGTTTCCATCTGCGCATGAATAATAATTCAGGCAAAACCAATCGAACGGTGGTTTTCGTGCTGGTGATCATGGTGATCTTTAACCTGTTTTTGCTGGCATGGATCGGATGGCCGGTTTATAAATCTGGCTGGAAGATTTTTTCTATTCCTTTTCTAATGCAGGTTTCCAACACAACTGTCGCGCCAGGCGCAGTAATCGCCACCCGGGCACAACCCACTGCTACCACTGACAGGTCTCCTACTCTATCGCTCAGCCTGCTTCCCACCATTCCAATCAGCATCCCCACCCAGGAAGGCATGCGCCAGCAAGGCATAATGATCATCTCGATGATGGACGGGTATTACGCCCATCTGTTCGCCTATAACCCCCAATATCTACCCTTTACCCGCCTCACCAATTCGACCTGGGATGATATTGCACCCACGGTCAGCCCTAATGGGACGCGCCTGGTATACAGCTCGCATAAAAATGGCTATTGGAACCTGTACATGATGAACTTGACCACCGGCACGACCACGCAAATTACCGATACGCCTGATTATAAGAGCGATCCGACCTGGTCTCCGGACAATCAGTGGCTGGCCTACGACAACTACGTGGATGGAAACCTGGATATCTACATCCGTTCGATGGTTGATCCCACTCAGCCGGTTATCCGACTGACCAACGACCCCGAGCCGGATTTTTCGCCATCCTGGTCGCCGAAAGGCCGTACATTGGCTTTTGTATCCACCCGTAGCGGCGAAGAAGAAATTTGGTTAGCCCGGCTTGACCAGACGGATGACCGGTTCATCAATGTCAGCCGCAGTCCGGAAACTGACAACGAACACCCGGATTGGTCTCCGGACGGTCGCTACCTGGCCTGGTCAGCCAACCAGAATGGATTTAACACGATCATGGTATGGGACAGCCAGAACCCAGATTTACCAGCCCGCCAGGTGGGCAGCGGCAGTTGGCCGGTGTGGAATCCCTACGGAGACACCATCCTGACCGAGATGTCCGACGCTAACGAAATAACCCTGGGAGGCTTTCATCCCGCCAATGGCGCCCTGATGTTCCCGCCCACACCTTTATATGGCGCCCTGCACGGTATGGTCTGGAAAGCAGGACCGGTGCCAGACCTGATTGCAGGTCTGAGCCTCCCTGCTAACGCCACCGCCCCAGCCCCGCAAATCTGGAAACCAGCCCTATCGGTCAACCCGCCTCCACCTGCCGGACGTTTCGGGATAGTCCCGCTGAATGATGTCTCAGCGCCCTTCCCCTATTTACACGATGCGGTCGACGAATCCTTTCAGGCCATACGCGAACAGGTGGCCAAAGAAGTTGGCTGGGATATGCTGTCGAGTCTTGAAAATGCATACGTAGCCCTCACTCAACCGCCCACACCCAGCATGGCAGAAAACTGGCTGTTGACCGGCCGGGGGATCGCCTTGAACCCACTACCGCTCTACGCCGGCTGGATGGCCATTGTTCGTGAGGATTTCGACGGACAGACTTACTGGCGACTTTATCTTAAGGCCCGCTTTCAGGATGGGTCGCAGGGTGTACCCCTGACAAAGCATCCCTGGAACCTGACCGCCCGCTACGCCGGCGACCCTGTCAGCTATGAAAAAGGCGGGGACCTGGCGTCGATACCCCCAGGATATTGGGTCGATTTTACGGAAATTGCCCTGCGCTATGGCTGGGAACGCCTGCCTTCCCAGGTCAATTGGCGTACATTTTTCCCTGGCATCCGTTTCAATCAGTACGTTCTGCGCGAAGGCCTGGATTGGCGCACTGCAATGTCAGAAATTTATCCTCCTGAACTACTCGAATTGCCTACACTGGTGCCTACTTCTACCCCGACCATTACCGAAACGCCAGAAAACTACCAAGAACAAAGCGCCACTCCAACGCCAACCGAGACGATGACCCCCACGGTGCATGCAACCTGGACACCCGTTTCGCCATGAAACTCAACCGTTTACACCGTCACATCCTGGTATGTGCACTTTTTATCCCCGCCCTCCTGATGGCTTGCCAACCGGCAGGAAAACCGTCCACTCCCGTGCTGTCCAGGGCAAAAAACACACCCGCAGTCCTGCCAACCCAGACAGTCGCCGGGATTATTACCGAGCCTGGAGTGGAAGTTCCCCCGGCTGTCGTACTTACGCCTCAGGAGCAGGATTCGACGCCCCTGCGTTTTACCTTCCCCACCCCGGGTCCAGCGCCGGTGTCGCTTTGGCGCCCTCCTCTGTACGATACCCCCTGGGCGCTGGGGCCTTTTGACCATTTCTATTTCAAGCGACCCATCGCTGCTAACGAGGTTAACTGGCCTCTGGCCAGTTATCGTTATGGCGGTATGCTGTCAAACGAGGGTGCCTCCGTCCACACTGGAATAGATATCGACGCTCCCTTGCATACCCCCATCCTGGCAGCCGGCGCTGGCACGGTCATCTCGGCCGGTTATGGACTGTATGGCGGCGCTAATGACCCTAAGGACCCCTACGGGCTTGCGGTCACAATCCGCCACGATTTTGGCTACCAGGGTCGCTTACTTTATACGATTTACGCCCACATGGACCGCATCGATGCTCGGGTCGGCCAGCACGTAGAAGCAGGTGATCAGCTTGGCATTGTTGGCCTGACCGGAAATACCACCGGTCCGCACCTGCATTTTGAGGTGCGCATCGAAAGCAACAGTTTCTTTTCCACCCGTAACCCTGAGCTTTGGCTGGCCCCTCCGCAGGGCTGGGGCGTGCTGGTGGGAAGACTGTCCAACACCAACCGTTCGCTGCTCACCGGCCAAGAGGTGAATGTAACTTCAAAAGTGACCGGACGCAAGTGGACTGTGGCCAGCTACGCAAACACCACTATCAACAGCGATGATTACTACCAGGAGAACATGGCGCTGAGCGACTTGCCCGCCGGGGATTATGAGATCAGCATCGATTACCTGGATCATACTTACGTGGCAAACGTTACCATCCATCCTGGCGCAGTCACTTTTTTCACCTATCGCGGTAAGAATGGCTATGAGTTCCAACTGCCTTCTCCCGGCACACCAGAAGAGTGGAACTGGTTATCGGCGACGACCGGTGAAAACCCATAATTTTTTGTGGTAAGATTCAACTACATAATTCCTGATTTCAGGAGGAAAAAATGTTTGGATTGATCAAAAGAATCGGGGGTCTATTTGTTCTTGCGGCCATCCTGTTGCTTACTGCTTGTGGAGGTACAGCGAGCCAATCACCCACACCTGACCCCGCATTAATTTACACATCAGCCGCTCAGACGGTCGAAGCAGAACTAACCCTCACTGCAGAAACCAATCCGGCGAATGCTACCATCACCGCTTTTCCATTAATGACCGAAACACCTGAGATGCCAACCGCCATTCTGGGCAACGGCGGCGTTCTGCCGACGTTACCCGGTCCGCAGACAACCGATATTTCGACTACTCTCCCCGGGGAGCCGACCCTTACCCAACAGGTTGTTGTAGCCACCTTGCCGAAGTCCCAGGCCGCCGACAAGACCACCTGGATCTCGAATGATCCGCCTGATAGCGCCCTGGTTGTTACCGATGCCAAATTCGATATCACATGGCAGATGAAAAATACTGGCAGCACCACCTGGACCACTAAGTACACCATTCGCTATTTTTCCGGCAACATCATCATGAAACACAAACAATTTAATTTCCGGAATGATGTAAAACCGGGCGATACAGGGGCTTTTATCGTCGATGCCATCGCCCCTTCAAAGCCTGGCACTTATAATACCTGGTGGAAAATGACTAATGATCTTGGACAGAACTTCGGTGATATGAGCCTGACCATTATCGTGGTTAATGAGGGTGAGACTCCCACCGCCAGTCCGGTGGCGCCTACGTCTACTAAATCCCCATAACTGCTTGTTTCTATTCATCGCTGCCTCACTAACTCACCGGTCCGGAATTTCTATCATGGCAGCCAGCTCGTAAAAATTAGTTTTGTCGGAGGGAAAAAACCTATGACTGTACCAGATCCAAGAAACATGATGAAAACTATTTCAATCTTTATCCTTCTGGCGCTTCTGGCCGGATGTGGCATCCAGGCGTCTGGCGCGCCTGCCCCCACTATCGATACTCAAGCGTTGCGAACCGAAGTTGCCCAGACTGTCATCGCCAACCCGACCGTCCAGTTTGCTTTGAACCCACCTCCCGACACTCCCACTACCCCGCCAACAGCCACTCAGGCGCCGGTCATTCTCGATCCAACTGAGACGGCAGTCCCAACCCTGGCGCCAACTGCTACATTCACTTTAGCTGCACCGACCGTTACCTTCACCCCTATTGCACCGCAAAGCAAAGTCGTCCAACCCACCGTTCCACAATCTGACCAGGCCCTGCTCATGTACGCCAAACCTGCTGCCTACACTCACTTCCAGCTGCGCGAGTCATTCGATGCGGTCTGGACCTTTAAGAACGTGGGCATGAAGACCTGGACTCATGAATATTTCCTGACCTTTGTAGGAGGCGAGGAAATGGCCAATAAAGGCGAAGTAGCCATGGTCGGTGGAAATGTACATCCGGGGTCGACTACCCAGCTCGTCCTCGACATGGTAGCGCCTTCATCTGCCGGCACTTACACTGCCAAGTTTGCCTTCTATAACGACAACCGCTTCGTTTTTGGTGTATTCTACATCGTCATCATTGTGGACTAAACCAGACTCGCTAAAGGAAGACCTGCAAGCCGAGGCCAACCACCTCGGCTTTTCTCTTTTTGGGTTAACAGCGCCCGTCTCTCCGCCGCATCTCGCCATTTTTGAAGACTGGCTTTCCGCCGGGCGACACGGGGATATGGCTTATCTGGCAAACGACAGATCGCGCTATCTACGCGCAGATCCCCGCCGCATCCTACCTACCTGCAAATCCATCCTGGCTTTGGGGATGCGTTACCCGCGACCAGCGCCATTCAGACCGGGACCCGGTTCCCCGGGGCGCGGCCTGGTTGCCGCCTATGCCTGGGGAGAGGATTACCATCTAGTTATTCCTCCTCGTCTGGCTGCATTAGCCAATCGATTGGAAAAAATTGCCGATCGCCCGGTCGCCTGGCGCAGCTATACGGATAGCGGGCCTGTTTTGGAGCACGAATACGCTCAATTGGCCGGTTTGGGTTGGATCGGTAAAAACACCTGCTTGATTTCCCCCTGCCAGGGTTCCTACTTCGTCCTGGCTGAGCTGCTGGTGGACCTTGAGATCCAGGCAGACCGGCCTTTCGTGCCTGATCGCTGTGGGAGCTGTAGGCGCTGTATCCAGGCCTGTCCCACTCAATGCATCCTTTCGGACCGCACGCTAGACGCCTCACGCTGCATCAGTTACCAGACCATCGAGAATAAAGGCGTTATCCCGCTGCAGATGAGACCGCAGATCGGAAACTGGGTCTTCGGTTGTGATGTCTGCCAACAGGTATGCCCATGGAATCGCCTCGCCGTTGCTAAGAACGAGCCCCTCTTCGACCCGCGTCCCGGCCTGCCAGAGCCAGATTTGAGGGAAGAACTGCACCTGACTCAAGCAGATTTCAGCCGCAAATTCAAATACAGCCCGATTAAGCGCGCCAGGCGCGCCGGTTATCTGCGCAACGTGATAGTCGCCCTCGGCAATCAACAAGACCCGGATTCCTTAGCGGACCTGGCCTGGATGCTGGAAAATGAGCCTGAACCCCTGTTGCGCGCTCACGCCGCCTGGGCCATAGGTGAGATTGGCGGACCAACCGCCATGATCCTCCTCGACCGGGCCTGCCGTCGGGAGGATAATCCGAGCGTGTCAGGCGAAATCAACCTGGCCAGGCAGCAAACGTCTTCTCACGGCAGCCATTCCGGCAGCCCGGCATCCTGACCGATCACAATGAACGTGCCTGTCACCCGACTCCACACCACCACTTCCGGCCTGGCCTGCGAGGTACCCAACTCCAGGCGCTGAAAGACCAGCTCAGCACTGGTAAGATCCCAGTGGTAGGCAGCCTGGGTGAAGACCTGGTTGGTGGTAATTGCTTTTGCACCCGTCCCATCAATTTTTTCCAGCCAGAGTTGATTGGAGGCTGGGCCGTCGTTGAAATTAAGCCCAACAGCGATCCACTGTCCATCCGGTGAAAGCGCCGGGACGCTGTAATTGAGATCCTCTGTTTCATTCACCGGGCCTTTGAGAAGTTTTTCAGCTTGGCCGGTAAAACCTGCCAGAAACATAGCCTCGTGCGAGACCGAGGCAGTAGCCATCACGTCATTCAAGAGCATAAGCTGCCCGTCGTTCGACCAACATCCCGGTTGCTCATCACTGGTGGACAGCATTTGGTCCTGGTGTGTATCCAGGTTGAGCACGCGCAGACCGCCGGCGTTTTCATCGTAAAAAGCCAATCGCCGCCCATCCGGCGACCAGGATGGCGCGCTTCCGGTGATACCTGGGTCAGTGTAAAGGGGAGTATCCTGGTGGTTGGAAACGTCCAGGAGCCAGATGCGCCCGCCCAAAATCGCCCTGCTGGCTGATTGGATAATCTTGCGGCTGAAAGCGATGCGGCTTCCATCCGGCGACCAGCTCGGGTCCGTACACAAATCCACTCCGCAGTCCAACAGAAGGCGCGCTTGCTTCCCATCCCGGTCGACGACCCACAAGTCCTCACCTGTCTGGCCATTTTTTACAGAATAAGCAATCTCTTAGCCATCCCTGGAAACCGCCAGTCCATCCACTTTACCGCCGGTGTGGGTAAGCTGTGTTTTTTCCCCTGCACCGCTGCGCACGATCTCAGCCCCATCTTTCAGGTG
>Ga0315282_10011088_pt1 | contig 14025 bp, 14 predicted proteins | sample YL17G07_20_MG_FD_203693 | JGI IMG/M metagenome (GOLD analysis project Ga0315282, IMG submission 203693) | Sediment microbial communities from Yellowstone Lake, YNP, Wyoming, USA - YL17G07_20 | ecosystem: Environmental > Aquatic > Freshwater > Lake > Sediment | place: USA: Wyoming | collected... | reverse complement strand
CTCTGAACGCCGGGTGTAGTCAGTAAACCAGCCCCCGCGTGCCCGCAAGGGCCGTGAATTCAATCACCTATCGCTTCCAAGCCCAGGAACTTCGGTTTAAGGAAACTACGGAGATTCTTCGTCCCGACAAGTCGGGCCTCAGAATGACGGGTGGAAGCTGATGGCTGACCGCTGAATGCTTATTTTGCGCCGACCCATGGCTGTCCTTGCGGGGGCGATTTTTCTGCCACGTGGGTGACGGACTTCAGCGTGGCGGTGATGGGTCCGACGGCAATCATGAATTTGATGCGCAGGGGTAGAAGTTGATCGTCGTCACTAAACCAGACCAGCATCCGTCCTTTCCTCTTGAACAAACCGCTGAAGACCTTGGGCTCCACGCGGATGGCCGAGCGGTTCCCAAGTGGGGTCTGAATCGTTTCCCGCGCCTGAACATAAAGAGTCACATCGTAGGTCTTTGAGCCGTCGTTAACCGGCAGGTGAAGGGGCTTGCCGATTTGGAGGTCCTGCCGGCGCAAGTAATAGAAGGCCGTTACCACATCTTCGACGCAATGGGGAATTGCATTCTCCGCGTGCTTGGGCGGGTCCTGGGGTTTGGCCAAGTCGCGTTCGTCCAGAATTGCCAGCGAGCGCTGGGAATCAAAGACGATTTCCGTTTCCTTGTGCCGCCGCCCTTCGTTGATCTTTTTTGAAATCCTTTGCGAGCACAGGGTGCGGGGGTCAAAGAAAGACCGGAATTCGTTGTGAACGTCAAAGAGCAGGGAGACAAAGCCCTGTGATTGGGCAGTGGTGATGACGGCGTACTCATCTTTTGATACTTGCCCTACATTCTGCAAGGTGGCGGAGACTGTCCCGGCTTGGAAAATCGACCAGGTGACATCGTAGGTTAAGCGTTCTCCCGGCTGGAAAGGCGCGGGCTTTACTTGCGCGGAAAGGAGGGGATCCGTAAGGGACAACGCGGCAAGCGTCAGGGCTCCGAATTTGAGCACAGCACAGCCCAATTGGCGCAACCAAAATCGGGGTCGCGGTGTGCTCTGTGCCTCTAAAGATTTAACACATAGCACACTTAGCGCCTTAGAGTCCTCTACGTTCGGTCTTTTCCCGCCAAGGCGGATACAGAGGAACAGCAAGCCGGAAGAGAAATCCTTGCGCGGCGCCAGGAAGCCGGCGGTTTGTGCTAAGCAGTAACGTACTCTTTTAACTAGGTTCACGCCAGGGCAAAAGTCCACTTCTCAAATCTACCGCAACCACATCTTCAATACCAGAAAAAGCATCGCCGCCACATATCCCATCGCCGCCTCGTACTCACGGTTTTTCAGGTACAGGCGCCATTGAAACTTCTCACCTGCGGCGGGCCGGCGCGGTAACCCGGGGAAGAACAGTGGCACTTGCCGCGCATACGGCTCAAAAGTTTCCGGAAACTCCCGTTGCAGGAATTGCGCCTCGCGCTTCATCACCGGCCAGTACACCAGGGCGAAGAAAGCGGCGAAAGCCGTTCCCATGATCCAGGAGCGGCTGGCCAGCGCGCCCCCCAGCCCCATCACTGCGCTGCCGAGGTAAAGTGGATTGCGAGTGTAGGCATAGGGGCCGGCCGTGGAGAGCCGCTGGTTCTTGGCGAGGTGACCCGCCGCCCAGGCCCGCAGCAGGAGACCAGCAAGCCCCAATGCGGCCCCGGAAATCAGCAGCGCGGGGGAGGGCTGCGCAAGGATCAAGTATGCAGCAGCAAGGACAAACCCCAGCGGTACGCGCCATCGGGAAGCCCAAGTAGCATAATCCTTAGGCATTGACCCTCGCGAGGCGTTCCTCGATGGCCGCTTGGACGCGCTCCACTGAAATACCCTCGATGTAAGCGGCGTTCGGGTCCCGCCGGGAGTGATTGACAGGAACCTGATTGTAGAGAGCGATGTCAGCTTTACTGAATGGCCCATTCCGCGCCGGGTCTGTGGGGCCGTGAATGGCCACCAGCGGCGTTCCCACTGCCGCTGCCAGGTGCAAGGGTCCCGTGTCTCCTCCTAGGAACAACTTGGCTCGCCGCGCCAGCGCAATGAATTGCACCACGCTGGAAGGAAAATAAAAAGCTCGCTTTGTTGCCGCGCTCTTCAGGATTCCTGAAATCAATTCCTTTTCTTGCGGCGACCCTGTTAGCAGAAGCGTGCTGCTGAACCGGGCCTCGAGGTGACGGAGAAGCAGGGCATAGTTCTCAGGCGCCCAGCGCTTGGCCTTCCAGCCCCCTCCAGGATTAATAATCATGAAGTCCTGCGCCTCGAGGCGAGCGAGCTGATCGTCAACGTATTGGTCAGCCTCGGGAGTCTGCGGCAAGGGGAACTGCCAGACGCCGACACGCGCTCCGAGATGTTCGACCAAGGCGAGGCACTCTTCGACCACGTGTTGCCGGCCGGCCGCAGAAACCCGTTCGGTGTAAAGAACGGCCGCGTTCGGTTCCCTCAGCCAGGGCTCTGCCAAGCCCACTCTCCCCTTGGCGCGCGCCAAAAGCGCAAGGGTCGCCGACTTCCAGAGCCCTTGAAAATCCACGGCGGCTTCGTAGGCGCTCGCCCGCAGTCCTTTCAAGGTCATCAGCATTTCCTCCAAAACTGAAAGCGGGGGAAAACCGCCGCGCCAACTGAGCGTGTCAAGCGTAATTACGCGGTGCACATAAGGGTTTCCCGCCAGGAGAGGCGCATAGCGCTTTTCGATAAGCCAATGAATCTCGGCGCGCGGGAAAGACTGACCTAGCGCCGCCACGGCGGGCAGGGCGTGCACAATGTCGCCGATGGAACTCAAGCGAATCACCAGAAAACGCGACTGAGAATCGAATTGCCGCATAGGTTCGTAGCGGCGGCCTATGACCGCCGGTTTTGAGTCCTCAAGGAGTGCCGGCGCTCGCAGAGCGCCGCTACAGCAAGGGTCAGTCCTTTCGATACCGGCGGGCAATCTCCGCCAGCAAGCCTCGGGTCGAGTGGTCTTTGGGGTCGCCGACGATGGCAACAGCAATCCCCAGCCTTTTCGCCAGGTCCCTTTCGGGAACCGTCTCGGTGGTGTAGTCCGGCCCCTTGCAATGCACGTCCGGGCGAAGCTCGCTGAGCATGGCCTCCACGTTCAATTCATCGAAAATGACAACGTAATCGACCGACTCGAGCGCGGCGACCAGTTCTGCCCGCGCCTGCTCGGGAAGCAGCGGCCTTCCGGGGCCCTTGAGGGCCGAGACTGAGCGGTCGCTGTTAACCCCAACCACGAGGACGTCGCCTTGTTGCTTCGCTGCCTGAAGATAGCGCACGTGGCCGGGGTGCAAAATATCAAAGCAGCCGTTGACGAAAGCGACGCGGCGGCCCGCCCGGCGCAGCCGAACGCCGAGTTCAGCGGTTTCTTCTCGCGGTATGATCGGGGCGCTCATGCGTTTCGAATCGCTTCCCTGATCTCACAGCCGGTGACGGAAGCCGTACCCCGTTTCATCACCACCAGACCTCCGGCGCAGTTCGCAATCATGGCGGCATGCAGGAAGCTCGCGCCAGCCCCTAACGCCAGCGTGTAGGCGGCAATCACCGTGTCGCCTGCGCCCGTCACATCCACCGCCTGGTCAGAACCGAAAATCGCCAAATGGCGGGGTTCCCGGCGCGGCTCAAAAAGCACCATACCATCGCGGCCGCGGGTAACCAGGAGGGCCTCGAGGCCCTGGCGGCGCATGAGTTTTCTCCCCAGAGCATGAAGCCGTTCCAGGTCGTGGCCAATTGTCTCGCCGAAGGCCGCCTCCACTTCCGGCTCATTCGGGGTTGCCGTGGTAACGTTCTTGTACGTCAATAGGTCATAGCGGGAGTCAACCGCCACCGGTAGTGGAGCGCGGGCTTTTCGCCGGCGAAGAAAATCCACCTCGCGCGCGTCCGTCGAGCCGTAGCCATAGTCGGACACCAGCAAGGCAGAAGACCTGCGCAACAGAGGAAGGACGCTGCGGGTTAACCGCCTTCGAACTTCCCTTGCCGGTAATTGAGCCGGTTCCCGATCGATGCGAACGATCTGCTGGCGTTGCCAGTGGCTAAGCCCTCCAAGAATACGCGATTTCGTCGGGGTCTGGTGGCCACGCCGGCGCACCACGTAGCGGGTGGTAACACTCTTCTCCTGGAAATAACTCAGCAACGCCTCGCCTGTTTCGTCGTCTCCCACCAGGCCCACCGGAATTACCTGGGCGCCGAGGTCAGCGAGGTTGTTGGCGGCGTTGGCTCCGCCGCCAGGCGCCACCTGCTTCTCGCGCTGTTTCAAAATCAGCACCGGGGCCTCACGCGAGACCCGTGCGATTTCCCCATAAACGTATTCGTCCGCCACCAAGTCCCCCAGCAGGACGATGCGCTGGCGGGGAAATCTCTCGATAACGGATAACAGGGTCGCGCGATCTTGAGCGGTGATCTTCATAACTTGTGGCTCAGCAAGATGCTGAGAAACCCTTGTGAAAACTGTCATTCCGAGCGGAGCGAGGAATCTCGCTCTGCAAACCCCCCTCTGATCGGGGCGAGATTCCTCGCTTCGCTCTGAATGACAACCTAGACGGGTTTGTCAGCGTCGGGTCAGGGGCTGATTTCCCAATTCTTTACCGACTCCAGAGCCGCCTTGTAAACGTCGTCTACGGAAACCCCAGTCATACATCGGAAATCAATGGGGCATTGACGCTGGCCGCAGGGACTGCACTCGACGGAATGCTTAATGATGCGCACGCGATCACCTACCGGCCCCGTGGCGCGCTCGTTAGTCGAGCCGAAGATGGCCAGCAGCGGTGTTTGGAGCGCTGCTGCCAGGTGCATGGGGCCGGAGTCGTTGGTGACGACCAAGTGGCATTTCGCCAGCAATGCCATGAACTCTCTCAAGGTGGTTTTTCCTGCGACAAGGACAGGCGTGTGTCCCATGGCCCGCGCCACAGCTTCAGCCAAGGGGATTTCGGCGCGGGAGCCAAAGATTAACACATCCGCGCCCAGAGCATCAATCAAGCGATCCGCCAGCATGGCATACCGGTCCGGCAACCAACGCTTGGCTTCTCCGAAGGACGCGCCCGGACAGATGCCTGCCAAGAAGCGCTTGCCGCCCAGACCCATGCTCTGAAGCTGTTTAAGCGCCCACCTTCGCTCCGAATCTGCCAGGTAAAGGTGTACCTCTTCGACGGCTTGGGGCTTTTCAATTAACCCCGAACGAAATAGCAATTGGAGGTAATAGTAAGTCTGAGGCCCATAAGCTGACGGCGGCGGAACCTCGACAGCCTCGCTCAGCAGCCAACTCCTCCCGTCCCGCGCGTAGCCGATGCGGAGGGGGATGCGCGCGCACCAGGCCATCCAGGCGGCCTGGTAAGCATTCTGAAGAAGAATGGCAGCGTCAAAGCTTTCCAAGCGCAGTTCCCGGACTAATCTCCAGAACCCCCGGGCTCCCTGATGCTCGCCTTCCGGATCATAAACGATTTGCCGGCTGATGGCCGGATGGTTCGAGTAAAGTTCACTGACCCAGGGTTTCGCGACCAAAACGATATCGGAATTTGGGAAACGAGCACGCAGCGCCTCAATCGCCGGCAGGGACATCACGGCGTCGCCTATCCAGTTCGTGGCCCGCACCATGATCTTTTTCGGATTCCAGGAGCAAGTCTGGTGGTTCTTCAAGTCGCCCTCCGCGCAGCTTCCACATCGCTCAGCAAGGCTCGCTCGAATTCCATCTTCTCCTCGATTTCAGGGCGAATACAACAAGCAAACAATGGCATCGGGACATCCCAACCCGGCGGTAGGTTCATGAGGTCCTTTTCGGTGGTCAGCAGGGCTTCCGCACCCGCGCCTCTCGCCAGCATCGAAAGGTTGTCCAGTGCATGGTGCGTGTACACATGGTGGTCGGGATAAACACGCTCCGCCGCCACCCTGAACCCCCACTTCCGCAAATCAGCAAAGAACGCTGCCGGGTTTCCAATCCCACAGAAAGCTGCCACTTTCCTGGGGAGCAGGTTCTCGAGGGGTTCTTCAAGACCGCTCCGCGCCTCCACCAGCCCGGCAAACTGCGTCGCGCAGCGAAAGATTCGTGCCCGCGGATTCAGCGCTTGAACTTGCGCTTGCAACCCAGGCGCGTCGCCCAGTTCAGTTCGAGTGAGGATCACCCAGTGAGCCCGCTGGAGCGCTGAGAATGGCTCCCGCCAGCGGCCGGCAGGAAGCAGGGCGAGCTCGGACACCGGTTGCGTGGTGTCGAGCAAAACCACATCAAGATCGCGATAAAGGGCGAGGTGCTGAAATCCATCGTCCAGCAAGTGCATACTGGCCTGGAACTGTTGCTCGGCGATAATCCCCGCGCGGAAACGGTCGGGAGAAACGACGATGGGGACATTGGGCAGCGCTCTGGCGAGCGCGGCAGGTTCGTCACCCACCTCCCTGGGGTCAAAGATGAGCCCCGCGCCGGGATCAAGAACTATGGACCTTTTCCCTCCGCGCCGTCCATAACCGCGCGTGAGGATGCAGGGGCGATGCCCTGTGGCCAGCAGAATCTTGGCCAGCAGAATCACCAGCAGAGTCTTGCCCGTTCCACCCACACTCAGATTGCCTACACTTATCACCGGGCGGTTCAAACGCCGGGTTTTGAGCCATCCGCGACGATAGGCCGCGTGGCGCAACTTTACTCCCTTCAGGAAGATCGTTGACAAAGCTTCAAGCATTACATTCATTCTGCGCCGTCCATAAACCAGCCTCCTCAGCGGAGAAGCTGTCATCCTGAGCGAAGCGAAGGGTCACCGCAGTTCACTCTTCATCCGCTACCCTTTCCGTGGCTGTTGTGCGAAACGCCAACACCGACCATGGAAGTTCACTGCGCGTGGCGGAGTGAACAAATTGCGGCGATCCTTCGCTTCGCTCAGGATGGCAGCCTGGCGGCCTTGCCGCGTCTACGGGCTGGTGGCGCGGTCTACTCCTCGTTGTCCAGCGGGACGCGCGCCATCAGCAATCGCCGAATCTGCTCGAGCACTCTGGCTGTCGCTCCCGTTTGCCTTTCCAAAACCTGCTTGCCGCGCCCGCCCAAACGTTGGCCGGCGCCGCGATCCCCCAACAACCTCAGCGCGGATTGGGCCAGCTCTTTTGTGTCCTGAACCTGAATGCAAGCATTGGCCTCCAGGAAAAGTCGGGCAATGTCCTGGAAGTTTTCCATGTGCGGGCCGAAAACTACAGGCTTGGCCCAGTACGCGGCTTCAAGAATATTGTGGCCGCCTGTGGGGACCAGGCTCCCACCCATGAAAACTAAATCCGCCAATTCCAGGATTCCTGCCAAGTCTCCGATGGTGTCCAGCAAAAGGACTTCGGGCACAGCCAACTGGCTCGAAATCTCCGGCTCCTGGGACGTCAGATGCGTGCGCCGTGTGTAGCTGCAAGCCGATTCGATCAAAATCTGAGCAACCTCGTCAAAGCGGGCGGGGTGCCGCGGGGCGAGGATCAACAAGGCCTGGGGATACTGAGCCCGGACTTTGCTCCAGGCCTCGAGAACCAACGGTTCTTCACCCGGCATCGTACTCGCCGCCACCATGATAGGGCTACGCCCCGTGCTGGCCGCAGCTTTCTCGAGGAGGCGAGGGAAAGCAGCCAAACGAGGCGGCTCCGAATCGAACTTTAAGTTTCCGGAAAGGAAAATCCGCTCCCGTGCCACGCCCAATTGCCGGAAGCGTTCGGCGTCCGCTTCCGTCTGAGCGCAAATTACGTCCACGTGTTCGAGCATGCGTCGCATGAGCGCACGCAGGAGGCGGTAACGCCGAAACGAGCGCGTCGAAAGCCGCGCGTTAACCAGGATAATCCGCGCTCCGAACTCGTGCGCGGAGCGCAGGAGGTTAGGCCATAATTCGGTCTCCACGATCACCAGCATAGACGGCTGAATTCGTTTCAGAACCGCTCGAACCGCCCCGCGCCAATCCATGGGCAAGTAGAACCGGCCGGCCAGCGCAGGGAGGCGGCTTTCTCCTGCCGCACGCCCTGCCGGCGTGACACTGCTGAGGAAAATCTTCCTGTCTGGAAACAGCGCCTGAAGATCGCGCGCCAATCTCACCACTGCCAGGGTCTCGCCCACCGATACGGCGTGAATCCAAATGGCGGCCCGCTCTGCCTGCTGGAATGATTCCGGCAGCAACCCGAATCGTTCCCGCCATCGCCTCCCAGCCAGTTCGTCGCGCCGTTTCCAAAGGTAGTAAGGTGCTGTCAGCAGCACCCCCAGCGTGAACAAGAAAGTGTAAATCAGATACATCATCGGGAAGGACAGCGCGATGACCGTCGTGCAAACGCAAAACCATTTCAGATTATATGACGAGAAAGGAAGAGCGACAACGGCGACTGGCTTACTACTACGACAACAAGAATGAGCTGGATGGCGAAATCGAGCGCCAGAGCCAGGAAGCGGAAGCCCTCAAGCCGCGACTGATCAACTCTGCCCTTCGGCGCAAACTCCTCGATGTGAAAAAACCCAAGTGAGCCTGCCTTTTTACCTAGATGTAATGAATCCTGCCCAATTGCCCTCGAGGTCGAACTCATTCCAGCCGCCGGCTCGGTTCTTGAGCGCGTACCCCTTCCAGTTTCCTTCCAGATCGAACACGTTGTAACCTTCCTGGCTGTTGTCCACAGCATAGGCTGACCAATTGAGGTCCTTATCGAAGAGAAGCAGAACGGCTTTGTTGCTGGTCCGCACGACGTAGCCCATCAACTCCGAGTCAGGGGTCAGCCGGTAAAGACCGGAGAATTTCTGAGTCTGTTTAGGATCGAGCAACCAGTTGTGAGCCGGATTGAGGGAAGGTGTAAGGAGCGGGTTCGAGGACTGATTGAATCTGGGGTCTATGCGGGTGCTCCGGTTGGGGTTGATTCGGGGATTGAAGTTGGGATTGAGCGCGGCATTGACCTTAGGATTGATGGAAGGGTTGAGTTGGGGGTTGATCGAAGAGTTGTACTTGGCGCGCGCAAGAGGATTGGGCACAGGAACAATTCCTGCTGCACCGGCTTGGGATGTGGCCCTGGCGCTAGGGCGGGCCTGCTTCCTGCGGGGCTTCCTGCGCGCAACCATACGCTAGCACTCTAGCTGACGATCTGGCACCTGTCAAGCCATCCATTGTTGCGGGCCGTAATCGTTTAGCCAGGCGACGTAGCGGCGGGTTTATCCGTCAACTGACGGACCATACCTCCAAGGAATTCAACGCCAGTGGCGGCGTCGTGATTAAATCGGGACAGGTTCCGCCGCCTCTACACCTTTTTCATCAGCCCGTTCGCCTTTGGGCGTAGCGGAACTTGAGTTATGATTCCTGATGGCCGGTTTCCGATCGAATACGTGCTGGCGGAACTCGTTCGGCGGTCAATAAGAAATCGGGCAACGATAATCCCATGTGATAAGAAGTGCCTTCCAGTTCCCATGCCAACGCTCGGCATCTACGTTCAAATTCCCTTTTGCGCCTCGAAGTGTAGCTTCTGCAATTTCAGTTCGCGAGTCGAGCTCCCCATTCTCTTCGCGCGCTATAGCGCCGCGGTCGAGCAAGAGATCGGGCGGCTGCCGGCCCACCTTAAGGCCGGTGGGCTGACCGAAGAGGTCCTCACCCTCCCGGTGGACACCGTCTACTTCGGGGGAGGAACACCGTCGCTGCTGGGAGCCGAAAGACTCGAGGGGATTGTCCGCGCCCTTCAGGCGCGTTTTGCAATCCCGGCCGGGGCTGAATTCACCCTCGAAGTCACTCCCGGCTCGGCCGACATGCAGCTCCTGGCTCGGACCACGAGCATGGGCGTGAATCGTCTGAGCATTGGAGCACAAACCTTCGAGGACCAGGAACTCCGCGCGGTGGGGCGGCTGCATTCTGCCGCAGACACGGGTGAATTGGTGCGGCGCGCGCGTGGCGTGGGCTTCGTCAATGTTAGTACGGACTTGGTTGCTGGTTTGCCGCATCAGACCTCCGAGTCGTGGCGACGCAACCTGGATGCCGTGCTCCGACTCGCGCCGCAGCATATTTCCCTTTACCTGTTGGAAATTGACGAGAAAAGCCGTTTGGGCAGGGAAGTGCTGCAAAGCGGAACACGCTATCATGCCCCGGCAGTTCCCAGCGAGGAGTTCATGGCCGACGCTTACCAGATGGGGCGGGAAGTGTTGGGACGGGAAGGATATCTCCAGTACGAGATATCGAACTTTGCGCGGCCAGGGTATGAGTCCCGTCACAACTTGAAATATTGGCAACTCGCCCCCTATGTCGGACTCGGCGCGGGCGCCCATTCTTTTGACGGCGTCAACCGGTGGGCCAACGAAGACGACGCGCAGCTTTACATTGACCGGCTGGCAGAGTTACGCTCGCCTATTGCGTGGGTTCGTAAGCTTTCGCCGGAAGAGCAGATCGAGGAATTCTTCTTCCTCGGTTTGCGGCAAGTGGAGGGCGTCAACCTCGAACTGGCACGGAAACAATGGGGTCGGGAGCTGCTGAGCCGCTGGCAAGGGAAAATTGCAGCCCTGACCCAAAGTGGGCTTCTGACTAGGACCGGAAATAATTTCAGGCTGGCGGAAACGGCATACTTGGTTTCCAACGAGGTTTTCCAGGAATTTGTGGAGAATACACATGAACATACCCATGGTTGATTTGCGCAGTGATACCGTAACCCGGCCCACGCCCGCTATGCGGCGCGCCATGTACGAGGCGGAAGTTGGGGACGATGTTTACCGTGAAGATCCCACGGTGAACCGCCTCCAGGAACGCGCCGCCGAGGTGTTTGCCCGTGAAGCGGCGCTTTTCGTTGTTTCTGGAACCATGGGCAACGAGATTGCCCTCAAAGTCCATACGCGGCCGGGCCAGGAAGTGATTTGCGAAGCGCGAGCGCACATCTACAACTTCGAGATGGGGGCCGTGGCGGCCCTTGCCGGCTTAGTGCCTCGAACCATCTGGGCCGAGGACGGAATTTTGAAGTGGGAGATGATTGCCCCGTATCTGCGCGGGCGCAGTGATACACGGACGCGGACCGGGCTGGTGGAACTGGAAAACACCTCCAACATTGCCGGCGGCTCGGTATACCCTGCCGAAGTGTTTGCCGATATTGTTGACCACACTCACGCCGCAGGTGTGCCTCTGCACCTGGATGGCGCGCGCATCTTCAACGCCAGCGTGGCCCTGGGGCGTCCGGTGACAGAACTGACGAGGAAGGCTGATTCGGTGATGTTCTGCCTCTCCAAAGGACTCGGCGCGCCCGTCGGTTCCATGCTGGTGGGAAGCAAGGAGTTCATTGAGGAAGCGCGGGTCGTGAGGAAAATGCTGGGCGGGGGAATGCGCCAAGCCGGCATCCTGGCGGCGGCGGGCTTGGTCGCGCTGGAAGAAGGTCCCAAGCGCCTCGACGTCGATCACGAAAATGCCAAGTTTCTGGCTTGCGGGCTGGCTCAGATTCCCGGCATCAAGGTCGAAACGGAGAAAGTGGTCACCAATATCCTGTTTTTCGACGTTTCCGGCACGGGGCTGACCGCGCCGGAGGTATCACAACGCCTGAAGGCTAGGAGCGTCCTGGCCAACCCCTACGATACGAAGCTGATTCGAATGGTGACGCACCTTGACGTGGACCGCGCCGGCTGCGAGCGCGCCCTTCAGGCTGTCCGCGAGGTAGTGGCCAACTAAGGGCTGGGGACTTGGGCTAGGGAAAAAGCAGAAGGCAGTAAGGCAGTAGGCAGAAGGCAGCAAGCGGACGGCACATGTGAGAGGGCAATCGAGAATCAAGAATCCAATACCGCCTCAGCCCCTGGTCCGCAGTCCCAAGCTCCCAGCCCCTGTTATTTCTTTTTGGCTTTTTCCTGGGACAGCTTGGAGAGGAGGTCGAAATAGTGGGTACGGTAAGTAGGGTCTTGGGGATCGAGCTGGGTGGCTTTGCGATATTGCTTCACGGCCTCGTTCAAGTCGCCCATTTTTTCCAGTGCGTAGCCAAGACCGTTGTAAGCGTCGGCATCCGTCGGATCGTGCCGGATGGCTTCCAGCATTTCCACTCGCGCCCGCTTCCAGTCCTTACCCAGTAGAAACGTGATTCCCAGCTCACGGTGGAGGTCGGTGTTCTCGGGATCGAGTTTGAGCGCTCCCCGCAGACATTCAACCGCCTCATCCACCCTGCCCCGCGCCCGCAATTGCACTGCTTGCTGAACCAACTGGCTCAACTGAATCTTGGTTTCAGCGAGATTGAGGGGCGGATTAGCTTGAGGGTTGGAAGCCTCTTTCGCCTGGCTCGCATCCAGCGCCAAATTCTCGCCGGAACGAGGTGAAATGAAGAAGGCTCTCTCGTCCTCGCTGGGGCAGCGGAGGTGGAGGTAGTGGTCTCCAGGCTCGACCTCTGCCAAGACGAGTACTCCGTGCTCATCCGTCTTGCCCACGTGTTGATCGTCGAGGTCTACCGAACAACTCGGCCCACGGGCGCGCACGGTCACTTGCGCCGAGACCTGCCCGCGCGTCTTCTCACCGCGTGAGAGAGCGTGGAGACCGGCGGGAATCAGCAGGAAAGCGAAGGCCAGGAAGAATCTGCTCATGAATGTCGATGCCCATCTCCGGCCCCGGCGGTGACGCACCCGCTTTCGGGCGGTCGGTAGCAAACTCTGAGAAGCCGCAGGTCGCCATGCTACCGGGCTCTTTGCATCTTATCATGGCACGGCGCTCCTGATGCCTTCCGCATGGCTGTGCTGGTGTCGTCTGCGGCACTTGGCCGGTCGAAGTCGCAGTCATTCCCGCGAAAGCGAGAATCCAATTTGCAAGGGTTCGGAAATGGCCTGTCGACGGACTGGATTCCCTCTTTGGCGGGAATCCGCTTCAGAAGAGGTATCCCATCCCAAACGACACCAACCCCGCCCTGGCCAATTTCTTGACCAAGCTATGCTTGTGGTATAGCCTGGATTTCGGGGAGATGGCACGAAACGAGTGGACCGGTGATTTCCAAGGCGTGGGAGCAGCCCGTGAGACGCTTGGTTGGAATCAAGGTGGGCCCTGCCTTCACATGACGGATTCAATCCAGACCTGGGCTGAAAAAGTGTTGGCGCGAGATCGGCGGGCCATCGCTCGCGCTATCTCTGCGGTGGAGACTGGCGATGCGCTGGGCACGGAACTCCTGAAGAAGCTGTTTCCCGCCTCCGGGAAGGCGGTGGTCATCGGGCTTACGGGGTCTCCGGGGACGGGGAAAAGCACCCTAGTGGAGAAGCTGGCGGGCGCGTATCGAGGCGCCGGAGCTCGCGTGGGAATCGTCGCGGTTGACCCGACAAGCCCTTTTTCAGGTGGCGCCCTGCTGGGTGACCGCATCCGGATGCAGGGCCTGGCCAGCGACAAAGAGATTTACATCCGTAGCATGGCCACACGCGGGCAGTTGGGAGGTCTTGCGCCAACCACCCATGATGTGGTCACCATCCTCGACGCGGCGGGCTGCGACGTGGTGCTGATTGAGACCGTAGGAGTAGGACAAGACGAGGTGGAAGTAGCTCGCCTGGCAGACGCCACAGCCCTGCTCCTGGTCCCAGGCATGGGTGACGACGTGCAGACGTTCAAGGCCGGGGTGATGGAAATAGCCGATCTGTACGTGCTCAACAAGACCGACCTGCCGGGCGCCGACCGCCTCGCACAGGAAGTCGAGGCGATGCTTTCCCTGGCATCGCGCGGGGACGGTTGGCGTCCGCCCATCGTCAAGACGGTCGCCACCACGGGTTCGGGGGTTGGGGAGGTAAAGCAAGTGCTCGAACAATTCCGATGCTTCCAAGAGCAGAGCGCTGGAAAGGAGAAGCGCCGAAGAGGCTACTGGCGGAGTCGCCTGCTTGAATTGGTGCGTCGGAATCTCTTCGAGAAAGTTGCCAGGGAACGTCTGGGCGACGGTTGCCTGGAGCGGTATGTTGACGACCTGCTCCAGCATCGCGCTGACCCGTACTCTCTCGTCGAGAGAATCGTCACTGAATCAGTGGTTAGTGGCTAGTACTACTACGTTAAGTTAGTATTGACCTCTCGCATGAGAGGTGGTAAGCTCCAGTCCATGACTGAGAGCGAAATCGCGAAATGTCGAAACCGTTTGGAACAATTCTTGGCCGATCTCC
>Ga0315282_10011087_pt1 | contig 14025 bp, 14 predicted proteins | sample YL17G07_20_MG_FD_203693 | JGI IMG/M metagenome (GOLD analysis project Ga0315282, IMG submission 203693) | Sediment microbial communities from Yellowstone Lake, YNP, Wyoming, USA - YL17G07_20 | ecosystem: Environmental > Aquatic > Freshwater > Lake > Sediment | place: USA: Wyoming | collected... | reverse complement strand
GTAAAGTAACATTTTCTATTGAGGCATTATGGAGCAGGTCTAACGTGACATATTCCACCCAAAATCGATGACAAACTACAATCCATACAATGTTGACAGTATTACTCCAGTTGTTTTGTCCTAAGCCTTTCAAAATAGCCTATCACTGGAGTAAGAAAGGATAATCTACATGACTTATCAAATCGATGCCGGTAGCTGCATCGTCTGCGGCGCCTGCGATTTCGAATGCGTACAAGGCGCAATCTCCGAAGTGAATGGCGCTTGCACGATTGACGCTAGCAAATGCCAGGGTAGTGCTTCATGCGCTGATGTTTGCCCGGTCGGCTCCCCCTTAATGGTATAATTCGGCTATGGAGAATCCAACTCTAATTTCCCCAGAGCCAACCCCTTCTCGACCCGAAAACACCATCACATTTACACGCACCCACCTGTATGCGTTGTTATTACCGCTGGCTTTTGTGGTGGGACTGAGCGTTGGCTACCTGTTTTGGGGTCGCAGCCCGGCTCAACTGCCCCAGGTCCAACCGCAGCCCCAGGCTCTAGCAACGGATCCCGCTCAAGCACAGCAGTTCCGCCGCTATGATGTGCCAGAGGCAGGTAACCCGGCCATTGGCCCGGTAGGTGCGGCCATTACGATCATCGAATTTAGCGATTACCAGTGCCCCTTCTGTGGTAAATGGTATACGGATGTCTGGTCACGCTTAAAAACAGATTACGCCGGTAAAGTCCGTTTTGTCTACCGCGATTTTCCGCTTTTCAACATCCACCCGGAAGCTGGCCCGGCGGCTGAAGCAGCGGAATGCGCCCGCGATCAGAATAAATATTTTGAATTTCACGACCTGCTGTTCAGCGACCAATCCAATCTGGGACAGGCTACTTACGAAAAATATGCCGGCCAGCTCGGCCTGGATATGACCAAATTCAAAGATTGCCTCACCACGGGTAAATACAAGGCCGAAATTTCCAGTGATTACGAGTTTGCTTCCAACCTGGGTGTAAGTTCCACTCCGACGTTCTTTATCAACGGCATTCCTCTGGTTGGCGCCCAACCTTATGAGGTTTTTAAACAACTCATCGATAGAGAATTGGCTGGAGAAATCCCCCAAAATTAGCCCTCGATCATTGCCTTAAAAAGAGTATGTGGGAGGGGTCTATGAAAAAATTTATTGCTGTGGCAGGCAATATCGGTGTGGGGAAATCTACCCTTGTCAACTTGCTCTGCCAGTATCTTGACTGGCAGCCATTCTTTGAACCGGTCACTGAAAACCCGTACCTGGCAGACTTCTATCAGAATATGTCTGCCTGGAGCTTCCAATCTCAGATTTTTTTCCTGACGCATCGCCTGCGCATGCACCAGGAGTTGCTGCATATTACCGGCTCGGTTATCCAGGACCGCAGCATTTATGAGGATGCAGAGATCTTCGCCCATAACCTGTATTTACAGGGTTATTTCAACCCGCGGGATTATGATACCTATCGCACCCTGTACCAGACCTTAAGCGAATTTCTACCGCCGCCTGATCTGGTAATCTATTTGCGGGCCTCGGTGCCAACACTGCTGCACCGCATTACCTCACGCGCCCGCGACTACGAGCGCAGCATGAATCCAGCTTACCTGGACCAGTTGAATGGCTTATACGAAAGCTGGATTGCTGGTTTTACGTTGTGTCCGGTTTTGACAGTACCTGCAGATGACCTGGATTATGTAGCCCACCCGAGCCACCTGGATCTGGTAGCGCGTAAAGTTCAAGAAAAACTTACCGGGAAAGATGAAGTTATCTTCTCTGCCAGCGAAGTTAATCAAGCAACCGACTAAGGCCGTAAATGGCTAGCGCGGTTCGACCACGATCTTGATGGCGGTCCGCACTTTACCTTCAATATCTACGTCGACAAACTCCGGCATGAAAACCACCGCCATACCATCTTCTGCCAGGTAACCCTTAGCCAGTACCATGGCTTTCACCGCCTGGTTGACTGCTCCTGCACCAATCGCCTGGACCTCTGCATGTTTATGCTCACGCATCACGCCGGCTATCGCACCCGCCACGGCAGCAGTCCTGGAGTTTGCTTTGACCTTGATGATGTCCATTGAATTACTCCATTTCTTCCACATCATTTCTAGAACAATGAACTTCACATTAAGGGGCGGATTGACAATAAAGTTTTCCTCTTTACATTCTACAAGAATATGTTGAGAGATTCAAGAAGGAATATCTCATCATTATAAATAAATTAATTAATATGGATTCAGTACTATTCGTAGGGGTTGTGGATAATGTGGATAAACCACGTGCAGCCCTCTTTTACCGTATATGCAGGGTGGCGCTGGCTGATAACTACCTGCCTATAGGGGTAGACTGTAAAAATGTATCAAATTTTTCCTGTGGATAAAATAAAAAAACCGGATATTCTCCGGCTGTTTTTATCGTTTAAAACCGACCGGAAATATCTGGTGTAGAGTCGAAAAGCACCCCCCATATATGGGGGTTCTTTTGAAATTCCCATTTGGGATTTTTGTTGTGTACAAGGGATTGTCCACAGTTTGCCCTACTTATCCACAGTTTTTCGCGTTTTATCCACAGGGCCGGTAGAAATTCCGGTGCAGCGGTTGGTTACCGCATCCGTATATATGGCATCATACTCCGTTCGTTTTTGACCACACATCCAGGGTCTCTTCCACGCTGTCCAGGTAGGCATCCAATGCCGCCAGCCGGAGAGGGGCATGTTCTTCGTCCAATTGAAGCGTTTGCAGTGCAGCTTCCCATGGCTGGCGATAAGCCGCATTTTCTGGCAGGTTACAGAGAGCCATAGTCCAGGTGCGCAGCAGCAGCCACAATGCAGCTTCAGGGTGGTCGCTGCGTAGAGCCAGGACTGCCCGCGCGTAATAGCCGCGCCTGCAGGGAAGCAGTCGGGCCGGACAGGTCTCAAGCTCGCCGACTGCCTGGCAGGCTGCATTCCACCCAACCATCCATGTTTGCCAGGTTTCCTCGGAAATCGCTTGCTCGCTGGTCAGCAAGTCAACCAACCCGCTGGCCAGACCTGGCCTGCCAATAAGCTGAGTCCGCTGCGGGTAATTGAGCAAGAAACGTCTTTCGGTCAAAGGTACCCCGGTCAAGCAGGCGATGGCATTGGCGGCTTTTTCCAATGTGGATAGGTAAGCCATCAGCTTTTGCGGGCCAGGTTCAAAAGTGCCGGTGTGTAGATTTATCCAGGTCTGACGGGCACCTTCAGCCAGCGGCTCGGCGCGTTCGATGACGTAATCCGGCTGGTAAAATTGGGCGTTGACGCTGGCTTGAGTGAACTCAAACCAATGCGCCTGGTCGTGCAGTACGATTGGGTTATCGCACAGGTAACCGCCTACCCACGGGTCGGCCCGCAGATGACGTGGCTGCTGGTAAACATCACCCGAAAGGTGAGCAATATCCAGGTGAACCTCATCACTGAGTCGTACCATTTCACGCGCCATAAGCGGCTCGCTGTCGTGAATGATGAACAGATCGATGTCTGCCGTGCCTCCTAACAGCGGATCGTCACGGCGCAGTGATCCGGTCAGGTAGATGCAAGTTATTCTGCGGTTAGCCCGCGCTCGCTGGAGGGCGGTATCGTGGGCAATCTTGAACAGGGTTTCACGAGTGATGCGCATTTGGACCTTTGACGGGTGAAAGGATCGAGTTATTCTTATCCTAAAGGTAATTCTGGCTGGAAAGGAGCCAGCAGCAGCGCCTGACGGATGCGGTTTTCAACCAGGTTCAGGTCGGCCGTGTTCCGCACCGTATCCAGCGGCTCAAAGTCAATCATCAGCACCGGGATCGTGCGGGAATGGGTGTTCAGGAAGAATTCGTCATAGGCCCGGTTCAATTCGTCAATATAATCGTACTCCATCTGGCGTTCGTATGGGCGGTCACGCATGGCAATCCGCTGCATCAACACATCCGTTTTCGCTCGCAGGTACACGATCAGATCAGGGGTGGGAATTTTCTCAGCCAGGGCTTCATGTACTCGCTGGTACATCAACAACTCGTCCCCTTTCAGGTTGATACTGGCAAACAGGGCGTCTTTTTCGAAGGTGTAGTCGCTGATCAGCACCGGTCCGGTCGCCAGCAAGCGCGGGATATTGGAATGCTGCTGGTGGTAGCGGCTGAGCAGGAAGAAAATCTGGGTCTGGAAGGCGTAGCGCGCCCGGTCGCCGTAGAAATCGCTCAGGAAAGGGTTTTCTTCAAAGACTTCCAGCAGCAGGTTAGCCTGGAAAGCAGGCTGCAGCAGCCGGGCCAGCGTGGTTTTTCCAACCCCAATCACACCTTCGATGGCAAAATACATATATACTCCTACCAGGCTTATTCTATGATAAATATACCACAAAGACCCCAAATTTATGGGGCGGCTGGCGTTGCGCCAGCACCCGCTGCTCCATAACTCGTTATTTCACCGGCAGTTTTTCCAGTTCCCCTACCAGCTTGTTCAGCACGTCGAAACCGCCCTGCCAGAAAGCCGCCTGGTGTACATCGACCCCGGCTTCAGCCAGCAGCTTGACCGGCGCCGTAGCCCCACCCGTCGACAGGATCTTCCCGTAGCGCGGCTTGAACGCTTCTCCTTCCACCTGGTACTGCTGGTAGAGCGCCAGCACCAGCAACTGACCGAAGGTATAGGCGTACACATAGAATGGCGTGCCGTAAATGTGCGGGATCGAGACCCACTCCCAGCGGAACTCATCCGGTACCTCGACCGCCTCGCCGAACTGCATGCGCAGGTCCTTGATGTATTCCTCGGATATTTCGTCCACCGAAGCGCCGTTCACCACCATTTCGTGCGCCTGGCGCTCGAACAGGGCGAAGAATGCCTGGCGCTGGATGGTGGCATAGGCGTCATCCACCTGGCGGAAGAGCAAGTCGCGCCGCACAGCCGCGTCGCTTTCCCGTGCCAGCAGGCAGTCGACCAGCATCATTTCGCCAAAGGTTGAAGCCGTTTCAGCTAACGGCAGGCAGGCATGCGCTGTGAACAGGCTGTGGTGAGCCGCCAGCATCGAGTGAATGGCATGCCCCAATTCGTGCGCCATGGTGGCCACATCCGAAGCCCGCCCCTGGTAGTTCAACAGCACCCAGGGGGTCAGCTCAGGCACTGCGGTGGCGCAGAACGCGCCACTGTCCTTGCCCTTGCGGACTTCACTATCAAGGTGGTCTTGGGCGAAGACGCGCTCGGCCAGCTCGGCAAAGCGCGGGTCGAACTGCTGGAAAGAATCGAACACCATGCGAGTGGCATCTGCAAAAGCGTACTTTTTTTCAGCCTGGGCTACCGGGGCATAGATATCGTAGCGGCGCAGGTGCTCCACCCCCAGCCAGCGGGCCTTGAGCTTGAAAAAGCGCTGGAAAACGCCTGTATTCTTCTGGCACACCTCCAGCAGCGTATTCACCACCTCATCCGGGATGTCGTTCGCCTGGTTGCGCACCGACAGCGGACTGCTGAAGTGGCGCAGCGTCACGTTCTCATTGGCCCAGTCACGCACCAGCGCCTGGTAGATCTGCCCGAGGATCGGCCCGTCATCTCCGTATACCCGGTAAAGCTCCTGGTAAGCGCGGGCGCGCAGGTCTGCATCAGCCTTGCGGACATAAACCATCAGCTCGCCGCGCGTCATTTCCTTTATTTCACCATCTACTTCCAGTTTGAAGGTGTAGCGGTTGGTTATCGTGTCGTACAGCATATCCAGGGCACTGGCGCCGGTCACATCCTTGATATTGATGATTTTCTCTTCCGGTTCTGTCAGGGTATGCGGCTTGAAATGGCGCATTTCTTCCAGCCAGTAGCGGTAATCGCCGCTGTCAGCCATCAACCGTTCAGCCGCTTCATCGCCCAACGCCTTCCACCACAAGCTGAAGAACAGCATGCGGTTTGAAAGCTCGGCAAAGTACTGCTGAACGCGCGCCACCAGGCTCTGGGCAGTCTGGTTCTGGGTATCTTCGGCAAAAGATAAGCTGGCAAAGGCGTACACCCGCTGCCCAATGGAATTGATCTCTTCCATCTGGCGGATGATCGCCAGGAAGTCAGCCTGCGACAGGTTCTCATTCAGTTTGGGGCGCACGCTCTCAAACTGGGACACTTTCTCGTCCATGGTTTTGAAGGCTGACTGCATCTGCAGGCTGTCAGCCGCCGGGAACAGGTCCGCCAGGCTCCAATGAGTCTGGCTGTAATGGGTCGATTTATTCATTCGTTATCCTCCTTTGAATAATAGGCAAAGCCCCGATTTTGAGGTGTCATGACACATCAAATTCGTGAACTGCCCTATGACCCCCGAAGTGTGAGGGTGATAGCTGAACAGTCACAAAAAAGCATCCTCAAGAATTTTCAGATGGGCCTTTCGGTTGGAGCAGGCTGCGCAGGTGTTGGCGCAAGCTGTCGATTGAGCGCCGCTGCCCGGATGCCGCATCTATAAAGTACCAGACCTGCCAGCCATTGCTGGTGGCGGGCTGGATCAGGTTGGCGATCTGGTGAATCGAGCCGCGCCTGCCGTGGTAATCCAGCGTGCCATCTGCCAGGATGCGGGCAGTTTCGTCTCCTTCCGGGCCAAAGTACAACATCTGTCCGGGCAATAACAGTCCGCTTTCTAACAGCATCCCCAGCGGCAGGCGCGCTTCTCGCCGCGGGTTATTGGTTTTGAAAACCTCGGGATCGGGGTCACCTGAGAGCGTGTTGTCGATGCGCTGGCGGGCGGCGTCTACGTAAACCGGGTCGCGTTCGATCCCGACCCAGTGCCGGTTGAGCCGCTTGGCGATCACTCCGCTGGTACCCGTGCCGAAAAACGGGTCCAGCAGCACATCCCCCGGGTTCGAGCTGGCCATCAGCACCCGGTAGAGCAGCGCTTCAGGTTTCTGCGTCGAATGTACTTTTGCGCCGTTAACCTTCAACCGTTCTTTACCGGTGCACAGCGGCAAAGTCCAATCACTGCGCATCTGCAAGCCTTCATTCAGGTTCTTCATGGCGTGATGGTTGAAGGTGTAAGGCGCTCCGCGCTCTTTCTGCACCCAGATCAGCGTCTCGTGAGAGTTCGTAAAGCGCACGCCGCGGAAATTGGGCATCGGGTTCTGCTTGATCCACAGCACTTCGTTGAGAATCCAGTAACCCAGGTCCTGCAGGATGGCGCCGACCCGGAAAATATTATGGTAAGAGCCGATCACCCACAGGGTGCCGCTGTGTTTCAGCACCCGCCGGCAGGCCTCCAGCCAGGCACGCGTGAAGGCATCGTACTCGGCGAAGCTCTCGAACTGGTCCCAGTGGTCATCCACCCGGTCGACCATGGTCTGGTTCGGCCGCCGCAGTTCCTGGCGCAGCTGCAGGTTGTAAGGCGGGTCGGCAAACACCACATCCACCGATTCCGGCGGCAGGCTTTGCATCACCTCCACGCAGTCGCCTTGCAGGATCTGATCCAGCGGCAGGGTTGGCTCATTCATCGTGAGATTATTATAACGGTTTTTCCCCTTACTGCATCGAGGCAGAGATCTGCCAATTTGAGTTGCCTGCGCCGTAAAGCGGCGCAGGCAACTCAAATTGGTAAATTCTCTCTGAACACTTCCAGCATCAAGGCAAGCAGGCGCGGGGTAGTCGCCAGCACATCATAGGGTGGAGTCAAGTATTCCCGGCTGCCGTTTATCTTGGTCACCACCCCGCCCGCCTCTTCCACCAACAACGTCCCGGCGGCGATATCCCAGGGTTTAATCCGGATTTCCCAGTATCCATCCAGCCGTCCGGCGGCCACATAGGCCAAGTCCAGCGCCGCCGATCCCAACCGCCGCAAACTCTGACAGCGCCGGGCAAAATTGACAAAATGATCCAGGTTGTTGTTGGGGGTTTCCCACATGTCATAAGGAAAACCGGTCACCAGCAGGCTGTGGATCAGGTCCGGGGTATCTGAGACGTGCATCGGTTCATCGTTAAGGAAGGCGCCTTTGCCGCGCTCGGCGCTGAAACATTCATCCCGCAGCGGGTCATAGATCACGCCCAGGCGGACTTCACCATCCACGGCATATCCCAGCGAGATGGCAAACAGCGGCATGCTGTGCGAGAAATTGATCGTGCCATCCAGCGGGTCGATAAACCAGCGGCGGCTGCTCAACCCGGCCAGGTCACCGCTTTCCTCGGTGATGATGGAATGGTCAGGGAAGTTCCGGCGGATGTTGTTGATCAGAAAGTCTTCTGAGCGGTGATCGGTATCCGTCACCAGGTCGACCGCACTTTTATAACGGATGGTGTGTTTCTTGCCATAACCGGCGCGTACAATCTCCCCGGCCTGCCTGGCCCAGGTTATTAAATCTGTTAATGTAGGTTCCATTATTGGGGCTTCATTCCATCGATGGTTTTGATCAGCCGGTCAAGCTCACCCTGGATCTGGTCGCGGTCCTTGATGGCCTGCTTCAGCAGCGCATCAAAGGCTGGCTTTTGTTCGTCCGACAGCGTGACCAGCAATCGCTCGGTGCGGGCGATTTGTGTGTTCTTGTGGTGCAGCTTGCTTTCCAGCCGGGTGCGGTAACCAATGTAAAAGGCCGCATCCGGCATCGGGAGCGGCGTGCTGGTCAGCCCTATGGTCAGGATTTCACCCACGGTCAACAGGAAATCTTCCGCATCGATCGGCTTCTCGATGAAGCGCACCCCGCCCAGGCTCAGCGCAAAGTTGCGGTCCTCGGGCGTGATGTAAGTCGCGGATACAAAGATCACCGGGATATCGCTGGTCTGCGGATTATTGCGCAGTCGATGCACCAGGGCATAGCCATCCATCACGGGCATCAGGATGTCCGTGACGACCAGCGCCGGCTTCTCGATCGCCACCTTTTCCAGCGCTTCTACGCCATTCCGAGCCGTCACCACCGGGTAGCCCTTAAAGCGCAGGGTAACCTCCAGCAGTTCGAGCACATTCGGAATATCTTCAACCACCAGGATTGAGCCATATTGGTTAGTCATAGGTTTAATTGTAGCGTTATTATCGTAACTGTACAGGATCTTTGTGGAAACCTTTCGAATCTGTAACCGGCCTTCACGCGAAGCGCTCTTCCTTCCACACGTCGGCTTCGTTATGGTAGCCGGCCTGTTCCCAGAAACCGGGCTTATCCTGGCTTAAGAACTCCAGCCCGCGCAGCCACTTGGCGCCCTTCCAGAAATACGGCGTTGCCAGGTCATCCCGCCCGGGGATCGCTCCCACCACGCCCCGCAGCGGGTACCCGTGATCGGGCGTGATCGGTTCGCCGTTGTAATGGGTGGCCATCAGGAAATTTTCCTGTAACGCCACCGAAAGCGGCAGGTTGGCGGTAAAGCCATATTCGGCGTGCTGCAAGATGTGACGCGCCTGCGGCTTGAGCTTCACCAGCCCCTTTTCAAGCAGCGTGCGTACAGATACCCCTTCCCATATGGTATCGAACTTGCTCCAGCGAGTGACACAGTGGATATCCATCGTTACCTTCGAGAGCGGCAGTTGGTTGAAATCCGACCAGGTTAATTCCAGGGGCTCTTCCACCTCGCCCCATACCTTGAAACTCCAGGTGGCAGCGTTGAAAGGCGGCACGGGTCCATAATGTAAGACCGGAAAGCGCTGCGTATACGCCTGCCCGGGCGGCAGCCGGCCTTCTTGCTTGAAATGCCGCTCATCTTCTTTGCGTTTAAAAATGCTGTCAAACATAACGGACATCTCCTGTCTGAATTATAAACTGAATGATAGCAGAATCAAGGGCCGGTTGCTCCCTTCTCTTCTATTCTGATGGGGATATTTTTTTAAACGAATACCGGATTGATTTTCACCTCCAAAATTGTAAATCCGGACAATTTGGAGTAAAATTACTTATGCAATGACAGTCGCTCTCACTCGTGAGCAATTAGAAGACCGCCTGGCTGCCCTGCACCGGGCCAGCCTGGAACTGATTCAAGATACCTCTCTTTCATCACTCCTCGAACGCATTGCCCGCATCGCCTGCCAGCAGGCCGGCGCCCAATATGCCGCCGTCGGTGTGTTGGATGAAAATGGCGCCCTGGCGCAGTTTATCCCAATTGGGATGACCCCCGCCGAGATCAAACGCATGGGTCATGCGCCGGTAGGCAAGGGTTTAATTGGTGCCCTGATGCACGGCGATGAGCCGGTGCGCATCCCCGATATCGCCGCCGACCCACGCCTCTCGGGTTTCCCGCCTCACCATCCCTTCATGACCTCTTTCCTAGGTGTGCCTATCCGCCAGGGCGAGCGCCAGCTTGGCCAGATTTACCTGACCAACAAGCTGGATGCCACCGAGTTTACCCCCGAAGATCAGCAGATTATCGAAACCCTGGCGGCCTACGCTGCCATTGCTATCGCCAATGCCAGACTTTACGCGGAGCTCACCCAGCGCGACCAGGTGCTCACCCGCCGCAGCGAAAACCTGGCGCTGCTCAATACCCTGGCCTCCACCCTGGCTTCCTCCTCTGATATCGACCAGATCCTGGATAAGGCCCTCACCCAGGTGATGGATTACCTGCACCTCGAGGTTGGTGAAGTTTACCTGCGCGAGGAAGAGAGCAAACTGCTCAAGCGCGTCCTCCACCGCAGCGAGCAGGTCAGTGACCTTTTCCGGCAGAACGAATTCCACGTCGGTGAGGACATGGTTGGCCAGACCGCTAAAAGCGGCCAGCCGCGCCTGATGGAGCTCTCAGAAGAGGAAGAGCACAATCTGCACCCCGAAGTTTGCGAGACCTGCCTGCGCCAGGTGGCCTGCTTCCCGCTTTCAGGACGGAGCGGAGTAATTGGGGTGCTGTGTGTTGCTTCCAGCCACCCACAGCCCTTGAACGAACAGGAAATGCAGCTCCTCTCCTCCATTGGCGCCTGGGTCGGCATGGTCATCGAGAACGCCCGCCTGAACTTGCAGCAGCGCCGCCTGGCGATCCTGGAAGAGCGCGAGCGTATCGGGATGGACCTGCACGACGGCATTATCCAGTCCATTTACGCCGTCGGGCTGACCCTCGACCACGCCCGCCTGTTGATGTCCGAAGACTCCGAGGCCGCCCGCCAACGCATTAACCAGGCCACCAGCGACCTCAATAGCACCATCCGTGATATCCGTACCTATATCCTCGACCTGCGCCCACGCCAGCTGCATAACGAAGCCTTGATGCAGGGGGTGCAGCGCCTGGTGACCGAATTCCGCGTCAACACCCTGGTGGATATCAACCTGGAAGGCCCCAATGACGGCCTGGCTGACCTGCCGGATGCCCCGGCGATTGCCCTCTTCCATATTTGCCAGGAAGCCCTGGCCAATGTAGCCAAGCACGGCCGGGCTCGCCACGTCGAAGTCTCGCTCTGGTCAACCGCCGACCGGGTGCTGTTGGAAGTCAGCGACGATGGGCACGGCTTCGATACCAGCAAGACCCAATTAACGCTGGGGCACGGATTGGCAAATATGCAGACACGCGTCCACAATGTCGGCGGTGAGATCGAGATATCTTCGGAGCCGGGCCACGGGACAACCGTCCTGGCCTGGGTGCCCTTCCCGCATGAAGACTGACCCTGGCAACTGCTTCCAGGGTGAGGAGGCCGTATCCAAAAGGGCCAGCGATGTGCAGGATATGTTCGAGCGCATCGCCCCGCGCTATGACCTGATGAACCGTTTGATGACCGCCGGTCAAGACGTGCGCTGGCGCTGCGAGGTTATCCACCTGGCAGAGCTCACCCCCGGCGCCAGGCTGCTCGACCTGGGCGCCGGCACCGGCGACCTGGCCCGCCAGGCGCTTTTCCAGCAACCTGCCTGCCGCCCCCTGGCTGCCGATTTTACTCTGGGAATGATACTCGCCGGGCAGCCGCGCCCCGGGCCGCGCCTGGAGTGGTGCACCGCCGACGCCCTGTGGCTGCCTTTCCCGGATGAGATCTTTGACGCGGTCGTGTCCGGCTTCCTGCTGCGCAATGTGGCCGACCTGCCCCAGGCGCTCGGCCAGCAGTATCGTGTGCTCAAGCCGGGTGGTCGCCTGGTAGTGCTGGATACCACCCGCCCTACGCCTTCCCCATTCAGCCCGTTCATTCGCTTCCACATGCACACGCTGATCCCATTTTTGGGTAAAATGGTCACAGGTCAGGCAGATGCCTACCGTTACCTGCCAACCACCAGCCAGAATTTCCTGCTGGCGGAGGACCTGCAGGCTCAGATCCAGGCGGCCGGTTTCCAGCAGGTGCAGTTCCACCGCCGCATGTTCGGCACAATTGCCATCCACTCGGCCAGGAAGGTGTTGAATAAATGAAGGATCGCCGTTTGATCGTTGGGATTTCGGGCAGCTCGGGTGTCATCCTGGGCATCCGCCTGCTGCAGGCGTTAAAAGAAAGCCAGGTGGAGACCCACCTGGTGGTTTCCCCGGCGGCGCGCCTGACCATCGAGCAGGAGACGCGCTGGAAGGTGGATGACGTTTTGGCGCTGGCTGATTTCAATTATAACCACCGCGACCTGGCGGCCCGAATTGCCTCGGGCTCGTATGCGGTGCATGGTATGGTGGTCATTCCCTGTTCGATCAAGACCCTCTCGGCCGTTGCCAACAGTTACGCCGGCGACCTGCTGACACGGGCGGCGGATGTTACCTTGAAAGAAGGTCGCCCATTGCTGCTGGTGGTACGCGAGGCCCCGCTGCATCCCGGCCATATCCGCCTGTTGGAACTGGCTGCCTTAGCGGGGGCAGTCATCTTTCCCCCCGTTCCGGCCTTTTATGCCCATCCCCAGAGCATCGAGGCCGTGGTCAACAACATCGTCGGGCGCGTGCTGGTCCGCCTGGGTATCGAAAACCAGCTTTACCAGACCTGGGAGGGGGCCAGCCAGGCTGACCCGCGCCCTCGCCTGCTGGCGGATATCCTATCGCTGCCGGTCTTAACCCTGGCAACCACCGGTGCAGATGGCGCTCCGCACGCCGCATCGGTTTATTTCGCCGCAGATGATGTAGAACATCTGTATTTCTTCTCGCTTCCCTCCAGCCAACATGCTCTCGACCTGGCAGTCAGCCACCAGGCTGCTGCCGCCATTTCTCCACTGGTCGAGGGCTGGCAAGATATCCACGGACTGCAGCTGCGCGGCGTGGTGCAGGAGCTGCCGCCTGGTCCGCAGTGGGAGCGCGCCTGGCAGTTGTATGTCACCAAATTCCCTTTCACTGCCGGGTTGAAGGATGAGATAGCCCGTAATAGGTTGTACGTTTTCACACCTACCTGGGCACGGCTACTGGATAACCTGCGCGGCTTCGGTTACAAAGAGGAATGGACTCTTTTATGAACGGTGAAGCCCTGCAAAAGGCCTCCCTGCGCGGCGAGCCTTCCTACGTGTGGCGCGCCGGGCAAGAGCGTCGTTTGCAGATGATCCGCCAGGCAGCTGGTGAGCTTGCGCACGGGCGGGTCTTCGAGGATGGCTGCGGGGTGGGCGCCTATCTTTCCCGCTTGACCCAGGGTGCAAAACAGGCTGCCGGGTTGGAGATCGACCTCGAGCGCGCCTTCGAAGCTCACCAGAAATCAGGTGATGTGGTCTGCGGCGCCGGTGAATACCTGCCTTTCCAGGCCAATACATTTGACCTGGTGCTCAGCCATGAAGTGCTCGAACACGTCCAGGACGACCGGGCTGGCGTCAGTGAGATTGTACGCACACTGCGCCCGGGCGGGCGGCTGGTGTTGTTTTGCCCCAACCGCGGCTATCCCTTTGAGACGCACGGCATTTTCTGGCGCGGTCGCTACCACTTTGGCAATATCCCGCTGGTCAACTATCTGCCGCGCCGCTGGCGTAACTGCCTGGCACCCCATGTGCGGGTTTATTTAGCCGCCGACCTGGAGCGCCTGTTGGTTGGCCTGCCGGTTAAAGTGGTTGAGCGCGCTCTCATCTTCGGCGCTTATGACAATATCATTGCCCGCTGGCCTGCGCTGGGGCGTGCCCTGCGCTCCCTGCTGCAAACGCTCGAGCGCACTCCCCTGCGTTGGTTCGGCCTGTCCCACTTCTGGGTAGTAGAGAAGACGGATTAACTACGGTTCTTCACCCCTTCGGGCACCCCTTCGGGTGTACTGAAGAGTAT
>Ga0315282_10011086_pt1 | contig 14025 bp, 12 predicted proteins | sample YL17G07_20_MG_FD_203693 | JGI IMG/M metagenome (GOLD analysis project Ga0315282, IMG submission 203693) | Sediment microbial communities from Yellowstone Lake, YNP, Wyoming, USA - YL17G07_20 | ecosystem: Environmental > Aquatic > Freshwater > Lake > Sediment | place: USA: Wyoming | collected... | reverse complement strand
AACCATATAATACTGGCAAGAAATGAGCATGGGTATGCGGAAATAAAGTCTAGGAGTTGGCAAAATGCTTGAGGTTGACAAAATCGTGGCGACAATTTGCGGTAAGATCCCTGAGGGGCTGACCTTCGAACCGTCAGACATTAACTTGACGGACTATTTCGTTTCCACAACTAAGGGTGATGGTGAAGAGGTAGCTTTCGTGAGTGAGGATGAGCATGAAAAGTGGACTAAGGCACATTTGATTGTTCCAAAATATCCTATTGATAGTCAAGTGGTAGCGATCGATAGCACAAGTGTTACTCTGGGTCAGCTACCCGACGGTTTGGTTGGAGCCGTTAGAGCGTCAATAATAATGAAGCCCGCGGGCAAAACGAGTCATAGTCTCGAACGATATGGCCCCTATCTGGTTCCAGTAACCAACCAAAATAAGGATTTACTCTACAGGGCAATATACACGGCAGTGTACGGAAAGGAAACCAAAATTCATGCACCAGACTGCTTCAAAACCCTTGACCGGGTGAGGAACCTTCTCGAAAGACATATTCAATTGGAAGTAGTGAAGCATTATAGAAACAGTCTAATCCTAATAGATGGCAGCCTGATAGGGGGCACAGTTGCAGACCCCAGAGTTGTTATGAGAAAAATCATAGCTGACTCAGCCTCGAATGAAAATGCCATTGTGGCCATATCCAAGTCCACCGGACTTACCCTACAACAAACCAAAAGAAACATTCTTTCATTGTTAGACGGCATTCATGGACCATGCTACATAGGAGGCATCAAGGAACACATCACTCAAAACAAAGAAAGATATCTTGGACACGTTTACGTGTCCAGACTTACACCCCTAGGCGAGCCTTTTAGGGTAGATATTCCGGAAAACACGCCCGTCCCCCACTCAGAGATCTTCACTCGAGTAGCGGGGTTAGCAGGAGATTACGGTTACCCCGAAGAATTGAGATTGGCTCATATGACTTGTGTTCTAAGCTCTATCGAAATTGTGGAACTACAGTCGGCAGCGATAGTTTTACATGGATTAACCATGAAAGAAGAACTCAGAACAAAATTATTCCCTTTATAGGTGATAGAAATGTACCTACTCATAAAAGAAGCCGACGAGCTAGACATCGTTTATTCGCCCGAGGAAAAACTTAGACTAGGTGACACCTTAACAATTGATGGAATAATAGCGCAGGTCGTGGATATCAACTTCGCAGACCTTCCCGGCGTCCTCGAACACATTTTAAGAAAATCATTGGTCGCGAAGGCCGAGACAAAAGAGCACATACAACCTGAAGTCAAAAGCGTCATTGACTCACTGAGCGACCAAAGGCTGGCCATAGCCAAGATAAGAGGGAGAATAGTTGAGGTCAGCGATGACAAAGGAAACAAGAAAAAAGTTTTCAAAACCGGGCTAAGCGAATTCAACATAAGCAGAGCGAGAGCCGAAATAAAGGTCTTGAACCAAGATGAACTATTCGATGCTCTAGGGCTATGTTTTCCAAGTTCATGCGATTTTGGCAAAACCCTCTCAAGCGAACCAAAAGACTTCGAGATCATAGCAGAGAGACTTGGCATAAACTTAATCACTGGAATGAAAGGCTCTGGAAAGTCTTATTCGGCAAAAAGGCTGCTTCTGAAACTAATAGAAAAAAAAGTGTTGACTCTAGTCTTTGACTTGAACGCTGAATACCTGAACCTTTGGAAGGCCGATGAGCAGACGCCAAACAAGTATGCAGGTTTAGTGAAAGTGTTCACTCCTCGCTTATCAAGGGCCCAAGCCAATGAATTACCTTTTTTCATTCCGTTAAACGAGATAACTTACGACGACTTCGCTGCTTTCGTCAACGTGCCCTCTGGTACACCCACTTATCAGCATCTCATGCAGTTTTGGAGGGAAAGAGGTGAAACTCAATTCGACCTCAACGATTTGGAAAGCTTTGTGAATAGAGTCCAAAACGAAGCGGTAAGGATGGCTCTCCAAGGCAGAGTTGATGCTGCCAAGGCGGTTGGGCTTTTCGGGCCGAGCAATCTTACAAACTACATCACGGAGATGCATAAAAGCGGAGGAGTTATCGTCTTCAATCTTGCCCAGGTAGGTCAATGGGAAAGAGGCATAATAGTGGAATTTGTGCTCCGAAAACTGGCTAAACTCGGACAGTCTAGGGCTATTAGGGCTGTTTCCCTGTTTCTGGAGGAGGCTCAACTCTACGTGGAACCCCAAAACATGGTTAACATCCTCACAAGAATGAGACACTTCGGCATATTCCCCACATTCATAACCAATGACCCACGCACACTACCAGACGAAGTATTCACGTTGCTAGACAACTTAATAGCCTTCATGTTCCGCAACGAAGACGAACTGAGACAATTAGCCAAATCCGGCCTCATCGACATAAAGTCAATCAACGCCCTAAAACACCTAGAAAGCAGACAATGCATAGCTGTCGGCAACATAACCTCGAATTATCCAGTATTTATAGAAGTGAACCCTCAAGCTGGCGTTGTCATGGGAGGAGAAACACGAAAACTCGTCAGCTGATAAGCTAGACCACCTAATAGGCCAAAAAGCAACCGAGAAACGAGGTAAAGGCTGGGCACTAACAAGCTTCATGAGAGAAGCTTTGGGCTCAACAAAGAAGGAATTTAAAAACAGCATTTAACGTACGACCTCAATAGAATATCATCAATATTTATAACTTGTGCGCGCGCACAGGTAGAAGCATATTATAAACTCCGCGAACATGTCAACGCCGCACCGTTTTCATATGTGGAATGGGGAAATGATTAAAAGCGGTCTGAAAATACTAATTTGAGGATAATATGATAAGTGACATCAATTTAGAAGAACTTGAAAAAAGATATCTAGATTACATTGTCACGTCACTTCGCCAAGACTTGGAAGGTCTAGTCAATGGTTTAAACTCCAGAATACAAATACTTAATGATTGGAAAAATGAATTTCTAAGGACGGCGAGAAAAGGGTACAAGGCCTCAGATTTAGATGCGGGGGCAGAGAGAATATTTCATCATCTCTTTACCCCTATGTTCAAGTTTCCTAATTCATGTCCCATCGGCTCTGATCTAATGTATCATGCAGGAGACGCAATCTTGCATATAGAAATAAAAACCAATTTAAGAACAAACCCTGATTACAAAGGAAAAGTTCAGTTAGGGAGAAATCAAATCTCATACAGCCTTACCAATTTTAAACCCAACTTACCCCCATCATACACATCGGTGGGTTTGCCTACGTTGACCTATGGTATACAGATCGTTCATGAGCACATGAGTCCAAAAATCAACGCCCTAAACGTTATTTGCATACCTAATGGGCAGCTATTCCCTCACTACGGCAGTAAGATACTGCAAGCTGGAAAAGGTGGATGGGCAAAAGCTACAGATATCCGATATAAGTATGCTGAAGAACCTAGATTCTTATTGTTAAGTCAGAAATACCAAAGAGACATGTTTAGAATAGAAATTCTTCTTTTGGACAAAAACTTTAGCATTAAAGATTTGACAGGAAAAAATTTACGCATTACTCCGTTTAAGATATTATGATGAAATAGCCAGAATGCCTCTTTCGGCAAAATCTTTTTAGTTTGGGCATTAGCGGATTATCTGAGTGGCGATAGCGAATGATAAATACAATACTAGAGGGCTACCTTTTCTTATGCAGTAATAGAACGCAGAGCGAATGCCTTCAAAAGAGACTCTTTGGATTAGCACATAAGTACTGGGGATGGGTCCAGCAGGTAAGGATAGGAACACCACTTTTTCTTTACAATATTGATTCCAAAACTCTCTTGGGTCCTTTTCAAGCAGCGAGTGAAGGAAGGTTGAACATAGACCCTAGAGCATGGGAGAATGTGAGACCGCATGAATTTCCGGCTCAAGTAATTGTGAAATGGGATAAACTACATGAACTCAGAATGGCTTACAAGAAATTCCATTTTCTTAGGGATGGTAATCTCTGCAAGCTAACGTTGGAGCAAACCAATGCATTGATTAATTCTTTGGAACAAGCCCCGGCTTATTCGTCAATGTAATCAAATTGAGGCCTGACTACGGCGATCTCAGGTGATCTCCTTTTGCCTAGTTTCAAAAACGTACATCTTTGTGAAATATTTGCGGAGAGTTTTTAGGTACTTTTCGTCGTAATCCAGAAAGACTACTCTTGATTTGGCCCCATTTGTAGATTCGAGCAGTTTGAATTCTCCTTCTTCATAGTGATATCGTATTGATTTGCCATAGTTTTTGCCACTAACGATTTCATTGTCATAGTGTGGTGATAGCTTGCCGTTTGGTATTGATATCGAAATTATCGCGACTGGCTTTATGTTTTTATCTCTTAGTTTTTGAGTAGCTTCCTGAACGCTACCCAGAAAACGATTCATTCTTTGCTTGTCATCAGTACTCAAGTTAAAACTGACATCGATTTTCTTTTCGAGCTTGTGAATATAATAACCTCTAACAATATTCTCATATAAGACTCTTCGATTCTTTATGTTTGTGTTCTTGTCCTTTTTCTCAAGGAATGTATGAACATCCTTTTTGTTTAGGTTCAAAAAAGAGGGGCCTAGAAGTCTGATCAATGTATCTTGAAGCTTTGCATCTATTAATGCACAAATCTGTTCATAGTCGTTTCTAAACTCATCCATGATATCTTTGTAATCAGGGTAGATGAAAAGCAGGGCGTTAGTTATTGTGTTTTTCTTCTTGCCGTCCATCCAATATTCAACTGGGAGAACTGGGTAGACTTTAAACGGTTCTTTACCATCCTCAAGATAAAAGGACCCACCTCTGATTCCAAGCGGCAGTTTCGCAGGGTAGCTTGTTTGATTGAAGCCAACTGGTATAGTGTTTTTAAAGTCAGAGGGATTGTTCAAGTTAGCGGTTTTGATATCGATATGAATGACAGAATTACCGTCATCAAAACACATATCTGAACAGTAGCCTATTGGAAGAAACTTGTATCCGTATGTTTCCATTTTCTTTATGACAATGAATTCAACATATTTCTCTATTATGTCGGCAAAGGGATTGTATGCCTTTTTCTCGATGCTTGACATAATAATCGGCAAAGCTAAGTAGTCTAGGTAATTTAGCGAAGAATCTAGCTTGGTACTGAAATCTTTTATACATTCGCGAAATGCATTGTTTAACTTCTGTAATGAGTCATATTCGATTTTTTCTATTTCCACTTTCTCTGTTGCATTTGGCACCATTGGGTCTCAACTCTTGACTTTGACATATCGTTGAGGAGGAACATACAACTTCCTCAGATAAGATGCTAGCTTCCCTTCATCTTGACATTCAATAAAGTCTCCTGGATTTCTCCCCTTTCCCGAGGCCATGACGGTTTGAAACTTGAGGGCGGTTCTCTCGAGAACCTCCAGCAGAGTGGTTTTCATGTCAAGAGCTCGCTTCAAAAGTTTAATATCTTCAGGGATAGGGATTGAGCCCCCAAAATCCTTTCTGAACCAGTGGCCTACGGTATGCTTATACTCCTTTGGAAGTTTATCTACTATATTCTGTACGCTTTGTCCCCTTTCTATCCTTAGAATTGTCAAGTATTGCGCAAGAGTCGGCTGGTCTATTCTGTATAGTCTCATTTTCGTAAAATATTCACCTATCATCGTTTTCCTTGCGCCAGGGGAGGCCCCCCAGTTTACTCTGTCTAGTTCGGCAAACTTGCTACTTGTATTTCTACTTCTTTTAAATTGCTCAATCTTAAGAACCTCTCCAACGGTGTAGTCTCCATCTCTCAGTTTTGCAGTCACTCTTGTGATCTCAGTAGGCTCGTCGATTATAGGCACCGTGTCTAATTTGCTCCATAAACGCAAGCTACAGTGTGGGCATAGGTTTTCTCCGCTAGGATCAAAGGGTTCTTCTAATCTTGTCATGCATTTAGGGCATTTGAAAACAAGTCCTTCCATCAAGGATTCGTCTTTTTCGGGGTCAAGGACTATTTCTAAGGAAGCAGATCCGTCCCAGTGGACGACTACAAGTCTTGGAAAGCCATTGTCATAGCTTTCAAGAATCTTGACTATCCACCCTTCCCTACTGTTCTTCCCAGAAATGTCTAATACTCTCATTCCAATGTAGTCTTCCTTTGACCAGTCTCTTTGCTCTTCAGTTTTTGGTGGAGTCCTAATGCGGTCAAGATAGAACTTGTATGCAACTATCGTACTATCCCGCGCAAACATGAAAACTGGATACCATTTGCTATTTTCGTCGATAACCAACATGTTGCGCAACACGTAACCTTCCTGAAAAATCTGTGAAATATAATACAGATTTTCTAAGGTCCAATTCTTTACCCCGAAAAAGTAGAGGGCATCTTCCCTATGAAAACGCATGAACTTCTCTGAAGTTATTCCTTTAAGCGCTTTGAGAAATTCCGAACTGCTTTGAGCAATCAAAATCTCTCCGTGTTTATCTTCAAGTATTTCATTGGGGTTGAAATTGGGCAGCTTTTCCTCAACAAGAGGCGTCCATGAGTATGTGACGTCATTGACCTTCTTTGTTTCTTGAGCGTGCACCCTTTCCTGGATTATTTTTACAAATTCATCTCCTTTCTCTATCATAATTGAAGAAATACCCTTCGGGAATAGCCCGCTTCTCATTTTTTCTACAACAACCGCAACAGTTCCAGTCCCTGCAAACGGATCTAATACCACATCTCCATCTTCTAGGATTGTTCGGTTGAGCATTTCTTCAACTAACTTTTCTGGAAAAACTGCAGTATGTCTCCACGGAGTCTGTTGCAATGATATTTTGACGACATTCTTCAATCCCTTTCGGTAAATGTTGCTTTTGGCTTTGGCAAAAACAAGTACTGGCTCATATGTGTTAGCAAATCTGTCCTTAACCGAAGAAGGCATATGGTTTGGTTTATACCAGATTATGATATCTTCTAAATACCAGCCTGTTCTCACCATATGATAGGCTAGTCTATATGGAATTTGAAGAAGATGCGACTTGCCATATTGCCCCAGATATTTGTCTCCTACATTTAGAAAGAACACGCCGTCTTCCCGGAGCTTTTGTCTCAGTTTGTCATACACTGCAACAAGACGACCAATGTATTCCTCAGGCGTTTTTTCTTGTCCGATCTGCCCCTTGAAACCATAATCTCTTTGCTTCCAATAGGGCGGCGATGTGATGGCAACTGCTATTGGACTGTCAATTTCTTCCAGACACGCATATACATCGCCGTGGAGAACAAGACTTTTCATTTCTGGAACCTTGTCGTACAGAGGTGTAGTTGTTTCCAACTTATTTAAATCCTACTCGTGGTCTTTTTAGTGCATCTACATTATAGTTTCAGCGCGAAGCTTTACAAACTCGCATAATCAGCAACTGACTACCTTTTTTTCTTTGCAGTAGCTTAATCCTGCTGTGGCACCGGTTGTTAGGGCGAGTTATATGATGGTTGCTGCCATGTTTCCTTGGCTGACTATGTAAACTAACTACGCGCCCTCTTTCCCATCCATTGGTTTGAACAGTCTCTATTCTTTGTGTTGGATCGCCTAATAGGCTAGGCCGAGAAAGTGGGCAAAGGCTGGCACTAACAATATTCCTACGAGAAGCCTGAAGTTCTGCGAAAGAGCATTCACTGCAAAAAGGCCGAGCGTAAGATTTGAAACCCGTGGTATGTGGAGATATCAGTCACATTGTCTTTTTTTTGCACATGAAAACGCAAGTTAAAGTCTTTATACTTGAGAAAAGTTATTTTAATGAGCTTAATGAGATGATATTGATGTCTGCTAGTCAATTCTCGGAGGACAATTTAAGAGAATATGCCCTAGGTCATTTGAATATAATTGAACATGGCTTGACGCTTGTCCAATATGAAGAATATCGTGTGGATAGTCAAGAAATTGACCTTTGGTGTGCTGACAAAAATGGAATAGACACTTTCGTCGAATTAGAATACAATCCGATAAATCTAAGCTCACGAAGGCAAGTGCTCGACCAAAAGGCCGCCTTAGATAGGTCCTACGAAACGAAGGGAAAGAAGTTTCGACATATACTTTTCGCTCCAGAGATTGTTTATGGCGACCGTGACATATTGGAGAGAAACGGAGTGGAAGTTCTAATTTTTGACAAGCAGGTAATTGATCAGAAAATGGTTGAATTCTATGAATCTCAGGAACTTCTAAAAAAAGTAATGTCAAAACTTGCTGAACAAGTCCAGGTCAATGTTGGCGGTCGCCCTTATACCCTAGATCTTATTGAGGCTTTCTTTACGCCAATTAGCTTGCCTGATTACGTTCCAAAAGATAAAAGGTTCAGTGGCAAAGGGGTTCATAGATTCGAAATAGGAACCCAACTTGAAATGTTCAAATGCCTGTGTAAAGGGAGAAATTTTACACTCAATCCAGAATTGCTTCTAAATCTTCTGAAGGACATTTTCGAATTGCCTTACGCTGAGGAGAAAAGACAAAGACTCGATGATGGTAGCGTACCCAGGTATGGAATTCAATCGACTTTTGCTGACTATGTGAATGGAATCCCTTTCAAGGAGGGAGCACGTAAGGTAGGTGAGCTACATAAAATGATTTCTGATTTTGTGACTACGCATCAAATTCAAGGTGATTTGCTGAAAAAGGAATGCACAGCGATTTGCAAAGCGATAATTCCAAGATATGGAATCATCATTCCAAGTGATTTACTGGATACAGTTGTTAAGCAGTTTGAATTGAAGTCAGACTATAAAGACGCATACGGTCGTAGCTATATGTATTCTATGGCTAGAAGACTTGTTGAGATTATGGTTATAAAACGCTATTTGGATGTGTATAGTGGATCAGAAGGTACGATCCCTATCGTCAAGCCGCGTGGAGATCAATATGAAATCGTTTGGGCTGTCTCGTTCAAACCTCGAGGGAGTGAATTGATATGAGCTCATGCAATACTTGCTCCCCACAAAGGGCTTTTGAAAACATATCGAAAATAAGGCAAACTCAGCCAATGCTTGACTGTGTAAATATGTATGTCTTGCCGCGAAAAGCTAAGCAAGAAGTAGATGATTTTGAAAGAAAAATGGTAAATGGAATAGGAGGCTATCTTGTAATTAGAGGGCCTCGTGGATCCGGAAAGTCGGCAATGCTAACATACCTTGACCGTTGGCTAACTAGCTCCACAAAATGCAACGTTTGTAAGTCACTAGTACGAATCACAGTCGATATGCAAGAAGATTTTATGGGGCAATTCTTCTCTGAGATTGTTCGAAACTTTAAATTGCCGAATGAATCTAAGCCCCTTTTGAGCGAAAATCCAGAAGTAGAAGACTGCTTGATGAACTACCCGCAATATCAGAACACTCTGGATCAAATACTCAAACAAAAAACAATTTACGGGTCCTGGAGTGATATGAACGTCGCCTTAAGTGCATTTACATCTCAGGATGCCCAAAGAAAAGCTCTCGCCATAAAATGGTTGTGCAGAGAGCTAACCAAACAGGAGAAGAAAACGCTAGGCGTCACGGAATATCGTGCGGCTGATGCCCCAAGTGCTGTCGCCGAGCTAGTTTATTACCTTAAGAATCTTGCTTTGGATTTCAAAACTAATGGCTTTCTCCTCATGGTTGATGAAACAGAGAGAGTTGGTTTTATGAGAAAAAACTATGCAATAAAAGCCATGATTGCGCTCAGGGATTTTGTGAACAAAGTAAATTCAGATGCTCGTTTCTCCAAGAACGTTCATCTAATATATGCCGTATCTGATGAGTGGCTTTCCACCGGAAGGAGGTATCTCGTGAAGGATAAAACTCCTAGAGTCATGTCCCTAGAATTTAAGATTCCAATAAGCGCAGAGACCAGTTTCTTCCAGGTGATTGAGAATGCGCCTAAGATAGGCACCGACACAGAGCCAGACGAAATTAAAGAGATTATCTCAAAGGCTTGCGCATGCTATATTGTTGCTCATCCACAACTCAAAATTGAGGTCGGCATAGAAGATCTGTACAAAACCGCTACTAAGGATGAAACAGTGTTCTTGCCACGTGAAGTACTGAACTTGACTTTTGAACAAATATCGCGCTTGTCTTAACCTGAAGTTACGTTTTCTGATTGCGGCGCAGGTCAGAAGATATTATCTTTTTTCCTCTCTTGAATATATGCTAAGCTCACTGAAACTCCGTTGAGAATAGCTAGCACCACAGCTTCTTACTGCATTTCCGTTTTTACTAATCTGTGCTTGGCGCGTCTTCTATTCCTTTTTCTGTAATGACGAAGTACTCCTTTGACTCTGGAATGTACGGCGAGTCGATAACAGTAGCTAGTCTAGTGCCTGCCTTAGCCTTTCTAATGTATACTCGATGGGTGCATGCATGGGCTAGTACGTGACCTCCTGCAGGCCTATTTGGGTCGCCGAATCCTTGAGCTGGATTAGCCTGCACCTGATTTGTCACAACCACAGCTATGTTGTAGATTTCCGCCAACCGAAGCAACTTGTGCAAGCACTGGTTGAGTTTTTGCTGACGTTCAGCCAAACTTTCTCTTCCAACATATTCTCCTCGGAAATGGCTGATCATAGAATCAACTACTACTAGCTTGACGTTTTCTTCGGGACAAATCTTGAAGAGGCCGTCGATTAGGAAGCTTTGATGGTCGCTGTTGTAGGCTCGGGCAATTATTACGTTGTTGAGCATCTGCTGCGGGTCAAAGCCCGTAGCAGCCGCCATGCGATAAACTCTTTCAGGGCTAAACGTTCCCTCAGTGTCAATAAAAAGCGCATTGCCCTCCAATCCGCCTTGGTTCCTAGGTAGCTGAGCCATTATGCAAAGCTTCAGGCAAATCTGCGTCTTGCCCACACCATACTCACCTATCAACTCCGTCATAGCTTGAGTCTCTATCCCACCTGCCAACAACGCATCCAGCTTCGAGGAGCCAGTCGAACAACGCAGCATGCCTTTTCGTCTCTCCCACAACTCCTTTGCTGTCGTCCAATCAGCCTGAACAAGCTTTCTCGCTCCCAGAATGATTTGAAGCGCCTTCTCAAAACCTATATCAGTTTTATCAGTTATCTCTCGTATGGGCGTCACTGCAAGAGCCTCAATAGTTGTGATTCCTACTTGACGAAGCTTAGAGGCTGTAGCTGGACCAACTCCAAGAACATCCTTTAACGAAATAGGCTCTCCCATCTCGTTCACTTCCGCTCAATCAACAGAAAATCGTAATAAAATCATATAAAGAATGGATGCGCCAAGCGAACAACAGAGAGAGTAGAGTAAAAGTGTTAAACTCTCAACACAACAAGATAAAAGATGGGTGAGGAACATGCCCTTATTCATGGTTAAGAAAGAAGTTTTCGAATGGATACAAACCGGCAAAAAGACGATTGAACTAAGAAAAGGCAAGGCAAAAGCGGGCGAACAAGCGGTTTTTCAATGCGGCAGAAACATTCTTAGAGGAAAAATAGTCAGAAGAGACGAAGGAAATCTGCAAACACTTCTGCAAAGCCTTAACTTCAAACAAATAATCCCCACAGCTCACAGCATCGAAGAAGCAACAGCTTACATTAAAAAGCTGTATGAAACAATTGATGGAACATTCATAGCCTACCAATTTGCCCTATCAAGGTGAAAAAATGAAAAGAACCTTAAGAATGAAATGCCCTAGCTGCGGACATTGGAACCGTGTTCAAGTAAACAAGCTCTTCATAGAACAACCAAGTCCGGAGCCTAAAGTGAAGGTCATGGTCCCCATGTATGAACCATTGCAAGTGTCAAAATGCAAGAAGTGTGGTAAGATTATAGCAGAACCGAAAGAATTAGTCAGAATCACAAAATCAAACATTATAAATTCCTAAGGATTATTGGTTATTTAGATTCAATCGATGATTCTTCCGCAAGCCATAAAAACTGAAGCATGCATGCAACGTCCAAGCAACCATAATACACATTATGGCTTTCCTGTATCCCCTACGGTGTCGGGGACCAAGTTTTCTCATTTAACTCCAATCTCCTTGAGGGTGCGTTTCTTGTAGATACGATAACCAGCGTATATCAAACTACCACTAATGGCATAGTATGCAAGAAGATGGAATGGATAGTGTGACAGATACATTACAGCTGCAGGTGGAATAAGGAATAATGCGATTAGAATTGTTAAAATTATGTCAAGCACACCAGTGCAGACTGCTTGCCCACTTGTTACACCTAACGCCATATAGTATATGAACAAACCAAGTACGTACCAAAGAGGTGATATAGCCCAATTAGCCAATAGAATCCATAATTTCCGCATCCCATCTTACCTCTATACTTTGACTCCTTTTCGCAATTCTTTCTCGGTGGATTTTTCTATAAATGCTTGCATGCATGCAAATTCCTAATTTTAAGAGTTTAATTTTTGCGTCCGACAATCTGACTGTTTAACTACATGACGTTAGGCGTTTTCATAGTAGATTATGACTTGAACATCACCAGAGGTAACCGTTCTTGATTCAGTATTTATGAAAGCTCTGTAAACGTTGATGGTTTGTCCTGAAGACACTTTGAAACCTGGAGTGAGGTCAAACATGACTTGGTGAGGTATAGGACTTGGAGCATGACTGTCGAACTGATAATGGACAAGGAGTTGAATCGCATCAGTATACGAGCTTGAATTCGATGGATCACTTGGTTTCCCGATAGTAACATATGTGTCACCCTCCCATGTTACATTGACAGGATTACCCATCCAAACTTGGATTCTAATAATCCTTACGTCTGTCGTAGGAGTCCAATTCAGTATCCAGCCGCCTACGCTACTATTAGCAGGTATGTTTGTTGGAGGGTATCCTAGAAGTTGCGAATGAACGTAGGGTTCAGATGAGAGTTGAAACACTACACATGAAAGACCAAAACCTAACCCAGCTCCTAAAATAACTGATAAAATGACTGCTACAACAATCTTACGATCCATTATGAATTCCTCAATAATAATGATTCTAGATAAAATAAATCATAATATATAGTATTTTCCCCAAACCCGAAGATACGTAACAAAAAAGTGGAGAATTAGTTAGGGATAGCGACTCTAGGAATCCATGAATTTCTTTCTCTTTTACATTCACTAACTACACTAAATTCACTGTTTAGACTAAATACTGCTCGTTGACAATCCATTCAAGTTTCTTCCACAAATCATAAAAGCTAAAGCAGAAATCACAATGAACGATGTGGTTTGAGTAGAAAACTTGTCTCAATTATTCTCGTAATTTTTGTTATTGCAGCAATGTTTTCAATCGTAAGAGTTGCAACATTGATTGAAGGACATGTGACAGAAGACACAACTTGGGAGGCTAGAGATATTAAGGTTGGGGCTTACTATTACCTTTGGTACACAGGGAATTGGACGAGAGACCATTCTAATTGTGTTGATACTCCTGTTTTGGGACACTATAACTCCAGCGAGCCATCACTAATACAGAAACACTTGGATTGGTTTGAGGAGTTGCGAATAGACTTTTTGATACTCTCTTGGTGGGGAATTGGTTCCCTTACAGATAAAAACATCAAAATTATGTTTTCAGAAGTTGAAAAGAATCCAGTAGTTGAGCTTGTGGTGATGGTAGAGCCTTACAACGAGACATACGGTCAGGAAGGTTACAATTTTACGCAAATTTACAATTACATATATGATAATTTTGCAACTAAACCCTTCTATATGAAACTGAACAACAGACCACTGCTTTGCATATTTAACGCAGAGAACCTTACAAAGAATGGTCAGGTGCCACCGGATGAGAGGTTCGAGATACGGTTGGTTGGTAGCAAGTTCAAAAAATATAACAATTGGGAGTACGAAGTTCCTTGCATATCAGATACTGAGCCTCCTCACGTGGTAGATTATGCTAACCAACATATATGTGTTGATGGAGAAATAATGGTATGTCCGAGATACGATGCTCACGGTTGGGAACGTGACTTAAATCTTACTGAAGGCTTATATGATAAACAGTGGGCCAGAGCAATTAATTTAGCAAGAGAAGGCAAAGTGAATATCGTTACGATAATATCTTGGA
>Ga0315282_10011085_pt1 | contig 14026 bp, 18 predicted proteins | sample YL17G07_20_MG_FD_203693 | JGI IMG/M metagenome (GOLD analysis project Ga0315282, IMG submission 203693) | Sediment microbial communities from Yellowstone Lake, YNP, Wyoming, USA - YL17G07_20 | ecosystem: Environmental > Aquatic > Freshwater > Lake > Sediment | place: USA: Wyoming | collected... | reverse complement strand
TTTGGAATTTCTTCTCGTCGAGACAGACGCCCCCTTCCTAACCCCTGAACCCTTTCGAGGGAAAAGAAATGAACCAAGTTATGTTCGATATACGGCACAAAAAGTGGCAGAGATCAAGAAGGTTTCTCTTGAAAAGCTATCCGAAGTGACAACAGAGAATGCGATGCGTGTTTATCGTTTGAATTTGTCATGAGGCTGGATTGAAGAAGGAGAGTTCATGAAACCGGCAATGATTGTCGTGGATATGTTGAAAGATAATTTGAAGGAGAGTTCTCGGAACCCATACTTTCAAGAGGGAAGAGCCATTATCCCCAATCTCCAGAAGCTTTTAGGAGAGAGTCGAAAAAGGGGGTTTCCAATCATCTTTGCCTGCGATAGTTTTTTAAAGGACGACTTTATCTTCAAGGGAAAGATGAAGATCCATTCTCTTCGAGGGACAGAAGGTGCAGAGGTCGTGGATGAATTAAAGCCAGAGCCAACAGATATCATTTTACCCAAAAGGCGATTCAGTGCCTTCTTCAAAACCGACCTGGATCAGACGCTTCGAGTCTTGGGGGTGGATACGATCGTTGTAATGGGTGTCACCACAGAGGTCTGCGTATTGATGACGGTGATGGATGGCCTCAGTCATGATTTTTCAGTTATTCTTTTAGAAGATTGCTCAGCCAGTCGAAGTAAAGAATTTCATCAAGGATGTCTTCATCTCTACCGGGATTTTGCCCTCTATCCTTTGTTAAGGATTATGACCCTTGAAGAGTTTCTGAAAGAACTTTAGATAACAAGATTGGTGCGCCCTCATTTATACTGAGGGCGCTAAAAGATCCGTCGGCAATAAATGCCGACGCTACATTTTGATATGAAATATTGCGGAAAAGATTTCATTGACCAAATACGAAAAAAGATTTCTTCAAGACAGAGAAGAGTGATTGAACATCCCCCGTTTTCCCATGCAGCGGTACTTGTTCCACTTTTTCAAAAAGGCAAGGATTGCCATCTCCTCTTCACTAAAAGATCTGAAGAGGTCAAATATCACAAAGGCGAGATATCTTTTCCCGGAGGGGTCGTTGATGAAGAAGATTTAGAATTGATAAATACCGCACTCCGGGAAGCTTATGAGGAAATCGGGCTTAAGGAGGGAGATGTTCAGATCATCGGGGTATTAGATGACATCGTGACCATTACTGAATTCATCGTCACTCCAATTGTTGGCCTCTTCCCCTATCCTTATCCTTTTAAGGTAAGTGAGGTAGAGATAGCAGAATTGATCGAAGTACCTCTCGCATCCTTGCTCGAGGAAGATTGTTTCAGTGAAAGAGAGATTTTCCGAGGGGGTCAGAAAGAAGTCGTCTACGCCTACCAATATGGAAAACATATTATCTGGGGTGCGACTGGCAGGATTCTGAAGCAGTTTTTGGACTTAATTACATCCCAGAGTAGCAATTAAATCCTACCCAATTCGTTCTTGCCTATTGAAAACGATAAGGTGTTATAATTTTGTTCAGGAGAAGTCTCGATGAATAGGTTCAAAAAGTGGGCGCGGCATGAATTTAGTAAGAAACAACGCATGATCGCAGTCTTTTTTGGAGGCTTTGTCTTCTGGATAACCATTCCGTTCTTTATCGTTATGGCATCGTCTTATATTGACCAGTTCCTTAATCTTCCGAGATTTCGTTACGGGCTAATAAATCCCATCGTGGGTTTATTATTCATCGTCAGTGGTTGGCTGTTTGCAAACTGGACGGTAAAAGTCCAGTTTTTGATCGGGAAAGGGACCCCGATCCCCCTGATGGCGACACAAAAACTTATTGTACAAGGACCCTACACTTACTGCCGGAACCCCATGACTTTAGGGACAGCCATCTTTTATTTAGGAGTTGCTATCTGGCTGGGTTCCTTTTCTGCCGTTGGGTTAGGTCTGATCTATCCCGCTGGGATTTCAATATATATCAAGCTGATAGAAGAGAAGGAATTAGAGGAACGATTTGGTTCCAAATATTTTGAGTATAAGAAGAGAACCCCCTTTTTAATACCTCGCTTTAAGAACAGGAGTTGAGAAGGAAGGGTGGGTGTTGCAACAATCGCTCAGGCATGATTCCGTAATTGAAGCTCTAACGGGTGGGGATTTAAGTAAATCTGTTTTTTAAGATAAGGCTGATCGTACTTTCGGACATAGTGATTGATCAGAGTGATAGGAACGATAAGAGGTATAATCTCCTTTCGATAGAGATCAATGACCTCCAGTAATTCCTGTTTTTCGCCTGAAGACAATTGTTCCTTAAAATAACCCATCATGTGTTGCAGAATATTGGCATTTTTCTTTGGCGTGGTCTTTAACCCCAGGGATCCCATGAGAAGAGTCTGGTATTCCCGGTAAAGCTCTTTCAAGGGAAGGTTTTTTGCTTGAGCTACCAGCTTTCCCATCATCTGATAATGCTTTGGGCTATGAGAGAGGATCAACAATTTATGTTTCGTATGGAAGTCCACTACGTTTCCCCGACTCTCTTTCTTCCCTAAGACCTCTCTCCACCTTTTTAGGGTGAAGATCCTCTCAATAAAATTCTGCCGGAGTTCTGGGTCATGAAGGCGTCCCTCATCTTCCACAGGGAGCAGAGAGAAGTGATCCATAAAGATTCTCGCAAATATTCCCACTCCCTTTTTAACGGGTATTCCCTTTTCATTATAGACTCTAATCCGTTCCATGCCGCTGCTCGGAGAATCGCTCTTGAAAATGAAGCCACAAAGATCTTTTTTCTCTAACTGGACGACACGTTTTTGAGCCCACTGAACCATGCAATCTGTCATATCTTGTTTAGTTCGAATCGTAACGAGACGGGGAGAGTCTGGATTTCCTTCCAGGTGCATAGACTCTCTTGGGACACCGAGACCGCATTCAACCTCAGGGCATACAGGGACATATTCTACATATTGTCTTAAAGTATCCGTCAGAAAACGATCTAACTTATGACCGCCATCATAACGGACATTCTCACCCAGCAAGCAGGTACTGATGCCCAATTTAATCTTTTCCATTGAATTCTCCTTCTCTTGTTATATTATTATAACTAGGCTCATTTTTAAATAAAATAAAGGAGGGTGTGGTAAGAACAAATGCTTGAAAAGATGAAGGACATCGTTAAGGCAAATGATCTCTGTGTCTTGGCCACCGTTTCTGAAGGAAAACCCCATTGTTCTCTCATGTCCTATATTTCAGATGAGGAAGGTCATGAGGTTTATTTGATTTCCCATAAACAGACGAAGAAATATTTCAATTTAATGGAAAACCCCACAGTCAGCCTCCTCATTGATACTCGCGAGGAGGAGAAGGGTCAAAGACGGATTTATATAAAAGCCCTGACCATCAGCGGAGAGTTTCAAACAATAAAAGACCTTGGTAAGAAAGATATCATCCGTGTGAAATTTTTAAAAAGGCACCCTCATTTAACAGATTTCCTAAATGACCCCGGGGCTGAAATTTTTTCTATCAAGATAAAATCATTCCAATTATTGGATGGTGTGAAGGATGCCTTTTTTGAGACGATAGATTAAACAAAATTAATCTGTGCTATCGCAAAACTTCCAAAAATATCCTACCAGAGCAACATTCTTCTTCAAGATTAAAAATTAGTTGACATTTTAATGCCAAAAGGGTATTAATAATCGCTAAAATTAACTAAAACTAAACTATTTATCAATTTAAATAAGTTAGAATTAAAATGATTAGCAAGATTTCCTCAGGAATTGGTTACTTAGACCATCTTTTAGGTTTTCTTAAAACTGGTGATAATGTCATCTGGGAGGTGGAGGCTGGCACTTATATTGAGATCTTCCTTCAACGGTTTATTGAGCATAATTTAAAGAATGGATACAAGGTTGTCTATGTCAGCTTCAATGTCTCTCCTTCAACACTCACCAAGCGTTTAAGCTACCTTCCCAATTTAGAGAACTTAACCATCCTGGATTGTTTTACTTCTGGAAAGGGGAACAATGATCCTCTCTTTACCCAGTTTTATGAAAAGGATAAAGAGGGATTTAAAGGAAGCGTGGTGAAGGTTGAAAACCCAAAAGATCTTTCACAATTTCGTGTGGCCATGGATCGGGTTGAAATTGAGAAGGGAGCAGGCGTCCGTTATATCTTCGACAGCCTGACCGGAATGCAGGACATCTGGGGCGATGAAAATGTTACCTACAAATTTTTCACCTACTCTTGCCCCCGGCTTTATGATCTTCAAACCGTTGCCTATTGGGTCTTGGAGAAAGAAGCACACACACCATCCTTTAAAGCCAATCTGAGACACATCACGCAGGTGGCGATTGAGCTGGAAAAGCAGAACGGCGAGCTCTTTTTTAAAGTGATCAAACTTGAGGGGAGATTTTCAAGAAGTGCTTTTCTCCCAAAACATTATGAAGTATGGGACCAGGAAGTCATCTTTCCCTCCATTGGAGGTCGGAGGCCGAGTAACCTGGGAGATAAGATCAGAACATTGAGGAAAAAATTGGGAATGACACAAAAGGAATTGGCTGATCAGGTTGGCCTGACCCCAAGTTTCATCTCTCAATTGGAAAAAAGCTTGATCAGTCCTTCTCTCGATTCCCTTCTCAAATTGAGCGAAAAATTGAATACCCAACCTATTTATTTTCTGACGGATGGAGAGAGCGGACCGCTGCAGAAGATGGTGATCAAGCCAACCGAGAGACAGGATATTCATCTTCCAGAGTTGAAGGGCAACGATTTGAAACTACAACTTCTGGTTTCCGATGTCTTCAACAGAAGGATGGAACCTTACCTCTTAATCATGAAAGAGGGTACGATTATCGACGGACATTTTTATACTCATAAAGGGGATGAATTCGCCTATGTCGTGGAAGGAGAATTAGAAGTTGAAATTCAAGATGAAAAACAGTTATTAAAGCAGGGAGACAGTCTTTATATAGGATCAATATTTCCTTCCAAATGGGTAAATGTGGGAAAGGGAGAGGCTGTTCTTTTATGGGTTCTAAGTCCGCCGAGAGGAGGGTGGTAAGGTTAAGTAATAATTAAGAAAATTATTTTTTTAACATATAAATTAAGTGGAAATAATTTTTTAAAAATAAAATTAAGTAAAATTTATTTTGGAGGTTAAAAATGGACTTCGAACAGGTTGGGAAAATTATTGACCGGTATAAGGGAAAGAGGACAGCTCTCATCAGCATTCTACACGATATTCAGGATCAATATAACCATTTACCGGAGGAGACATTGAGAAAGGTGGCCTCGAGGTTACAGATGGACCTCAATGATATTTATGGCGTTGCCACCTTTTATAAATCTTTCAGCCTCGTTCCGAAAGGGAAGCATTCTATCACTCTTTGTTTGGGAACCGCTTGTCATGTGAGGGGAGGCCCAAAAATTTTAAGGGAGATGAAGAAACAATTGAATATCGAACCTGGTCAGACCACTGCAGACAAGCAGTTTTCTTTGAATGTAGTGAACTGTTTGGGAGTCTGTGCGATCGGACCCGTGATGTTCGTCGATGGAAAGTTTTATGGGGAGATGAATACACTCAAAGCAAAGAGGATCATTGAGAAGATCAATAAAAATAATAAAAATAAGAAGAGGAACGGGGGGAATCATGAGGAAAATAAAATCCGTATCTGATTTAGAGAGGTGGAAGGAAAATATCTTATCAAGAAAGAAGCAGGATGAAGTAATTGTCTCTGTATGCGGAGGGACGGGTTGCCATGCTTATGGATGTAAAAAGGTGAGGGACGAGTTTGCTAAGATCATTAGAAAGAACGGTGATTTGAAAGAGATCAGATTGAGATATACAGGATGCAGGGGATTCTGTGAAAGAGGACCCATCGTTACCATTCAACCGCAAGGGATCTTCTACCAGAGGGTTCAGGAAAAAGATGTGCCCCTCATCCTTTCGGAGACCGTTCAGAGAGGAAAGATCTTAGGTCATCTTCTTTATGAAGATGTGATTACAAAGAGAAAGGTGACCTCAGAAAAGGATATTCCTTTTTACAAAGCACAGAGCCGACTGGTCTTGGGAAGTAATGGGATGATCGAGCCCACGAAGATTGAGGATTATATTGGAATCGGTGGGTATCAAGCTTTATCAAAAGCGCTTTTTGAAATGAAACCTGAACAGATCATCGATGAAATCAAAGCCTCCGGTCTGAGAGGGAGAGGAGGGGCAGGGTTTCTAACGGGTAAAAAATGGGAGGATTGTCGGAAGGCTCCTGGGGAATTGAAGTATATCATTTGCAACTGCGATGAGGGAGATCCCGGAGCTTATATGGATCGAAGCCTTTTGGAGGGTAATCCCCACTCTGTTTTAGAGGGGATGATCATCGGTGCCTATGCGATCAGTGGAAGCCATGGGTACATCTATGTCAGACATGAATATCCCCTTGCTTGTAAAAATGCAGAAACTGCCATCACACAGGCGAGAAAAGCGGGATTCTTGGGCAAGAATATTTTAGGTTCTGGATTCAATTTTGATGTGGAGATTGCAAAAGGAGGCGGAGCCTTCGTCTGTGGTGAATCGACGGCATTGATCGCCTCGATCGAAGGAAGAGTTGGAGAACCGAGGAGTAAACAGGTTCACACTGTGACTCGAGGCCTCTGGGAAAAACCTACGAACCTTAATAACGTGGAGACCTGGGCCAATGTTCCGTTGATCATCAATAAGGGGAGCCAATGGTTTTTCTCCATTGGCACTGAAAAGAGCAAAGGGACAAAGATCTTCTCTCTCGTTGGAAAGGTTAAAAATACTGGATTGGTAGAAGTGCCCATGGGCATCACACTTAAAGAGATCATCTTCGATATCGGAGGTGGCCAGCAAGATGGAAGGAGGATTAAAGCTGTGCAGACAGGAGGTCCTTCAGGTGGCTGCATTCCTGCTTCGCTCTTCAATCTGCCCGTCGATTTCGATAGCCTCACACAGGCCGGGTCCATGATGGGTTCGGGCGGAATGATCGTTATGGATGAAGGAACCTGTATGGTCGATGTGGCGAAATATTTCGTCCATTTCCTCCAAGAGGAATCCTGTGGAAAATGTCTTCCCTGCCGTGAAGGGTTAAAAAGGATGGGTGAGATTTTGGATAGGATTACAGAAGGAAAAGGGAATGAGGAAGACCTATCACTCCTCGAGGAACTGGCCGAGGTCGTAGCAGATACCTCGCTTTGTGGGTTGGGAAAAACTGCTCCCAATCCAGTCCTCTCGGCCTTGAGATATTTCCGTCCTGAATTTGATGCTCATATTCATCAAAAAAGATGTCCAGCTGCTGTGTGTACGCCTCTCATTCAATATTCGATTTCAGAAACGGATTGTACAGGGTGCGGTGCGTGTGCGAAGGTTTGTCCAACCCAGGCGATTAAAGGGGAGAAAAAGCAGAATCATTTTATCCTTGCAGAAATATGTTCAAAATGTGGATCCTGTAAAGATGTCTGTAAAGCCAATGCCGTAATGGTCCAATAAAGGAGAATAAGGATGGAAAGAAAAACTGTCAATGTGACGATAGATGGAAGATCGTTGGATGTGGAGGAGGGGAGCACCATTCTCACAGCGGCCCGTGAATTTGGCATACACATCCCCACATTATGTTATATGGATCATCTCTCTCCTTATGGAGGATGTCGGCTCTGTGTGGTGGAGATCAGCAATAATGGGGGTAAGGCTTTTATCGACACCTCCTGTACCCATGAAGTCAGGGAGGGAATGGTGATTCAGACCCAATCTCCCAGAATCATCCGAGCAAGAAGAATGTTGGCAGAGCTTTTAGTCGCCAGCGCTCCCAATGTGAAAATAGCTCAGGATATTGCGGCACGCATGGGATTGCTCAAAGTTCGATTTCCCATGGAAGATAATCGGTGTATTCTTTGCGGTCTATGCATCCGGATGTGTTACGAACAGATGGATGGGAAAGCCCTCGGATTTGTTGGAAGAGGAATGGGTAGAAAAATAAGTATGCCTTTTGAAGTCAGGCCCGAAACTTGTCGTCTCTGTCGGGGATGTGATTATGTGTGCCCTGGAGTAATTATTCCTTGCCAGGGAGTTCAAGAGCCCGGCGAACTCTGTGGAAAGTGTGTCCGGATTGAGGACACACCCACTTGTTGTTCCATGGGGACCTTCGGCTGCTTCTGCGAACAGAACCCACTTTAGGAAAAGGTTTCTTCAGAGTTCTGGGAATAAAATTGAGAAGGATTCTCCTCCGTCCTTATGGTCGAATTGGAAGGTCAGTTCAATTCGATCGTTTCTTATGCCAAAGGATACAGGTTCCTTCCCTTTAGCTTTATCAATATGGGTGATGGATCGAGCGATGGAGATGATTCGATCTGCTACCTTGGTACTGGGTGGTGGAAGCTGATATTGACCCCTTGCCTCGACTATAAATAATACCCTCCCTTCTTTTGATCGTTCAATAGATATTCTTTTGGCTTTTTCACTTGCTCCATAAAAGATTCCAAGACCAAGAAATTTAAGAGCAAATTCATCCAGATCCCCACTGGGATCGCCAGAAATTCCTTTGGCAGCCTTCTCCAATTCTTTTTTGGGATCAGTTTCCATATAACAGTCACAGAACTCCTGTAATCGTTGATGAAAATTTCTTTCGTCTTTAATCATCTTTTTGCCCTCCTTCCCTTTATCTTATTAGAAAAGTAATTATCCAAGGTGTCAAATTCAAGGAGAATTTTTGAACTAATTTAATGAAGATTCTTTAGTGAATTTTTATAAATAACTCAAAAACTCGAAAGAAGGGTTGAAAAGAAATGGCAAAGCTTTTTGTAACCGTTATTAAAATACTTTGCCAAAATGGTTCAGATTTCAGGCTATCATGGGCAGCCTAGAGAGGGTATTCAATTTCATAACTGGAATGAAAAAATCCTTGACATTTTAAAAATAATTTATTATTTCTTTATCGTTAAAAGAAGGTTCATTGGGTCCGGAAATATCTTAATATTTCTGGAGGTTAAAAAGCTGGATAGTCGGGCCGCTATCCGAAAATAAAATTTCGGGTAGCGGCCTTTTTTATTGGTGTGGAGGAATGGGGAAAATTCAAAACCTTAACTAGAGGGGCCCTTAAAAGTGGCAGAAGAAAAGCGTGGCAAAAACATATTGAGAGGAGAGAACTATGGGAAAAAAAGTGATTGCCTTATTGTTTGCAATGGTTCTTCTGGTTTGTTTAAGCTGTGCAACTAAACCTTTGCCAGACCAAGGAGTAACCATTCTGAGCCCTAAAACAAATGATGTGGTAAAGGCAGGAGAATCTTATGAGATCCTCTGGAAAACAGAATCGGCGGAATCCGAATTCGGAGCGATGGTGACCGTGGAGTTTTCAAGAGACGGAGGCAAATCGTGGGAGAAGGTGGGAGAAAATGTGCCCAACAGTGGGAAATATGTGTGGAAAGTTCCTAAAGTGGATTCGACACAGTGTAAGGTCCGGGTTTTTTCCCAGCGCAGGCCAATATATCGTGGGACTTCAGAGATGTTCTCGGTGAAGTAAAGGAACGGACAGATAGATGTATGTATATAAAAATGTCTGCAACCCTGGGAAGATTTAAATAAATATCTCAAAGCTAATAAAAGACGAACTTTCAAAAAGGGGGTGACTTAAATGGGTCAAGAAGAAAAGATAAGAGAGGCTCAAGAAATACTGAATTGGGCAATCATGCATTTGAATTTAAATTTTAATTGCAAAGTCATTGATTACAAACACGAGAACTATAAGGTTCAATTTTTTACCAGGGAGAACAAATTAATCATGCCAATTCAAGTTCCCGAGGAGTGGATTAAAGGCAGCAACCCAAAGGAGAATTTGATTCACGATAGGCTAGAAGTTTTATTAGGAAATTTGAGAAATTATTAATAATAAGGAAGAAGGCAGAGCGAATTCAAACCGGCGGTCTGTACGTTGGAAACGTTTTGGCCGTTTGAAGAAGTTGATAGTCTAAATGATTAACGATTTTTTAGTCTTTGGGCTAACTGGAGAATGGTTTCCACATAGGGTTCACTGTGGTTGTAATACCAGAGGGCCTGTTTCTTCTTTTCGATGGACAGGTTCTTTTTCCAGCCATGGAATTTTAGGTAATTTCCGATACTGAAGATTGCAGCTTCTTCACAGAGGAGCCAATTTTCAAAAGTATTTTTGTTCAGAGCATAAGCAAGATAACTCGAGGGGATAAACTGAGCCATGCCCAAGGCTCCTGCATAAGACCCATAGACTTCTAAAGGATCGATCTTCTCTTGTTGAATGATGTTTAAGAAACATTTCAGTTCATCGTAAGCCCAACCTGCCTTTCTTTTTGCGAAACCTTCCACCCAGTCGTAGGAGAGTTCTGCGTTGGTATCTTTTAGAGCCCGATAATTTTTCTGGAGATTTTCAGGAGAATCCATGAGAGCCATGCTTGCCAGGGTAGGGATGACACGGTATCTTCCGATATTTTCCCCAAACCTTGACTCCACCAAGAGAATGGCAACGACCACTTCCTTCTCTACATGGAACCTATTTTCTGCTTTCCTCAATAACTTAAGGTTCTGGCGGAGAAATTTTTTGGAGAGGGAGATCGATTCCTGACTTAAAAATTGAGCATAAAGATCTCTCGTTTCCCTTGATTCCATAGAGATGGTCATCAATGCTGGATTTAATTCTGCCCGAGCATCCATGAGTAAATTGGATAAAAATTCAGAATCGAAACCATCCTGTGAGAGCCGATGGATCAGCAATTCATAAGGGGAGGGCGCTTCACTCAAAACAATTACAGAGGAGAGAAATATTAGGATCAAGATAACGAAAGAGAGAATTCCGTAGTTAAAAATTTGTTTCTTCATTGGGTAAAGTTTAGCAGGGTCTCTCTTATTTTTCAATGCATTCATTAAAATGTGGTATATAATTGGTTGGAGGGAGGGAGGTTGTTCAGAAAATGAAATTCTTATTAATTCCCCTCAGTCTGATCCTTATCTTTGCTCAGCTTCCCTTTGGTCCTCAACCATCGGAGAAACCCGAGGAAGAGAAGTCGCCTGTCAAGGGATGGAGATTGGTCTCCTACTTTGCTATCCCTCCAACTCAATATTCAAGGTCAGGGAAGGGGATCATCAAGGCTGAAAGCCTGGGAAGCCGCGCATCCCTTTTCAAGGAGGTTGGCGAGAAAGAGAGGAACTTCTCCGTGCTCTCGTGGAGATGGAAGATTTCGAATGTAGTTCGTTCTGCCATCGAGACGAGAAAAGATCGGTTTGACGCTACAGCCCGAGTGATGATCATTTTTGGAAGAGAGAGTGGGTTCAGAGGGTTTGGAGGAGAGCCTCCTGGATTAAAAATCGAATACATCTGGGCGACCCGTCTTCCGAAGGGACATGTCTTTGACCATCCCGGAGAAAAAAACTGCAAGGTCTTTGTCCTGGAATCTGGAGAAGCAAAGGCCGGGCAGTGGGTCTATGAGGAAAGGAATCTTCATAAAGATTACAAAATGGCTTTTGGTACAGAGCAGATCGGATTGTTAGCTATCGGGATTCAAACAGATACAGATCATAGCAATGAAAGGGTCACTGCCTATTATTCTGAACCCATCCTGAAGAAAAAATAAGGTTAGAAGAGAAGGAATAGCAAAGGATAGATATTTGGGTTAAAAGATAAGATCGAACAAAATAACTCATTTAAAGGAGGAAGAACGATGCAGGTTTTAGTACTTTATTTTTCCAAGGGAGGCAACACAAGAAAACTGGCAGAGCGAATTGGGGAAGGAATAGAATCCGCTTCCGGGGTCAAGGCCCTATTGAAATCAACCCAGGAAGTGAAGAAGGAAGATTTTGTTGATTCCGCAGGTGTGATTGCAGGGTCTCCGGTCTATTTCGGTGCGATGGCCTGGGATTTGAAGCGTGTCTTCGATGAATATGTTGTCATTCGTAAGAAGATGGAGAACAAGGTGGGAGCTGCTTTTTCCACTTCAGGAGATGCATCAGGTGGCAAAGAGACCACCATGATGTCTATCGTTCAATGTCTACTCATTTACGGAATGATCATTGTGGGAGACCCAATGGATGCAACAGGTCATTATGGTGTGGCCTGTGTAGGTCCTCCGGATGAGAAAATAAGCGACAATGCCCGCAAATTAGGAAGACGGGTGGCTGAACTCTGTAAGAAATTGGGGTCGTAAAACTTGGTAGAGGAGAAAAATCAGCATTTGGGTCACTTTCTCCTTGGGATCGTTGTTCTGACCTGGGGGGCCAATTTTGGAATCGTCAAATCAGCCTTTGAGACCATCCCTCCGCTTCTTTTTGGAGCCGTAAGATTCACTGTGATGGGGATCTTACTGCTTACCCTCACTTTTTTTCGAGAAAAGGGAATTCAATTACGAAAAGAGGATTTGGGAAAGGTCATTATGGTTGGAGCGCTGGGCCTCGGATTATACCAAGTGCTATGGTCCCTCGGGCTGAACTTAACTTCTCCCAGCAATTCTGCTTTGATTCTCTCGACCCAACCCCTTTTAGGGACTCTTTATATCGACCTGGTTAAGAAGGAACCTGTAGGGAGACAGCAATATTGGGGCATGTTGCTTGCTCTAGTAGGAGTGGTTCTCGTCATCCTGAAACCCACTGCCAAACTCCATTTTTCATTAGAAACTCTCCCAGGTGATCTATTAACCTTAATGGCGGGCTTTTGTGCGGCCATCTTTTTTTCTGTTTGGTCTAAGCCTCTTTTGAAAATCTACTCTCCCTTGCGGCTGATGAGTTATTGCATGATCATCGGTTCGTTGGTCCTCTGGATAGCTTCCCCTTTTTCAGCCCAACCCATTGTTTGGAGCCAAGTATGGGAAAAAACCTGGTGGTCAATGGGATATGCCGTGGTATTTTCGGGAATGTTAGGGCATGTCTTCTGGTATGAAGGGCTTGGAAGAATAGGAGTCACGAAGTCAATGGTCTACCTCTATTTCATTCCGATTTGGGCTGTCCTTTTCAACACCCTCATGATGGGAGAGACGATTTTCCTGCAGCAAATTCTTGGCGGAGTCCTGATCCTGTTGGGTGTCCACCACGCCCTTAAAAACTGAGCACAACAGTTTTTCTCCCTAGACCTTTAGTCCCTTCAATCCTGTCTTTTCAGACATGAAGAGATAAAATGCATCATCATCCATTCTGGCCCTCTGTCCGAGGATCTCATCTACCAAAGGTCCTGCGGAATAAACTGCCTTGGGAGAGTCAGAAAGGACGGCCTCCAGAATAAGGCTTGCGATCAGGTCAGGCCCTGGAATAGAGATATTGGAAAAGAGCTTACCCATGGCTGCACCATAGGCCTGGTAGACAGGTTTGTAATCAGGGTGGATCCGAGAGAGAAGATCACCGGTCAACTTGTTGGCCACATCATTAAATTCGGTGGCGATCACACCCGGTCGGATGGTCACCACTCGGATACCAAAGGGACGGACCTCCATGCGCAGGGCATCGCTGATGCTTTCCACCGCATGTTTGGTAGCTGAATAGGGTCCACTGGTGGGGAAGGGGAACTTTCCGACAATGGAACTGAGATTGATGATTGTTCCTTGGCGGAGGCGGCGCATACCAGGTAGGCAGGCCTGGGTTACTTTAATGAGGGCGAAAAGATTGACCTCGAAGAGGCGCCTGATCGAAGCAAGCGAGACATCTTCCACAGCTCCCCGCACACTAAATCCTGCATTGTTGATGAGAACTGAAATGGGTTCAGCAAGGCTCGAGAGTTCTTGACAGAAATTTTCTAACTCCTGCGTATCTGAAAGATCCACCGGCCTGGGGTTGATATTCTGATTTTCCTTTGCCAGTTCATCCAGACGTTCCTTCCTTCTCGCTGAAGCGATCACTTGAAAACCCTCTTGGGCCAGTCTTCTGGCTGTCTCCCTTCCAATGCCGCTGCTTGCACCAGTCACCAAAGCCTTTCCTCTTATTTTTCCCATTTCAACCTCCTTAGAATGTTCCATCTGTCGTGATGGATTAAATTTTTACTGGAACATAATAATATTAGGAAACTCCTTTGGCAACATTCTTTTTCTCCCATTACTCTTGAAAAGACTCTA
>Ga0315282_10011084_pt1 | contig 14026 bp, 13 predicted proteins | sample YL17G07_20_MG_FD_203693 | JGI IMG/M metagenome (GOLD analysis project Ga0315282, IMG submission 203693) | Sediment microbial communities from Yellowstone Lake, YNP, Wyoming, USA - YL17G07_20 | ecosystem: Environmental > Aquatic > Freshwater > Lake > Sediment | place: USA: Wyoming | collected... | reverse complement strand
GCTTACCGACTCGCCTTCTCGAATATTTATCTGCTTCACTACGCCCGATTGACTGGCGCGGAGTTCGTTCTGCATCTTCATTGCCTCAAGTATGAGAACCACCTCTCCCGCTTGGACTCTGTCTCCTTCCTTCTTGAGCACTTTGACGACCAAGCCCGGCATGACGGCCGTAATCGCACCGGCCTTGTCAGCAGCCGACAGCGTCCCTGCTTTTCGCATGCTTGGTTTCTTCTCCACCAGTCCCAGCGGTTCGTGATGACCTGCCGAATATGTTGGACTTGACATTCACTACTCAGTACTCAGAGAATGCTCGTCGTACTAGACGGCAACCGCGTTGCGGGTTTGGTTGAGCAGCCGAAAGAGCTTCTTGTTGTTCTCGTAGAGTTTGGCGAACGCCTTGAAGTTATGGTCGTATATTTCCTTGAATTCGCTTCGTGGCGTGTAACGCCTTTTAACGGGAATGAAGGACTTTGCCTGATGGAAGGAAGGAAGCAAACCAAGCCCTACGCCAGTGACAACAGCTGCGCCGAAAGCCCCTGCATTCTGTGGGTTCTCGATTGTCTCAATTGTGCGCCCGGTCACATCCGCCATGATCTGGCACCACACTTCTGACATTGCCCCACCGCCCACAAGACGAATGGAGTTCTGCTTGGGGATCTTCTTCTCGAGTGCCTGTAGCATCCAGCGGTTGTGATAGGCCACGCCCTCCATTACGGCGCGGATCAGCATCCCCGCGTCGGCTTTCAGACTGATGTTGAAGAACATTCCACGCGCATAGGGGTCGTCACGGGGCGAGCGGTTGCCTTGCAGCCAGGGTGCGAAGATGATGTTTCCCGCACCTGGTGTCGTTTCACTGGCGGCTTTGTTAACCGCGTCGTAGGGATCTTTTAGTTCCTCTTTCTTTGTTGCGCTCTCGCTCTGTGCAGATACGGCAACCCTGTCTAAGGCCAATAGGTCCCTGATCCATTGCAGGCAAACGCCCGATGTCTCCTGCTCCCCTACGTAACTGTAGCAGCCTGGGATAGCACCTATGATTGAGCCCATGAAATTGCCAATGTCAACCATTCGTCTCTCAACATTCGCCGCCACCCAACCCGACGTGCCGATGTAGATGTGGGTGTCGTATTGCTGCACACATCCGGACCCAATAGTGATAAGTGCCAGGTCGCCTCCTCCGCCGAATACTGGTGTCCCTTCGTCAAGGCCCATTTCGTCCGCGGCTTCTTTCGTGAGGCCGCCCACGATATCGGTTGATTTTACAACCGGGGGCAAATGGCGCATGTCGACTCTGAAGGTGTCACACAGCCCCTTGTGCCAGCCCAAGTGGCCGGGTCGAGTATCATAAAGGAACGTCAGGTGAGCCGAGTCTTGGGTCATGCCATAGTGGCCGGTGCATCGTAGCAGCAGGTAGTCCTTCACGTCAAGCCACTTGTACACCTTTCTGAATATTTCTGGCTCGTTCTCCCGAACCCAGTGGTATTTCCATAATGGGTCCTTAGAACTCCCGGCGAGAGCTCCAGTGATTCTCAAGGATTTCAAAGTGATGAGTGCGTTGAAATTGCTGATGCGTACGAGGCCCGTGTACAGGAATTCCTCGATTTGTTTTGTGGCCCTGCTGTCCATCCAGATCATAGGGTTACGCAAAGGTTGGCCGGTCGAATCCACCATTACCGAGCCTAGCATCTGGCAGCAGAAGGCTATGCCACGAATCTCCGAACGCTCTAGTTTGGCCCGTGAAAGAATAGCATTAGTGGTTTCACAGATGGCGCCCCACCAGTCATCCACGTTCTGCTCTGCGCCGCCATTAGGCAGAATCTGCAAAGGATACTCTGCTACACAGGAATCCACAAGCTCAAGCTTTGGGCCTATTCGGTATAGGCATGTCTTGTCACCGGTGGTCCCAATGTCGTAGGACAACACGTAGTTCTGATCTTTCATCGGCGCCCTCTGCTGGCCCAGCTGAACAGCGCAGCATTTGCTGAACGGGCCTGTTGATCAGCCTTGGAGTTTGTCGAGCACAATGCCAATTACGCCACGCAGTTTGAGTGCTTCACGTTGATTGCCGCCGATCTTTAGCGACCCATCCATGTATGCGGAGGTTGCGTCTTTTTCGCCGGTGAATACTCGGGCTGCGACATCGCCCGAGGTCCTTAGAGTAGTATCCGGAGCTTCTATGTCGCCGCTGCCACAAGTGAAGTTTCCATTGGCTATCGTCAACCAGAACTTGTCGCCGTCTGTGATGTCAAGCTGTAACTTGGCGTTCCAAGTCTCCACCTCACTCTGAACTTCTTCGGACTCGTTGCACACTTCGCAGAAGACTGTGAGGAAGTCGGGAAGATCAGCCGACGTGAACTCACCCTCGCTAATCTTTTTTGCCAAACGCTGCCTCAATTCTTCGTTCAACATGCACACCTCTAGGATGCTCGACGCTACGCGTTTTCAATGTTGCGGAAGACTCGGTCGAAACCCTGCAGAGCTGCGTCAATGACTTCGTCGGTGTCGGCCATGCTGGTGTACAGTCGGCTCCCAGCAAGCGTGATTATGCCTTCGGCCGTGAATGCTGCGCCCATCTCTTCCATCATTTGCTTGCGCGGCCCGGCCTCGGCAAGCGCGTTAGGAGCCATGATGTCCAAAAGCATAGCGCCCGAGGTCTCGAGATGGCAGATCGAGCCGTGGTTGAATGCCACGTAGGGCAATCCGTACCTCTTGATGATACCCTGTAGGCCGTCAGACAATCGGTCGCCCGCGCGGCCTGCCTTGATGTAAGCCTTTGTCTTCTCTATTTCCAGGATGGAGTAGTAGCCTGCAGCGCAGCTCAAGGGATTCGCGGAAAGCGTGCCGCCAACGTAGGCGCGCGGTTTGCCAGTTTCCAAACCGGCAGACAGGCATGTCATGATGTCACGTCGGCCGCCCAAGCCACCGGCCGCCGGGTACCCGCCGGCCACGCATTTGCCAAATACAGTCAGGTCCGGTTTCACGCTGAAGTAGCCCTGTGCTCCACCAAGACCCACACGAAAACCGGTGACGACTTCGTCGAAGATGAGCAGCACGCCGAATTCGTCACATGCTTCCCTCACCCTCCGGTTGTAGTCGCGTGTCACTGGGCGAGTACCGCTTTCAGGTCCCAGCGGCTCCACAATCACGGCGGCGGTACCGCCCTTCTTCTGGTTCTTCTCAAGCAGTGCCCTCAGGCCCTTCGGGCTGTCGATATCGTTTGGGAAGACCTCGTCGGTTCCCTTGAGGCAACCGCTCGGAATGCCGAAAGCTTCCATGGCACCGGTGCCTGGTATATGTAAGCCGTAGACCATCTGGTCGCTCCACCCGTGGTACGCGCCGCCCACTTTGACGATTCTGGCCTTGTCAGTAAACGTGCGGGCTGCTCTGATGGCTGCCATAACACTCTCGGTGCCGCTGCCGAGCATACGAAATAGCTCTACCGAAGGCATGTGGCTGTTAATCAGTTTCGCGAGCTTCAGCTCGTACTCATGGAAAAGACCAGTTACGGGCGCGCATTCTCGCACGAGCTCGGAAACCTTCTCCTGCACAGTCGGGTAGTTGTTGCCAAGAAGAGTCGGGCCTCCGGCCTGAAGAAAATCAATGTATCGGTTACCGTCCACGTCCCAAAGGTAGGGTCCTTGTGCCTTGCTGACGGCGATGGGGAAAGGGTAATTGAAGGCTAAATTATGCTGAACGCCTCCTGGGATGTACTTCCTAGCTTCCTCGTTCAACCGCTTCGACTGATTGCAGGCCGTCTCAAAATGTTCCAGGTAGTTCGCCATCTGCTGACGTTTGATCGGACGCATAGGCAACTTGACTAGCCGGTCCAGCTTTGCGAGGATTTCTTCAGTATCGGGCCAATGAGAAATGGCATACTCCTGCCCGCCCATTATCCCAACCTCCCTAATTTCTCCCAATGGTCCTACTGATGAAGTCGACTGTCTTTGTGGATTGCTCATCGATTCAAGGAGGGTGAGTGCACTCACCCGCTCGTAAACAGATAGCTCTTCACGCTGTCCTTGTCGTCTTACTGTGGCGGGATTTCCTTGTACGCTAATGTGATGTCCAGGCCTCTTCGTTTCCAGTAGACCTTCGACAGTCCCCAAATCACTGGTCCAATGAACAGCAGTGAAATGTAGAATGCTGCGATCTGTGGGTTAGATGGACCACCGTACTCGGGATGCGATAGCACCATTGGGACGGCGAATACGAAAAACCCGAGCACAATGACACAGCATAAGGCTAGGACGTACTTGTAACGTTGCACTATATCCGAGCGTTGGTAGAGAGATTTAGCGAGCAACGGAAATAGCAGAGCGGATCCGACGGTCACAACTATGTTCAACATGGACATCGATCTAAACGGAAGCCCAAGGAAGATGACTCCGGTTGCCCAATATGCGCTGAATGCAATACCACATTCTGAGATCAAGAAGATTACGAGTAGAGCAAGCCATGGGGTGTGGTATCTCTTGCTGACTCTAGCAATAGCGGTGGGCATGAATCGGTCGAAGCTGTACGCCAGCAGGTAGCGGCTGAAGACAACGTAAAAGATCCCTAAGAGGCCAAATGCTCCGGCAATCAGACCCAGCGGAATGACAACCGCGAGAATTGGATTCAAACCTGTAGCGATTGTAGCAAATAAGAATGGATCAGCCACGAACGGACTCTTCCACAGGTCTGGACGAGCATAGTACAGGTACAATGCGGAGTAGACGAACCGCTGACCCACCACATGAGCGATTCCATAAACCATCAGGAAGAGGACAAGCGCGCCGAGGTAGACGCATCCCAGAACTGAATATGGGATGCTCCGCCTGGCGTTCTTGATTTCACCGGAAAATGAAATCGAACCACTATATCCAATGCTCATCTCGTAGGTGTTAGCGAGAATTGCAAAGAACGCTCCAAAGGTTCCTGCGCCCGCTGCGACCCAGGGATAGCCATTAGACGAAGCCGTCTGAATGACCTGATCGTAAGTCATGTATTGACCCATGTGCAGGTTCCAGAGACTAACGAAAGTCTCATGGGAACTCAGGATTAGAGAGATTCCTGCAACTAACCCAGCGACAGTTCCGACGATAGCCCAGAATGATATCCACTTTCTGACCCATGAGAAGCGTGTTATGTTCAGTACCAAAAAGAGCACAAGGAACGCAGAAACATAAACAAATCTGACATTCGGGTCCACGGCGGTCGCAGCACCACTCAGGAGATCAGGTCTGTTCAAGATAATGCTCAAACTCTCGATGATGGTTCCAATTCCTCCGTATAGGCCCCAGTCGAGAAAACCGGGAGTGAGTAGCGTACCGAGAACAAGGCCGGCAACACTTGGTGCCACAACCCAAACTGGATGGACGATTCGACTCGCCCATGCATAATCCGCGCCCGACCTCGGAAACTGACTCGTCATGATTGAGAGAACAATGGCGTGCGCAGTGACTGGTATCAAACTGATCAGGAATACGGTAGCGATATCCCAGCCTGGGAAGAGCCATGAGGTGACGTAAACGTAGAAACCCGGCAGGCCGATCTGCAGCAGAGCAATGTTTGCTAGCAATGCTTCATGTGAAGATACTTCTCTTACCACACCAGTTGCTTTTCGAACGAATACCTCAGCGCCTCCGGTCGACAATGATTGTAACTCCTTACGTCTTCAGGAATTATTCGCACTGCTAACGATAGTTAACGTTTGGGTAAGTACAGTACATGTGTAAGCCCAACAGCGTACCGCTGCAGACAGGCCAATAATTATGAAGACATAATCCAGTGTGTCGCATCGTGACGAGCAGACGCGTAAAGCAACTATGGCAAACCTACCGGCTGACAGGCACCACGCCAACCCTCAAACAGCCTAGAAGACCACGCCAACCCCAAAAGCTCAAAGAAGCCAACCTCATCCTACAAGCCTACGACGACCATCAAACCAAAGAACCAACCCTCCAGAAACAGCACATAAACCTACCCCACGACCGTATCCACGAAGTGCTAAGAATGGCCAACAGAGCCCAACCCAGACCAGCAAAGCAATTGAGAAGAAGAAACGTGAACTTACTTTAATAACAGCACGACGCTAGAAAACGCGATCCTTTTGGAACAACCTCCAGTGACAGAAAGAACGCCTGAGGAATTTATTGGAACAGCAACGCGACTTGTGAACAGCGCGAAGGAGAAAGACATTATCCTTCGTGTTATAGGAGCCACATCTGTGCTGATTCATGTCGGGAAGGACGCACCCATTCTCGACGTATTCAAGTCATATCGTAAATTGACCGACATTGACTTTGTAACCTACCGAAAGTGCTGGTCAAAGATAGAGGACTTCTTCCAAGAACAAGGATTTCAACCAAACGAAAGGTTCAACGCCCTTCACGGCGACAAGCAGCTTAATTTCACGGGCTCGAACGATTTGCATGCGGACGTTTTCTGCGACAAACTAAACATGTCACACGTAATTGATTTCACAGGTCGACTTGAGCAGGATTATCCTACAATTCCTCTCGCTGATCTCTTGCTGGAGAAAATGCAAATCGTGAGAATAAATGAGAAAGATATCAAAGATACACTGCTATTGTTACGGACTCATGACCTCGGGAATGACGACAAAGACGTCGTTAATGCTTCCTGGATTGCTCACACACTTAAGGATGATTGGGGATTCTGGTATACCGTAACGGCGAACCTGAAGAAGGTTGACGTTCAGAAGAATCAATATGATTGGTTGTCAACTGAAGATCGCGCGATAATTGAATCAAGGGTCAATAAGCTTCTTGGCATCATCGAATCTGAACCGAAAACGAGTCGGTGGAGATTTCGCGCAAGGATTGGAACACGGAAGAAGTGGTATAATGATGTCGAGGAGCTATCCATAACTTAGGGATGAGTTAGGATGAAACTTACACGGTTGCTTCACGTAGCGGACCTTCACGGCTCCGAAATGTGCTTTCGCAAAGTCGTCAAGTGCGTAGAACTCTACAAACCGGACGTCATAACCGTCTGCGGTGATCTTACGGGAAAGGGAATCGTACCCATCGTGCAACAACCTGATGGGAGCTTCAAGTCGAGTTTCTACGACAAGACCTACGAGCTGCGAGGCAAAGAGGAAGTCACGAAACTAGTTGATAAGATCAGGATGAACGGTTGGTATGAGTGGCATTGTACACCTAGCGAGATCGAGAAGTTCAGAGCCAGCGAAGAGATGCAGGCCAGAGTATTCAAACAGCTAATCCCAGAGACTATGAAGAGGTGGGTCAGTTACGCGGCGGAGGCACTTAGAGGGAGGAAAGTCAGACTGTTTATGCTCCCTGGGAACGACGACGATTTTGTAATCGATGAACCACTAAACGCCACTGGTTCCGAAAGTATCGTGAACCCTGAAGGTAAAGTCGTCATGATAGACGATGAGCACGAGATGATCAGCACTGGATTTACCAACATCACTCCATGGCACGCAGAGAGAGATATTCCTGAAGATGAATTGGCCCGAAAGATCGGGGACATGGCCAGCAAGGTCAAGAACATGAAGTCAGCTATATTCAACTTTCACTGTCCACCCTACGGAACGATGCTGGACGCAGCTCCCAAGGTAGATGAGAAATTGCGACCAGTGATGTCTGGTGGCGGAGTTGTCATCGCTCCTGCTGGCAGCACCGCTGTTCGCGCTGCAATCGAGAAGTATCAGCCGTTGTTAGGTCTTCATGGGCATATACATGAGTCACGAGGGCTGGAGAAAATAGGGCGTACTCTCTGCATTAATCCCGGAAGTGAATATGGGGAGGGCATCCTCCACGGCTGCATCGTGAATCTCGGCAAAGATGATATAAAGAGCTACCTTTTCACATGTGGCTAGTCTCGAGTTCTCCTCTTAGTCTGTGGGCTTACCCAAAGCATGAGCGAAACCGACTTCATAAAGCACATTTGCTTTGAATTCAGACAAGTCTGCAACGATAGCTGAGCTGCCTCGGATGTCCTGCTACATCTGCTCTACAATGCCACCCGCGAATTCCTGCTTGTCTTCTCGTATTGCCACGGCATTAACGGACTTCGTCGTTCTCGCCCTGACCTATCATGCACGTAACCACTTCAACATTGGGCCGTGGAGTTGCAACTTCAATGACTTGAAACGCAGGCTCACAACGTGACCCGAGCGTGGCTCTTCGAGAGAAGCATTCAACTGACACGGGCGCAGTTGATTGTAATCGTAAGGAAGGATGGATTCATGATACAAGAAAACCAGTACCGCTCCCTCGGTGTCTCGGGAATCAAGGTCTCGCCCTTGGGCGCTGGCACCAATAGATGGGCGCAAGGAAAGAATGATGAGGCTGTCTTCCAGGTCTTTCAGTCTCTTGTAGATGCGGGCGTGAATTTCTTCGACACTGCTGAAGTCTACAATAGTGGAAGATCGGAGCGCCTCCTCGGCGCGTGTCTCCAGCGGGACCACCGACCGGTCGTGATTGCTAGTAAATTCGCGCCGTTGCCCACGCGCCTGACACGCCGCCAGTTCATGAATGCGCTCGATGCCAGCCTGAGTCGCTTGGGCGTGCAGACGATAGATTTGTATTACATCCATTTTCCTTACAGCTTGCTGAGTATTGAAACGCTCATGGACATGATGGCGCAGGCCGTCGAGGCAGGCAAAATTCGCGCGGTGGGCGTGAGCAACTTCAATGCCAACCAGATGCGCCGGGCCGCGACCCGCCTCGCGCGTTACCGTATCCCTCTGGCCGCGAACCAAGTCCGGTACAGCCTGGTGCATCGGCAGCCGGAAGAGAACGGTGTGCTGGACGCCTGCCGGGAACTCAATGTCGCCCTGGTGGCCTATCGCCCGTTGGAGCGGGGACGGCTTAAATCGAACACCGTTCCAGGCGCGCCGTCTGGCTCACCTTCGACAGGCGGGAAGGGAAGAGTGACGTCGAAAGAAGAGGTCCTTCAGGAGACCCTCCGAGCGATTGCACAGCAGCGCGCAAAGGGTATCAGTCAGGTCGCCCTAAATTGGCTTTTGCGCAGAGATGAACACGTGATTCCTATCCCCGGTACCACCAATAGGCTCCACGCGCTAGAAAACGCCGACCATCTCAGCTGGGAACTGAGCCACGACGAGTTTGCTGCGATCGATCAGGCTTCTTCTACCTGGAAACGCTAGCGCATCGGCTCTCGTCTGATGGGAAGGAATATCTCTTGTCGGATTACAGCACTTTCCTACCCCGCGTGTACGCTTGTCTATCCGACTCTAAGCAGTTTGCCAACGTATCCAAATGTCATGGTTGCGCCTCAGATCTTGTAGAGTTTCTTGATTGCTTCCATCTCTTCACTTGGAATTGTCGTCGTCTTTCCGAATATCTTCGAAACATACATGATCGTTGCTACTTCCTCCAGGATTTCTACAGCGGACATGGCTTCGACCAGCTCGTAGCCGACTCCTATGACCCCGTGATTCTTCAGAATCAGAGCCCGGTGACCTACGATATGCTCCGCAACGGCATCCGCCAGGGCGCTCGTTCCTGGATTCTTGAAAGGTACGATAGGCACCTCTGCAAGAAACAGGGCTCCCTCCATGGTGACGGGCTCGATCTTCACACCTGCGACGCCGAGCCCGGTCGCGATAGGGTTGTGGGCATGCACTACCGCATTAACGTCTTCCCGGCGCCGGAAGATGGCTGCGTGGAACGGTGTTTCGATCGAGGGTTTCATGATTCCTTTGACGACTTTGGCCTGTAGATCGCATTTCACCAAGTCGTCCGGTGTCACGTCCTTCTTGAAGAGGTTGCTTGGCGTGATCCAGAATTCTTTGGCTCCGGCAATTCTGGCGCTCACATTGCCGCCGACGGCGGTTATCAGGCCCCTGTCATATAGTAAGGAGGTCATCCTCACTATTTCCTGTTTAAGACCTTCGTCTTCACTCAAGAGCTTACCACGATCCTGCGTTTGGACCGTCAAAGCCGACTTTGCGGGCTCATAGGAGTTTCGGTTTACGACGTGTCTGGATCCTGCCAAGTTGAAAACATTCGATCCGCCCAGCACTAGAGTTACCACGCGCAGATCATGGAGGAAGTCTAGAGATTTCACTGGACCAATTGCGGCACCTACATCTTTCGGGTTGTCTGTGCCCGGAGTACTGACCCGGAGGGTTTGGCCAACATCACTTAGAGGGTTTGCCTGTCTCAGCTCCTTTGAACAGGAGCTCCTGAGGTCTCTTGAAGACACCCCATGCGAAAAGACGTATCCTCGTCATCACGCGGTAGAGCCCAACCTGCATCTCAGAGCTAGGGTCAGCTGTCAAGAGGATCAAGACTTGCCGAGCGAGGTCTCAGCATCTAAGAAATTAACTCTTGTCAGGGCACTAATCAGGTCCGAGGGAATGCCGCTGTTTTCCGTGGAATGCGTAAGATAGACATCGCTCATGTCCCGAAACCTAAGCCCGATCCGAACGAAGTCTTGATCAAGGTCAGATATTGCGGCATATGTGGTTCCGATGTTGACTCCTGGCACATACGAGGAGTAGCGTAGCGCGATTGATTTCATTGCCAAGAAACGTGTCGATGTCAAGTCCCTGATCTCTGAGGCAATACCGCTAGACCAGCTCGTCGAGAAGGGCTTCGAGGTTTTAGCGAAGCCCCCGCACCGAAGCTGTTGAGATCATAGCCAAGATCAATTAGATGCCGAGGCGGGCCTTCTTGAAACTCGGTACCCCGGAGTATATGCAGGAAGTTCTGAAGAGAACGAATTCTGATGCAAAGTACCTCGAGCTCTCCAAAGGTGAGAACGAGATCTACACGCTCGTGCTTGACGCCGAGCCTGAGAAAGGAGTCGCCCAAGCACTTACTCTCTGCTACAGGGTTGAAGATGGAAAAATCGTCGAGGTTTACCCCATGGAAAAGGAGGCGACGTTTCGCATATCTGCGCCCTACGGGACATGGGTTGAGATCCTAACGGGGAAGCTCGGAGCAAACAAGGCGCTGATGACTCGAAAGCTCAAAGTCAAAGGCAACTTCATGAAACTCCTGAAGTACTCTGACGGCGTCCTTCGCTGGGTAGAGATTCTCAAGACACTCCCAACGGAATTCGAAGGACAGTACTCGCAGTTCAACATCAAGGGAACATAAGTAGACGCACGAGGTTGATTGTGGTTGCCTAACTTTGGCAGTATGTAGTACATGAGCGAGGTAATGAAGAGAACAAACGCTGATGCTGAATACGAGCGCTTGTATCCCTAACGCAGGTTCAGCAAATCTTCAGTAGGTGACCTAGAGATTGCACGAATCTCGGCGCAATGTCTACCAGTATCCGAAGGCCGGCGTTGGGACCCATTGCATCGGGTACTGTGGGTACATGCGTGGGGCCATTACCGGATAGTACGGCTGATAGTACTGGTATGGTTGGTAATAGGGAGACCAGTAATGATGGTAGTACCACGGATAGGACAGAGCTATACCTGCTGCTCCACCGACCGCGGCCCCGGCTAGGCCTCCTATCGCTGCCCCGGTAAATCCCCCGAGAGCCAATCCGCCGAATCCGCCGAGAGCTGCGCCGCCAAGGACACCTAAGATTGCAAGAGCCATCTTAATCACATACCCAAGTTCGTGGGGAGGAGATTCTAAACCATTCGGTTTCCAAAGCCCCACGATCTGAGGCATTCACCGTTACGGTACAATCGCGCCTATCAGGATCGTTTCGTGTATACATCACTGTAACAATTGGCTCAGACGCCTAAGACGGAACAACAGCTCCGTCCGGGTTGACGGTCTTCACTTTCTCGACTCCGGAGAACACTGTGGCCGTCAGCTGGGTCTCAAGAGACGCGTTGCCTTCGAGTTTCTTGATGGTTCCCCTTTTTAGCTGCTCGTGGGCTGTGAGGTGGCCGGAGCATGGTTCTAACGCGATGCAGTACGCCTTTCCGAACCATGGGTGATCCGGAATTCGGTAGCTTTGCCAGAACCAGAGACCAGGAAACACAGATAGGTCCCATCTCAGCGCGAATCCAACTTTTAGATCCGGATTCACGACGGTATACCATGGTTCCTTGATGTTCGTGATGAAGGCTGTCTCGTCAGCAACCACACTGTCCGCTGGCAGTACGCTCAGATCGACCTTGTTTCCCGCTTTATCCTCCACGTATGGCCATCTGTAGGTTGTTTCCGCTTTGAGGCGACCCCACGGCTCTGCCTTGTCCATCACGACGGTCTCAGCGGGGACGGTTATCCTCGTGCCTGGGCCCACGAATGGGCTGCCGAGAGCAGGATGCTGGACCCAACAGTATTCGAGCGTCTGAGCGCTAGTATTCGTCAATCTCTCTCGTAGCAAGATTGTCGCTGCTCTGTCATTGATTGTGATCCACTTGTCCAGATGGAATGGATATCGGGGAATATCGACGGAGAGCCTTGCGGTCGCCTCAGAAGGGGAGTCTTTCTCGATCACTGCGTCCCAAGGAAGAAGCGGAGTCTCGCCGTGCATACCCCACTCACCGAACCTATGCTTGACCGGTTCGTTGCCTGCAAACGGAAGTATATCCTGCCAGCCCCCTCCGTAGTACTCCATGAATTCTCCTTCAGATCTCTTGCAGGTTCCGACGATGCTTCCGGGTTTCCTGTAGCCGGTCGGTGCGTGGAACATCAGGTCAAGGTCGAGCGGCTTGTAGGTTAACTCTGAGATGTCTGATCCTTTGTCGAGAAGTGAGACGAGCCGTAGATAACGATTTTCGAGGACCAGCGTTCGCATTCCGCGATAAGTCCAGTCTAGAGTTGCATGATAGCAGGTCAATTGGCCTCACACAACCTCAGCTTTCGCCCTTCTCTACGGTCACTTGATCGCCGTCGCGGACCTTCTTGAAGACCGCCGAATTAGTGGTGACCTTGGCAAAAACGTTGACGGGGCTGTATGCTCGAGGCTCGCCGTGCTGACTAACCGGGGTTGCTCCGAAGAAGACGCATAGAGCCTTGCCCGGGGGCCAATACGCAATGCTGCCAACTTCGACCTCAGCCCTCGCTTTCTCTTCCTTGAGACCCACTGGAGTTGAGAAGTAGATTTCGTCTCCTCATGTGTTCGCCTTGCCTTCGATTGGAAGCGCCGTCCAGATCGCCTCTGCCGTCTTAGGATTCTCGGAGGTCATAACGGCCTCCACGGCGCCCGTTGCTCTGGTTGTTATTCTAATGCGCTTTTCCATCCCAATCATCGGCAAGAAGTCAATCTCAACAGAAAATGAAGCTTGTCATCAGCTACCCAGATTACCTGCCGGCCAGATCCACGCATCGCGCGAGGAATCTCTCGTATGAATCTTTGAACTCAGCCATTGTCTTCTTGACCGCTCCAAAACCCTGCCACTCATCTTCTGGGACGCCTCCGAGACCCAGTTCCTGCTCATCAGACAAGACTCCGACACGGACCAATTCTGCAGAGATCGCCTTCGTCGAATCGTATCCTCGAACGAAATCATCGATCCTCATCAGTCGCTTGACCACCTCTGGGTCAGGCGCTGATGCTACAGCGTTCCGGAAGGAATTCAGGTCGAAGTTGTTTCTCTCGGAGTAGAGCTGGACTGCTCTTGCGTGATTCGGAAACTCGGTGTTGCACATGTTGGGAAAACCTAGTGTGTCGTACGTATCTTCAGGGACTCGTTTGGACGCAGCTTCCCTGGGTTCGCAATGCCCAAGCATCTATCATAGATGACAAGATGCCGCTGAACTAGCTGGTATGCTCGTCTTGCATCGTCAAGACTCGCTTTGACATCGTCGGCGACGTTCGGGTTCAACTGGAAACTGATCATGTAGTCCCAGTTGTTTACGAGGAACGCTAGTGGTCTGAAGACCTCGAGGTTCGGCCATAGGGCAAGAAGCGTCCCAGCCATCACCATGTCGTGTGCGTATTTCTGTGGGTCTTGTTTCCAACTCGAGTTCTCGCTGATCTCTCTCCGCAGTTTCTTGACCAATCCTGGGTCTTCTTCAAAGGCTTTCGCTGCCAGCACAGGATTCGTAGAGACCTGAGAGAACCCCAGATGCCTCAACGTTTCTAGGCCGCGAGCGTAATCGTTCCCGAA
>Ga0315282_10011083_pt1 | contig 14027 bp, 14 predicted proteins | sample YL17G07_20_MG_FD_203693 | JGI IMG/M metagenome (GOLD analysis project Ga0315282, IMG submission 203693) | Sediment microbial communities from Yellowstone Lake, YNP, Wyoming, USA - YL17G07_20 | ecosystem: Environmental > Aquatic > Freshwater > Lake > Sediment | place: USA: Wyoming | collected... | reverse complement strand
TGTCCGAGGTCAAAACCCGTGGGCCTGCTTCCACCTCTTTCTCCTGCGAGCAGACACTCTGGATGCTGACCGCGAAGTCTGTAAGCCTCTTTCAGACTCACCGCCGGAATCAGGGCCTCTGCACCGTTGGCCAACGCGTTCAGAATGCTCGTCCCTGACCTCAGAGCGTCGATGACAATGATCAGGTCTCCGCGGCCAACAGCTCTCCCCGCGTCTCTAGCCCACAACTCAAGATCAACGCGTACAACCATGCAACCACCCGCTCAACTGTAGGTCATGAACTGGAATCTACAACATGATTTGCAGAGTCCACATCCTATTTTCTCTTGCGGAACAGCGCAGTATTACCTCACGCGCGTGCAGTCAAAGCCTGCTTAACGTGTGCGTGTTTTTCCAAGGATTTGTTTCAATCTTCGTTTGTGAACTTCGCGTGTGGTAAGCGGGTAGACTTCTCTTTCGGTGTAGAAGAACAGTGGGTCTTCACCTATTATGCTCGCCAACTCTTCATCCAAATTCGCGTTGACAATCAAAGCATCTCCCTGATGGCCTATCAGATGATACGACACCTCGACAGTCTTCTTTTTCTCCAGCTCGTCAAGATATTTGAAGTGGGCTGGGAGCAGCTTAGCCCAGACATCCACAGGGACCTGCCTTACTTTTGCAATTATCAAGAACTTCATTCAGATCGTTTTTCACTCTTGCGCCTACAATATAAATGACTTTTGGAAAGCTGCGACAATGCAGCAAAGCTTCTGACATGCACTGCGAAAAGGTAAACACTAGCGTTAAAGCAAAGATCAGCGATATCTTTGGAGCTGAGTATTGGAGATGAGTTTTTGAAGAAAACCAAGATTGTCTGCACGATTGGTCCAGCCAGCCTTTCTACGGAGACGCTTCTAAGAATGTACCGTGCGGGAATGAATGGTGCAAGAATAAACACTGCCTATGGAACGATTGACCAGTATGAAGATGTTATTAAGACTATACGTGCAGCCGCGGATATCCCGGTAATTGTTGACATTAAAGGGCCTGAAATAAGGCTCAGAGTGAGAGGCAAGAGGGCTGTCAACAAAGGGAATGTTATCGAGGCCGGCTTCAAAGACGAGACAATAAGCTTCAGCAAGAATTTCTACGACGACGTAGACGTCGGCGACAATGTCCTAGTTGACAATGGAAAGCTACGGTTAAGAATCTCTGAAAAAGAGAAAGACACGTTAAAACTAGTTGCGCTGACTTCTGGCGAGATGGATGACGGAAAGGGAGTCAACATCCCGTACAAGAGACTCACAGTTCCAACCCTCTCAGGCAGGGATCGCGAGATAACAGCTCTGGCAAAGGAAAAGGACGTTGAATTCATAGCTCTCTCTTTTACAAGAAACGCCAGAGACGTGAAAAACCTCAGGAAAGAAGCTCACGGATTCAAGGGTGCAATCATCGCGAAAATAGAGAACTTTGAAGGCGTCAACAACTTCAACGAGATTCTAGAAGCTGCAGACGGAATCATGGTGGCCAGAGGCGACCTAGGCGTCGAAATCGAACCTGAAAGAGTCCCACTCGTCCAAAAATCAATAATCAGACAGTGCAATCAAAGAGGAAAGACCGTTGTGACGGCAACAGAAATGCTCGAATCAATGATGCAAAGCCCGATCCCGACCAGAGCCGAAGTCAGTGACGTGGCCAACGCAATATTGGACGGAACAGAAGTCACGATGCTTTCAGGCGAGACAGCAGTAGGACAGTACCCAGTGGAAGCCGTTTCAATGATGTCCAGAATCGCGGTTGAAACTGAAAAAGCAATCAAAAACCACGTCAAAGACGAGGGCTTCATAAACATCTCAGACACCATAAGCAAGGCAATTCAGAGAATATGCCAAGAAATGCCCCTGAACAAAGTCGTCACCCTGACTAGGTCAGGCTACACGGCCAAAATGATATCAAGGTTCAAGACAAACCAGCCAATAATAGCAGTGACACCTGACGCGCGAGTCAAGAGACAACTTGAACTGGCCTTCGGCGTCTCCCCAGTGTGCATAGACTACCGCAAAGAGAACGACCGGATTCAGGCAGTCGCAAAGAAGCTCCACATGGCAGGCCTAATCAACGACGAAGACACGATACTGTTCACCGCCGCCTTCAGAACCTCCCGAAAACACGCAAGCAACCTGATTGAGATACACAAACTCAAGGAACTCAAAGAATTCGAAACCGAATGATCTGCTGCGACAAGGCACCTTAGGTTCCATAGTTTCTGAACAACAGCAACTCTTATAACCCCACGTACAGTGTACGATGAGAGGTATTGCGATGCCAATTTCCGATACGCGAAAATGGAAAGTCAAAAAGCCTGCTGACGAAATTCTCAAAATAGTGAGCGCCAAGCTGGCTGAGAAGAAAGCAACGCTCTTGGAAGCTAACCCAAGAAGGATAGAAGCCACGATAGGCTCCGAGGCAAAAACGCGTTTCTTAGGAGGGATTTTTGTGTCCAAAGAAACACTTCCTGTAAAGATAACCCTGCAGATGAATGAAACCGCCGGAGAATCAGAAATAGATGCAACAATTCAAGACAACCTGGGCTTCGGGCTCAAGACTGGAATGGTAGGTAAATACAAGGAATACGTACAGAGTCTGCTTGACGAACTGGCCTCAGCCCTCCAAGTCGAGAGATAAAGCCGAGTATCATAGATCCTACGAGAACCGAGCGGCACTACCACTTTGAATTTGTTTGTAGGCATGGTCAATGTTGAATTTGCCGCTTTAGCGCGCGACCCTCGCGCACGCTCAGTGCCCGGATGTTAAGCTCTCTGAAAGGTCCGAGCAACATTCTCGAGTTTTTCGCCCAGGACTTGGATGTCATCGATGTTGCCTAGTCCTTTCTCGTTAGCCTTGCGAATGTGACTTATTTCATGCGGGTCAAACCCCATGATCCTAGCCCCTGTTGCGTCCGTTGCGACGGGATCTTTCCCAGCGATTATTAAGTCCATCTTGACAGGTGTTCCGTCGGAAGGACCACGACCCTCCATCCCCACAAAGCCATCGATCACCGTCAATACTGATTTGAGGGCGGTGTTGACGTCCACCAAGACTTTGCTTATGCCCTTTGCATGGTATTTTCCCTTGAACTTATCCGGCAGAAGACCGAACATGTTCTTCATTCCCAGGGTAACCGTTGTCGACATGTGGGTCTTAAGTTTAGCCGCACTCACGATGGCAGATTCAGTGACGATACGGGGAACAGTCATGCTATTCAATGTTTCACCGTGAGGAATCTCTATCTTAACCCTGTCTTTGATATGCCTTAGGTTGAGGTATTCAACGCCATTGCGCGCGCACATTTGCCCCATGCCCGTCGCTTCAAAAGCTTTGTCAGCACTGGTCATGGTAGCGTCTGATTCGACAACGTAGATCTTGATATTCAGATTCTTGAGCCTCTCTATGATGGCTTCAACTACTATGGGGTCCGTAGTCGCTCCGGTGTCCCATGTTTTGACCGTTATGAAGTTGACTTTTATGAGCACGGTATTCCAACCGGAAAGGGCGGTCTCATAGTCCACCAAGTCCAGCGCCTTGAAAACAGGCTCATGGCCTCTTTCACCTTTAACAATGGCAACCTTCGAAGTCAACTAGACGACACGACCAGCTTCGTAGAACAACCAAGGGGAAGAGAGCGATTGCATTAATAAAGGTTGAGAACTGAGGCCAGAAATCTATCTGGACTTGGTAATGTGCACGTCTTTGATTAGAATGTACGGAGCTAGTGAAGGTGGATCTGCTTCTCCCCACCAGTGCACGTGTTGCCTCTCCTTTGAAACGGCAGAGATGTTGCCAAGCATCGTTAGGACGTTGTCGCTTACACGCAAGTCTTTCAAAGACTGCTTGATTTCGCCCTTTTCAATCATAAAGATGCCGTCCCGGGGTATGGTCGAGAAGTCACCTTTTGCAGAATTCTGGAAACGCGTGTACCAAGTGTTAGTCAGGTAGAGCCCTTTTTTTACGTCTTTGAAGATTTCATCCTTGCTAATGTCGCCGGCGTTCATTTCAATGTTCCAAGGGGTCGGATAAACTAAGCCCGCGTTGCCCGTCGTCTTGGTCTTGAACATTTTTGCGGTGGAAGTGTTGTGAAGATAGGTTTTGAGGACGCCGTGATCGATGAAAGCGTTCTCTTTTGTGGGAACGCCCTCGTCATCGAAAACCCTGTTGGACATGGAATATGCGCTGGGATTGTCTTTAAGCATGACTGTTTCGGGGGCTACGGTTTTGCAAAGCTTATCAACGAAAACGGACTGCTGCACGAGCACGGAATAGGCTGAAGCCATCCCGCCCCAAACTCCAAGCAACGAACCATGAATCAGAGGATCGAAAATGACATCATAAACGCCCTCGTCTCCAACTTTGGGACTTTTAGCCAACTTGGCTATCTTGCCAGCCTTTGTACCCGCACGGGCAGGCTTGAAGTCTTTCAGTGCTGAACAGCACTCTACTCCGTGGCCTGAGGCCTCTCTTTCTGAAAAAGCCCTGATTGAAAGCTCAATCGCTGATCTGCTATCAACGCCAACGGGCCCTTCAGAAGAAGCCAGGTAGACGTCTTCGAACTTGGTGAAGAGTATGCCTCCACTGTCGATTTCACACCCGGCTGCCTTTCTAGCTGCTTCTATGGCTTCTAAAACATAGTCTGCGGGCCTTTCCAGGTTCTCAAGCTTCCTGTCCGCTTTGCTCTTTGCGTAGCGGAAATTGCCCTCTGCAAAGCCTCCGAACGTCGGATTCTCCTGTGAAATCTTCGCCAGCTTCAGCAGTCGCTTGATGCTTGCATCCGCTTCGTCGAAGCTGTGTATCTGAGTGGCTACTAAGCGTTTCTTCCACGTCAATGTTACATCAGTTGTATAGTCATTCCAAGCGACGGTGATGTCAACCTGGTTGTTGCTGAAACGAACTTGCCTATACTTGCCTACAGTTGTTTTCGCAATAACCTGGTCTGCTCCCAGCGTTTTTGCTTTCTTCACGATGTCTTCGGTTTTGCTGAGTATGTCCATCATTTCACAAACACTCTCCTAAGTCTTAGGCACGGACCGCCCGTGTACACTGGGACACCCTGACTTGGGTCTCCTTTCCCACAGGTTGCCGCGTCAAACTCGACTTTTTTTGAAACCGCGTCAACAGCCGTCCAAAACTTCAGGGTAGTGGTTTCAATCACAGGTCTTGCCACGGGATGCGTCAGCTTGCCGTTCTCTATCAGATACGCCTCTCTGCCCACATACCGCTGGTTGAAACGTTTGTCATCGATGTTCCATTCAGTGAAGGATTTCATGTAAACACCGTGCTTGACGTCTTCGATCAACTCTTCTTCGGTTGAGTCGCCAGGAAGGACAAACGTGTTCGCCATGCGAACAATCGCCTCTCTGTCATAGTTGATTGATCTTGAAGAACCGTTACTCTCGACCCCGAGCTTCGCCGCCGATTCCCTGTTGTGCAAGAACTCGTTTATGACGCCCTCCTTGTACAAGAATCTGCGCCTAGCCTTCACGCCTTCATCATCATACTGATAATAGCCGTAACTGTTTTCGACGGTTGGATCATCCACAACTGTAACGGCCTTGCTGCCGATCCTCATGCCAATCCAGTATTGACCGCCTTTGTAGATGAAGGATCTGCCAGCCTGACTCATTTCCCGCCCCAGGATTCTGTCAGCTTCCAGCGGGTGCCCGCAGGATTCATGTGCCGCTATCCCGGCAACTTCCGATCCGCAGACCAAGTCCATGTTTCCAGGTTTCACGGTTTCGGCTTTCGTAATGACGTCTTTGAGGACTTTGGCGTCGTGGACCATTCTCTCAGGCATCTTCCACTTGCTGAAAGCTTCCCATCCGCCGCTGTAACCGAACTGTTCGTAGGCTTGCTCGGTTTTTCCCTGTTCCGCGACGGTGATGAAAATGAAGGCGCCTATCCTTGGAGTGTATGAAGATATCCGTGAGCCCTCTGAATTGACGAAGTACTTGGTTATCAGGTTTATCGAGCAGGATGTCATCGTCGCGGGAATCTTAATCTTTGAAGATGCCAGAGCCTTGTTAACCTCTGCAAGGGTGGATATTCTCTCTTCTGGCGGAACGTTTTCTATCTTCTTTTTCTGGTCAACGATCCACTTGGTCTTGACGCCCTTTTCCTTAGAGAAAACAAGCTTTTGCTTCCGATGTGCACTCTTGGCATACTTGAAAGCCAAGTTCACAATCACTCTAGCTTCTTGTTTCGTCCATTTGTTCGTGGAAGCAAAACCGATGCCGCCGTCTGCTATTATTCGTACGCAAAATCCGCTGTCAACGGCTGAAACATAAGCCTCCACCACGCCATTCCGCAACATTAGCCCGTCTTGAACCTGACTGTGCGCCCTCACTTCCGCATATTCAATCTTCTTGCCCCGCACACATTCCAAAGCAAAATCAACAATATCCTCGTCCATGCTGTCTCAACCTTGGAGCATAGTGTGCTAGAGTGGGACATAAAAGCTTTTCAGACGAAAGCCAAAAGCAGGACTCACACCCTTCGCGTTCAGCTTTGACTCTTCAACGCCCGTTCCAAAGCGTCTATGACGTTCTGTTTTTCCATCGCAATAATGTACGGGCCCAGTCTCGGGCCTTGTGGAACACCTAACAGCACTGTGTATATGATCTTGAAGAATTTTGAAGGTTGAAAACCGCATTCTTTGGCGGCGTTGAATACTGCATTTTGGATTTTTTCAGCGTCATCTTCGACCTTCAACACTTCAACGAGTTTTTTCACGGCGTCTCTCTCTTCCTTGCTCAGGCTAACTGAGGCTTCCTTTATCTCTTGAAAGTCTGCTGCCCAGTTAGACGCGTATTCAATCCGTTTTCTCGCGTTGTCATCAAACGTCTGGTCTTGCTGCAGATAGCCGTAGCTTCGAAGCTTATCGGTCACGTACTTTTCCTCGCTGCCCTTAGGGGCAACCTTCGCCAAGTATGTCAACAGGTTGTAAGGCGCGTGAAAGCCCAGTTTCGTGGGAAACTTCATCGCGTAGCAGTATTCGTACAGACCTCGAAGCTTGGCCAGTTCCTTGTCGTCATTCACTTCTTTCTTTCCGAAATAGACGTCTTCCAAGTAGTCCAGTTCGTCCATGTAGACGGGGATGTCAACCACGTCCAGCGCACGGGCCCCCACGAACCTTTTCAGCAGCAACAGCATGAGCGACTGTGGAGAACCATACCTAAACCAAGTTTGGGGGGTCAGCACGACTCCGGCGCTCTTGGAAAGTTTCTTACCGCTTTTTGCGAGAAACAACTCGTACCTTGCGTGAACAGGCGGCTCCCATTGAAGTACTTCCCGGCATATGCGATCGTTCACGCGCACCGAATCAGCGACGTCCTTTCCGAAAGCTTCGAACCTGATGTCCAGAGCCTTCCAGCGGACGGCAAACTCGCCCTTCCAGCTGAGTTTGCCCAAGCCTTTCCTGTAATCCACTTCGCCCTTGTGACCGCAGCCTTCAAGCCATCGGCCCTTCACTTCCATTCCTTCGCAGTTGTAGAGGATCTTGTTCTCTTTTGCCAGAAACTCGTAGGCCTTTGTGGTGTAGATGCGGCCGCAGTTCTCGCAAACCGCGAAATAGGGCAGCGCTTCCAGAAACTTTTCCTGTCCAATCTCCTCGTTGAGTATTTCACCAATCTTTTTGGCGTTCAGAAGTATGGTTCTGATTTCCTCGTTGAACAGGCCCGTTCGATAGGCTTCCGTTCCCGACATGAACTTGTATTCTATCCCGCACTTGTCCAACGCTTCCATGAGAAGCATGGCCATGTGTTCACCATAGCTGCTATGACACTTGTAAGTATCCGGAATGTCCGTCACAGGATGCCCCAAATACTGTTCAAGAGATTCAGGCATTCCAGCAGGAACCTTCCTCAGCCCATCCTTATCATCGGCAAAAGCGATGAGCTCCGAAGGGAAATCCTGCTCCCTCAAGGCAAGGGTTACACCGAAAGACCTTGCGGCATCGCTCAGGTTGCCGATGTGTGGCAAACCTGATGCAGCTATGCCCATTTCAGTTCTGATTAAACCTAGGCCTCTGTCGAGCTTCCGCTCCCTAGCCACCACTTTGGCGGCCATCTTGTCGTACCACGTGCCGTGGCCGATCACTTTCGCGCTCATGCCAAGCCTAGCCTCCACATGCAGTAGTGAAATGAAAATAAAAAGTGTTTAGAAAGAAAAAGGGGTTTACTTTCTTCGAAAAGCAGCAGCTACCGCGAGGGCCCCGAGCACAAGCAGAATCACAGCTAGGCTATAGATCCAGTTGTACGTGTATAGGAACCATGCGCCGCCGACGGCGATGAGAAGTAGACCCCAACCGAAATAGCTGAATGCGCCCCGCCCGTACTTTTCAGGGTTTAAGAGTTGCATGACTGCCAAGACCATTAGCCAGATGCCGAACAACGCGATAACAGTTGGTAGGATATAGTAGCCAGTCAACAGGTTTGCGGCGTAGAGCAGAATAGAAATCACAATGATAACGAATAGGGCACCTATTGTCAGCAAATTCCTGTCTGCCATTTTAGCCATGCTTCAACCTCCTTTGTTGCACTAGATTTTCGCGCCGCACTCCGGACAGAACTTCGAATTGGAAGGTATAGACTTTCCGCACTTCGGACAACTCATCGTCTGGCTTGATGGAGGAGTTATTGTTGTTCCACATTCTGGACAGAACTTTGATGTAGCCGGGACGTGCGTGCCACACTTTGGACATATCACTAAGGCTGCAGCCGGGGCTTGCACTGGGCCTGTGGGCGTCATAATCTGTGGAATGAGCACCATGCCGGCTCCTAAGCCTGCTCCAGATCCAGATGACTTTCCAAGGGATTCTGCAGCACTCTTGACCGTTTCCATCCGCAGCACTTCACTTGCGCCAGTTCCGCCAGTTCTAAGCCAGAAAAGCCTCTCACGGTACTCGGGAGTCGTGTCTATTCCTTCAAAACGCAGGTCGGTGAGCTCTAGGCCTACCCGTTTGAAGTAATCCATGATGGCGTTCTTCACTATCACCGCTGTTTCGTCGAGCTTTGTGAACACGGTCAGCAGGTCATAGTGTGAGAGTTCATTGATCATCTTCTCGTTCAGGAACCCTCGCAGATAGTTGTTCACGCCGTCTGTGGAGTACGCCTGTTGTCCGCCCACGACTTCGTTCACAAACAGTTGCGCGTCCTCGACCTTGAAATAGAATGTGCCGTGCACTTGCAGTGGCGCAAGCTCAGTGGTCTGAGCTTGTGTGCCGTATTTGCCGGCGAAAACTTTGGTTGAGATGATGATTACTGCTGCCTTGAACGGCTTATCCTTGAAGCCCGCGATGCGGGTAAACAATCTTGTCAGTAGCGGCAGATTCAACGTTGTCAGTGTGTGTCTTCCCGCGTTGAAAACGTCGTAGGCTTTGCCGTCTCTGAAGAACACTGCAACTTCGTATTCGTGGACGATCAGCTGAGCGCCCCAGGTTATGTCTTCACTTGGATATTTCCACAGGATGTCGTCTGGTCCTGCGTTTGTCCATTCTATGACTTGTGGCATTTCAACTCACTCCCATTATTGCCTCTTCTCTTTTGCTGAGGGTTTCATCAAACGTTTCCAGCGTGTCGGTTAGGTTCTGCACGCGGTCTTTTACGTTGTCGAAGTTCTGTTTGGAAACTTCGGCTTTGAAAACGTCAACTTCATTTGCTATGCTGTTCACCTGATCAAGTAGCTGATTGTCAAAGTCAGTCATCCTGTCAAGAGCCGCCTCTTGAATCTTTACAGCATCAAAAAAACCCGAGTATCCGTAAGAAGCATGATTTGTTTTTTCTGTCACTCGGTCAAACTTGGCGACAAGTCTGTCCATGTCTGTCAGAACGTCCAACTGGCGACGGTCAGACATCTTCTGAAAAATGGTCTTGAAGCTGCTTCTCGCCTGCGCCAGCTTCTGGGAAAGGTGGTTTCGAATGAGCTTGTCAGATTCCCTGCGAAGTTCTTTTTCCTTGTAGCCGCGAAAACCTGGAAGCTCTGCAGCCAGTCGCTCTGAGAGACGCATCTGCTTCTTCGCTGTTGCATAAACATCATTTTTCTCACTCAAGATTTAATTCCTCACAACTTCGTTTCGTCTGTATACATGAATTAGTGTCGCTTTTAAAGTTTATTCGCCATTTTCTGGATTATTAGAAACCGCCTGAAGGGATGTCGCCTCTTATTTCGGTTCCATTTGTTCCGTCGATCAGCAGTTGATAGCCTTTGCCCTTGTACTCATACTTGATAAACCATATCGGCGAATGCAGATAGACCACTTGGTGCACATTCATTTCGGTTTTTATTTCGATGATTTTATCGACGTCCTGCTGGATGAGAAAGCGGTGGTTCTCTTCGATCTGCTGTTTTGCAAGCTGAACCGCGTCGTCTTTGTCAACTTCACTGTTCAAAACCTTGGCGAAAGCCTCGATTTTCCTGAAGTCAAACGGGATCTTTCCCGCTAGCGGAACCTCGTAGTCCCTCGTGGGAAACTCTGTTGCTTTTCGCGCCAAAATAAGCCAATCATAGTCTTTCTCCATCTTGCCCTCTTTGGTGACGGCGGGTGTGATGCGCTCAAAAATGCCCTTGTAAGTGCTTTCGGCCTTGGCGGAGACTACCCAGAAAGGCAGGTATGTCAGGTTTTTTTCCTCGATTTTTGACTTTCTCGCGAGGTCTGACGGTTTCAGAAAGCCTTCGCGCATCCACTGTTTGATGGGTTCTTCGATTTGTGCTGGGTCATACTTGTTCAGCAGCATCGAATGTTCGAACGTGAAGGCTTGTCCGGTTTCGACGGCAACTGTGTAGCCGCAGTATTTGCATGTTGCTATTATTTCGCCGGGTTGGAATGGTATTGGTGCTCCGCAGTGGGAGCATTTGATTTCATCGACTACGCTCATCTGTTTCACGTCTTTTGTTTCTCTCTTTTCAGAATCTCTTTTGACACGATGACGCCTGACGCTGAAGCCTGGATGAGTCCTCTTGTGACGCCGGCTCCGTCTCCGATGGTGAACAGGTTGTGTATCTTGGTTTCTAGACAGTGGCTCAGGTGCAGTCTTGAAGAGTAGAATTTTACTTCAACGCCGTACAGCAGTGTGTCTCTGGAGTGCAGGCCTGGAATCATCTTGTCCAGTGCTTGAAGCATCTCTCGTATGTCCGCCAAGTAGCGGTACGGCAGGACGAAGCTGAGATCGCCGGGCGTGGCGTTCTTGAGGGTGGGGGTGACGACGCTTCGGGCGATTCTTTCGGGCGTTGATCTTCTTCCAGACTCTAAGTCGCCCAGACGCTGTATGATTACGCCTCCGCTGAGGAGGTTTCCGAGTCTTGCAACGTATTTTCCGTAGGCTATGGGTTCCTTGAAGGGTTCGGTGAATGATGTGCTGACGAGGATGGCGAAGTTCGTGTTCTCGGTCTTCCGTTCCGCGTAGCTTTGACCGTTAACCGTGAGGACTCCGTCGTAGGACTCTGTTATGACCTCGCCGTGTGGTGCAACGCAGAACGTGCGGACTTGATCGTCAAAAGATTTTGAGTAGTAGATGAGTTTGGGCTCGTAGAGAACGCTTGTCAGTTCCTCCATGACGGAGGCTAGAATCTCTACTCTTATTCCCACGTCAACCGGGTTGTTGAACGTTTTTAGGCCTAGGGCTTGGGCTTCTGTTTGGAGCCATTCAGCACCGATTCTTCCGGGTGCCACGATGACGTATTTGCCGAGGTATTTCTCGCCGTCAACTGTTTCGACGCCTTCAACGGCGCCGTTCTTCACTATCAGTCCTTTCACGTCGCTTCTGGGCTTGAACTCAACTTTGCCGTTCAGTTCTTGCCGCATTTTTCGAAGGGTCTGGGCGCATCTTTCCGTGCCCATGTGTCGAATCTTCTGGCGGATGAGTTTCAGGCCTGACAGCGATGCTTTCCGTTCAAACTCCTCTGCTCTTTCGTCGTCCGCTGCGTAGGTGTGTTCAGTCGCTCCGAACTTCAGGTATACCGTGTCCGCGTAGTTGACGAGTTCTTTGAGTTCTGTGGGCGATACGTACTGGTTGAGCCATCCGCCCACTTCTGGAGACAACGTGAGTTTCCCATCGCTGAAGGCTCCTGCTCCGCCCCAGCCGGACAGAACCGTGCATGGGTCGCAGTTTACGCATTCGAAACCGCGGCTTGCAGGGCACTTGCGCTGATTTATATCCTGTCCTCTGTCCAGCATCATAACATGCATGCTGCTTTTCTCTGCGAGTTCCAGAGCCGAGAATATCCCTGCAGGCCCAGCTCCGACGATTATCACATCATATTTCAACGGGCTTATCCCCTGAAACCCAGAACTACATGTAGCAACTAGCATATATTTCTAGCGAGCAACTTGACTGCGCTATTCGGCTCTTGGTCCCCTCGCTTTTCTTGTTTACGTCTAACGTTATGTTGTATTGCAAGATCGCGTTGTTGCGTTGTTGCCCCCTACTCTTCATTTGTAAGGTCAGATGTAATCTGTAATTGTAATCTGTAATTGTAATCTGTAGCAATGTTGTGTCGTGTATACCTCGCCTTTTTTTGTTTACGTCCGTTAGCGCGCGCGAAGCCGTACTAGCTTCTGGAACATGATGTACTAAGGCTTAGGATAAAATCCGACGGGTGCACTGTTTAACATAGAAGAAGACGAATTTGGGGTTTAAGAATGAGTAAAAAGAAGTTTGATGTTAGTTGGAAGCTTCTGATTGTACTAGGCCTAGTCGTATTGTTGTTCTGTTTGAGTGCCAAATCCGTCAGTGCTCAGGTTGGTGAGGTTACGCTCAAGCCGACAGACGATACGTATGTTGATTCCAGCAGCCCAAACTCGAGCTATGGCGAGCAGAGCTATCTTCAAATCACGAATTACAATAGTGAAATCAACAGTGCCTACGAAAGCATAGTGTGGCTGAAATTCAATTTGTCTTCTGTTCCAGACGGGGCAGTGATTGATGGGGCAACACTTCGGCTGCGCACGTCCAGCACTACTGGATCATTCAATGTTAATGCTTATTCAGGCTCTGATTTCCTGAATGTGTCTGGTGTTGTTTCTTGGACAGAATTGACGTTGACGTATTCCAACATGCCTAGCTACAACACGACATCAATGGGCTCAGTATTCGTTGCAACCAATAATCAATGGTATAATTGGAGCGTAGTTGACGCCGTCAGAGACGCCTTGAATAGCACGCCCAGAACAGCAACAATGATATTGCTTGATCCCTCTCCTTCTGGTATCGTCTCATCAATTTCGTTCAATTCTAAGGAATTTTCCATCTCAGATTATGCTCCTACACTAACTGTCCATTGGAGTGGGGTTGTGCCAGAGTTCCCAACATTTCTTATTCTGCCATTGTTCATGGCAACAACACTGCTAGCGGTCATAGTCTACAAAGAGAAAAGCGTGAAAACAAGCCAAAGCTAGACAGAACCTGGGGAAACGCTTAGAAGACAAAATCTTAAATCTGCACGGCAACAGAAGGCAAACTAGGGACATAAGAGTGAGTGAATACATCTCTATTGTACCCTCTTAGAAGTGATTGTGATGGCAGGGGCTCTTGGCGGAGTTTTGGGAGCAATCGCCGGTGAACAGAGACGTATAATGGTGAGGTTAAAAGCTGCAGGAGCGGTTTCGCCAGAGACCGCTGTTACACCCCAAACCGCAAAGTTAACGATTTGGCCTGACCAAAGATGGTTAGAGTATTTAGTCAAGCAAGGCATTGTTGGCAAAACTGAGGACGGAAGATACTGGTGGAAACAGAAGAGGACGTATCAAATGGAAGGGAAGAAGTCGGGGCGTAAGGGACAGACATCCGTTCCAGTCTGGCCAATAATCTTGCTTGTTGTCCTGGGTATCGTTGTCTACGCTTTGTGGAGACTCTCAATCATCTGAGGGCACACGCAATGGCCATAAAGATAGAAATCATTTGCACAGCAATAGAAGACAAACTAGGTTGATTTCTTTCCGTATTTTGAGCGTGTGCTCTGGCAAGAAACAAAAAGCGCTTGGACTCGGCTCTTTCTTT
>Ga0315282_10011082_pt1 | contig 14029 bp, 15 predicted proteins | sample YL17G07_20_MG_FD_203693 | JGI IMG/M metagenome (GOLD analysis project Ga0315282, IMG submission 203693) | Sediment microbial communities from Yellowstone Lake, YNP, Wyoming, USA - YL17G07_20 | ecosystem: Environmental > Aquatic > Freshwater > Lake > Sediment | place: USA: Wyoming | collected... | reverse complement strand
GGGGATTCTATTTGTGCGCCCAGGTGGCTGACCGCATGCAGAGCCGCATCCAGAAGGGCGAACTGGAGACCGCCCCGGCGCCGTCGGTGATCGAGACACTGTCGCCGCGCGAGTTGCAGGTCCTGCGACTGGTGGCCGAAGGCAAGACCAGCAAGGAAATCGCGATCATGCTGGAACTGGGCCTGCAAACCGTGCGGAGCTACCGCAAGACCATGATGAAGAAAATCGGGGTCAACAACATCGCGGGCCTGACGCAACTGGCGCTCTCTGCCGGCCTGACGCGCGGGGGCGCGGAAACCAAGCCTTTCCCGTAGCAGGGGCATCCCCGCCGGCGTCGCCCGCGGTGCTATGATGGGCTGGAACCGCGGCGCCTGCGCGAACGTGGCGGAACTGGCAGACGCACCAGACTTAGGATCTGGCGGGGGAGACCCCATGGGAGTTCAACTCTCCCCGTTCGCACCAATGAAATCAACAAGTTAATTGATCCTTTCCGCTGTTTTTCGGACTGTTGACTCCGAGATTGTCATTGAATTGTCGTTGTTGGCTGGGACCGTAGCCGGGGCCTGGGACTGCTGGCGTTGCCTCTCCTGACCCTCTACGTACTGGTCCAGCTTACGCGCCGCCCAGTGCAGGTCGGATTCACTCCCGATGTTGTACCGCTCGAACACGGATCTGGTCTTGTGGCCGGAGATCCTCATCGCCACAGACTCGGGAACGCCGGCGCGTACCAGGTTGCGGACGCCAGTCCTGCGGAGGTCGTGAAACAGCGGCGCGGCCTTACCGTCCTGGTTGACCAGCCCGGCCTTCTTGCAGGCTTCCCGCCACGAGTCATAAAAGCACTTGATCCGCTCGCCGGTCGCATACCAGAAGAAGACCCAGGGCGTGTTCGGCCATTCCTGATCTCGAATCTCTTTCTGCATCTTCAGGACTTCGAGGAGTTCGCTGCCCAGGGGGATGGCGCGGGGCTCGTCGTTCTTGGTCTCGCCTGGCTCCAGCCGTACAAGCCTCTCGATCAGATCTACTTGGGGCCACTGAAGCATCAGGATCTCGCCCTTGCGACAGCCGGTCCAGTACGCGAAGGTGACCGGCGGTCTGAGATCCTCGGGTAAGTGGGACCGGACCAGCACAAACGGCCCGCGTTCAAAGAACCCCTTGCGGACGTTGTTCTCTTCGAGCTTCTCTGGCATGGCGGGGACAACCCGGATGAGGCCAGTCTTGCGGCCCAGGACAAACGCCCGGTGCAGGAGGGCGAGTTCCCGGTTGACGCTGGCATTGGCCGCTCCAGCCTGCAGCCGGGCGTCTATGTAACGCTCGATCTTGCCGTAGCTCACCTTGGCTGCTCTCACCAGGCCGAAAGCCGGACGGACGTGCTTGCGCAGAACTCCCTCTAGCCAGTCGTAGCTCTTGGTCCCGTCCCTGCCCTGCCTCCGGTAGTCTCTCAGAAGTCCGTCAAACAGTTCGCTCACGGTTACCCTGTCTGCGGAAGGCTCTACGTAGGTGCCGGTCTTCAGTTCGATGTATCTCTTCTCCAGCAGGGCATCCGCATCCTTCTCATCCGTGCTGTGCGTGGACTCCCACTGTTGCTCGCCACCAGCGTAGTAACCCACCCACCAGATGCGGCCCCGTAGCCGCTTGGTGCCCCATTTCAGTTCGGGTTTCTTTGGCATCCTGTGCGTCCTCCCATGGTCACGCCTTCTTCCTGCCTCTCTTTCGCCACCTCGCAGTGGCCGCCTTCCTTGCCAACTCCTTGCGTTCGGCCGGAGTGAGCATTGCCATGCGCACCCTGCCGCCTTTCCGCGCGCCCAGCTTAGCGAGCGCAACGGCGGCGGGATTCTTCCTATGGGTCGCTCTTGGCATAATCAAAGATGCTAGTTCGTGCTGGCATAGATGTCAATGCGGCAGGACTGACGGTAGTTCCGTATTGGCCGCGATCAGGCGGTCAAGCTCCTTTGTGTTGATGAACACTCTGCGGCCCCGCCGTACAATTGGCAATTGACCGTCTGCGATCTGGTGGCGGACGGCTTTCTCGGTCAGGCTCAGGTAGGCGGCTGCCTGGGCAGGGGTCATCAGGATGGGTTTCACGGCTATGCCAGGGTCGGCGCAGGACTTCACGGCAGAGTACGGCTGGCCGTTTCCGGCTGGGGCATGATCGGGGGCAAGCGGCTTGCCGGGGGCCAGTGGGGGAACCCAGGGGGATTCCTGGGTACTGGGTGACCCAGCCGCGGCGGCTGCCGCCTCAACCAGCAGACTGCGCAGCGCCGTCAGGAACGGGAACACATCCTCGGGTCCGACGTACTCGTGCGGGTCCGGCAGAAGCGGCAGAACGTCGTTGTCCAGACGGGCCGGGAAACCGCCGGGGTGCCAGAACTCGGCTGTTCGTAAGCATACGGCGGCCCGCTGGATCAGGGGTCCGAGCGCCAGGAACACCCCACGGGCTTGGGCGAGTAGGTCATTCCTTCTGTCCCACAGATCCTTCCGCTGGGACAGGCGCCACTCACTGAACGCCTCCCTCGACGCCGTGTCGAGGTCTTCAAGTGTTGCGAACAGTGCCTCTGTCTCCGCCACGAGCGCCGTAACCTCCCGGCGAAGCTTGCTTTTAGAGTCTGAATCTCTCACGGTGATCTCCTCGGGGCAGCGCCCTGCGTCCTGACGGCTCCCCGCGCGTCGCCAACTTCCAGTCCAACCGGCCAGCCCGGGCCAGCAGGATCAGTTCCACTTGGGGTGGAACTAGGGTTTCGCCTTGTCTTCCCCCCAACTCCCGAAACATTTGGACGTTTTTGGCTTGGAAGTGGTTTAGAATCAATAGGATAGTTTTGAAATTTAGCCTCAAAAATCCCCGCAAGTCATAGTAAACACAGCCACTTATCGGCGCGCGTTCCGAACGTCCGTTACAAACAAGAAAAAATGGAACTACAATAATTAACTCATTTATTATGTGTGTGTTAACAAGGTTCCAGGGGGGGTGGAACTGGGTGGAACCACTGGAACCACCGGGCTGTAGGTTCCACCTGCTGAAACTGGGTGGAACCTGGTATGTGTATGATTCCAGGATGTTTGGTTCCATAGTTCCAGATACAGGTGTTTTCATAGGGAAGCTCGTAGGAAGTCTTGTATGTGTTTGAAAACAAACACGTTACATAGCTCCAGAGGGTCTAAACCGGGTTTGTATGTCTATGGTTCTAAACAACTTCACTTTTTGTTTTCCTTGCCTCCCTGGGCCAGTGAATGGCGAAAGCTGGGTACCACGGGCGCGACCGGCGACAACGGTATCGGCGCGTGGGTCAACTCGGACTTGACCCAGCGGTTGCCACTTTTGTGCAGGGCCTTGAGAGAGCTCGTCGCATCGAGGATACGCTTGAGGGTGACCTTGGGCACCGTCCTGGCGGCTTCCTCAAAAGTAAAGGCGTCGGGTAGCAGTCTCCAATACGAATACTGCTTAGGCGTGAGCATGTCCACCAGGTCAGACACTTCCGGAGTGATCTGCTCAAAGCCCGCTAGTCCGCCCGCGGCCAGCACGGATTCCAGCAGGAGGGGGTGGAGGTCCTCACCGCGACGGATTCCGTTCAGGACTCTTATATCCGAATTGCGCGGATGGAAGTCCATCCCCAGGCGCACGTCTGAGCGGGTGAGCAGCTCATTCGCGCCGGAGACCTCGGAGAGGAAATCGCGCGGGTTCGATAGCAGGTCCGGACATGCGGCTTTGCGGTCCCGCTTGCGCAGGTTGAAAGTGGTCAAAATTGAAACTTCAGGGAACTCCTCGATAAGACCACGGAGCTGGTAATAGAGATGAAGTACTTCAAGACCGAGGCGCTTGTCGATTGGGAACATCGAGTCCAGCGGATCTATGACGATGAGCGCATTTCGGCTCCGAAACAGCGACAAGCGCAGTAAGCTCATGCAACCCGCGCGCCCCTTGCGCAGGGCGGCGTGCAACGAAGCTGTCGAGGGGGAGCTGCGGCCCTCATCATGCTCCAAGAAAAATTTGATCTCGTCGGGGTTGGGAACCGGAAACCCTTTCCTCGCTGCAAGGCGCTCAATGTTGGACTTGACCACTACGGCCGGGCTTTCGAAGTCGAAATACAGGACCGGCCTCTGTTCCAGCTTCCGGCCACACCAGGGTTCTCCAAAGGCGAGGTGGAGGCACAAATCTTGCACCAGCGGCGACTTGCCCAGCCCGTAGGTTCCCACCAGGATTGCCAGTTGGCCCTCACGGATCAGACCCTCAATTATCTCCGGGCGCTCTGTTAATTCCCGGTCGAAGATCGTGGGGGAGGTTGACTTTTCGAGGTGTATTTGAGAAGATCGAGATGACACGTTGAAACCTTTCCGGCCCGGGAGCACTGACAAGCGCCGGGCCGCTTCTCTTTTTAGCCCACAACGGCCTTGAATTCCACCAACTCCTCCGTGAGACGCTCGGCCTCGCGGGAGAGCGCGGCACGAATGCGTGCCAACTCCTGGTCATTGAGGGTTAAGTCGCCGCGTTCGTGCAAGCACATCTTGAACCGGCTGACACCGGAGCGTGCAGACAAGCGGCTCTGCGAGATCCGCAATCTCGCTCGCTCTTTTTTGATATCCAAGGTGTCCATCGTGGATACCTCCTCTTCTAAAACATTTGTAGCATCAGGTTATTGGCTGTGTCAAGAACAAAGTTTCAGAGGGGGTAGGTGGAACTATTCGCCTTTTGTACTGCCGTGGCGAAACCTACCATTTTGCCACACCCCGACAACACCGCGCCCATCCCAAAGTACGCCCCACTTAGCGGAGCGGTGGGCATAAAGTAAATGCGGGGCACTCTCGACTAAATGCCCAGCGCTGCGCACTTACACCATCTGCTGACGTTCCTACCGCCTTCGAGCACGATTGGAGTAAACCAGCCCAAGCGGCTCGGCGTCTGTTCTCCCTACTGAGCACTGCGTAGAGACGGCGACGGCGGGCCAGCGCTGCGGGAGTACGGGGCGGCCGGGGGGCTGCTCAGCGGTGATGGCCAAGAAGCTCAAGCTGGACAGGCTGGGCGGGGCGAAGTTTAGAGTCTGCAAGCGACCGGCTAGGCGGGATGCCGGGGCGCTCAGGCCGCCAGCACGCTGTCGAGATGCCGGTCAATTAACTGTTTGACGCGGACGCGGATCTCGTCATCGGAAATGCTCGGGTTGTGGACGACTTCCGCTATCAGCGGCCCACGGATCTTGTCCTTCAATTTCCGCTCCAGGTCCCATCGGTCGCCCAGCCCCTCGAACTCAATCTCCCCCTGGCGCTCAAGGTCTTGAAGGTAGCGGGTGACATCTGAGAGCAGCCGCCAAGAGACGCGGGATTCGGCCTGCTCGCGCCCCTGGGTCTCTTCGCGCTTGTGGCGCTGCGCTTCCTGCTGTTGCTGGCGCTCGGCCAGTCGCATGGTGATGGTCTCCAGGACCGGCTGCAACGCTTTGTCCCTGGCATCCTTCATGGCCTGTTCGGATGTCCCCACCGGCAGCTTGCTCAAGGCAGCCCCTACGTCCTCCTCAGCGCGTTTCAGTTCTGCCGGCGTGGAACTGCGAAGCTGCCGCCAAAGGTCCTCCAGGACGGCGTCGCATTGCTCCCGGTGGTTGTACTCCGTGACGATCCCTTGAGTCGCCTGAAGCGTCGCCGTTTCTCTTGCAGAGTACCCCGCGCTCTCGGGAAGTTGATTGATAGCATCGGTTGCCGCTTGGAAGGCGCGGTGCTTGAATCTGGCGTAGGCGGAGTTGTACTGGATGTCCCAAGGCAGCGCATAGATGGCCCGCTCAATTGCTTTCTGCGTTTCCTTGCTGCTTCGCCAGGGGGCTAGCGCCCGCTCCACGGCGCTGTCTACTAGGCGTTGAGTTATGCCAGCATCGTGCCGCGGTTCGAGCTCGCCGAGGACCTGGGCGACTGCGGCGTAGACCTGACCCTCAACCTGGTTCTGGGCTTCCCACGGAATTAGCCCCAAGGCGTACCGCTGCCACGACTCGCACCATTCCCGGCGGCGGCTCTCCCGTTCAGCCTGGGCCTCGCGCCGCCGCTCTGCCTCTGCCCGCTCCAGTTCGGCCTGGTCCTCCGCGGCCCGCTCCGCCTCGCGCTCCAGCCGCCGCTTGCGGAAATAATCGCCAACTTGGTACATTTCCCTCTTCATCTTGAGTCGCTCCAGCCTGTTTCTCCGGATCTCGACCTGTTGCGCGGTGATGTCAGCCTGCTCGTGGGCGGCCACCACGTCATCAGACGGCGCCGCAACGAGTCCGGGCGCTGGGGAGGCGCTGGTGGACTTCGGACGCGGCGGGGGGCTTTGAGTCGCGCCGGTGTTGGCAGGGATCTCCGGGACGCCCTCTTTCTGAAGTCGTTCCAACTCACGGGCTGGAATGCGCCACTGCTTGCCGCTGTACTCGGCCTCGATCAAACCAGCTTCAGCGAGACGCCTAATCTGGTAGCTGGAGACGCCCAGAACCCTGGCAAGCTGGCCGGTTCGATAGGAAGACTCTACCTCTACCATGGTTGACCCTCAGCCCCAGTTTAACCAATTTGATGAATCTTTGACAAATCTTTCGCAAAGCCTTGATTCTTCGATCAGACCTTGCACGGTTTTTTGACGGACTTTTTACGAATCGGCAAGGACTACTGGTTGGTGGATGGGTTCCACCGCACTGAAGCTACACCATGGCATGGGCTTAAAGAGATCCGCTGCGAGGTCCATCAGGGAACGCTGGAGGACGCCCAGTGGTACTCGTATAGCGCCAACCAGACACATGGGATGCGAAGAACCGGCGGAGACGTGCGGAGGGCGATAGAAGCGGCTCTGGAGCACCCTAGAGGCAAGGGAATGAACAACCGCGATATTGCTAAGCATGTAGGCTGCGCACACCAGTGGGTATCCCGTATCCGCCGGCAGCTTATATCTTTCCACAAAGCGAAAGATAGCCCCACCCGTCCTGTGACCCGCAAGGGCAATACGTACCAGATGCGAACTGAAGGGATTGGCAAGGGCAAGCGGAGGCGTCTCCCAAGAACCATCACCGACGAATCGGGAAGACCTGTTCTTGAAACCTTCCTTGAGAATTCCGCATGGCCGGTTGGGGGGAGCCTGCAAGACCTGAAAAAAGGGGGATGCCCCAGGTATCACCGGGTCTTCACCGATGCGCTGTAGGCCCCGAGAATGGGCCTTTTTGCGGCGTAAAGTGGGGGTTTCCGTGGATCGGGCCAATTCCGGGCATGCGGAAGGCATTGCACTGGCTTCCGCTCCGTGGCGGCCACTGCGACAAGTTTAGAGTCTAAACTCTCCAGCACCCCAGGGGTTGTACTGGCCTCCGCCCCCTCGCGGCCAGAGCGACCGTCCGCCAGAATGCCCCAGGAGCGCGCGCGAACCGGCCTGGGAGCGCGCTTCACGGGCCGCGGAGTCCACTCCGTCACCTCCCTTCCAAGCGGTCGAAGAAGATCAGCAGCGCCACCAGCACCGCCACCACCAGCAGGCCGGGGACCACGGATCGGCAAGGCCCACCCTGGCGCGGAGAAACGGCATAGACGACTACTGGCTGCTACTGGCGGAGGGCCATCTGACGCGGCGACTGTTTGGAAGCATGGTGCGGCGGATTGAGGTTCGCCGGTGCCAGCCGGATAGGACACGGCTGCCGAGAAGAAGCAGACGGGACAGCAAGGAGGCTGGGGGACGGGGAGGTGTCAGTGCAATCCCTTGGAAACAGGGCAGTTCCCGGTTTTCCCGTACCCGGAAGAGGCAGGGCTGGCCCCTTCCAGGGCCGCCGGAGTCGGTCGGGGTGGAAAGGATTGAAAAGAATGGCTCCAACGGAGGCGGTTGGGAGTATACTTGATACTGGCCAGGATGCCGAAACGGAAATTCTGGCTCATAGAAGGAGGTCAAAGACCATGCTCGGCATGAGCCTTATTTCGTTCCTAGTGCTGTTGGCGATCGGTGCAGTAGTGGCAGTGGTGTTCCACTTCGTTCTGCGCTATCGCTTTCTGGAGGGCATAGATTCTTTGTTCGGGAAGATTGCCCTCGGGTGGCTGGGGGCCTGGCTCGGCTCGCCCGTGCTGGGTCACTGGCTCTTTAGTTTTGAGGGGGTCTACATCGTCCCGGCTGTGGTGGGCGCGGTGGTTGCAGTCTTCTTGACCGTGCTGTTTTGGAAGGCGCGAGCCAAGGCTTGCGGCGGGCGGTCGGCCGCGTAGCACAAGGCAAGCCTTCTCAACAGTTGAGGAAGGATTGCGGCGTTGCCGGAGCCGGCCGGGTAGTCGAAGGTAGCGGCAGAGGAATCGGGTGGGAAGGAAGAGGCGGAGAGGTGTGGGAGAAATGCCCTTTCCGCGCGCCGGATGCGGTGGCTCAGGCCGCCAAACGGCCCCACACAAGGCCCTTCGAGCGGCAGGTGGGAGGGGGCCTGGGCTGTTCGGGTGGGAGTTCCGCCGGGGAGATGCCGGAGGTGGTACGCTCCCTGATGCCGGGAGATCCGAAAATCGAAATCCTTGGTGTCCAGGAACACCGCGGAGCTGTCACTCCGTACGGAGACATCGGAATGTGGAAACGCAAGGACAAGGAGATTACGCATAGGCCGGTGGCCGTGCCGCCTGCCCCGGCGGAACCAGCCGTCAGAAGAGAACCTACGCCAGCACCAGCAGCTACGCCCACCCCTCCGGCGCCCAGGGCCGCAGAACCGGAGATGCCGCGCGGTGTGGCTTCCATCGGCAAGTCGGTCCTCATCAAGGGCCAGATTTTCAGCCGCGAAGACCTGTTTCTGGACGGTGAGATTGAAGGCACCGTGGAGGTGCCGGAGAACCGGCTCACCATCGGGCCTCATGGGAAGTTGCAGGCCAGCATCAAGGCCCGCGAGGTGGTAGTCCTGGGTGCCGTCCAGGGCAACGTCGAGGCCAGCGAGCGCATTGACCTCCACAAGGAGTCGAAGCTGGTAGGCGATGTCAAGACCGGAAGCATCAGAATCGAGGATGGGGCCTACTTCCAAGGCAGCATTGATATGGTGAAGCCGGAGGCTGCCAAACCTGGGGTGAGCGCCCGGCCGGTGGCGTCGGGGGGCCCGGCAGCGGCGGCCGTGGCCGAGTCCAAGCCGTAGGGCTCGCCGCAGCGGGCGGCCATGGCAGTCTTCCCCCGGGACTCGCATAGCGGCGCCGGCAGCGCCCCGATCCGCAGCACCATCGCCCCGAAAAGCCGCCGCGTCAGATGCCCTTCGGCCAGCAGGGCCCGGAGACGGCGGGCCCGCTCCGGAGAACGGAGCTGCCGCAGGGCCTTGGCTTCGATCTGGCGAATGCGCTCGCGGGTGACCTCGAACTCCTGACCGATTTCCCCCAAGGTGTGTTCGCGCTCGCCCCCGATCCCGAAGCGCAGGCGGATGACTTTCTCCTCTTTGGGAGAGAGCGTCTTTAGGATATGGGCGATCTCGTCCCGCACGTTGGAGTCGATCACCGCGTCCACCGGAGAGCCCACCCAGCGATCCTCGATCAAGTCGCCCAGCGGGTCGCCGTAGGGGCCCACCGGCGTCTCCAAAGACACCACGTGACGGGAAATCGTCTTCAGCTTCTGCACCTTTTCGACCGAGATGTCCATTCTCCAGCTGATCTCGTCGTTGGTCGGCGCGCGGCCGAGCTCCTTCTCCAGCTCCCGGTTGGCCCGCCGGAACTTGTTCAGGCTGTCGTACATGTGCACCGGGATGCGGATGGTTCGGGACTGGTCCGCGATGGCCCGCCTAATCGCCTGGCGGACCCACCAGGTCGCGTAGGTCGAGAACTTGTACCCGCGCCGGTACTCGAATTTGTCGGTGGCGCGCATCAACCCTATGTTTCCTTCCTGGATGAGGTCCAGCAAGTGCAGGCCGCGCTTGACGTACTTCTTGGCGACCGAGACCACCAGTCGCAGGTTGGCTTCGACCAGGTCTTTCTTGGCCCTCTCGGCCTCGATCTCGCTCTGGCGGATCACGTTGAGAGTGTGCTTCAGATCTGCCAGCGGGGCGCCAGCAGTGGCCTCGCGCTTGCGCACCTCGCGGCGCAACTCCTTGATTTTCAGTTGGGAAGCCTGCCCGTTCCACTCCTGGATTCGCTTAATTTCGAATTCCAACTGGCTGAGTTCTTCAACCGCCCCCTCAATTTCTGTGGCAAACTCCTTCCACTTGGTCAGCAGGAAGGGGATCTTGCGGAACGCCCGCGAAGTCTCCACCTTGGCCCGAGCCAGTTTGCCCAGGTAGCGACGACGCAGCTTCTTGTTGGAGCGCGCGATGGATTTCAGCTCCTCCGCCAACTGTTGCTGCTTCTTGTGCAAGGGCACCACGTCGGCGAACAACTGAACGATCTCGGCCCGGCGTTTCTCGACCGCGCTCACGTCCTCATCGAACTCACCCAGATCAACGACGTTCTCCAAGTCTTCCGCACCCTTCTTGAGCTTTTCAGCCAGATCCAGAACGGCCAATTGCACTAGGGCCGAGCGGCTGATGGCCTTCTGCATGCTCAACTTGCCGCGTTCCATTCGCCGCGCGAGGTCCACCTCGCCTTCCTTGGTCAACAGAGGAACCGCTCCCATTTCCCGGAGGTAGACCCGCACGGGGTCATCGGCGTCAATCGACTTCTCCGGCTGAACCGAATGGAAGTCTTCGGCCCCGTGCAGCTCGTCCAGCTCAAAAAACCTGGCGGCCTCCTCGTCAAAGGGAATCCCCAGGTTCTCGTGGTTGTCGGGTAAGAGCCGGTCTTCAAGGTGATCCACTGTCAGACTCACCTCCCCGTCCAAAAAGCAGAAAGGATCCCTCGCCAGGGGGTAGAATCTGAAGGCTTGCTTATTGGCGGCTTCCAGTTTGACGGCGCAGGTTACGATAGCCGCTGCCGCCCTCGATTATATCATTGATCTTTTGCGAAGTTAAGCCCCAATCTTCAAGATGTACTCCGAGTCAAGGGTGGTCCCACAGGGCCAGGAGCGCCACTAGCAGGGCGAGTATCAGCAGGCCAGGGATCGGGGAGCGGTGACAATCCCGAAAAGGGCGGATGTCACGGTATCACCCGGCCCCGACCGACGCGCTGTGGCGGCTCCCAGGGCCAGCCGCGCGGCGCAGCTTCCAAAAACCCCATCCATAGACCACGGCCTGACCCAGCCCAAAGGCCAGCCAGATCCACCAGGCGGCCAGGCAAGGACCTGGAAGCCCTCGGGTGGCGGTAATACCGTGTTCACCTTACCCCTTGCGCCGGGTCTTGGGGCTCGCCTGTGCCACGGGTGGGGCTTCCTTGGCCTTGGCCTTCGCGGATCTCACCTTCGCGCTGGCCTTCGCTCCCTTGCGTGCCCGCGCCACACGTTCAGCTTTGGTCATTCGCTGTGCGGCAATCTTGCCGCCCTCCGCCCCTGATTTCTGCAAGAACTCCATCAGTTCCATGAGCGAGCCGAAAGTCCTTTTCCCCACCCCGAAAGGCTACAAGCTTTCGGGCTAAGTTGCCTCTTGCATTTGCAAAGGGGCTAAGCTAGTATTATACCATGCCCATCAAAGTCACAATTCTCGTTTTCGCCATTGGAGGTATGCTCTTCGCGCAACCTCAGGACCAAATTGTCACCAACCAGACAGTGGCAGAAATGGTGAGGGCCGGCGTGGCCCAGGACCTCATTATCGACACGATCAGCAAGTCCGAGTGCCGCTTCCTGCTCGACCCGACGAACCTCGTTTGGCTCAAGAATGCAGGTGTGGCGGACGATGTTGTGCGGGCCATGGCCGCAAAGGCCGCGGGCCGGGCGGGCCCGGCAAGTCCAGCGGCTACCACTGCCGCCGCGCCACCTGCGCCGGTTCAGCCCGCGTACCGTAGTCCTGAATCAGGCCCGCCACGACCTACAGCCGCTAAGCCTGCGGGGCAGAATTGGCAGCTCACGCAGTTCGAGAAGGCGAAGTACCTGGTCAAGGCTCCTGGTCAGGGAAAGGCGACGGAGGTTGAAGGGACGCTGGTGCTGGATCCCAGCGCGAAGACGCTGAGATTCGTCGGAAAGAACAGCGTGAGTCAACTTGAAGTACCGTATTCAGCGATCACGTCGCTGGTGTATGAACGGGCCGCCAAGCCCCGGTATGCGGCCGGCCTGCTGCTGGCGTGGCCGCTGCTGTTCACCAAGTCGAAAAAGCACTTCCTGACGGTTCAATACCAACCTGAAGCAGGTGAGGGTCAGTTTGCGGTGATTCGGCTGGACAAGAAGAACTTCCAGATGTGCCTGGCCGCTATCGAAGCCCAGACGGGCAGGAAGGTGGAGCGTACAGAGGAACGTTAGCCGTCCTTTCCAGGTCTGAACTGCGGCCTATTAGTGGACGGGGTGCATATGGCGAGCCAGCCCGCGAATCACGTGACCGATGAATTGCTGGAGCTGTACTCACTGGATCGGCTCTCGGGCGCTGACCTGGAGCGAATCGAGGAGCACCTGCTGGTATGCCCGGAGTGCCGGGAACGGCTCAAGGAAACCGACGCTTTCGTGAAGGCGATGCGGGGAGCCCTGGAAAAAACGACCGAGTGATTCAGGACTTGCATCTCGGGCTCGCGGGCGGCTTCAGGTATACACCTGACCGCCTGCCCGTAGGCCCTTCCAGCGCCAGGCGGCGGGGGCCTTGGGCTGTTGGGCGGGAGTTGCGCCGGGGAGGTGCTGGATGTGCTACTCTTCTTCCGGCTGGGGGATCGCAAAGTGGAAATCTTGACTGAGAAGTCGCTGGCGGCAGGGGCGGTTTTCGGCGCTCAAGGCCTTGGCAGGCGGCAGGATCGACCCATGCGGGCGATGCGGAAGCCCTCCGGTGCCGAAAGCCGTGCTGCGGGGTTGACCACGGGGGGGGTGTATATTCAACGTGTCCGGGAGTCCAAAAAGGAAATCCTGGTTAATTAACGAGCTTCGCGGAGGCTTCACAGGTGTCGAAGATTAAAGAGACCGCTATCTCGCAGGCGATCTTGCAGGGCTACTGCGACAAGCTGACGAGACAACTGACGAGTGACGTCGTCGTTGTCGGTGCCGGTCCCTCCGGTCTGACGGCCGCCGCTCATCTTGCCCGGAACGGCAAGCGCGTCACCGTCATCGAGAAAAGGCTCGCTCCCGGCGGCGGCATCTGGGGCGGGGGCATGGGGATGAACGAAGTTGTCGTTCAGGACGAGGCGATTCCCATTCTGGATGCGATCGGAGTGCGCCATGAGCGTCGGTTTGGAGAACTGTACCTGGTGGACGCCATGGAGCTGGCATGCGCTCTCTGTCTCGAAGCGATCCGGGCTGGCGCGGTCTTGTTCAACCTGCTGACGTTGGAGGATGTGTGCGTTCACGAGGGGCGGATTACGGGTGTAGTTGTTAACCGAACCGCGCTGTCCGGCACGCTGCCTGTAGATCCTATCGTCCTGACTGCGGGGGTGGTGATCGATGCTTCGGGGCACGATGCGGTCGCCGTCGAGCGCCTCCGCAGCCGCGGTCTTCTCCACTCGTGCCTGACCGAACGGAGCACGAGAGAAGGCCCCATGGACGCCGCGGCGGGAGAAGCGTTCGTTGTTGATCGGGCCGGGGAAGTCTATCCGGGGTTGTGGGTTGCGGGCATGAGCGTGTGCGCCACCTTCGGCGGCCCTCGCATGGGTCCCATCTTCGGTGGAATGCTGCTGTCTGGCCGGAAAGCGGCCGAGCTGATCCTGGCGTCGGTCAACCCGGAGCAGCTCAGAAAGTAGGATTCATGCCGAGCCGCAGGTTTCTCATCAGGCGAGGCCCGTAGACGTAGCTGGAGTCCCGTAACGGCCCCCGGTCGAGGTCGGGCTGGTAGCTGTCGAACAGGTTGTCGAGGGCAAAAAAAAATCTGTGCCTTCCGGCGCGTGTTGTGGCCGAGCGCGAAGGTGCGCGTCATCTTGACGTTCCACACTGAAAGAGATCCCGGTCTCAGAGTGAGCGCCCAGCGCACACCCAGGCCCCGCAGTTTCCGCCTACAGCCCACGGAACGGCAAGGCCCACCCTGGCGCGGAGAAACGGCATAGACGACTACTGGCTGCTACTGGCGGAGGGCCATCTGACGCGGCGACTGTTTGGAAGCATGGTGCGGCGGATTGAGGTTCGCCGGTGCCAGCC
>Ga0315282_10011081_pt1 | contig 14031 bp, 11 predicted proteins | sample YL17G07_20_MG_FD_203693 | JGI IMG/M metagenome (GOLD analysis project Ga0315282, IMG submission 203693) | Sediment microbial communities from Yellowstone Lake, YNP, Wyoming, USA - YL17G07_20 | ecosystem: Environmental > Aquatic > Freshwater > Lake > Sediment | place: USA: Wyoming | collected... | reverse complement strand
CCGCCGGCTACCGGCCCGGCCGGGACTGCTTTATCGCCCTTGACCCGGCATCAAGCGAGTTCTACGAGGACGGCTGGTACGTCCTGGCCAGGGAAGGATTAAAACTCAGCCCAGCAGGGATGGTTGATTATTATGTCAAGTGGGCGATGCAATACCCTATCATCAGCATTGAGGACGGCATGGCCGAGGACGACTGGGAGGGGTGGCAGCTGCTGATGAAAAAGCTGAGTGGCAAGGTCCAGCTTGTCGGCGATGACCTCTACGCCACCAATGTTGACCGCCTCAGCCAAGGCATTAATCTCAAGGCGTCCAACGCCATCCTCATCAAGCTCAACCAGATAGGCACACTCACCCAAACGATTGAAGCTATCATGATGGCCCGCCAAAGTGGCTGGACGGCTATCGTCAGTCACCGCTCCGGCGAGACCGAGGACACCACCATCGCCGACCTGGCCGTAGGGCTACACACCGGCCAGATTAAGACGGGCGCCCCCTGCCGTTCGGAGCGTACGGCCAAGTACAACCGCCTCCTCAAGATAGAAGAGGAGCTGGAGGATAAGGCTGGCTTCGCCGGCACCGGGGCATTCTACAACCTGAAGAGATAACCCGACCGAGGTGAGCCAGCACCACGCATTAATGCCAAAACTGATATAATAAAACTGAATGGGAAAAATCGGTATTACCACCACCGTCCCCATTGAGGTGCTGATGGCCGCCGGCTATCAGGCGGTAGACCTGAACAATGTCCTGGTCAGCGACCCCAACCCGGAGCGGCTGATTAACATCGCCGAGAGGGCCGGCTTCCCCCTGAACTGCTGTAGCTGGATAAAGGGCATCTATGGGGTATGCCTTGACAGCGGCCTTGATGAGGTACTTGGCGTCACCACCGGCGATTGCTCCAACACCGTGATGCTCCTGGAGGTGCTGAAGCTGAAGGGCCCCAATACCATCGCCTTTGCCTACCCCGAAAGGCCCGATATACCAAGCATGCAGGCCGCCCTGGAGGGGCTGGCCAAAACACTGGGCACGACAGTTGGTGCCGCCAGTTACATCCGGGAGGAGCTAAAGCCGGTACGCGACCTGGCGCTTAAGCTGGACGAGCTTACCTGGCGGGAGAATACCGTAAGCGGCTGGGAGAACCACCTCTGGCTGCTCTCCACCTCCGATTTCAACGGGGATTTTCGCAAATACCAGCGGGAGTTAGAGGACTTAGTCACCGCCTGCTCCAGACGGCAGCCCTACCCTCCTGAATACCTACGGCTGGCCTACATCGGCGTGCCCCCGGTCTACGCCCGCGACCTCTACCGTTTTCTGGAGAGACATAAGGCCAGGGTTGTCTTTAACGAGATACAGCGCCAGTTCGCCATGCCCGAGCCAGGAGATTCGCTGGCGGAACAGTACACCAATTACACCTACCCCTACTCCATCCACGGCCGGCTGCGGGACATCAAGACAGAAATACACCGCCGGCAGGTGGACGGCATCATCCACTACGTGCAGGCCTTCTGCCACCGCGGCATCGGCGACATCATCTTCCGCAAGGAGCTTAAGCTACCCGTGCTTACCCTGGAAGGCAACGACGAGTTCTTCCTGAACAGCCACATCAAGACAAGGCTGGAGGCCTTTCTGGATATGGTCTCAAGGAGCCGCCGCGGGGTAAAGCCGACGGGCTACCAGCAATAAACTGTAAGGAGGCGAAAATGAAGACCAGAATCGGCATCAACGGCTTCGGGCGCATCGGACGGCTGACCCTCCGCACCCTGAAGGAGTACCACAAGGACAAGATGGAGGTGGTGGCCATCAATGACCTGACCGATACCAAGACCAATGCCCATCTTTTTAAATGGGACAGTACCTATGGCCCTTACCAAGGCACCGTGGAAGCCAAGGAGGAAGATGCCATCATCGTTGACGGCCAGAAGATAAAGGTGCTGGCCGAGCGCGACCCTGGTGCCATCGCCTGGCGGGACTACGGGGTAGCTATCGTCATTGAGTCCACCGGCCTCTTCACCGACGCCACCAAGGCCGCCGCCCACCTCAAGGGCGGGGCCAAGAAGGTGCTCATCTCGGCGCCGGCCAAGAATGAGGATATTACCATTGTCATCGGCGTCAACGAGGACAAGTACGACCCCACTAAGCACCATGTCATCTCCAACGCCTCCTGCACCACCAACGGCATCGCCCCGGCCGTCAAGGTGCTGCACCAGGGCTTCGGCATCAGCAAGGGGCTGATGACCACCATCCACTCCTATACCAACGACCAGAGGGTGCTGGATGTCTACCACCAGGACCTGCGCCGGGCCAGGGCCGCCGCCCTGAATTTAATCCCGACCACCACCGGCGCCGCCAAGGCGGTAGCCCAGGTCATCCCTGAGCTCAAGGGTAAAATCCACGGCCTGGCCTTCCGCGTGCCGACGCCCACCGTCTCGGTGATTGACTTCGTCTGTGACGTAAACAGGGAGGTCACGGTGGAAGAGGTAAACAAGGCCTTCCAGAAAGCCGCCGCAGGGCCGCTTGCCGGTATCATGGAGTACTGCCAGGAGGAGCTGGTCAGCACGGACTTCAAGAGCAACCCCCATAGCTCCATTATTGATGCCCTGAGCACCATGGTCATCGGCGGCAACATGGTCAAGGTCATCGCCTGGTACGATAACGAGTGGGGCTACAGCTGCCGCCTCGGCGATTTAGCCGCCTATATCGCCGGAAAGGGGCTATAATTTTCTAACAACCTATCCCCCTGCCCCCTTCCCTTGGCAAGGGAAGGGGGAGGTATTTTTTCGTGGGGGCTTACGCCCCCACGAGCCTCCCCAATACCAACTCTGAATATCAGGACGGGAAGTTTGAGGGGCGTTAGCTCCATGGAACATAGCCAGGGAGGTTTGGAGGGACTTAAGTCCCTCCAATAAATCCTGTCCCCCTCCCTTTTCAAGGGAGGGGGACAGAAGGGGGTGGGTTGTCAAATACTGAAGGTACTCAGTTTGACATACCCCTATCGGGGCATTTAAAATAGTGGATACTAGAATCTTTCCGTTAGTAGGTAAGAGATGAAACTTGTTGTTGTTGGCTTCGGGCAATGCGGCGGCAGGATTGCCGACGAGTTCGCCCGCCTTAACGTGAGGGCCCGCCACCTGCGTGGGCTCAACATCATCACCGGCGTCTTCGCCGTCAATACCGACCTGGCTGACCTGAGCGGGTTACAGACCATCAGGTCGCATTACGAACAGAGAATCCTCATCGGCAGCCGCAAGACCGGCGGCCACGGCGTGGGTAAAATCAACGACCTGGGCGCCGAAATCGCCCGGGAGGACGCCGATAAGGTCATTGAGACGATAAGAAACACCGAGCACTTTTCCGAAACGGATGCCTTCCTGCTCATCGCCGGCGCCGCCGGTGGCACCGGCTCCGGGGCAATACCGGTCATGACGCAGCAGATAAAGGAGCGCTACGTAGATAAGCCGGTCTACAACCTTATCGTCCTTCCCTTTGAGTATGAAGAGGCCACCGAGGACAGGACGGTCTATAATGTGGCCACCTGCCTCAAGTCCAGCTACCTGGTGGCCGACGCTATATTCCTTGTGGACAACCAGCGGTACGTTCGGAAGGACTCGCCTATCAGCACCAATTTGAACCGCATTAATGCCATGATTGTGCAGCCTTTTTTCAACCTGCTCTGCGCCGGTGAGGAGAAGAAATCAAGAAACATCGGCTCCAAGCTGCTGGATGCCGGCGATATTATCCAGACCCTGGCCGGATGGACCACCCTCGGGCACAGCCATTCGCATACCTCGTCACTGAAGTCCTTCTTCTCCCTGGGACACGACTTCAGGGATAAAGCCACACAGACCCAGAAGGGCACCCAGGCGTTGGATGAAGCCATCAGCGGGCTGTCCATCAAATGCAACCCCCTGGACTCAAAGAGGGCCCTTTACCTTGTCGCCGCACCCGCCCGGGAAATCAATGTGGAGCTGATTAAGGAGTTGGGCACCTACATCAAGAATATGGCCCCGGAGGCAGTCATCAGGAGCGGCGATTACCCCAGGGAAGGGGTTATGGATGTCACCGTTATCCTTTCCGAGATGAGCGACGTGGAGAAGGTTAGGAACTACTTCTCCAAGGCGATTAATATTATCGCCGAGCTCAAGAAGCGCCAGGAAGGCCTGATAAGCACCCAGCGGGGGATTGACCTTACCATCAAGGACATACCCTCATTGCTGTAATCTGTAGAACAGAAAACCCGGTCAGAAAAAGCCAACCTTCTTGAGATTAATTCCAGAGGAGTGGCCTCTTCCGCCGGGCTATCTGCTTGGATTACCGAGCCTTTTTACCGGGCTATCTTGGAGTAAATCTGCCAGGCCTGCTCTATGGTCTCGTCGCGCACCTTCCAGGCCTTCTCAAGATTGCTATCGCGCTCCTTGGCGGCTTCGGCCACATCTGCCTCGTAGGCGCTACTAGCCGATTCTTCGGCGCTCCTAAAGGCCGCCTCGGCCATCTGTAGAGCCGCCTCCCTGGCCTGGACGGCTTCGGCAATGGCTTCATCACGGGACTTCCGGGCACGTTCCACAGCGGTATCATAGGCGCGGCGGGTCTGCTGTTCCGCCCGCTTATAGGCCTTGGCCACCTGCATCTCATTTTCATGGTAGGCCCTAGCTACCTGACGCTCGGCCTCCATATAGGCAGCATAGGCCTTCTCGGCCTGGCTCATTACCTCATCAAGCGGGCTCCCGGCACGCTCCTCGGCCACTTCCGGGACCTCCTCGGCTTCTGCCTCTGATGCTACTTCACCTGCCGGTTTCTTTTTTGGGTTAGCCACGGGACACCTCCTTCAATCATCTTTCTAACTTTATTTATCACTTGGGCTACAGGCCCAAAACCATACATCATTACTCAGTGCCAAGTATATGGCGCACCTAGGTAAAAGTCAAGAGGTTTTCTACCTGCCCCCACCCCCTACTTCTGTCATCCTTCTATCAATAGCCACACCCCAAACTGCGGCTTGGCCAGCTACTTCTTTTTTCCCTGGTCAGTACCTTTGTCTTCGCCGCTACCCTTGTCTTCCGGCCCGGTTTTCTGGGGCTTCTTGGATTTCTTTGTCTCATACATCCGGGACAGAGACTCCAGGCGCGCCTCAAGCCTGCCCTTAGCCTCCCCGGCTTCCCCAGCACCCTCACCACCCTCAGCACCGCCCGCCTCCTTGGGCACCACCCCGGCCCGGCCCAGGGCCTCCTCAAAAGACTTCAGCGATGCCTCAGCCGCCTGCTGGGCTATCTTGCCCGGGGCCTCGGTGCCACCCACCGCCTGGCTGAAGGCGGCCATAGATGCCCCGGAAGCCTCCATGACTATCCTGGCCGAAGCCTCGGCGGCCGCCCTGACCGCCTGCACCGTCCTTTCCATAGACTCCCTGGCGGCCTTTATCATCGCCTCGGTCACTTCCTTAGCCCTCCGGGCAGACGCCTCAACTGCCTCCTTGGACTCCCGGCTTACCACCTCGGCCCGGTCTATAGCTTTTTGGAACTCCTTGGTGGATACCTCGGCGCTCTCCCTGGCCGCGGCTACGGCTGCCTCCATAGCGGCCACGACGGTCTTGGTTTGTTCTTCCGCCGTCTTTCTGGCGGCCTCATTTACCTCCCCGGCCTTAGCCATCGCCTCAGCGTAGGCCTTCTTGGAGGCCTCAACGGCCTGCTGGGCGGCCCTGGCGGAGGCCTCGGTGCTCTCCCTGGCTTCTTGGGTTATCTTCTCAATGCCAGCCATGGCTTCCCGAAATTCCCTGGCGGAGGCCTCGGCACTCTCCTTGGCCTGCTGCCCTATCTCCTCGGCACGAGACATCGCCGCCCGAAACTCTGCTGCCATAGCCTCGGCGCTCTCCCTGACTTCGGTGCTTATCTCCTCAGCCCGGGATATGGCGGCCTGCGCTGCCTTTACTGACGCCTCCGCGGCCGCCCGGGCCTCCCCATCTATTTCCTCAGCCCGCTTCAGGGCCTCCTGAGCCAGACGCTGCGAGGCCTCACTGGCTAGCCTGGCCTCCCTACCCACCTCCTCCACCCGCTTCATAGCCTCCTGGGAGGAGCGCTGCGAGGCCTCGGCCACCTCCCTGGCTACCTTGCTGGTGGCCTCCACTATACTCGCCGCACCCTCCGCCGCCGCGGCGGCCATCTGGGCTACCTCCCTGGTGGCCTTGCTTGACTTCTCCGCCCGGCCTACTGTGTCCCGGGCGGCCCGGCTGGTGCTATCAGCAGCCTCCCTCGCCTCCTTGCTCAGCTTCTCGGCCCGGCTGGCCGCCTCCCTGGCTGCCCTGATGGAATCCTCGGCGGCCACTTTAGCCGCCTTGACTGCCTCCTCGGCCCGGGCCACGGCCTCCTGCGAGGCTTCCCCCGCCGATTCCGCCGTCTTTTTGACCTCGCGGCTCATCTCGCCAAGGCGGGTCAACCTCTCCTGGGAGGCCACCAGTACCGACTCCGCCGCCTCCATAGCCTCCTTGCCCATCTTCTCGGCCCGGGCTATTGCCTCCTCAAAGGCCTTAGCCATCGCCTGAGCGGTATCTTTGGGGCTTCTGGCGGCTGCCTCGGCATGGGCTATCGCCTCATGGGCCGCCCTTATGGCCGCCGCGGCGGCTTCCTGGGACTCCTTGCTTATCTCCTCCGCACGCTCCACCGCCTCCTGGGCTGCCCTGGCAGCTTGTTCAGCGGAGGCCTTAGCCTCCTTGCCTATCTGCTCGGCACGGCGCGCCGCCTCAAGGGCCACCCGGGTGGATACCCCCGCCGCCTCCCTGGCCACCCGGCTCAGCTGCTCGGCACGAGCTACCGCCTTTTCAAAGTCCCCGATATTGCCTTCTATATCCTCTAACAGCTCAGGAGACACGCCTCTAACCTCCCCGGCTATCTTCCTCCACCCCCCACCCCAGACGATACCATTCTAGTATAGACCACCCAGTTTTTCAATAAGGCGGCCATAACTTGCCAGGCCATAACAAAGTTAATATTACTATTTCCTGGCAACAGTGATTGACATTCTCATATGATTATGCTAAAAATAGCTTAACCGTTATAAATTTTATATGAGGTGAGAGATGAAACTAGTGGTTGTAGGTCTAGGACAATGCGGCGGCAGGATTGCTGATGAATTCGCCCGCCTGAACCAGAAAGCCCGCAGCCGGCGCGGTATTACCATTATTACCGGCGCCTTTGCCGTCAACACCGATGCCGCTGATTTAAGCGGGTTGTCCTGCATAGCCAGTGACCATCGTCATAGGATACTTATCGGCGGTCGCAAGACCGGTGGCCACGGCGTGGGCAAGATAAACGAGCTGGGGGCCGAGATAGCCAAGGAAGACGCCGATAAGGTGGTGGACGCCATCAGGACGACCAAGAAGTTCTTTGAAACGGATGCCTTTCTGCTTATTGCCGGCTCCGCCGGCGGCACCGGCTCTGGCTCCATATCGGTAATGACCCAGCACCTGAAAGAGCGTTATATCGACAAACCGATATACGACCTCATCGTCCTGCCCTTTGAACACGAAGAGTCCACCGAGGAGAGAACGGTATATAATGTGGCCACCTGCCTTAAGTCCTGCTACTCGGTAGCTGATGCTGTTTTCCTTGTTGATAATCAAAGGTACGTCAGGAAAGACTCTTCCCTGCAGACGAATCTGTCCAAGATAAACACCATGATTGCCGACCCATTCTATAATATCCTCTGCGCCGGCGAGGAGAAGAAGAACAGATACATCGGGGCCAAGCTGCTTGATGCCGGCGACATCATACAGACCCTGGTCGGCTGGACGGTCATAGGCTACGGCAAATCGCAGGTGCCGATCTTCAAAATACCCCAGCAATTTAACAAGGACTTCAGGAAGAAGGGCGCTGAAATTCAGAAGGGCATCCAGGCCATGGACGAGGCCATCAGCGAGCTGTCCTTGAAGTGCAACCCCGCCGACTCAAGAAGGGCCATTTATCTGGTCTCCGGCCCGGCCAAAGAGATGAACATGGACATGGTCAAGGAAATAGGCGACTACATGAGGGATATCGCCCCCGAGGCCATCATCAGGAATGGCGACTACCCCAGGGAGCGGGGCCTGATGGATGTCACTGTTATCATGTCCGAGCTCAGCGATGTGGAGAAGGTCAGGAACTACTACCTCAGGTCAACCGACCTTATCCCCGAGTTCAAGAAGAGGCAGGAGGAGACCGACGACAAGCTCCGGGCACTTGAGGACGTTTCCAAGGATATACCCTCGCTGCTATAATATATTGTAACCTATCCCCCTTACCCCCTTCCCTTGGCAAGGGAAGGGGGTCATTTTTTCGAAGGGGCTTTTCGCCCCTTCGCGCTTCCTCTAATGCTATATTTGGGGGAGTTTAGGAAAGGGAAAAGCACGATCAGCTCCATTGGGAGTTTGAGGGGTGCTAGCCCCTCATTATATTAATCTTCCCCCTCTCCTAGAAGGAGAGGGGGAAAAGGGGGTGGGTTGCGAGAGATAAAGGAATAAGATGATAGTTAGAGCCGACAGACCGAAAATGGATAAAATTCATTTCTAAAATTTTCTTGGGAAAAGGCGCCGTTTAGGGTATAATAAGGACGAAAGAAGATGGCTTCTCAGGTATTTTATCGCAAGTGGCGCCCTCAAACCATGGCTGAGGTAGTCGGGCAGAAGCATGTCACCCAGACCCTCTTAAACGCCCTAGCCAGCCAGAGAATATCCCATGCCTACCTCTTCTGCGGCCCCCGTGGTACGGGCAAGACCAGCACCGCCCGCAACCTGGCCAAGGCCGTCAACTGCCTGAATAACGGCAAGGGCGAGCCATGTAATACCTGCACCATATGCCAGGCCATCACCGAGGGGCGATGTCTGGACGTTATTGAGGTGGATGCTGCCAGCAACCGGCGCATTGATGAAGTCAGGGACCTGCGCGAGAAGGTAAACTACGCCCCCAACCAGGCGCGCTACAAGGTCTACATCATTGATGAAGTCCACATGCTCACCAACGAGGCTGCCAATGCCCTGCTCAAGACACTGGAGGAGCCGCCGCCGTACGTCATCTTCATCCTGGCGACCACGGAGACACACAAAATCCTGCCGACCGTCCTGTCACGGTGCCAGCGCTTTGATTTCCACCGCCTCTCCCAGGCGGATGTGGTCGCCGCGCTAGCCCGTATTGCGGCCACCGAGGGCATCCACATAGAGGCAGAGGCACTGAAGCTCATCGCCCGGGCGGCTACCGGTAGCCTGCGCGACGCGGAAAACCTGCTGCAACAGCTGAACACCTACTACGGCACCGAAATCGGCCTCAAGGAGGTCAAATCTACCCTGGGCATCTCCGGCGACTGGCGTGCCCGGGAACTGGTCAAGCATATTGTGGACAGTAATATCCCGGCCGGCATAGCCACGATAAACAGCGTCAACAGCGATGGCCTGGACCTGCGCCAGTTCAACCGCGAGCTGGTGGAATACCTCCGGGCGCTGCTCCTGGTCAAGACCGGCGCCGATGATGTAGACCTCACCGCCGAGCATATCAAAGAACTCAAAGACCTGGCAAGCAGGGCACCGCTAGCGCAGATACTCAAGGCCGTCAAGCTCTTCGGCCAGCTGGAACTGGGGCTGGACAATTACGCCACACTGCCCCTGGAGCTGGCCCTGATTGACTCGGCCATGCCCGCTACAGAAGAGAAGCCCCGTAAAGAAGAAACCGAAAAACCGGCGCAAGCGCCGGCCCCCAGGCCAGCCACAGCCGAAAAACAGGTAAAGAAGGCGGCCCCAGAAGCCGCCAAGAAGGCATCTGAACCAGCCATCGCCCAAAAATCAGCACCGGCCGCTGAGAGCACCGGGGCTGGCGCGCTGGCGGCGGGCAGCCTTATTGAACAGCTACGGGCCAACTGGAGGAAATTCATCCTGGAGGCACCGGGTGGCATCGGTAAGACCCCCGCCGCCGCCCTGCTTAGGAGCGCCATGCCCATAGCCATTGAGGAAGACACCATCGTGCTTTCCTTCAAATACCCGCTGCACAAAGAGAACATGGAGAAGCTGGAAAACCAGAAGACCGCCGAGAAAATCGTCAGCGGTTTCCTGGGACGCCCCTGCCGGCTGCGCTGCGTCTACGAGCCGGGAAATAACCACCTGCTGAAGGCGGCCTTGAGGATGGGCGCCCAGATTATTGAGGCGAAGGTGGAGGAGAAATGAATAAATTTATGATGCAGCAGGCCCAGAAACTCCAGGCCAGGCTGGCCAAGGCCCAGGAAGAGCTGGCTAATATCACCGTGGAGGCCTCTTCCGGCGGTGGCGCCGTCAAAGTGACAATGAACGGGCAGCAGAAGCCCCTGTCTGTGAAAATAGCGCCTGAGGTAGTCAACCCCCAGGACGTGGCCATGCTGGAAGACCTGATACTGGCCGCCATCAGCGAGGCACAGGCCAAAGCCCAGGAAGCCGCCGCCAAGCAGATGAGCTCGCTCACCGGAGGGCTGAACATCCCGGGGCTGACATAACCTAAGGAGGGCCGTGAAGCAGAACCCTATCCCCGCCAGCGACGCCATCAGCCGGCTCGTGCAGGAGTTTAACAAGCTGCCGGGCATAGGGCCCAAGAGCGCCCAGCGCCTCACCTACTACCTCCTGCGTACCCCTGCGGAAGAGGCGCGGCTCCTCGCCGAAGCCCTCCTCGCCCTAAAAGAGAAGGTCACCCTGTGCTCCACCTGCGGCAATGTCACCGAGGCCAACCCCTGCCCCATCTGCCGCAACCCCACCCGCGAGGCCAGCCAGATATGCATCGTGGAGCAGCCCCAGGACATCCTGGCCCTGGAGCACACCGGCATCTACAAGGGCTGCTACCATGTCCTGCATGGTGCCATCTCACCAACCGAAGGTGTCGGTGCCAGCGACATCAGAATCAAGGAGCTTTTAAGCCGCCTGCAGGACAACTCGGTAAAAGAGGTCATCCTGGCCACCAACACCAACCTTGAGGGCGAGCAGACGGCCATGTATTTGCACCAGCTCATCTCCCCCCTGGGCATCAAGGTCACGAGACTCGCCCGCGGACTCCCCTTCGGCACCGAGCTAGAGTACGCCGACGACATTACCCTCACCAGGGCCTTAGAGGAAAGACAGGAGTTCTGAAATGCCTCCAGCACAACAGGATTCAACCACAATATCTACAAAACAAATGAGAGAGGCTATCAAGCAGTCTGGTTATCTTTTGGAACAGAGGGTAGAACCAATTATAAGGAATGCGTTTGGTTATGTTGAGACTAACCCAATTTATAAAGATCCTGATACGGATAAATCTTGCGAATTAGATATATATGCTTTATCAGCATCACGAGTATATAAGAATGATATGAGTTTCATATTCCCCATACTATTATGCGAATGCGAAAACAATTCCCAACCCGTCGTATTTTTTATTGGCGATACATTCTTGCCATTCTTCGGTAAACACGATTTAAAATTATCCGGCATTCCAATTAAGTTCTGGAATGACAAAGTTACGGAATACATGAGTCTGGCAGATGTTGTGGATTTAGAGAGTTCCCATCATTTCTGTGTTGGTCAAGTAGCAACACAGTACTGTACTTTCCAGATGAAGAAAGATAAATCAAATTGGATAGCGTTGCATAATGATGACCAACATGAGACATTCAATAAACTAATCAAAGCCGTTAATTATGAAGTTACTAAACACTCCGAAAATTGGTTGCTTCCTGACAAGGCTGAAGAGGAACCGGTTAACATCCAAATATATTATCCTCTGGTAATTCTTCAAGGTGATTTATTTTCCGCATGCCTTAAGAACAACCGACTTATTCTAAGAGAGTCAAATCACATCCAATTCCGAAAGCAGTTCATTAGACCAGAAAAAAATGAGGCAGAGACCTATCAAATTGACGTTATAGTTGAAAGCTTTTTACCTGATTACCTAAAAATAATAGAAGCCGAAATAGACAAGATTATGAAAAGTTTACAACACCAGAAAGCTAAAATTCGACTTTCTATAGAAAAGATAATTGAAGAGGCTAAAAAACTTAAAGAGAACCAAAAGTCATATAGAGAACTTTTTGAATTTTAAGAGCAAGCATTCAAATTATTTAGCATATGCCCGAGCCGCGTAACTATCAGACCGAAGCCATCGTCATCAAGAAGACCAAGCTGGGCGAGGCCGACAGCATCCTCACCTTCTTTACCCCCCACCTCGGCAAAATCCAGGGATTTGCCCGAAGCCTCCGCAAGCCCAAGAGCAAGCTCGCCGGTCACCTGGAGCTGCTCACCCACAGCCAGGTCTCCTTCGCCCGCGGCCGGAATATTGACACCATCACCGGCGCCCAGACCATCAACAGCTTCCTGCCCATCAGAAACGACCTCTGGCTCACCTCCTGCGCCCTCTACGTTGCCGAGCTGGTCAACCAGTTCGCCGCCGAGCGCCTGGAGAATTTCCCGCTCTTCCAGCTGATGCTGGAGACCCTCAACCAACTCGGCCAGCCGAACAACAAGGAGCTTGTCCTGCGCCACTTTGAGCTGCACCTCCTGGAGAGCACCGGCTACCGCCCCCAGCTAAGAGAATGCGTCGCCTGCCACAAGGCACTTGAGCCGACCACCAACCACTTCGGCCCGGCGGCCGGCGGGATGCTCTGTCCCGACTGCTACCCCACCCAGCCCTTCACCTACCCCCTCTCGGTGAATGCCCAGAAGGTGTTGAAGCTCCTCCAGACAAGCGGCGAGACCGCCACTGAGCTGAAAATAGACGCGGAGCTTGCCCGCGAGCTGGACAACGTGATGAGCGGCTATTTAAAATACCTCCTGGAAAAAGAAGTGAAATCAGCCGCCTGGCTGGAGACTTTAAGGGAGCAGAGGGCACAGTTCAGGCAATAGGTTCAGCAAAAACCTCATCATACTCTCTTTACCCTAAACTACGAATCACCTATAATAGGACTGGCTGAGAGTATAAAATCATCAGCCTTTTGGTGCATTATTATGACAACTTCATCAGACAACAAAAACGAACCAAGGCTCAAAAAGCTAGGGCGGCTGCGTGAGCGCGGCATTGACCCCTACCCCCACCGCTACCCGCGCACCCACACCACCCAGGAAGCGGTGGCCCAGCTGGAGAGGCTGGAGTCGTTAGACAAGGTACAGAAAGAAGCTGCCCTTCATGACCGCAAAGACTATGTAAGTGTTGCCGGACGGATTATGGCCATCAGGCGGATGGGCAAGAGTGCCTTTGTCGACATTCGCGATGGCACGGGAAAGATACAACTATTATTCCAAGATATCCCCCTTTATGATGAGGAACAACGTGAGCTGTTCAAAGACTTTGATATTGGTGATATTATCGGAGCCAAAGGCAATGTGAGTAGGACAAAAAGCGGCGAACCTACTGTCTGGGTGGCGGACTTCACCCTCCTCGCCAAGTCGCTCTTGCCCCTGCCGGAGAAGTGGCACGGACTTGCCGATACCGAAAAGCGCTACCGCCAGCGCTACCTTGACCTCATCGCCAACACCGAGGCAAAAGAGGTCTTTATGATACGCAGCCGGGTCATCGCCGCCATAAGGAATTTCCTCAACCAGCGCGGCTTTATTGAGGTGGAAACGCCGGTGCTGCATCCTTCCGCCGGGGGCGCCCTGGCCAACCCCTTCATCACCCACCATAAGGCCCTTGACCAAGACCTCTATCTGCGCATCGCCCTGGAGCTCCACCTCAAGAGGCTGATTGTCGGCGGGTTTGACAAGGTCTACGAGCTCGGGCGCGTCTTCCGCAACGAGGGCATCTCCACAACACATAGCCCGGAATATACCCTCCTGGAAAGCTACGAGGCCTACGCCGACTACCATGACGTCATGGAGATGCTGGAGCAGATGGTCTGCCACATCTGCCAGCAGGCTATGGGCACCACCGAGATTAAGTTCGGCGACGATACCATTGACTTCAAGTCACCCTGGCAGCGTATCACCCTGCGCGACGCGGTGAAAGACTATAGCGGCATTGACTACGTGAAGTACCCTACCGCTGATGAGCTCTTTCTCAAGATGCACTCCATGAAAATTGAGGTTGACCC
>Ga0315282_10011080_pt1 | contig 14031 bp, 11 predicted proteins | sample YL17G07_20_MG_FD_203693 | JGI IMG/M metagenome (GOLD analysis project Ga0315282, IMG submission 203693) | Sediment microbial communities from Yellowstone Lake, YNP, Wyoming, USA - YL17G07_20 | ecosystem: Environmental > Aquatic > Freshwater > Lake > Sediment | place: USA: Wyoming | collected... | reverse complement strand
TGATTTACTACGGTAATCTGTGCTATTATTTTACGGTTTCTGTAAGGGGGGGACTAGAGAAACCAATGAATAATTCCATCGAATTCAAACAGTTTGACTTCAGACTCACTGCAAAAGAGCCCCTTATTCTTCCTGCCTATAAAGGTTCGACATTCAGAGACGGCTTCGGCTATGCATTCAAACGTGTTCTTTGTGCAATCAAGGATAAAGAGTGTTCCCTACTCATTTTGGTAGGTTATTTTGCAGATGCCGTCAGGATAGACTTTTCATTTGGAAATCCTCAGCGGCAGGAAAATCCGGATGTCAACGGTCGCTGACACTTTCACTTGCACTTTGATAAACGGCAGGGCGGTGAGGTGAGTTTTAGAGGATTTATATTAGGAATAGGCCGGAGTTTTGTGGGTAAAGGTGATGCATAACATTAACCTAAAAATAGGCCCTCGGTTTGTGAGGCAGAATAAGGATGGGTTTAGACCATTTCAAAGACAGACTTTAGAAGCAATCAAAAATTCAGATGCAAGATTGATATTTGTTGAAGCGCCAGTAGGTTCTGGAAAAAGTTACATTATTAGAAATCTGAGTCAGGATGAACATTTTCAAAGAAAGCCAATTGTTCTCACTTATCCAACAAAAATTTTGATGGATGCACAGGTTGAATCTATGAAGTCTGAGCTGAAAAAGAATGGCAAAGATATAGCTGTTTGGCCTGAGGATAAGAATTTTCCAGTAACAGGGGACGGTGTAAATATGCTGAAGTATTCGTCTGATTCTCTAATTCGTTATTTTAAAGAGCATCCATCTGTATTTGATTCATTTAAAAACAGAGGAGATTTAATAAAGGGTGGGCTATTTTCTTTGGGATATGGGAAACATCAAGTTTTTGTTACAACTCCTGATGTTCTTTGGCTCATATATTCATGGCAGTATAAAGGGGCAATCAATTTACAGGCACAATTAAATTCGGCTATTGTATCTTTTGATGAATTTCATATCTATGCAAATCTTTACAATTTTTATAATCTGCTGGAAAATCTTATCATAAAATCTAAGGTTGATAAGGTGTTGCTCCTTTCAGCCACTCCATATATGAAAGAGAAAGGATGGGATGCGATTGAAAAAAAATTAAGAGAAAAAGATATTCCCACCCTAAATATTTCCTTTAAAGATTCAGAGGCACAAGAGCAAAACGGTGTGATTTTTAACTACCCGTTAGAAGCGAATATTCATTGCTTCAAATTTCACGATAAGGATTTGACAATTCAAAAAATAGAAGATATTTTGAAGGAAATCAAGACCCCTGCAGCGATTATCTTCGATTCTATTTTCAGGCTGAAGCATTTAAAAACAAAATTTCTGCAATATGATGAAATCAATAGAGGGAGATTTAAAATCAGGGAATGGAGCGGAATGGCGAAAGACAAAGATGTTCCTGAACTTGTTAAAAATCAGGACAATGTAATAGTTTTGGGAACATCTGCTATTGAAGTAGGAGTTGATATGAAATTTAAGTCTTTAATAACGGAGGCAGCCAGTTGGCAAAATGCCATTCAGAGAATAGGCAGAATAGGAAGATTAAAATACTTTCCGGATAAAGATATTCAATCCAATGCGGGGTATCTTTATTTGTTTATCAACTCCAGAGATGTATTGAATAATTTGAAGGATAGAGAACATATATCACGAGATGATTTTGAAAATATTCTTCAGGAGAATCTCTCTGATCCAAAAGACGAAATGGTGAGTGGAAAGACATTCAGAGGTGAAAGCCATAATTTTTTGTTGATTGACAGCTTTTTGGAAAAACCTGTGATATACTCTGAATCAATATTTTGTATGTACAATGTTGATGAGTCGTTATGCAGAAAATTTGATGGAAGTGATGAAGAAAAGAGGGAGATATTGAGAAAAGCTGGTATAAATGACAATGATTTGATTGAAGAACTTATATTGAGAGATAAGCTTTTTCCTATGTGGGGAATTGTTATTTCTGATGGGCTTATGGATAATTATTCAAGAATATTAAAAGTGGAGAAATTTCCAGATGATAATCCGAGACGTATAACTATTTGTACTGAATTAAATCCTTCGGGTATTAGTTTTTATAAGGAAAAGAAAAAGACAGATTATCTGGAAAAAAGTTTATGGTGAAAAGATGAATAGTGAAAAGTCAATTCAAATATTAAAACCTTTGATGTGGAAGATTGGTAAATCTGACGGAGAGCAGTTATGGGCACATCAATTTACAGTCTGGTATCTTTTAAAACAGATGATAGAGTCAGAGGCGTTACCCGCATTAAATGATGAAAAACAAGAATTGATAGAACTCGCCTGCCTTTTACATGACCTTAAGAAAAGTACGCCATGGAATCAACTTATTCTGTCAAATGAGCCTGATGTTGAAGAGATTATTTCTGTTTACAAAAAATGGTGGGATAGCAAAGGAGTTAAGCTCGAAACTAAGGAATTGAATAAGATCAAAGCTCTTTTTGAAAGCGGGCGAACCGACCATCAGATTGAGACCGAGAGGGATTTTGAATACTTTCTTAAACCTTACCTTGAACTTGTCAAAGGTGAATTGTCATTTGCACTTCCTGAAGAAAAGGCAAGAATACTCTTTGATATCATGAAACATCATTTTCTGACCGAAAAAGACATATCGACTGCCTTATTACCAGGATTCGGTAATTATCTGTATATGCTTAAATTGTGTGACAGAATGGCATCTGTGAAAACCATAGATGTGAAACTTATAAATGAAATTAGAAGAATAAACCTGTTAGGTCGCCAGATTTTTGATGTCACATATTTTACTGTATCACGAAATTACGGGCCGAGCACGGCTTTGGCATTAAATGTCGTAACAAAAGCATATAATGATAATGGATGGTATCCTTTATTGTATTTGGAAGAAGGCGGGATTTTTATTGCTAAGGGTAAAGGAAGGATTCCAGAAAAAGAGAACATTATTCAGGAAATATTTAGAATCTTTACGGAAAAATCAATTGAAATTAACCCTGTGCAACCTGGCAGGAAAACCATGCTTACTGGTATAGCAGAAGACCATCCAAAAGAATTTTTATTATCTCATAGGGATGAATTTCTAAGAGATTTAGATTCAAGCGAAGGTGGCGGGTTATTTTTTAAGGTTTTAATAGAGATATTAACTAATGCAGGATTTAAAAATGTAAAATTTAGGAAAGAATATCCTATTCTTGATGTCCTCTTTAGCCTTACTGGTGGAACGAGAGGAATTCCTTTGGCGCTTAGAAAATGGGAGGAATATAAAAAGAGACCGCTTCCTGTAAAAGAGAAGGGCGGTATAGATAAAAGAAATGCATTAAATCTTATTTTCAATTCCGTTTCTCTTGATGAAATAATCCCAGTGAAAATAACAAATAAACTATCAATAAATATTGTCCCCTTAAAAGATTACCCTACCAAAGAACTTTTTGATATTCTGGTTCAATTGGCAGCATCTTTTGATAAAGAAACAGGAAGAGACTTAAGGCTGAAGGATTTTTTGAATAACATAATTTCAATGGAAGAAGAAAAAGATTTTAAGGCAATAGCACAGGAGCGGTTTGAAGGTTATAAAAATTATAAGAGAAGACCTCAAGATGCTTCATCTGGAGCCTGTGAAATTTGTGGATGTACTGTGACTCAGAAACCCGGGGCAGATTTCCCCGGTGGGCAGATTCAGGCTTTTACGCAGATTAAGGCAAGACCCGATATCCCAAGAAAGATATGTCCATTTTGTGCATATGACAATAGTGTAATGAGACAGGGGGTTGGAAATTATGTTCCAATATATCTTAAGACTCGTTCAAGAGTTTCGTTGCCATACAGGAAGGAACTAAATGAACAAATTAAACTTTTAAGAGACGGATTAATTAGAATTGAAGAAATTATAAACATGAGAGAGCGATGGGGTATTCTATTTCCCAATGTTGATATAGTAATAGGAACTTCAAATTTTGATATTACTTCTTTTTCCTCTATGGAAACAGAACAGGAGATGATGTTCAGATTGGAATCTGTTGACCCAAAGGAATATAGCACTAAAGACATAAAAGTAAAATATGAACCGCTTTATCATCTCTTAAGGCTTCTCGGTTTTCAGGCGAGCATTGGAAGGGAGGAGCAAATTGGTCTTTTTGGTGATAATCCTTTAACTACAGAGACTGCTTATCATCGTTCACTTTCTGCTGTTTTGTTAAGCTCAACCCTTGGGGATAAGAGTAAAAAATATATAATGGCAAAAGACTTGCTGGAAAAGTCACCAAGCGTAGCTATATCGCATTGTGCATCAGAAGATAAAGACAGAAAAGGGAAAAGATGGCTCAGATTGAAGGAAAATATCGCAAAGCCGTTTTTCAAGTATCTTGCAAAATCAGATATAAAAATATTTAAAAATGGAGGTGATTATAGTATGAAAGACCTTTTGCAGCATGCTGCATTCTTTGCAGATAAGGAAAAAGGCATAGGCCATTTTTGTATAGAACCAGAGAAAAGAGGCGATTTCTGGAATCCGATAAATATGACCCGTCATAACACGGCAAAGCCTGTTGCTGATGCCCTTGATGAAATAACGCAGGGCAGGGAAATAGATCTGGTTATAGAAAGGTTCATGAGGAATATTGCCAAAAAGATAGGGCAGGATGAGCAGGATAAATTAGCAGATTTTGTTAAGGGAGCTAAAGAGATTTTTAGGAAATATCATGATTTGAGAAAAGAGGATGTTTCAAAGTTTATCAGGGTTAAAAATGCCTTGACGTCAGCAATATATGTATTTACAAGATATGAGAAACTAAAGATAAAGGAGGTAATAGAATGATAACTGCAGCTAATTTTCTGACTGAGCCTACTATTCTGTCTAAGGGAGTTTATTTGCAGTTAGTTGTAAATATGAAGTTTCTTGATGACGCTATCATCAGGAGCAACGACCCTGAAGAGGTATTAACATTTAAATACAATGCACCTCTTAATAACCGCTTTATCATCCCGTGGCGGAAAGTTAAAGGTAAGCTGAGAAGGCTTGTAATGGAAAAACAGAGAGGATTAAAAATTGAACCAGATTGTTATTTAAAAGATGCCCTTTGTATGAGATGTCCTACCTGTTTTTTGTTTGGTGGTACTGGTGAAACAAACGATAAAGGTCCTTACGGAAAACAAGGGTATAACATTCTTGCAAGGGTAATAGGAGAAACATTTATTTCTACTTCAGAGGTTGGGGAAATTTCACCTTATACTCAAAACGCAGTTGGTGAAATAGATTTAATGACAGGTCAGGCATTAATGAGTATTGTTACCGTTCCTCGCGAGACAGAGTTTTTAGGAGTAGTAACATTAAAAGACCCTACAACAGAGATGGCATCTATTCTCATAGATAACCTGAAAAGGCTAACAAGAATCGGTGCAAGGAGTGTTGAATGGGGACGTGTAAACACAGAAATCCTTGGTTATAAAATTTCAGACAGAGAGGATTTGACAGCTTATGATTTGGTAGCAAAGAAGAAAGATGAGATAATATCTGGATTAACGTCTATCGAAACACCTAATCCACCTGATGTTGATAATTCATATGCAACTCTTTATATATCAGTAAAAAGACTTCTGAAAGAGCATAAATTGATACAATGAAACTCTTCAAATACACATTAAAATTGATTGATCCACTTTTTTATTCCTTGGAAGGACTATCCGGAGCAGTGACACCAAAACTCATTCATGCTACGGCAATAAACCATGCTATTCTTTATGTCACAGAAAAGGATTTAGAATCACAGCCCTACCTGATAACAGAAGACAACGGAGGCAGAAATACTCCAAGATATGAAACATCTTTTATTTCTCAAAAGTTTTATTTCACACCAGCACGGTTAAAGGGTAATGCAGTTTATTTGCCAGAAATTGCCAAAGGAGAACTGGACGGATTTGTCGTGAAAGGATACCCCGGTGCAGAAGTCTTGAGAGCTTCACGTCTTTTTTCCATTGCTCCCGAATCAGGATTTGAAGGATACGGATTTTTCATAGAAGGGTTTGAAATGCCTTCACTAATAAGATTGGGAAGTTTCAGGGGTAAGGCAAGGCTGACTTACGAAGAGATAACATTTATAAAAGGTATAACCAATGAATTGGTAGAGCATCCTGTTGACCCGCTGGTTTCGGAAACTATACGAGGGGTAATGGTTAATCTTTTCCCCTATCCTTTAGTTGAAAATGCTATTTGTAAATCCTGTCTTGAAATCAGAGGAAAAGAAAGCAGGTTTTCAAAAAGAATATCTTTACCCGTTGCCGTAAAGAGTGTAAATGATGACCCCTTTAAAGAGGCATGTATAATAGTTTAATTACTTATAACCAGGAATATACAGATATGTATATATACAGAGCTGTATATTTTGGGCTATAAAATGCTAACCACAAGTCGCCCAATAAAAGGAAAAGATTTCTTTGATAGGCGTGTAATCATTCAGGACCTTCATACCCAGTATCGTTTAAAACAGAATGTAGCACTTTGCGGCATCAGAAGGATTGGCAAAAGCTCTATAGCAGAAGAATTTCTTGATCAACTTAAGAAAAAGGACGATAAAGTCCTATGTGTTTATTTTCAGGTGCATCACAGTATCGGTTCGCCGGCATTTTTTGGATTAAAGTTACTTGCAATAATTTTAGAGGTTTTTTGTAAACAGTTTTCGATTCAAACGGATGAAGATTTCTCTTTATTACAGCTTGATGTTAGAAGGCTTAAAAATATAGCTGATACAATAAAAAGTCAAAAATTATCTTCCCTCTCTGACTTCTTGATTGTCAGTTTTCCTTTTGATCATGGTGAAGAGAGAATAATCTTTGAAAGAATCCTTGAATTCTTAGAGCATTTCGCTGAAGAAAAGGATATCCAAATTGCAATCGTCCTTGATGAATTTCAAGATATTTTGGCATTGAATAAGTTTGAAGGGTTCAAGCCAAATCGTGTCCTCTCTGTACTTGATGGCACATTTTCGCGGCAACAACATATATGGTATTGCTTAACTGGTTCTACAGTAAGAATGATGGATAAGATTCTTGAAGATAAAGATTCTCCATTTTATGGAAGATTCAGGAAGATTGAAGTAAAAGGGTTCGAGGAAAGTGATGCAAAGGGCTTTATTTCAAAGGTTTTAGAAAATCCGCTTACTGGTGATGCTTTAAATTTAATAGTGAATACCACCGGTGGAAATCCTTTCTATATAGTCTCGATATGCAATACCATTCAATTATTCATAATGCGAGAACATGAAAAATCTATAATCAATAAAAAGACAGTTGAAGAAGCAATAGTCTTTGAAATCAAAGAAGGTACATTGAGCTCTCACTGCAACCAAATTCTTGAATCTTCCCTCAGCCGTGCTTCAAGAAGTACCAGCCTTAAGGAAGCAGTCAGGATAATTGCATTAAAAGGATTTGTGACACCGTCTGAACTTGCGCGAGATACAGGTCGAGATATTGGTGAAGTAAGTCCAATTCTAAAAGATCTCCAAAAGATAGACTTAGTTAAAAAGGTAGATAAAAAATATGTCATTTCAGATCCTATACTTTCATTATGGATAGAGGCAGTTTATGAACCTTCAGAACCAAGAATTGATAAGATTCAAAAATTTATTAATAAAAATTATGATGAGCTTATTGCCAAACTTAAAACCCAGAGAGGTTTTTTAATAGAGAGTTATTTCAGAGAACTTTTATCTAAATTCGACAATACCCCCTTTCACGATATATTTTTGCCTCGCTTTGATTCTATCGAACCATTAAATATATTTGATCAATCAGGCGAGATTTTTGGAAATCCTTCAAATGTTGAGGTAGATGCCCTCTGCATAGGAAGTGAAAATTGGATATGCGAGTTTAAGTATCAGAAGGAGTCAGTTCGCAATAAAGACCTGATTTTATTAGAGAAGAAAAAGAATTTAATTGAACAGAAATTAAAAATAAATATTAATAACCTTTCTTTTATATCAGTCTCAAATTTTACAGAGGAAGCCTTAGACCAAGCGAAATCTTCAAAAATCTGGTGCATTGACCCCAAAATTTTAAATGAATTAATTGAAAAATATCATATGCGAAAGCTCGAATTATGAAATAACAAGACTATGATACTGAAAACTTCTATTTTGACTTTAATTCCTGATAAGAAGATGGTTGATTCCGCTGCAACACTCAGAGGGTACATCGCCGACATATTTCCTGAAAACCCCCTAGTACATCACCATTTAACAAATTCTGATAATAAGAGATTTATCTACAGTTATCCAAAAATACAATACAAAGTTATTGATGGTATTCCACTGGTTTTAGGCATCGATGAGGCCATAGAGGTTATAAACGGCATTTCTAAGATAGATCAACTTCATTTAAAAGGTAAAAGATACGTTGTAATTGAGAAAAAAGTAAGTAAACAAAATGTAATTTTTGGTATTTCAGAAAATATAAATTCATACAAATTCCTCACTCCTTGGCTTGCCCTTGATGAAGAAAGTTATAATCGTTATAGAAAAAGAAATCAGGAAGAAAAGAAAAAACAGTTAGAGAGCATTCTTATCGGTAACATTATCTCTATGGCTAAGGGTCTCGAATATGTAATAATAGATAAAATTACTGCTAAAGTTAATGTCCATGAAGTCCAAACCTCCCTTAAAGGTACTCCCATGCTTGGGTTTCTCGGCACATTTTCCGTCAACTTTGAAATCCCGGACTACTGGGGCATCGGGAAGTCGGTGTCGAGGGGATTTGGGACAGTGAAAAAGGCATAAAAACAAGAGTAGAGAATAAGATATTAAATCGGTATAATTTAGAAGAAAGGAGGCGATTATGATATCGAAAACCGAGCTTAATAAAGCCATTGCAATTGCCAAAAAATATGGCATCAGAGAAATGTTCTTAATCGGATCTTCACTACATAAAAAAGCTAAAGAAGTAAACGATTATGATTTTGCGGTTAGTGGTGTGCCTAAAGGATGTTTCTTTTATTTTTATGGTGAATTGTTCAGGACATTGTCTAAAAATGTTGATCTAATAGACCTCTCTGGCAAAAGGACAAAATTCAAGGATCTTATTCTGAAAGAAGGCAAGCTTATCTATGAAAAGAGAGCAGTTTAAGGAATACTGTGATGCAGAGTTTGAGAATATAGATGCAGTATCGATAGAACTTTTTTCTGTTGTTAAGAATAAGAAATCAAAGTATTCAACCGCTGAATTAGCAGCTATTGCCACTTTTATTCATAACTTTTATAACGGTATAGAGAATATTCTAAAAAGGGCTTTAATTATCAGACAGGTAGAAATGATAGATACCCCTACTTGGCATAAAGATTTATTAAAGACATCCTCAGATATGGGAATCATAAATACCGATTTATACAACGCATTATCAAATTATCTTTCTTTTAGACATTTCTTTATCCATGCTTACAGTTTCACACTAAGATGGGAAGAACTGAAACCGCTCGTAGACGACCTTAAAAATGTGCTGAAAAGTTTTAAGTCTGAAATATATCGCTATGTTGATGGACTTCAATAATTACTTTAAAAACAGGTTTAAATGAGAGATAGCTGACTTATTATATCGTCTTCTATTCTCTGATGTACAATGCAACTTGTTATAAACACATATGGTTCATACCTTAGGAAAAACGGGGACTGTTTCCTTATAAAGAATGAGGATAAGGTCTATGAAATTTCCGTCAAGAAGGTTGACAGCATTATGATTACTACCAGCGCCTATCTCTCAACTGACGCATTAAAACTTGCTATTGAAAATAACATCGATGTGATTTTCCTTGACGAATTCGGGGACCCTTATGGAAGGGTCTGGCACTCAAAACTCGGAAGCACTGTATTGATAAGGAGAAAACAGCTTGAGATAAGCGCGGCAAATGAAGGACTTGATCTCGCAAAGGGATGGATCGTCAAGAAGATTGAGAACCAGATGGATTTCCTGGAAAGGCTTAAAAAACCAAGGGAAGATAAGGCTGAAAGGCTTGAGGAGTCTCTGAGGAGACTTGAAGATATGACACAACGGATTGCTGCCTTGACAGGAACAATTGACGAAAGACGCGGCACAATTATGGCTCTTGAGGGCGCAGCCGGCAAGGTTTATTTTGATGCATTAAACTACATAATGCCTGAGAGGTTTAAGTTTAACGGCAGAAGCAGAAGCCCTGCAAAAGATGAATTCAATGCGTTGTTGAATTATGGATATGGGGTACTTTATTCCCTTGTTGAGAAGGCGTGTATTATAGCAGGACTTGATCCGTATATCGGGTTTCTACATACGGATAACTACAATAAAAAATCTCTTGTTTTTGACCTTATAGAAATGTTCAGGATATTTGCTGAAGAGACTGTCGTTTATCTTTTCAGCGGCAGGAAAGTGAAGGTTGAGCATTTTGACGAAGTCAAAGGCGGATTCACATTAAATAAAGACGGCAAAGCTCTCTTGATTGAAGCACTGAATAAGACATTTGATGAAACGATCCGATACAAAGGCAGGAATATTCAAAAGAGGAATGTTGTTCAGTTTGAATGCCATTCCATTGCAAACCGAATGATCAAGGAAGAATAGATGTAGATGCTTACATGGGTTGTATATGACATATCAGAAGACAAAGTGCGCAACAGGGTTGCAAAGATATGCAAAGGCTACGGTCTTTATAGAGTGCAAAAGAGCGCCTTTCTTGGAGATATGAATAGAAATCAGATAGATGAACTTGTGCTGAGGTGCAAAGATATTACTAATGAAGAAAAAGATTCAGTATATATTTTCCCCATGTGTGAGGAAGATTTCAGGAAAGTAAAAATGATCGGTCTGGCTTTTGACAAAGATTTGGTTTCAGATGAAGTGAAGGCTCTGTTTGTATGAATGAACAGATGTCAGACGCACAGATGACAGAAGACAGACAACAGACGACAGACATTCAAAACACAGATGAAAGATCAAAAGACACCAATCATGAAAAGAAGCTGTCTTCTGACTTAGGTGATCTGTCATCTGGTGTTTATGTTACGGCATCCGTGCTTCTTGAATATCTGTTCTGTCCTCGGTTTATTTATTTTATGAACTGCTTATGCATTGATCAGAATGAGGACAAGAGATTTAAGGTTTTAAAGGGCAGAGAGGTTCACGAAGGGAAAGAGAGGATCAATATTGATTATCTCAGAAGAAGAATCGGCTGTGTGGGTAAGGAGATAGGCGTTTATATGACATCGGCGAAATACCATATTAAAGGTGAAGTTGATGAGGTATTAACTTTGTCTGACGGCACAATCGCGCCCCTCGATTACAAATATGCCGAATATAAAGAAACGATTTTCAGAACTCAGCGATACCAATCAGTATTTTATGGTTTATTAATAAAGGAGAATTTTGGGAAAGAGGTTAATAGAGGGTATATTTGTTATGTACGAAGCAAAAACCTCCTCAAGGAAATCCAAGTAACTGATAAGGACTTTAGTGAACTTCGATCTATGATAGACGAAATTATTGATATCACGCAGAAGGGCTATTATCCTAAAGGTACTAAGTATAAGGCGCAGTGTATAGATTGTTGTTACAGAAATATTTGCGTGTAGCTCTTTGACAACAGAGTAGAAACAGAAGTCAGAAGACAGAGAACAGAAGTCAGACTATTGGTTGTGTTTTGCCTATCTGTCATCTGTCCTCTGATTGTCTGTCTTCTGAGTTTGCATGGTGGGAATTTATCAGGGAAATTTGACTATTGCGGCGGAAACTATTTCTTATCAAGGGTTTTCGCCGCAGGATTTCATGTATAAGGCATGGAAAATCGCTATTTTTATGTCAAAAATGATATGGTTTTTGGGCATAATAGGCATTTCTAAAATCGTCATACAATGGCTATTTTAAAGGGATTGATAATAAATTGCTGCTTTTAAGATACTTCCAGAAAAACAAGGATTGAAACTTTGTTGCAAGCCCGATTGTTCTGATATGGGGAGGGAGCTTTTAAGATACTTCCAGAAAAACAAGGATTGAAACAATCCATCAAGGCGCTGATATTTCTCTATATCCAAGCTTTTAAGATACTTCCAGAAAAACAAGGATTGAAACCATCATATTTTATCTATCATCTACTTTATACCTTGGCTTTTAAGATACTTCCAGAAAAACAAGGATTGAAACTATAGTAATTAGATTAGATAATAGATAATTAAACCAGGCTTTTAAGATACTTCCAGAAAAACAAGGATTGAAACGATTAATCTTGGTTTGTTATTCAGTCCCTGAATCCGCTTTTAAGATACTTCCAGAAAAACAAGGATTGAAACTTTTGCCGTAACGGGTACTGTCTCCGGAGGTTTATTGCTTTTAAGATACTTCCAGAAAAACAAGGATTGAAACAATATTAATTGATGCCTGATTTTCAACTTATGAAAGCTTTTAAGATACTTCCAGAAAAACAAGGATTGAAACTCAGAGATAGCCATAATTCATGTTCAGATTCTGTGCTTTTAAGATACTTCCAGAAAAACAAGGATTGAAACATTTATTATATCGCGGTAATCAATAATCACTAAATGCTTTTAAGATACTTCCAGAAAAACAAGGATTGAAACCCCGCCTATGGTGGGTTAGATTATCTGGCTTCCCGCTTTTAAGATACTTCCAGAAAAACAAGGATTGAAACCCGTACACAGACATATGACGATGCAAAATATACGGGCTTTTAAGATACTTCCAGAAAAACAAGGATTGAAACCGATTGATTGATCGTCAGTGATTTTTTTGATTTGCTGCTTTTAAGATACTTCCAGAAAAACAAGGATTGAAACACTGCGGCCAATGCCTTTTTCTCCTCCAATATCTGCTGCTTTTAAGATACTTCCAGAAAAACAAGGATTGAAACTCAGAGCCCACTGAATGAGTGCCCCTGGATTTATGACGCTTTTAAGATACTTCCAGAAAAACAAGGATTGAAACCCAGAACCACCACCCCCAACGGTGCAATGTCTATGGCTTTTAAGATACTTCCAGAAAAACAAGGATTGAAACTTTGTTACCCTTCGGTAATCGGCGAGAAATTGTTTCGCTTTTAAGATACTTCCAGAAAAACAAGGATTGAAACCGATTGATTGATCGTCAGTGATTTTTTTGATTTGCTGCTTTTAAGATACTTCCAGAAAAACAAGGATTGAAACAAGTAATCTGCCCGGAGTCAAAGATAAATTTTTCCGCTTTTAAGATACTTCCAGAAAAACAAGGATTGAAACTGTTAATAATCTTTTTTGCCGGGTACATAAAATATGCTTTTAAGATACTTCCAGAAAAACAAGGATTGAAACCCCTGGCGCACGCAATCTGTGAGTTTATTTTTTCCAATGCTTTTAAGATACTTCCAGAAAAACAAGGATTGAAACATTATCTTTTAATTAACTACTCTAATTACTGGTTTAAGCTTTTAAGATACTTCCAGAAAAACAAGGATTGAAACTTATGTCCTTGATTTTGAGCAATCCTTTGATAATAATGCTTTTAAGATACTTCCAGAAAAACAAGGATTGAAACCCTTTTGCCTTAACTTATCAAGGCAGGTTTTAATCGCTTTTAAGATACTTCCAGAAAAACAAGGATTGAAACTTTGAATTCTGTAACAATGAATCTACCGAATGGTCCAGCTTTTAAGATACTTCCAGAAAAACAAGGATTGAAACTATGATTTCAGCAGTCTGTAACGATGATCGTCTGTAAAGCTTTTAAGATACTTCCAGAAAAACAAGGATTGAAACTGTCTGGAATGAAAAAAGAGCGTTTATTGCAATTAGATGCTTTTAAGATACTTCCAGAAAAACAAGGATTGAAACCTTTCCAGAGTTGCCGGAACTGATATGTTGTTCACAAAGCTTTTAAGATACTTCTGCACTTCCCCCGGTTTAACGGACACACCGAAAGGTTAGGTACAATATAACCTTGGGAGGTGTAAAATGCAAGAGAGTAATGGACGAAGGAAGTACGATCGGCAGTTTAAGGAAGAAGCAGTACAA
>Ga0315282_10011079_pt1 | contig 14032 bp, 13 predicted proteins | sample YL17G07_20_MG_FD_203693 | JGI IMG/M metagenome (GOLD analysis project Ga0315282, IMG submission 203693) | Sediment microbial communities from Yellowstone Lake, YNP, Wyoming, USA - YL17G07_20 | ecosystem: Environmental > Aquatic > Freshwater > Lake > Sediment | place: USA: Wyoming | collected... | reverse complement strand
TAATGTCAGGCTGAGAGCTGATAGCTATTAGCTGACCCCTGGCGCCTCCCCCCTGAATTGTTCTTTTTTATTTTTTTCGTGGAACAATTCGACTCCGTTTTTATCTCCCTTTTTATCAGTGTCGATTTGCGTTTATCTGTGGTGGGCTTGCCCTTTCTTCTTTGCCAACCAGCCCAGTAAATAGAGGGAATTACTCACCTGGAGGTAATCGAGAATGAGAAAAATCCCTTCTCCACCCTTCATTCTGCTTCTCGCCCTGGCCCTTTCCCCAGCTTTCCTGCCCGCCCGGCCAGTTTCCGCCTCTCGAGGCGCTCAAGAATTCCTCTACAGTCAGGATTTCGATTCCGGCTCTGCCCCCGAATGGCAGCTCGAGGACGGCTGGGCAATTGCGCCGAGTGAAAGCGGTTACGCCCTCAAGGGTGCCGGCCACGTCTGGGCCAGGATGGCCGCCGGGGCGTGGAGCGATTACTTTCTACGCTTCCGGGTCAAGTTAGACGGGGACGCCTCTCTGCATGCTAACGTCATGGTAGTGGGGCCGGCGCGTTACTTCATCGGCGTTAACCGCCACAACCTGTATCTTTCCAAGCAGACCGGTCTCAACACGTTTTTCAACAACCTGGCCAACGGCCCGGCGCTCGGGGTGGGCTGGCATACTGTGGAAATCAGCGTTTCAGTCGGGAAAGTGGCCGTTTCCGTCGACCAGCAGCCGGTGATGAGCTATACAGATCCGCAGCCCCTGGAAAGCGGAGGGATCGCCTTCGAATCGCTGGACGGCGGAACGGTGTGGGTGGATAACGTCCAGGTCGGCGAGATCACGCCGGTGGGTGCGACGCCAGTCGGTGCTGCAGGCCAGCCTACCCTGCCGGCCGGCTTGAGCTGGGTGCGCACCGGCGGTCCGTTGGGCGGGTTGGGCTACGATATCCGCATGGACCCCGACAATCCCGACATCATGTTCGTCACTGACGCCAAGGCTGGTGTCTTCAAGAGCCTGGATGGTGGCCAGAGCTGGACACCTGACAACCAGGGTATCACCACTCGAACCGGCGAAACCGGCGAAAGCATCCCCATCTTCTGCCTGACTATCGACCCGATCCACCCCGATACCGTCTGGACCGGCACCCAGGGGCAGCGCGGCATCTTCAAATCGCTGGATGGCGGCGAGACCTGGAAGGAAATGGACAACGGCGTCGTCGAAAAGGGCTTGACCATGCGCGGCTTTACCGTTGACCCGCGCTCCTCGGATATCGTCTACGCAGCGGCTGAGGTTTCGAGCTGGGAGTGGAACGGCGCACCCTTATCCGGCAAGGAATTTGACCTTACCAAAGGCGTGGTATATAAAACCACCAACGGTGGCCAGAGCTGGCAGAAGATCTGGTCGGGCGACAACCTGGCCCGCTACATCTGGATCGACCCGCGGAATTCGGACGTGCTCTACGTCTCTACCGGCATTTTCGACCGCGAGGCCGCCAACTCCGATTACAAAAAGGGCATCCCCGGCGGTGTAGGTGTGATCAAGAGCACCGACGGGGGTCAGACCTGGAAGCAGGTCAACCAGGGCTTGCTCAATCTGTACGTCGGCACGTTGTTCATGGACCCGACCAACCCGGATATCCTCCTGGCCGGGGTAGGCAGTGTGACTTTCCCCGAACAATCCGGCGTCTACCTGTCCAACGATGGCGGCGCTACCTGGAAGCAGACCCTGGATGCTTACGTGATCAATTCGGTTGAATTTTCGCTCTCCGACCCCAACATCGCCTATGCCGGCAACTTCAATGCCATCTACCGCAGCCAGGATGGAGGCAACACCTGGATGCAGTTGACCCCCGAGAATGAAAACTGGGGGCCACCTGGCATCCAGGCCGGCCAGCCGATTGACTTCCAGGTCGACCCGCGCAACCCCGACCGCCTGTTTGCCAACGAATACGGCGGCGGCAACTTCCTCAGCCAGGATGGCGGTAAAACCTGGACCGACGCCAGCCGCGGCTACACCGGCTCGATGATGCGCCAGATTCTGGTGCATCCCGACCACGCCTCCCAGGTCTATGTCGTCGGCCGCACCGGCGTCTTCACCAGCCGGGATGGCGGCGGGAGCTGGAGCGGTTCGGCTTTTCCCCCTTTCAAGGTCAACGATTGGCATGCCCTCGCCATGCAGCCCGGCAACCCCAACGTATTACTGGCAGATCTGACCTGTTCGAACAGCCTCATCCGCTCGCAGGATGCCGGTTTGAGTTGGAAAAGGGTCAGTGTCGCTTCACAAAGCGAGCGGGTCGCCTACCAGACGATCGTGTTTGCTCCCTCCGACCCGCAAACCGTGTATGCCGGAACTACCGGTTATTTCTCCTGCGGCGGGTTTGATAAAACTCAGCCCGGCCTGGGCATCCAGGTCTCTAACGATGGAGGGCGAAGCTGGGCTTTTGCCAACGACGCCAACACCCAGGATGCCTCCGTCGGCCAGTTAGCCGTTGATCCACAGGATGCTAAAACAGTATATGCTGCCACCTACAACAGGGGATTGTTGAAGACTACCGATGGAGGGAAAACCTGGCTGCCGCTGGCGCCCCAGTTTACCAAAGATTCCCCCCTGATTTCGGTGTCCATCTCGCCGGTTGACCCGCAGGTCTTGTTTTTCGGGCGCAATCGGGCTGGTTTGCTGCGCAGTGAAGACGCGGGTAAAACCTGGAAGATGGTCAGCTCAGGCCTGAACCCGGAAGCCACCGTGGCCTCGATCGTGTTCGATCCAACCAACCCGCAGGTACTTTTCCTGGCCGACCTTTTCAGTGGAGTTTACCGTTCAGTCAACGGGGGTAAATCCTGGAAAGCCATCAACCAGGGACTGGAGCAGCGCGCCGTCAACTCCCTGGCCATGTCTGCGGATGGACAGCATCTCTACGCTGCCACCGAGGGCAGGGGCGTCTTCCGCCTGGACCTCAACGGCCAGCCGCCTGGAGCGCTTCCCGAACCCTCCGCTGTCCCTTCCCCCATTATTACCCCCTCGCCCACTGCGCCAGCCCAGGTCGAAGAGGCCACCCAGCCGGCTGCCCTGCCAGAAAGCGCCACCCAGAAAGCCCCTACCTCCCCTGGGGCTACCCCGGGGCCAAGATTCCCGGCTGTCTGCCGCGCCCCGGCTCCCCTGGTCTTGCTCGTCTTCGGCTGCCTTGGTTGGGATCGGGTGCGCAAAAGCCGACCTAAAAAGGGGTAGAACTGTGAACCGTTTTCCTGTGTGGGCCTTGATCTTGATTTTGGCTGGGCTGACCTCCTTGCTTTTTGGTTGCACTTCCCCGCCCTTGACCGCCTCTCCGACCCCGACCCCCACGCCCACTTTGACTGCTGCACCTCCAGCGCCGCTCGCCCCGGGCACGCTTACCGGTCAGGTGGTCGACCAGGATGGGGCGCCCGTAGCAGGGGCGCAGGTCAGCATCCAGGCCACCACCCGGACTGCGCTGACCGATGGAGAGGGTCGTTTCAGCCTGTCGGGCCTCGACAACGGCCAACCGCTGGCCGTCAGTGCCTGGAAGGATAAGTATTACTGCGCCGGGCAGGCATCTGTCACCCCTCCAGCTTCAGGTATCCGCCTGGTGCTGCGCCTGGTGCAGACCAACGACAACCCCACCTATACCTGGGTGCCGCCCACTGGCGAAAACTCCTGCTACTCGTGCAAGCCTGGCGTTACCCAGGTCTGGCTGGATAATGACGCCCACGGTAAATCCGCCATCAACCCGCGCTTCCTTAGCATGTACAACGGCACCGACCTGCAGGGCCACCACAGCCCGCTCACCCGCTACGCCGATACCCGCGATTACGGGCGTGTGCCGCTCCCGCCCGACCTGAGCCAGCCTTACTTTGGCCCCGGCTATAAGCTGGATTTCCCCACCACGGCCGGCAACTGCGCCGCCTGCCACATCCCCGGGGCGGCCATCGGCAATCCCTACGGGGTCGATCCCAACCAGGTCAGCGGCGTGGATAAATTTGGCATCCACTGCGATTTCTGCCACAAGATCGGCGGCGTGCTCCTGGATCCTGAGACCGGCCTGCCCTATTCTGAAATGCCCGGGGTGCTTTCGTTGGATCTGCGCCGCCCTTTCCCCACAGATAAGCAGCGCTACCAGCTCTTCTTTGGCACCTTTGCCGATGACAACGTACCCATGGAAGATACCCGCCTGCCGCTGATCAGTCAAAGCCAGTTCTGCGCCGCCTGCCATTATGGCATTTTTTGGAACACCCTGGTATATAACTCCTATGGCGAATGGCTGCAAAGCCCCTACAGCGACCCCAAAACCGGCAAGACCTGCCAGGACTGCCACACCCCGTCTCCCACCCTGCTGGATGGCAAGCCGCTCACCAATGTGGCCCCCGTCAAAGGCGGGGTCGAGCGCGACCCGCTGACCATCCATGCCCACACCTTCCCCGGCGCTTCCAGCCTATCCCTGCTGCAGAACGCCGTGACCATGACCGTGGATGCCCGGCGGCTGGCCGGCGAGCTCAGCGTGACCGTAAAGATCACCAACGACAAGACCGGCCACGATGTGCCCACCGATTCGCCCCTGCGCCACCTGATCCTTCTGGTAGAAGCCACCAATCCGCAGGGCCAGTCCTTGACTCTCCTGCAAGGCGAAACTGTCCCCGCCTGGGGTGGGGTTGGCGATCCCACCCAGGGCTACTACGCCGGCCTGCCGGGTAAAGCCTACGCCAAAGTCCTCGCAGAATTGTGGACCGAACTCTCGCCCAGCGGCGCTTACTGGAATCCCACCCGCCTGGTCAGTGACAATCGCCTGGCGCCCTACGCCAGCGATACCAGCCTGTACGTTTTCGGCATGCCGGCCCAGGGAGAAGCAACCATCCACGTGCGCCTGATCTACCGCCGCGCCTACCGCTCGTTGGCCGACCAGAAAGGCTGGGATATCCCGGATATCGTGATAGCGGAGAAAACAATTATCGTAAATTAAAGCTTTCGGTTACAATTAGCCCGGCCATGAACAAAGGTATCCTCTACGCTGCCGCCGCCTATGCGATTTGGGGTTTCCTGCCGGTCTTGCTTAAAACCCTTTCGAGTGTGCCTCCTTTTCAGATCACCGCCCATCGCGCCGTCTGGTGTTTCCTTTTCTTGCTGGCCATGGTTGCGGCAGGCCAGGGGCAGTTATCCGCCCTGAAAGCCGCCCTCACCTGGCGCAACCTGCTGATCTACTCCCTCACTGCCCTGCTCCTGTCGGTCAACTGGCTGGTCTTCGTCTGGGCGGTCAACGCCGGGTTCATCGTCGACAGCAGCCTGGGCTACTTCATCAACCCGCTCATAAGCGTGCTGCTGGGGATGATCTTCCTGCGTGAAAGGCTGCGCCCGCTGCAGTGGCTGCCGGTCGGCCTGGTGGCGGCCGGGGTGATCTACCTGACCTTCAGCCACGGCGGGTTGCCCTGGATTGCCCTGGTGCTGGCGCTCACCTTCGGGTCTTACGGCCTGGTGAAAAAGATCGCCCCCCTCGAGGCGCTGCCGGGGGTCGCTATGGAGACCGGTATCATGTCTTTCGCCGCCCTGGGCTACCTGCTATTTGAAGAAGCCCGCCATACGGGCGCCTTTGGGCACGCCGGGCTGGCTGCCAGCCTGCTGCTGGTCGGATCGGGCGTCGCCTCGGGCGTTCCACTTCTACTCTTCTCGGCCGGGGCCCGCCGCGCCCCGCTCAGCGTGGTGGGGCTGCTGCAGTACATCTCCCCCACCCTGCAGTTCCTATGCGGAGTTTACCTGTACGGGGAAACCTTCGACCGCACCCGTCTGATCGGTTTTAGCATCATCTGGCTGGCGCTGCTGGTTTTCACCGCCGAAAGCCTGCTGGTATACCGCCGGGCCCTGGCGAGAGCGGCGATCTGAGTAGTCGTCCTTCTATCAGGAGGTAGATATGTGCTGTATCACCACTCTTCTTCTAGTATTCGTTTCACGTATTACCATTTTTCTCTTGTGGCTGGCGGACCGGCCGCTCTTCGCAGCCGCTTTTCACAACTGGGGCACGGGTGTCGTCCCTGTGTGGGTTTGGCCGCTGCTGGGTGGTATTTTCCTGCCGTGGACGACCCTGGCTTATCTCTTTCTCTTCCCAGGCGGTATTCTGGGCTACAAATGGATCGTGCTGGGGGTCGCCCTGGTGATTGACCTGGCCGGGCACGGCGGCAGCTACCATCACCGCCACCGCCTACCCTTTGGATGAGGGCTGTGAATATAATCAGGATTGGTCACCATCCTTTGCAGTTGCACTGCAAAGGATCTTTCTATGTTCACCACGGTAATTCCCAGAGAACCACCTGTTGACGAATGCCCAAGAATCGAATAGACTCTAAGCCAACGGAACTTTGATAACCGGCCCTTTTTCTGGAGGTTAATGTGACTGACCAGGTTCTATCAGGCGAATACGTAACCTTCGTAGCCCAGGGGGGAATTCCGGTTACCGTAGTCAGGTATGGCGGCACGTATGTACGCATTACCAGCTACGGTGGAAAACAGGTCACTTACGTAAAGTACGGCGGCGCACCGATTACTGTTGATACCGAGAGGGAGCTGCCGGAAGAGGTAAAGGAAGAAATGGGTTATTGATGAACTTTATCAGAACCATCCCACCCTGAAAGAAGGAATAAGGTATGCCCGTTCCGCGTTCGCTGATTGAGCTGCCCAAGACCATGCGCTCGGTGATGTGCCATGGCGCCTACGATTACCGGTTGGAAGAAATCCCTGTCCCGCAGGTGGCACCCGGCGAGGTGCTGGTGCACGTGCTGGGAGCCGGCATCTGCGCCGGCGACGCCAAGTGCTTCTCCGGCGCCCCGCTCTTCTGGGGGGATGAATACCGCTCAGCCTACTGCCAGCCGCCGGTTACGCCCGGCCACGAGTTCGTTGGCGAGGTGGTCGCCCTGGGTCCCAGCGCCGCTGAAAAATACGGCCTGGCCCTGGGCGATTGGGCCATATCCGAGCAAATCGTGCCCTGCTGGGAATGCCGCTTCTGCAAGCGCGGCCAATACTGGATGTGCGACCGCAAGCACGACGTATACGGTTTCCGCCAGCGCACGCCCGGCGCCATGGCGGAGTATATGCTCTTCCCGGCCGACGCCATCAACCATAAGGTGCCGCGCGCGCTGTCCGTCCGCCAGGCGGTTTACATTGAGCCGCTGGCCTGCGCCATCCACGCCGTACAACGCGGCAACGTCGAGCTGGGCGACACGGTCGTCATTGCCGGCTGCGGCCCGCTCGGCCTGGGCATGGTCACCGCCGCCCGCCTGAAGAACCCCGGCTGCCTGATCGCCCTCGATCTGCAGCCCTTCCGCCTCGCAATGGCGCGCAAGTGCGGCGCCGACCTGGTGATGAACCCCCACGAAGTCGACGTGGTAAGTGAAGTGCTTAAGCTGACCGACAGTTATGGCTGTGACGTGTACATCGAGGCCACCGGCCACACCGAGGGTGTCGTCCAGGGCCTGCGCATGATCCGCCGCCTGGGGACATTCGTCCAGTTCAGCGTGTTCAATGAAACTACTACCGTCGATTGGACCATCATCGGCGACACCAAGGAGCTCAACATTCACGGCTCGCACCTGGGGCCCTACTGCTACCCGCTGGCCATGGACATGCTGGCCAAAGGCCAGGTGCCGGGCGAAGAGATCGTCAGCCACGAATACACCCTGGAAGAGTTCCCGGAAGCCTTCCAGCTTGTCTTAGAGCCTAAAGATTCGATCAAGGTGATGTTGAAACCCTGATCCGGTCGCCGGCTCAGTTATGCCTCCAATAAAAAGATCTTTCCCGTCGACCCATCCATGCGGATGCGCTGGCCGGTGTGCAAGCGCTGAGTGGCCCGGTCAACCCCCACGATAGCCGGGATGCCATATTCACGCGCTACCACTGCTCCGTGGGTCATCATCCCGCCGGTTTCCATCACCAGCCCGGCGGCTGACAGGAACAGCGGCGTCCAGGAGGGATCCGTGCCCGGGCAGACCAGGATTTCGCCGGGTTCCAGGTGCGACTGGCGCGGGTCGAGCACGACGCGCACCCTGCCTGCGCTGCTGCCTGGCGAAACCGGGCTACCGGTAAGCGCGCCGGCCTCGCCGGACCCGCCGGCAGGCTGGCTGATACCCTCGTAAAAAGTCCGCCCGTCCGAAAGCAGCAGGCGCGGCACTTGGTGGCGCAGCAGCTCACTGCGGTAGGTTTTCCGACGGCCGGCGATGAGGCCGCCCCAATCGCGCGGCTCGTGGCAGGCAAAAGCGGCGATTTCCTCCAGGGAAAGGTAGCACAGGTCATCTGCCCGCTCGAGCTCACCGTCCCGGACGAATTCTTCGCCGGTCTTCAAAAGCTCGCGGCGGATGATCCACATCCTGCGCACGGCGAAAAATTTGGGGCTCTCGCGCAGGCCCATCAGCTCACGCGCCCGCCCGGCCAGGAAACGCGCCAGCCTGGCCTTGATCCAGCCGCGCCGCGTCCTGCGTAAGGCCGAGCAAAGTTGGTCGATGGCCTTATGGGCATTCTCCGCCCCGCGCCCAAACACCGCGTCCGGAGCCTGATCGCCGTCTTCGATTTGCAGGTAAGAACCGAGGATTACGAATACGTGCGTGGCGTCTTCCGCCCAGCGCGGGCGGCCCATGTCGATTTCTGCCAGGCCGCGCCCGCCATATTTTTCCATGAATTGATCCACGGTGCTCGAGAGCAGGGCGGGCAGATTATTCCTCTTGTAACGCTCTGCCAGTTCCGCCGCGCTGAGGCTGGCCATGGTATGCATGGACAGCGCATCCTGCCGGATCGTCCTGGCCATCTTCCACAAAACCAGGTCCATTTCAGAGGTGGGGTTGTGCGGCATGCCACGGGTGATCTCCAGGACCAGGTCGTGCCAATTTGCTGAGCCGCCAGCCTCACCTTGCGGAAGTCCGGCCGCCAGGGAATTGAGCAAATTCCAGGAGGCCATCCCGGATGCCACACCCGAGATATACAGGATCAGCGTGCGAGGCAAATGGATGTCGGCGGCAGCTCTAAGCAGGCCGGCCTGGGCTGCCAGGCGGGCGTGGGGGTCTCCGCTGATTGCCGCAAAGCCAGCACGCATTTCATCCAGCACAGCCTCGCCGTTTCTCAAGATATGCTCACGGCGAAGGCGGGGTGAAAGCAGGTTGAGCAACACATTTCCGACCAGGGGGACAAAAAACCTGGCGATCTGTCGCCTGGCGTGCAGGCTGATACCCGGCCGGCCCGGCTGCAAGCGCGGGTCGTTCCAGATCGCCTGCAGGGCTTGCCCGATGGTCGGCTCGATCATCCCGATCACCTTCAGCACTACCCCCCGTCCAGTTGAATTGCTCAGCAAGGGGGTGAAATTGACCCACAGTCGTTCTCCGGCTCTATATACAGCCGTCTGGGTTTCGGAGGTAGCGCGAATACCGAACAGACCTGCCCCTACGGCAAAGATCTGTCTGAGCGCATCGCACCCCAGAGGCGTGAACGGGTCGTTCATGCCCTGTATGGCGGCAAAGGAAAACATTACCTTCAGCGGCTCTGGCGGCATCCCCTGGGGCGTAGGGTAAAGAGAGGTGATCGGGCGGGATTGGAGCAGGTACAGCTTATCCTCTGCCACAGCCCACTCGATATCCTGGGGAAACCCGTACATGCCCTGGGCCACCTGCTGCCCCAGGCGGGCTAGGGCCAGGATTTGTTCGTCTGGTAGAGCCTGGCGGTTAGCAAGGTCTTCTGGCCGGGCAAACGTGCCGCCCCCGGCTTGCCCGTGGATGGAAAGCGCCTTGGCGCCCAGTTTCCTGGCCAGGATAAGCCCACGTTCCGCATCCACCACGTAATGGTCCGGCTCCACTTTTCCGGAGACCAGTGCCTCCCCCAGCCCGAAAGTGGCGTCAATCACCGTTTCGCTGCGCAGGCCGCTGAGTGGATTGGCGGTAAACAGCACGCCCGAGACCTGGCTTTGCACCATTTTCTGTACTACAACTGCCAGGGCTGCCCCGCCCTGCGCTACGTGGTTGCGGATGCGGTAGCCAATCGCCCGCGCCGTCCACAGGCTGCTCCAGCACTCGACCACGGCCTGGAGCAGAGCCGGCTTCCCGATCACATTCAGGAAGGTATCCTGCTGCCCGGCGAAGGACATACCGGGCAAATCCTCCGCCGTGGCCGAGGAACGTACGGCGACGGCCGGTTCGCCCAGGCGGGTATATGCCTCCAACAGCTCCCTCGCCAGGTCATCCGGCACAACGCCGGAGGTGAACAGCGCCCGGATGCCTGCCGAAGCTGCTTCGAGAGTCGCCGGATCCGGCTCGCTTTCAGCCGGAAAACAGGCCAGGATGCTTTCTTCGATATGGTTGGAGGCTACAAAAGCCTGGTAAGCGCAGGTAGTCACCAGGAATCCGCCGGGGACAGGAAAACCGGCCCGCGCCAGGCGCGACAGGTTGGCGCCTTTTCCGCCGGCTGAGGACAGGTCGGCCTTGGCGGAATCGAGCGGTAAAATGCAGGTGCTTAGTTCAGAGATTATGTCAGTCGTGCGATTACTCATTTCTTGAAAATCAACTATGCGGCGGCTGCATCAGGATGCCGTATAGGTAAATGTCGATGAAGGCGTCCAGGGTTTTTTCGTTGGCTGGCATACTTTCCGCCAGGATGATATTGGTCATGAAATACGAAAAAAACAGGCCGAAGAAAGAGCGCACGAGCACCGCTTTAGGAATCGGGCGAAGCTCGCCTCCCTGGCTGGCGATGCGCTCGATCATTGCCTGCAGGCGAGGGAACACGATTGGGAAAGAATCTGAAAAATGGCGGCCCTGGAATTCAACGATCTCGATGAATAGCAGGTTGAGGGCAGCCCGCTGGGTGCCGAGGGCGTATAGCATGCGCCGGGCGGTATCGTGGACGAACGCCTCAACCGTGTCACCCTGGGCGAGAAGCACGGCCTTACTGACCTGCCGGAAAGGGTGATTTTCAGCCAGCACGGCCTCGAAAATCTCTTCCTTACCGGAGAAGTGGGTGTAGACTCCGCCGATGGTCAGCTTGCAGAGCTGGGAGATATCCCTGATCGAGGTAGCGTGGTAGCCTTTTTCTAGGAAAAGCTGGTAAGCCGCCTGCAGCACTTTCCGGCGCGTATTTTCACCTTTAGAGATAGCCTGTTCAGTCATAGACATTCCTCACAAAACGAACGTTCGTTATTATTTTAACAAAAGCAATAAATTTGTCAAGACACACGCCTGGACTTGTTGTACATCAGGATTCATGTTAAAACTATCCTGAGGAGTATCTATGCCGCTAGGTGGACTGGTTACATTATTTCTCTTGCTGCCGAACTTGTTGGTGGTCTTCTTCCCGCCAACCAGCCTATCGGGGGCCGCCGTGAAGAAAAGCACATCTACCACAACGATGGAAATCGTCGAAAGGATTGGGCAGGCCTCCGCCTTTGTCACCCCCTTCTTTTATCCATTGAGAGTCCAGGGAAACCTGGAAACCACCAGCCTGGCGGGTATGATCCTTGCACTGATCTTTCATTATATCAATGGCAGCGGGCGCCCTACGAGATAGTTGGATGAGGAATAAGCAATGATGGCAATCACCGACATTACCCTACTGGTGAACGACCTGGAAAGCGACAATAAACGTAAAGTCAGCCAATCCACTGACCAGTTGAAGGCTATAGGGCCGGTAGTTGTTCCAGCCCTTATCGAAGCCCTGGGAAACCGCAAGGGCCTAGCGGCGCGACTCGATCCACTCGCCCGGCGATTCGATAAGCCGGGCACTCTATCGATGATCCCACCGGAAGACCCGTTGACCCAGCGCATCGAGCTGATCTTGTTTGCCTTCGGGCCAGCCGTGCTGCCCAGGCTGGCCAAAGGTCTCGATCACCCCGACCTGCATGCCCGCCAGGCAGTTGCCAGGGTGATGGCACGGCATGGGGCGGCGGCGGTTGACTTGCTGGTACCCACCTTGGCCAAACCCCGTTCTCATTATTTAGCCATGGATGCCCTGGTAGAAATCGGCCAACCAGCGCTCGAGCAGCTGGCTGTCCTGCTGCGCAGCGAATTGCCCGGCTCGATCGTCTGGACTACAGCCGACCTGGGGCTGTGCACCATCCTGGACAGGCCAACCCGCCAAGAGATCCAGGTCTTCAAAAACGGCCTGACCCTGGCCTGGATCGGCTGGCTGGCTGCCGCTTTGTTGTTTTTTGGCTTCGGGATGTGGATTAACCTGGGTTGGATCGTCTCAGCCCTGGTTGGCCTGCTGGTCGGCTACGTGGTGTGGGGCGCGGCGGTCAGCAGTACCGGCCTATCGGTGGATGACGAAGGGCGCAGTTTCGCCGTCATGCTCAAAGATATGCTGGCTGCGGCGGGCAAATACCCCCGGAAAATTGCCGATTACAAGAACCGGGTGGCAGCCCGCAAGCAGTTGCGCGAACGCTTTGACCTGCCTGAATAAAGAACCTTTATTATGCCGCCAGCGCCCTGGCCGGGTCATTTTTTGACCATCTGGCTTTTTTTCTCCACGCGTTCCTTGAAGCGCGCCAGTTCGATCAGGAAACGCTCGTGCTCGCCATCGGCGATCTTTTCCAGCTCGTCCCAGGCTTCGACCTTGAAGTTCAGGCGGCGGCCATCCACCTCTAAAAGCTCGGCCCGGAAACGCACCTGCATGCCCACCGGGGTAGCCGCCAGGTGGTGGATATTGACCAGCCACCCCACGCTGCTCTGCCCCTCTGCCAGGTAAGGCAGGATAGCGCTGTGAGAAGTGCGCTCGAGCATGCTGACCAGGCGAGGGGTGCTGAATACCGGCGGCAGGCTTTCCCCACCCGAAGAGCGCGCCGTGTCACTGTCTTGAACGGTCAGGTTCAGTTCGCCAACCAGGCCAGGTTCGATTGCCATCGGTTCAATCTCCTCGATTGCGGATAGCGGGAAATCTACGGCTGGCCGGTCAGCCGCCGGTTGAAACCCTGTCCTCATCCAGCAGGTTAATGGTTTCCTGGTCCATCTTAGACGTGGAATCAGAAGCCGCGCCGGCATTCTGGATTTCATCTAATTCAGACGCCCCCCGCCCCTTTGCTCCAATCTCTTCCGTAGATTGGGTTATTTCTTCTTTATAACCTCGCTTTTTAGCGGGTGGATCGAACTTGTCTTCCATCACAAACTCCTGGCCGGTAAACGAAGTGGGCATGCGTGATGCCCACGATCTGCAATCATTACACCTTTTCAACCTATCCTGAACTCTATATTATCGGTTGTATGATAGCATGCCGGGAGACAAATTACAAGGCCTTTATTTTTCTTTTTCGATCACCGCTACATACATAGCTCCTGGCGAATCGATGAACTGTTTCACACACCAGCCAGTCGCTTCCAGGATCTCTTTCATCTCGTCCCTGGAAACCATCAAATAATCGTACCAGGGAGTCCGGTGCATCTGGTAACGAACGCGCATGCGGATTTGACCGGTCATACGCCCCCTTTCTCGGTTATGCGCCTGGTAGGCCAGGTGGTAGGGCGAGTCGGAGTTATAAACGTCGTTCGATGTGGCGATGATGTGGGCTGGAAAAGAGGTCATGCCATAAAACCGGCCAAGCAGCCATCTGGCGCGCTGGCGGTTAGCCATCAGACCCCAGTTGTTGCCCATCATCAAGATATTAGCAAAGATTCCTAGCTCTGAGCTGACCCGGGTGACCGGAAGGAGGCGAGCATCTTTTACCCCGCGCCGGTGGCAAACCTCAATCGCCAGGGGCGAATTGTCAATTCCAACCACCTCAAAACCCTGGCTCTGCAGGTAAAGCTCCATCCTGCCGGCCCCGCAGCCCAGGTCGAGAACACGCCCAGGCAGCAGGTTGCGTAAAGCTTCTTGTTCCCAGGGGCGCCAATCCTTGAACTCCGAAAAATAAACTTTGCATCCATCGTTTGGATCGATGAATCCATCTTCCCGCTCGATGATTTCGAGGGCTTCTTCGCCTTTGAAGTGATCGAACAGCATATGGCCGAAAGCATCCCGGTCGGATTTGTACCTGGCAATCTGATCGCTCATCGATAACCCTCCTCCATCCCCTTTCTTGCACTCTATTCCAGCTTGATTTAT
>Ga0315282_10011078_pt1 | contig 14034 bp, 9 predicted proteins | sample YL17G07_20_MG_FD_203693 | JGI IMG/M metagenome (GOLD analysis project Ga0315282, IMG submission 203693) | Sediment microbial communities from Yellowstone Lake, YNP, Wyoming, USA - YL17G07_20 | ecosystem: Environmental > Aquatic > Freshwater > Lake > Sediment | place: USA: Wyoming | collected... | reverse complement strand
GTGAGTTGCTTACTTATCAAGTGCCGTTACTTCCTTGGAAGCTACCTAGGGGTAGACCTTCTGAGCGTTTGAAAGAGCTTATTAACCGATGGAATCTTTGACCACATTTTAATGTGGGGCTACCCAAAATAGAGAAGCTATATAATTATGAATCCTTAACATAGATTGGAGAATAATAATGACACCTAGAGAGAGATATTTAGAGTGTGCTTTATTTGGTAAACCAGATAAAGTACTATTTTCACCCGGCGGTCCGAGAGAATCAACCCTTGCGGTATGGCACGAACAGGGACTTCCAAAAGATAAGAGCTATATGTCAGCACTTTATGAGATATTGGGTATAAAACCCGACCCACCAGTAAAAGGTCCTGTATATGGTATAAGCGTGTCTTTTCAAATGATGCCAAAATTTGAAGAGAAGGTTTTGGAACATAAAGATGGTCATTATGTCGTCCAAGACTGGATGGGAGCTATAACCGAAATTTCAGATAAATTTGATTATACCTACATTCGTTCTGCAAAAGATTTTGTCACTCGAAAGTGGCATAGATTCCCTGTTCAGACCCGTGAGGAATGGGAACAGATGAAAAAAAGGTTCAATCCCAGAGAACCCGGAAGGCATCACAAAGACCTCATAGAGCATTGTAAGGCAATGAAAGATAGAGACTATGTTGTTGGCTTCGGTTTCAACGGTCCATTCTGGCAGATAAGAGAATGGGTTGGGATGGAGAATCTCTGTATTATGATGGCTGATGACCCTGATTTTGTTCAGGAGATGGCTGAGTTCTGGACAAATTTCGTCTCTGAGACTATGGCGCCCATATTGGAAAATGTTGCCGTTGATCAGGTTTCCATGTCAGAGGATATGGCTTACAAAGCGCACAGCATGATCTCTCCGACAATGGCGAGAAAATTTTTACTGCCCGCATACAAACGCTGGTCGTCTGAGATCAAAGGCAGTGGATGTCCGTTAATTTACATGGATTCCGATGGCTACGTCGGTGAGTTAATACCCATCTGGATCGAAGGCGGGATAAACTTCTCAGGTCCTAATGAAGTTGCCGCAGAGAATGACGTTGTTGAGTTTAGACGAATTTTTGGCAAGAAAATGGCATACAACGGCAGTATTGACAAACGTGCAATCGCTAAGGGTGGTAAAGTCATAGAGCAAGAACTCGAACGAGTGGTTCCTCCTTTGCTAAAAGATGGTGGTTTCATCCCCGGTTGTGATCATGGCGTTCCGCCTGACATATCGTGGCCAAACTTTATAGAATATTCCAGACTATTAGCAAAGATGACCGGTTGGCTGTAGTTTTTTTTATAGGAATAGAACGCAGATGACGCTGATTAAACAGATTTTCGCGGATTTTCTTTTATCTATTTCTGATCCGCGTACATCCGCCTAATCCGCGTTTATCCGCGTGCTATTTCCTAACTGGAAACTACTTACTAATACTCAGACACAATGATTTTTTATGGATTCCCACTTGCGTGGGAATGACAAAATCAGGTGCATGTCATTCCCGTGAAAACGGGAATCCATAATCTCTAGTGTGTTTGAATACTAGGGATATACAATGTATGAATTCGATGGAATAATTAAAGGTCTGGGTCCATCTACAGGAAACGCATCAGCCCATTTATTCGGGTCGAAATCTCTTTTCACAAAACAGGAATAATGTGATGGAACAGCCGTTTTTAGTCCAATACGTTGAGCCATTTTAACGCTTCCATCAATGAATGGGAACTCACCTTCTGTTGGGTGATTGGTGATGAAACCTATATCCGGGTGTAAATCCGCAACTGCCTTCACGAGATCGTCATTGTCCGCAAATGTGTTAATTTCATCTCCTGTGAAGTAGAGCCTTATTCCATCAGCTTCTACAACGTACCCAAGATGAGTCACATCTGGTTTACCTATCCCTGCTTTGGGGTCTCCTTCTGGCGGTTTGGCATATACCGCATAAGCTGTTATTGTACTTATCTTTGCATTTTCACCTGCTGATATTGTTATTGTACGAGACTCATCAATGGATGTTTCCTCAAGTATTTGTCTGATACTCTCCCTGGGTCCTACATACATTGCGCCGGGCCAATATTTGCGTATCCTGCCTAAAGTCTCTGAACTGGTGTGATCTCCATGTGCATGAGTCAAAAGAACGTAGTTCGTTGGAAGTTGCGATTCATCCAATGGCGGTTCAGCGTGCACAAAAACATCTGATGGACGATCATGTGGAAAGTATGGGTCAATCAATACTATTGTATTATGTGAGTCCTTTATCGCATAGCTATTCTGTTCAAACCAGTGTATTCCTACCGAACCTTTTGGTATGCTTAATGTGGCAAATGGGTGCATATCTTGTTCTCCTTGTAATATATTCATTTCGGTTAAAATATCCTATCATAACTAAAGGTGTGGTAGGATTTATAATAGCACGTGAATACTGATCAATGCAAGATATTTTTAATCTTTAATCTTTAATCTTTAATCTTTAATCTTTCAATTCTTTTCATCCCTCATCCCTCATCCTTACAACGTATGTCCCGCACCTGATGATGGCATATATATATTAAGAGTAAGACTTACTATGCTGGCGATACTGCGAGGGATAAAATCACCTAATATCAAACCAAGAAAGAAAGGTATCGCTTTTTTGTGAGTTCCGACTCCACCATGTTTTAGGATAATAGTCTTTACCAGCCAGCTTACCATCACGGGAAACCAGAAGTATATCATTCCACCCCATGAAGCGCCTGAGAGAACATAACCAGAGGCATGCAAAGGCCACCATAGGAATCTTGTCCGCATGAAGTATAAGAAGCACACGAATGCAAACCCACCACCCATGAACGCCACAGCGCGCCCATCAGTTCCCCTTGGATACTGAAGCCATCCCTGAAGCGGATTAAAGCTCTCCCAGCCGAAATATCCCACGTAACCCTGACATTTAACCAGCGTTCCATAATGGTAAGCTATCTGCAAATACGACCATAGCGTAGCAAATGCGCCAACCCCTATTGCTAGAGTCATAGCCTTTATCAGCGTATTTGCGTTTGCACCGACTTGATTGCCAATTTTCAGCGACTCTATCTGACAGGGCATAGGATGCGACCTGTTACATCTGTTGAAGGCATACATAAATGTTATTATAGTAAGGTTGTTGCCGTGCAACAGTCTTGAACCGAATATCTGCACCATCATCTGCCGGGGATTAATACCTATAACCTCATGATACGGCGGACCAAGTTCCGCCCGCACCCTTCCAATGGCTATGGCGAAGGCGTAAAAGAGAGCGTAAAATACAAGTATTGCCCATAGGTTCATGCCTGCGAAATAACAGAACAGGATCAAAGCAACAAAGCTCATAACAAAAAGCAAGATAGCAGTGTTATAGCGCATAGGTTCATTAGAATCGTCTATTTCTTTACGTACAAGCAGATGTTTCATAAGAATGGTTAGATGCCGTCTTGATGCCCACAGCGCAAGTATACATATCCCGATCCAGGCACCAGACGCCCTTTCATTTAGGTAAAGCTCATTCCAGCCGATCATGCTTGCAAAGACTCGTTCCGCCCTTGTCAACCAGAAGAAGAACCAGCACGAAAATGCCAAATCTAAGGGCATAAAGTAGGTAAGACCGACTATGGCAAGGTTGAATGACATATTTGTGTAGCCGATGGCGTTCCATGGCTTATCAGTAAAGAATTGGTCAATATTATAGCCATAAGGAACCTGCGGAACCACAGGAAAAAGGTCATGGAAAAGGTTTATTAGACGTATGGAAGCGGATACTCCCAACCCTATCCACATTACTTTAGAGGTGAAGAATTTCTTATCAGTTGCCACAGCGAGGGGAAGCTGGACTATTGGGTAGGCTAGTTTTTCGTTCTCCATCCACTGTTTTCTTAGTATTGAACTAAGGCAGAGCATCGAGAAATACAGGACGGAGATTAACCCCGTCCACGTCATTACGGGTATAGCCCACGCTTTGATATGCTCAACTGTGTTGATCGTAGACTCACCCTCGAAGTAACCTCTTAGAATGTCGGTATTTGATACAGTGAACCACGAAGGTATATACTGCCAGAAAAGCTGTTGCCATTCGTTCTCAGGGGATGCGAACCAGTATGGTTGAGCGATAGTGCCGAAGAGGATAGCCATCATGGCATGGCCAGAGATGGTTGACACCATCGTAACCATCACGTAAATGAGCAAAAGTTCAGCGGGTGTAAGTGCTAGTTTCTTAGAAAACTTCCCCAAAATAAAGCTGATACCAACAAACACAACGAGGGTGAAAATGGCATTAGAGAACGGGTTGACAAGTGTAAAGACAGAGTACCAGAGTTCGCTGGCAATCCCAACCCAATAGGCGTTGACGACCACAAGCAACGCACCTATAATGATTGCTCTTTTGCGTATAACACTTTCATTCATCATTGGCAAAACCGTTGGAGTGCTGAAGCCATACTTCAATTAATTTGGTTGACTATTAGAAGCGTCCACATACTAAGCTTAGGTATATGAATATGCAGTTTCCCTTCAACCATTTCAGTATGTAATTCAGCCTGATCCAATTCTGGTGATAGCAGTCTGCATGATTGGACCTTACCGTTAATCAATGGTTTATCTAAAACAATGCTAACCTCATTAACCGTTTTGATGGAATCCTGTGACTCATCATAATTTCGATTAAGGATATGACAAACTAATGGGGCATTTGGCTTAATGCGCGGTAATACCCAGACGTTTGAGCATTCTTTAACCTCGATTGGTGAATTAAAGCCGATAGCGCCCAGATCACTAACCGATTTTATATAATGAACTTTCCCTGCTTTAACTGTCTCCCATTCTTTTAATGATTCCTCCTGCGACTCTATAAGCTCAGATGGTTCAGGAATTATGACCGCATCAAAATCTCTTAATATGTCTGCCTTCAAACGATCCTCGATCCAATCATCGCCAGCGATTACGGCTGAGAAACATAGATTTCTATCAGCAAGATGCTTGCAGGCTTCCTGAAATAATCTAAGACCATTATGCCTGATGCTCTTGTTGCAAAAAGCTAACGCAATTTGGCTGAATGGTTCGTAGCCATCAAAGAGATCGCTGTTTTTTCTGATGAACTGATACAGATATGTAAAATCCTCTAGTTTGGATTGATACCAGTGAGTGCCTAACTCTGTTGTAAATGCCCATTTTCTGTGAGGAGCCATCAGTCTATGGCCAAGTGCATAAGATTCAGCGACCCATAACCTTACCAGGCCAACTGCGTTATTATGCGCATGGGCATAAGCCCAGTTCCATCCTGATGCAGTTGCCATTATTGGTTTGCCTATAGCGTCAGCGACCTTAAAGGCAGAGATAGGCGATGCCTCCGGTGCATTTTTGTTATCGTGACGATATTCAACCTCACAGACGCAATGGGTAAGATTCGGAGTAACTACCAGATGATTTGGGTGCGGAATGCCAGTGTTAGCGGAGCAAGTGATCTCTTTACCTTTTGTCTTTTCAGCTAGTTTTCTCAACTCCATAACAAATTTTGCGGCAGATTTTACCTGATACGTCTGGTATAGTTCCAGCAATGGCAATTCACTGCGTTGTTTTTGATATTCTTCTCTCGTTGACACAATCCTTCTTAGATACTCACGGTAGTTGAAATCACTCAAGTTGATATTGAGCTTTTTGATCTCATCATGGTATTTATCGTCATCAAGAAATGCCTTGAAACCATTAACACAAAAATCACAGAAACATCCGCCACTCCAGAATGAACCTGCACTACCGAGGTGATCGTCAATGTGAAGACCGTCTGCGCCAGTTTCCATAGCCAAGATTACTCTCTCTTTCGTAAATTCTTTGAAAACAGGATTATTAGTACAGCCAAAGTAGGATGGCGTTCCCTCGTATGTATGATCCCACAACCACGGGACAATAATGGGGTTAAGGAGAATATCCTTTGATACAGCGTCACGAAGGTCGCTGCGTTTATGCAGGTTTTCTGCGCCGGCGGTTAAAGCCCACATGCTTGCGGCATAGTGTATGCCTAATTCGTGGGCAGTTTTCACAGCATCAGCCGAAGCACCGCCCCAGGCTACCCACGTAGCATTATATGCTTTATAAACTTCTTTGTCAGACGAATACATAAAAGCTACGTCAGAATGATTCACTTGACGACTCATAATGATACCCCCTTTGAAAATAAAGGATGAATATTATCCATGAAAGATTTTCCTTAATTGCGATAATATGGATTCCCACTTTCCCCATTTTCATGGGGACGGGAATGACAAAATCAGGCACGTGTCATTCCCGTGAAAACGGGAATCCATAAAAAACCATTATGTTTGAGTATAGTATTACCTATCGCTTAATTTTAATTGTGACCTTCGTGCCTTGATTTTCAGCGCTATTTATCTGAATATCACCGTCGTGCAGTTCGATAATCTTTTTAACGTTTGTCAGCCCCAACCCGGTGCCGTCAGATTTTGCAGAGAAGAATGGCTCATAAGCATGTTTCAAGACTTCTTCGGACATGCCGATACCCGTATCGGATATATCAATCCTTACTGCATCTTTATCTTGATCGCAGTGAATAATGATTTTTCCACCGTCAGGCATAGCCTGCATGGAGTTCAGGATGATATTCATAAAAACTTGCTTCATTCTGTCTGTATCAATCATCGCTTCGTGGACTAGCTCTTTATTAGCCTCATCTATGCGGATCTCTATTTTTCTGTGGCGGAGATTTGGCTCCATCAGCCTGACGACCTCTTTAATAACGTCTATTACGTTCGATGGTCTTAGCCTTAACTCTATTGGACGTGCAAAGTCCAGCAAGCTACTGACGATTATCTCTAGCCTGTCTATTTCATCAAGCACGACCTGAAGCGATTCCTTGCTGTCGTCATCCTGAGATTTTCTTTTAAGAAGCTGGACTATCATTTTCACTGAAGTTAATGGATTCCTTATATCGTGGGCTATTCCTGCCGCAATCTGTCCCAAAACAGCTAACCTTTCAGATTGAACGAGTTTGTCTCTTGACGCTTTCAATTCTCTCGTCATCTGATTGAAAGACTTAGCCAATGTTCCGATCTCATCATGGGTTCTTACGTCAGCCTCTACGGTCAGATCACCAGAAGTTACACGCTCTGTCACCTCAACAAGCTTCTTCACTGGAACAGTAATACTGAATGCGATCACGCTTCCTATCGCGTTGACGAGTATCAAGCCCGATATGGCTACCAAAATGACTGTTATTGCCGATTGCCGTTTTGTCTGATCAATATCCTCCGTAGAGACTATGAGCGTCAGAATCGTCTGATTTGTCTGATTTCCCAATTCAGAATCCATCAGACGGTATACAACTTTGTATGGTTTATTTTGGTATCTTATATCTTTAATTAAAGAAACATTCTGGTAGAGTGATGATTTTACATCCGGCAGGTTTAGAGCGGACATTATTTGGCCTAGACTATCTCTTGGTATGGTCGTAGCTATAACACTACCATCAAGATTGTAGGCAATAACATCAGCGCCAACTACGTCATTGATCCTTGTATTTTTAAGGAAATCGTCGCTCAAAAGAAACCGCATAGATGATATTACCTCTGCGGCGCGCTCCATTTGACCCTCGATCCTCTCGTCTATCCGCCTGTATATTATGTTTATGGTGATGATAGATACTGCAACAGTAACTACTGCGAGAAGGAGAGTATAAGGGATGACTATTTTGATCCAGATGTTGATTTTCATGAGTGTTTTTTTTATTGATTATACGACTTTTTCAGTTAGCTAAATTCTATATTATATTAATATTTTCAAATTCACTGGAATGCTGATTCAGCGATAATTTCATATTCCATGCTCGTATCTCATCTCAACGCCTAATCTTTCTTACAAAGGCATTGACGATCTGATTGAATTCATTAACTTTCATCAAGCTATAAAGTACATAAAGTGCAAATACAGAAACAGTCATAGCTATCAAAAGAGATATTACGCTTCCTATCATTCCGGTCAGAAATCTGTAAGTAAGCATGGCGATGGCTCCCATACAAACAGAGGCAATGACTGATCTGAGAAAAACAGATAAAATACTGCCCCATTTGAATCCTTTAACACGGCGTGATAAAAATCCTAATACAAGAATGAAATTTATTGTTATAGTGAATGACGTGGATATAGCTAATGAGCGATGGTCAAAACCAAATTGGAATATGAAAAGGTAATTCGAGATTATGTTAAGTGTCATTGTAAATACACTTACAAGGGCAGGGGTACGAACATCCTTTAAGGCATAAAAACCGTTGGTTGCAATCTTTACACCTGAATATCCACACAATCCAAAAGCGTAGCACATAAGCGCACCGCCTACTTTCACTGTATCGTGTTCACTGAATCTTCCACGTTCAAAGATCAATGAGACTATAGGTATGTTGAGAGCTATAAGTCCAGCCGAAGCAGGTATAGCAAGGATAAACATCAACTTTAGCGCATGTGATAAGGTTGACTTGTATTTGTCCATAGAATCCTGAGATGTTGCACTGGATAAGACGGGCAATGCGGCTGTCGAGATTGCAACTCCAAGGGCGCCTATCGGAAAAAATACTATCCTGAAAGCCTGTGTTATCCATGTAACCCATCCCTCACCCTGTGAAGCAAAGAAAGAGTTGACTAATACATTCACCTCAATAGCGGCTGTACCGATCATTGCGGGTGCGATTAGTCTCATTATCTGCTTGAGGTATGGGTCATTAAATTTCAGTATGGGCTTGTATCGAAATCCAATACGGTACATTGACGGCACTTGCACAAGGAATTGCAGAGCGCCGCCAGCAAGCACTCCCAAAGCCATACCGACAGTTGGATGCTGTCCGAATTTTGGAGCGATGTAATATCCTGCAACGCCAACTATTACTGACCCAACATTAAAAAAGGCTGGAGCTAAAGCTGGAATAGCAAAGCGACGTTTGCTGTTAAGCAGACCCATAGAGATCGCCGCTAACGACACTATTATAAGAAATGGAAACATGATTCTTGTAAGATAGATCGTCAACTCTCGTTTAGTAGCAAATCCAAAGCCTGATTCTGCCGCAAGCGTAGTGTTAAAACCCTTTCCCATGAATACAGTATCAACCATCTGTGGTGAGAATATGATCCCAAGAATAGTGATTACAGCAAGTATGAGAGTGACAGAGTTAAATACCAGATTCGCCAGACGCCATGCGGCTTTTTCACCCGATTTTGTTTCTACATCAACGAAAGTAGGAACAAAGGCGTTACTTAAAACACTTTCAGCGAATAAGTCGCGCAGAAGGTTAGGTATACGGAAGGCGGCGTAAAATGCGTCAAGCGCCGTCTTTGCAGGAAAAAGATAGGCAAGCACAGACTCACGCACAACACCTAGTATACGAGAGACCATAACCGCAATGCTTATAATTCCAGCAGAACGAACAAGGCTATGTTCACCTGATCCAGAAATCTTTTTCTCCATATCTTAGTATCAGAATCCCTAATAATCCCAAATAATCAATTGATTATTTGGTTTATTTTATAAGCAATATTTTAAATCCCCCCTTCCCCCCTTTTTCAAAGGGGGAATTATTCTCCCCTTTAGCTAAAAGGGAGTCAGAGGGGATTTGATTCTTTTCATTTAAGTTAAAAAATTAATTTGGTTGACCACTAATAGAACAAATTTCACGAAAAGCCTTATTGTTTAGATCCGATACGCTTGACAATAATACTGTTCTCTCTATCAAAGCTTGATCTGTCCTTGTATGATTTTCCACCAATCTCTAAGATGGTTTTTCCATCACCCGACGATATTTTCATCCACAACCTTTTATGTGACGTATAAAATGAAAGGAATAACCCGCACATTATCAGGAAAGAACCAATCCAGACGGTTTCTATACCCGGAGTACTGCGCACCTGAAGACCTATATAATACTTCATTGGTGGATAGATGGACATAAACTCCAGCATGTAATCTGATTGTTTTGAGTACTGAAATCCCTGAGATTTCAAGAACAACCACATCTGTTCCTTGAGACTCTTTCCATTAGCCAGTTCAAGTAAAATAGCGGGATTTCTTGGCTCTGATGAGTGATTGCTTACGTTGCCATTTCTATCTATGACAAAATCAGGAACATAAGATTTGAGAGTTATTTTCAAATCAGTTCCCGATATATCAATTGTCTGTCCCTCGTCAATCTTGAATTCTCCGAGTATTTCAGCGTCAGATGATCCAGAAATCCTTTTGTTTACTTCAATTCCCACAGTATTTATAAAGCCATAATCTGATTGAAGTAATCTCATGCCTTTATATTTCAGTGGATGATTAACTCTGACATCCTTTGTAAGTACCGTTTCACCTTTATCAATTACGGAAAGTTTAGTTACGTAGTTCTTTGGCGTTTCGGAATTTGGATAGAATTCTACTTTGAAGTCTTCAGCTTGAACCTTAAAATCCGAATTGGGAACGTCAACTATACCGCCTTCGGATAACTTTATGTGCCCTTTGAACTCATTCATGCCCACGACTATCCCACCAATCAAGATCACTAAGATACTTGCATGTGTTATTGTTGGACCGAATCTGCTGATCCTGCCGCGCTCGAAGTAATAGGATCCGTTCTTTGAATCAGAATACCTGAGCTTATAGAAAAGTCTGCGAGTAAATGCATGCGTCAACGAATTTGCAAACATGCCTATATCCTTAGTCTCAAGTTCAATCCTCCTGTAAAATGTAAATTGGCTTAGTTCCGTGAATCTAAATTCTGATGATTTCATGGATTTATTTATTGCAGGAATGTTTTTAATTGAGCATAAAAAAAGGTTAATGCAGAATAACACAAATAGAACCATGTACCAATATGAATGGTAGATGTCGTCTAATTGAAGTCTTGCGTATATCTGGTTATCTGATCCCTGTGGTATGATAGTGCCTACTATTGCGGTAATGGCTATCAAAGCTATTAGCACTATAGCCAATTTAATCGAACTCAGGTAATTGAGCCAATTCATGGGCTTTTCCTTTCTATTTTCATTTTATTTTTGACAATGATTAAATTTATACCTTTCTTTGTATAGACACTTTTGACTTTATGACTTTACCACTAGGAAGAACTAACCCCCTTGATATAACTTTAGTTATTTTCTGATCACGATCTGTTACAAGTGATGGATCGCTGCTTATTACCAGTTCGTGAAGATCAGGATTATATAACTGACCGGGCTTTACGTCCAATTCCTTAATATTTGTCATTACCAGCAATCTTTTCAGGTCTTCTTCAATGGACGGATCAGAATTTTTAGTATTTCTATCTACGGCATCTACTACCGTAGCGATAACATCACGCCCAATAGCTTCGAATATCTGTCTATTAGTTTGTTCAGGTACATTACGAGATTCTACAAGAGCAGTTAATTTATCTACTGATGATGAAAATTTCTCTGACCAATTTATCTGTTTAAGTTCATCAATACTCACCGGATTTGGAAAATCTGTTACGGAATCGTCAACTCCAATCATATCTCGAACGATCTCAGAAAGCCTTTTCCTTGAGGCGTCAACCCATTTTCCTCCGAGTTTTGCGCCTATGGACTCAATAAGGTTCTGAATTCTATATACTGGCAATCCTGCCTGCATTGTTGCTGTACGTTCTGCCAATAGTTGCTGGACTCCACGCATAGCACCAAGAGTTGCATCAAGATAGTATTTGTCTTGCTCTATGAAATCGCCTTTGCTTGGTTTAACTGACTTATCATCTTTAGATTTCATCTGGCGTTGCATCTCAGACATATTGCGTGCAAGAGTATTTCTATCTTGCTGAATCTTTTGGATTTTGTTTATTATATAAAAACTAAAAGCTAATAGTCCAATAATAATGACTAGCCCAGGCAAGATAATGAATAGGTATGGTGAGCTTTCTTTCGGCTTCTGTATCTTTGAGGCAAATTGGCTTATGGAAACCGCATAAGGATCCCTGAATGGCGGATCAAGGATCACCGATACGCTACCTTTTTCTGCTTTCTCAATTATATCAACATTTGTGGCATTGATTATTCCATAACCGAAACTTCCAAGATGCCTGATCAAATCTTCATTTGGCGACATTATAAGCATTTTATTTACGTCATAAACCGTCAGTTTGAAGGGTAAGTCCGCCATATTAACAACTGCGCTATACCCGGACCCGATCTGATCTCTGAGGTTTATAATGAACTGGTAAAGGATAATATAATCTCTGTCTTTGGTCGTTGGTAGCAATTCGCTTTCTGCTTCAGGTGTTTGTGCTGTCCATTTCATCATTGCCATATTCAGAAAAATCCCTTTCAATTTCCATTCGTTCCAATCGTCAAGAAGTGCTGTTGGACGATAAATTTTTCTGGTTACGTTGCCATTTTTAGATACATCCTCTTTAAGTGCAAGCTGGATCCATTCGCCTTTTGGAGATTGTATTTTCAATAGGATGTCTGTTCCATTTTCTGTATTATATAAGTATAGGTTTACACAGTATCCGATCTTTGGGTTTAGAAGTATTATAATCAATATAGATATAAACAACACTAATTTTATTTTCAACTGTGTAATCCTTTCGTATAAATCAACCAAGCCAGCCGGGAACATTGAATTGTTTAACGATTGGCTCTGGCCTATAAATAGAGAATCTTCCGCTGTGCATCGAGTCTAGTTCCACAGAGACAACAACCTCACCGCTTTTGTTTGGAAACCAGCTTTCCATAAGAGTTATTGTCCCAAGATTTACTGAGCCGACAATACTATTAGAAAATCCACAATAAAGATTTATATTAACATCGTGAGTGACATTTTCTATGGTAAAAGCCTTGTTTCTGACAATGGGCATAACAGGATTACTCATCAGTAAATCTTTTGGAATAATCTCGCAGAAGCTATCGCTATCAGTCTGAATACCGAATCCCATAGCACCTTCGATTGAATACGTCCTTCCCGATTTGAATCTCCCTGAACCAATGATCATTGCCCCGGCAACCATGACACGGCATTTGTCTTGTGATTCTACAACGTCAACTACTTTCCCAACAGGATTGACAAGCCCGGGATTCCCAAATATAACAGTTTTCAAACCCGGAACGGATATTTTTGGGAAAACCTGATTATCAGATTCCAAAAGGAATTCAGAAGCAACGTAATAGTCTCTAACAATGAATCTGCGGTCATTTTTCACTTCCCGATAGTCTACCAAAAAAGCTCTAGCAGGTGATGCAGTCACATTAATAAAGCAAAATGACTCTCCCGATGGGTTGGGTCTCAAATTAAAAACTCGTTCTGGAGTCTCAAAAAAATATAATATTGCCGAAACACATTCGTTTACGATATTCGAGAGTTTGAGCCCGGATCCACTTTGCTGAAAGCTTGCTACAATAGCATCAAGTACCCTTGATGAATATCCATAAGAGACAATAACACAGGTACTAGGGTCTTCTATGACGCTGTTTTGCCTGGCAGTCTGAGCAACTTTACGAAGAAACTGAGATAAAATTTCGATCTGGACGTCATGATCGTATATCTTTGATATATTATCTCTAAGATCATGAAATACTGCTGTCCGTTCATCAGTAGTTATACCTTCGTCACCGATAGAAATAGCCACACTATCGCCGTTTTCCTTGAATGTCGCTGTCCATGGAAACGACCATAGTTGAACGTCCTCACGATGGTGAGTTGCAACTATAACTTTGTTTGTCGTAATATCAATAGCAAACATTATACCAATTAATAGGCATATAGAATAATAAGCATATTAACCTATGATTCCATAATCCTATCGTCCAATAATCCAATAATCCCATAATAACCATACCTATAATATTATCATATTTTCAAAGCTATGTAAACATTTTAGCTTTTGATAGCTTTTGCTAGAAATTCCCCAACGTAAATTCTGTTCTGATTCTATTCTATCTATAGTTATATAGTCAAAAATATAAAAGCAAAAGGATAGACTCATCCTGTAAGGTTTTTACACCACATTAAAAACCACAAAGAA
>Ga0315282_10011077_pt1 | contig 14034 bp, 9 predicted proteins | sample YL17G07_20_MG_FD_203693 | JGI IMG/M metagenome (GOLD analysis project Ga0315282, IMG submission 203693) | Sediment microbial communities from Yellowstone Lake, YNP, Wyoming, USA - YL17G07_20 | ecosystem: Environmental > Aquatic > Freshwater > Lake > Sediment | place: USA: Wyoming | collected... | reverse complement strand
AGAGGCCATCTGAGGTACCAGCGAAACCTCAACCCAAAGACCGACGAACCCTCCGAGAAAGTGCGAGGCAGAGAATGTTCATCGGAGAACCCAGATCGATTTGAATGCGGACTGCGCATCCTGAATGCTCAATTTGTCCTCTTGATCCTCCGAGGCAACGCCAGCCTCGCTAGAGACTGATTTCCTTTTCTATTGCAATGGCGTCTCGAAGCAGTTTGTACAGTTTCACAACATCTATCCAATTTACAATTCTTATGTGCTGGAAATCTACCATGTCTGTTGAGGAAAATTCGAAAAGGTGTAAGAGCGACCAGCATCGGTATTCATGTACGGCTGACTGTTATGGGTTGGTATTGCTATAAGTCTAAGACCAAATTCACTGAATTCCAGCCTATGTGCCCGTTCTGCAACGTCAGGCTGAGAAAATCGAGCTGGTCATTCGAGTAGTTCTTTCAGATTTCTTCTGGAGCATCAACTCAGAGATGGGCAGGGGATTTCAACCTCGATTTACAGGAAAAAGCTGCCGCCTCAAGTCTCAACATGAGCGCTACTTCATGATGAGAGGCTACTTCATTATGAGCGCTACCTCTCAACATGAACGGCTCAAAACATAATGACATTCATTTCTTATCTTCGATTCACTCGGGTTCGAAGTGATTCGCTGTAGCAGTGTGGACACGAAATGAGTGGGGGGCGTGTGCCTAGCCGCAGCTGATATAGTTGGAAACCGCATTTCGAGCAATGGTCTCGTAGGAAAGTTAGAGTACCAGATTGTGGAAGCGGAAGTCCGAATGTACAATCGGTTTGCCTTCTTAATCTGCCAACACAACCAATGAACCGCTTGCCACTAGTCTTGCTCCGAACCACAACAAGCTCGGAACCGCAAGAAGGACATGGAACACTCAATCGGTCCTCGAACGCTTCACTTCCCTTCTGGAATACGACGCGACTGGATGGCTTCTTGATCTCCGTCGTGGGTGCAGCAGGCTTCCTGATGAACCGCTGTGCGTGCGTAGGCTCAGGTTTCACTATCGTTTTCTTGGGTTGGGTTCTCTCTGCGGGCACCGTGTGTATGATGGACTCTATTGCATTGTGGTCTTCGTCCGTGAAGTTTCTGATCCGATATCGTTTCCTTACATTGTCTCCCGAGTACTGTTCCGCCCATTCCAGATGTCTCCCCTCTTCCGTTCGTTGCTCCGTCGCTTGAAAATGGAATTGAACTATTTCGAACTGCTTGGACCCGCCGCGGACGTCGAGTCCAAGATGAGCCTCGTCGAATATGTCTAATAGTAAATTGTGACCTGCGTCAGAACAAATCGGCACTACACTTCTGTTCCCTTCTCTCCTAGCTTCTGTCAGACTGCACGGCACTCCCGAAGAGCGTAGCAAGGAGGCGACCAGAACTGCAAAACCTAAGCGATTTGTCTTCGACTTCCGCAGAATGTTGATTACAGGCTCTGGATCATTCGCAGTCTCCTGTTGGGCAATCTGCTTCCTAGCGAAATGTCCTATCTCAAGCATCTTCTTCATCGGAGTTTGAGCGTGGCGTGTGAGGATCAATGCAGCTTGAACTGTAAGGGGCGTCTGTTCTACGAAGTCATTCGCGTAAGCAGTGTAGGAGAAGAGTTTCTTGACTCGCCTAACGAGCCTGCATATGAATCCTGTGGATCTGATTTGGGGCAGTGTCCCTGATAGTAGTGATTGGAGTTCTTGGAGCACTGAAGGGTTCCATGAATTTGGCAGAACTAATAGTTCGCAGGAAGCTTTGGCATAGTCCCATCCGAAGCGGTTGAATGCGAAGAACTCCGCCCAGAAAGAGCGAATGCCGACATTTTCAACGAGTTCTGGGAACGTCTTAGAAAGACTGAGGAAGTTTGAATCCTGAAGCGTAATCGGTTTGTCGTCGCCTGTGCCGGTTGGGATGCATAAGATCGTTACTTTCTCAGGGAGACCAGGCAGTAAGAGTTTGATGTCTTCGCCTAGGTGTTTTCCGTCTAGATTCGGTGTCTCGATGAATGCAAAACTTGTCGTTGTGTTTGAGGTCAGTTGGCTCGGCAGCTCATTGGGTTCGAATTCTTCTCGAATAAGGAACTCTCTGAGATCACGTGGGCTTTGGATCATTTTCTTGCGGAGGTAATTGAATGTGGCTCTAACGTTCCTTTCCTTTTCATCATTGTTCGCTGTTGAGAACCATATGAGGTTAAGTAGCTGCCCACTTCCACGTGCTTCATGATACTGCAATCTTCTCGCCATATCACGGGCGACGACGTAGGCGGAATAATTCTGGTTTAGGACCCCGAGTTCACTAACGTATCCTAGAATACCTATTGCCAACCTGATAGTTTGGTACTCTTCTTCAGGGAATTGGCGGCCTCTCATCGCGTCGAAGAGAATCATTCCTACTTTAGCTGCCTCTTGCTCGCAATCAGCGAAGATCGGGTTCGCTTCAACGAAGCTTTGAACTTCTTCTCTTTCTTCGACAGATCTTAGGACAACGCTGAAGTCTTCTTCGCTTGTGGCTAGTAATCTCAGCAGGTATAGCTCGGCTCTCTCCGTGTCACCATATGTGTGAAAGTCGAATTTCGATAGGCCATCGAGCAGATTGATGGCGGTCTTCACGTGAATGTACCAGTTGCTTGTCAGCTTGCCGAGCTGAGTCGTTGCCAGAGATTCCTGGTTTCTCGTCACGAAACCTGTTCTTATGAGGAGGCTGAGCTGCTCCATCAGGAAGTTCTGCCAGTCTGAGCGTGATTCGTGGTTTTGATAATACCAGAATGTGCTGGTGAACCACTCGCGGAGAGTACGTTCATTTTTGATCACGCCAAGGTTGATTTCTGCGTTGATATGATCGAGCAGGTACCGTTCTAGTTTCGACTCAATGTCCTTTCCTTCCAGAAGCGCTGTCTCTACGAGCTGCCTCTCCTTGAATGGGACTAGCACAATTGCATAGGCTACGTTCTCTTTTCCTACTCGGCCCGCGCGGCCGATCATCTGTTTCAAGTCTAGGAAGTCGATTTCCTTTTGCATGGCGACTCTTATGTCGCGAATGATGACAGTTCTGGCCGCAACATTGACCCCCCAAGCAAGTGAGGTTGTTGAAGACAGTACATCAATCGGGCCTTCATCGAACGCGTTAATCACCATCTTCCTGTCGCTTGCATTCAGTCCGGCATGAATGAAGGCTGCCCCTTTTTCCATGAGGACACGCAGCTTGCGATTTGATGTTTGGCAAAGGTACGGCTCATCAAGTAGCTTCATCGAGGCAACTATCTTCTCTGCGGCTTCCTCCGCTTTCCTCCGACTTCCCGTGAAGATTAGTACCTTGCCGCGTTTTCCCGTGCCAGTGTCCTCAGAGAGAAGCATCTGCACGGAATCAAGCACAATCTTGTCTTTCGCCTGCTCGGAAACGTTGTAGTATCGAGTATCAGGTATGTCCTGAAAGGCGATTCTGAGAGGCACAGGCCGGTATGATGTATTCCTGTAGTATTCTCCGTTGACCCAGTGAGCCAGCTGTTCTATGTTACGCATTGTGGCTGATAGGCCGATTATTCTTGCCTTTGGGAGAGTACGCCTGAGTCGAGCAACGAGAACTTCGGTGGTTGGACCTCGTGTCTCATCATCGATGATGTGGACTTCATCTAGTACGATTAGGTCCATGTTCTTGACAAATGGGAACCTGCCAGGTTTCCTTGTGAGACTGTCCCACTTCTCTCCAGTTGCTAGAATAATCCTAGCTTTACGCGCCTTCTCCTCGTCTACTGTCTCCTCATCCCCTGTGATCTTGTAAACCGGAAACCCTGCTGAAGCGAACTTCTGCCATTCGTGTTCCTTCTCCATTGTAATGGCACGAAGTGGGGCAATGTAGAGCGACTTAGCCCTTTCATTTTTTGAGAGTAAATTCCAAATGGCCACCTCGGCCATCAGTGTCTTTCCCGTCCCGGTCTCTGTTCCTATCAACAAGTTTTCTGATCGTTGAATGACGTGGGGGGCAACTTCGGTCTGCACTGGATTAAGCTTAGGGTATTGGTCTCGGAAGAAGTCCGCAATATCCTTTGGAAGGACGAGATCAGTTTTCGTATCCTTGAATTCCGCTTGTTTGAGAACTTCTTCCTCCACGAGTTTCTGGAAGTCAGACTTAGCCTTTCGCACATCATTATCGGAAGCGGTCAAGATGCCCGTGTTCAGGTTTCTGTACAGGTCGAAGTCAGTGATGTTTGCAGTCATGGCAAGGAGTTTGGATTCATTCAGTATCATCTTGGTGTGTATGTGGCGGATGATTTGTTTTTTCGAGAATATCTTGACTTTCGCAAGATGCAGCTTGTTGATTGTTTCGTGATTGCTGACATCTGGTCGTATGAATAGTCTGACATCGAGTCCTTCCTTTCTCTTCTTGGCGAGTGTTTCAATCAGTGACTCGATCCAAGGGTTCTGAGTTGGAGTGTAGAACCAAGGAACAGCTATCCAAATTACCTCGCGGGCTCCCAGAACAATTTGGTCTATGGCCAGAGTGAGACCATTCGTGTCTCGCTTCTCGAGATATCCTGAATTGGACACATAGGAGGAACTCTGAGGCACGTCCTCTCTCACCGAACGGAAACCAGAACCTGCAAATAGCTCGTCCTGAAAGTTACTTATGACTTTGGGACTTGGCGCTTGAGATTTTACTAGGCCTCTTAATCCTGATCGTTCTAGGAATCGTTTACTGGTTGTACTCGAGATCTAGGTTCGTCAGGGTTCGAGCTCCCTCAAGAGCGCATTATGTTAGCCGTTTGCCCGCACGCAGTGAATGGCGTGGGGATGCTCGTCCAGAGCGCCTTCCGTGGGATGGCTCATGGACATATGCCGATTACAATGGATGGTGCCCGCGTTGCGATCGCTCGATAAAGATAGGGGATCAGATCACGTGGTGGAATGACAAGAGTGGAAGTGTTCGCTGGATTCACGTGAAATGCCCATAGCTGGGATGTGCCAGCAACATGCAGATTGTTGACAGAGACCTTTGTTGAAGGCTGTCGATAGCCTCCTTGCGCAAGAAACCCGGATCTAGAACTCGCCTTTGTTGCGCAAAATCTGCCCAAACTCAGCGCAAACAGGGGTGTGGTATTGGTGCGGGGGAGGGGATTTGAACCCCTGAACCCCTACGGGACGAGGTCTCTTAACATCAGGGTTTGATGTTCCTGAGCTTCACGTACGCATGGTTTTGGATGCGTCTCGCGCCTTTGACCTGGCCTCGCCCTCACTCAATGTGAGTTTGGCGGTGGGGGGTTACGCTTCTCGCCACGCCTACCCCCGCATAAGCCAGGGTCCTACCCCGCACGCGAAATCCACGTAGGGGTTGGGCGTCAACATAAATGTGTTGCAGAAAACGCTCATGTGTTTCGCTTCAATTGTGGGTTCGGGTTCTCTTGGTGCCGCTCCAGAAGGTGATACCGCCAGTTAGAAGCGACAGACCCACGATTACGAAAGCGCCTGCCTCATGCGAAACAAGCAGAGCATCGGCTCCCTGAAGAAGCTGGAACCCCAAGATGACCTGAAGCAGAACGACGACCGTTAGAATTGTCATCGTGACCTTTGCCATCGGCGCAGGATTCGCCGCATACTTCACCATTCAATTCTCCAAGCTCATTCCAGAAAAGAAGAGAATGATCTACGCGGCTGTGGCTGCGGGCTTTATTTTCATGTACTTGACTGGATTGTTGCAGCAGTTCTGACGGATACTCCGCCAGTACTCACGCTCTCTCCGACTGACGATCCGAGAATTGACGCTAGGAGTCAATACGCAGTAGTGTAGTACAGTCGCGGCCTGGGGTAGAAAGCGGGGTGACACCAGTAGCCATAGCCCGGATATGGGACCGGATACCAGTAAACTCGTCTAGTTAATGCATACGCAGCTGCGCAAGACCCAAGTCCCGCAAGAGCCCCTGCTCCGATGCCCAGAGTTGCTCCAGCCAAACCTGCAGTCACGTAGCCTATGGTTCCACCTGCAGCCGCGCCGAGCAAGGCTCCAGCTGCCAGCAGTAAGATCACCATTCAATTTCACAAAGAGAAGCTCGATCACCCGAAATATATCGTTTGGCGAGCACTCAGGTGGACGTTGAAAGGCTAGACGCAATACTCGTGGCGACTCCCAGCATTTCTTGAAGTGAAAGGTACTTCGTCGACCTTACAAGAGATAGAAAATGCTAGTGCAAACGGTCATCTGAGAATCAGTGAAAAAATGTAGTTAGGGTAGGAACGGGTTTGATCACGCGAAGGGGCCTACGCCTTCGGTGATCTTGATCGCCTGAACGGGGCACTGAATCTCGCAGGCTCGGCAGAAGATACAGTCTCGCTCGCGCATCGGATCGGCTTTCCATCGGTCGAGAAGAGGTTTGCCGCTGTCGTTGGGTAACTGCTTATCGATCTTTTCCTGCTCGCTTGGAATGTCCATCTTGTCAAACACGTTCACTGGACAGACAGAGATGCAGATTCCGTCGGCGATGCAAATGTCAAAGTCTACTGCAACCGCGACACCGTGCACGCCAAGTTCCTTGCTCACTCCTTCCTTCTTGCGGATCTCATGACCTTCATGATCTCCGACCTTAGGCCATTCGTTAGGGAAGGATTGGTCGTCGATTATCCTTCTTTCCGTCATCAATTACACCTGACGCGGCGGGCTGAGGGCGGAATGCATTAAGAAGATTTGCGTGTCACACCTGCACCTGACAATACGCGACGGCCCGCTAGAAATCTGCGAGCAAACAAAATCGTCCAAAGAAGGTTGAGTGGCTGCGTTACCGTGCTCCCATCGTTGCTCTGACTTTCGGTTCCAGCACAGTCCAGAGCCAGTCAGCGAATTCGCTCAGATTCTTCGTCTGCAAATAGACCTCGCCGGGACCTGTGATGTTTGTCACCAAGCCTTCTCCTCCGAGCAGTGTGGACTTGAGGCTCCCGAACTTCGTTACCTTGTACTGACACGAGTCGCTGAAGGCTACGAGATGAAAGTTGTCGACGATGAATGTCTCGCCGGCCCCCAGTGAATGCGTATCTATCGCACCGAAGGTGTTGATGAACAAATCCCCCTGACCGCCAATCTTGACCATGAACAATCCTTGACCGAAGAGACCTTTCGTGAACCCCTGCCATTGAATGTCCAGTTCTACCGAAGGCGCTGAGGCTATGTAGGCGGACTTTTGAATTATGTAGCCATTCCCAGGAGCCACTTCGAGTCTTTGGATATCTCCGATTGGTGCGGAGACCAAACCGATTTTTCCAGACTCGCCAGCGGCGATGTAGTCGTTTACGAAGAACGACTGTCCTCCCAATAGCTTCAATCCTAACGTTCCGAGGAAACCTTTCTCTCGCATGTGAGTGTTCACCTGAATGTTTGAGGACATGTAGGTCATCGCGCCAGCTTCCGCGCGGATCAGCTGGTTCGGATCCAATTTGATCTCAAGAAGCGAGTATGAAGGTCTGTACTTGATCTCGTAATTCAACTTCTCCACCTGGCCGCCCGCAGCTTGAGTTGACTCTTGTCGAGCGCCGCAGTAGGGACAAAAAGTGATGCCTGCGGCAATCTCCTTTCCACAGCTACCACAAAATGCCAATTGAATTCAACGCAGCAACTGGAGACCTGCTTGTATTAATCTTCTTTCTGAAGTTGCCGTAAGCAGCTATGCATAATCAAGAGATTAGGAAGCAGAAGAAACACAGGAATTTCTTCGTATACGCTCTAACTCCTCAATCAGTCTCTCAGCTTTCGACCTGCACACATCGGCAAAATCGTTTTGAGGTGTGCGGTTCGCGAAGGCACGTAGTTCCTGCAGCATAAAATCAGCTTTCTGCCTCGCAACTTCCGAATTAATGGGCTTGTAGCCTTGCAGTTTCTCAGGTCCCTCCCGTCCTCCCTCGGCAAAGTACCAATCCTTGAAACCCATTCCGCAACCGGCTGCGAAGAGCAGAAACCCCAGCGGGGTCACAGCGGGCGGATACCCGCGATCCAGCCCTAGTTTGGTTTCTTTATGTATCTTGGATTCATTCGAGAAGAGTGAGTAGGAGACCATCAGGCTACCGCCGACAGGAACAAGTCCGCCCAACAATGTGAAGAGCTCAATATCGAGAGAAGCTTCACTCAGGGAAAAGCTGGTTCCATCTAACAGGAGCACCTGGGCAAAGTAGTCGCCATCAACCCAACCATGAATACGTTGGCTACTGCGCCCCGCACTGAAAAGACCAGCGAAAACAGGACCCGTGGACAGGTTTCCATTCTCTTCGTTAGCAAGCTGAATTCGGAAGTATGCCTGCTCAACAAAACGCGCCGGATTCACAATAGCGCGCAAGCCGAATTCTGGAGAAAACCGCTTCCCCCTAAAGTATTCTTTTAGAAATTGGACTGGATTCGGTAACTGCGTACTTTCTCGCGTAGCCATCCTCTCATCACCCGCTGATACCAGAAAAGCCGTCTCCTGACTTCAGGATCCTCCCAGACTGCTACTGCGTCAGGTCGCATCAATGCGACGCTGCTGAGCAAATGACCCAATCTGTCTCTTCGACTATTCTACCAAGGTCGCTTCCGTTATCCTTTGCTGACACAAATCGAGCTCAGGAGCTTATCCTGAATGTTGGCAGTGAAGAAGGCACCCGTTTACAGTGATGGTATGAACGACGAAGGCTTATGAAAAGCTTCTCACGGGAGGTCTTTCGAGTCGTCTGGGTTCGCGTTCAATGGGCTTCCAAGACACGCTGGGAAAAGGTGGCGCGACGAGAGCTGTCTGGGGTTCGTAGGCTGAGTTCAATACGACGACCTACAGTGCAGATTGCTCAATCTGGCAATAATGACTGCTTAAGGACCAGCTTGGTCACATGCAGCTTTAGTTTTCGATGGGACTCTGACTCTGCTGCGCTATTTCTTCTGCTACTTTGCTGACATGATCAAACAGCTGGTAGGCAGCGGCGATCTGGCCTGATTCCTCGTTGTTGGCGAGTGAATCGGCTGCGATGATTAATTTGCCGCCTCCGATCCTTGCTTGAAGTTGCATTTGACCGTCTTCACTTATCCAGGTCATGGCGAGCTGTTCGCCGTCGCGTGAGTAGCCTAGCCATCTGAAATTGCTGAACCAGCGACCTCTTAGTCTCTGGAAGAGAACGGTAACATCTATCTGAGAGGGCAGGTAGGCGTCGATGATTGGTTTGAGAAGTTGCTGGTTTGTTCGGACGTTGAATGAATAATTTGTGCCATTGTTCCTGACCTTGTAGCCTTGGGGTGATCTTTCAATCGCACGTGCTTCTTCCAATCGCCTGAGCGTACGTGCGAGTGTCTCTTGATGAAAGCCTAGTCTTCTTCTCAAGCCTTGGAACGAGTAGTATGCGTTCTGTTCGCTCGACAGAAACTTCAAGACCTCGCGCTCACGCTCGTCGAGCTCGGATTCGTCGAAGCTCTGGTCTAGTTGAGTCTCTGAGGCTAGCAATAACGATCGGAGTCTACTTCTCAACCCTCTTTATATTGACTAGGCTGAACTGTTGGAGCGATCGATTGTCTTTTAAGTAAAAAAGGCGTATACGTTGAGATTCGAGGCTAGCTAGCTCGAAACGCTTCGAGGTGAAACGCAAGGTGGCAAAAGCCCACAAAAAGAAGAAAGTGAAGAAATAAGGGGCTGGATGTAGGTGAAATGCGTTTTTTTCCATTTTTTCCCTCCCCTTTCCTCATGAACCATCCGTTGGGACGACTGTAAGTTGATTGTGGTTTATTCATAGAACTTCCATTCGAAATGGAAAGAATAGTCCAGGACACTAGGCTGTGACCTGTGTGAGAAGCGCCGTCGCGAGCAACATCGCAGCCCCAGACCCGAGGGGGATTGTTAGATTATCATCCAAGATCCCAACCAATTCTAAGACCATGCCTACGATTGAGCCGACTGCTCCAACGATTGGCGAAACGACAAGAAGAGTGGGCACGTAGGCTGCGCATGTTCCCGCCGCAAAACCTTCCCATGACTTGCTCCCAACATGCCATCGGCCAAAATGACGACCAACATAGGCTGCGACCGGATCCCCGATCGCGAGAATAGCTATCGAAGCGTAGGCAACATTTGTTGGGAAAAGAAGGAGAGCTAGAACAATTCCTATAGCGAGGAAGACTGGTCGAGCGATCAAATGATCCCTCTCATCCGGACGGCTCATTTTCAAAGTGAATTGCGAGATTAATGGGACACGTCTACTTCGGAGACGAAGCAACTCTTCAACGACGTATGCGGCAGTCACTGCGCATAACGCTTGTAGGGTGAGAAGTTTGGATGCTGCTTCCGCCAAGACCGGAACGAGAATTGAGGAAGCATGGATAAGGGCTCGATAATTGGGAGTCAATAGTAGGCCCCTCAGGCTCTGGTCGTTAGCCAGACCATTCAAAAGGTCTTTCGAAAGGTGCCAGTTGTAGCAGCGCTCGCCATTATGATGCATTCAAACCTTACGTTCCACAGGATGAGGTTTGAGGATGAAGGGTCTCGCTAGTTATATCTCAAGAAAGCACATTAGACAGGTGGATACGTCGCTATTAGTTGAACAAGGCATGTACAGCCTTTGGTGAAAGCGGTTTGGCCATAGAGGAAAGGGAGCTAAGCGCACTCCGCCATCTCGGGTTGAACGAGTATGAATCTCGCATTTACCTCGTGTTGGTGAGAAAGGGGCCCATCAAAGCCGGAGAGATAAGCTTCTTTGGACAAGTACCCAGGACAAAGACTTACGGAGCCATTAGGGAACTCGAGCGCAAGGGCCTTCTACGCGTCATACCTGGAAAACCGGAACTCTACGCACCTTTGTCGCCAAGCGAAGTCCTAATGCCACTTGTCACTAAACTCAACAAAGAGGTCAAAAACACAGAGGAACTGGTTCACGCACTCACCCTAAGTTACGAGTCTAGCAAATACGTTAGACGCGAAGTACCGAAAGAAGCAGGTGAATTCTGGCAGATAGAAGGCCGACAGGCCATATTTAACAAAGTAAATCAGATAATGAACGATGCATCAAAATCAGTCAACTACAGCACAAGTGCGTCGGGACTCATTCGCGCATACAAGGCCCATTCTGAAATACTTGAAAACGCAAGGAAGCGGGGCGCAACTGTTCGATTTCTTACGCATATCTTAGCTGAAAACCTGGGAGTTGCACGCGAGTTAAGTGAAGTTGTAGATCTGAAACGGTTGGAGAAACCCTTCGCAAACAGTTTCGTTTCGGTGGATTCCAAGGAACTTGTTGTGATGGAGAGCAGGCCGGATGATCTGAGGACCGACAGAGGCACTGATCTGGCTATTTGGACAACCAACAAACTCCTTGTCGAATTGCATGAACAGCTGTTCGACCATGTCTGGAATAGTCTACCCACTCCCAGTGAATTGCCAGATCTGGTTCGAGGTCAAAAGAAAGCATAGATTCAGATTCTGCTCAGCGGTCAGCGTTGGGCAGGCGACCCTATGCTCCGTTGAGTAGATCGCTTCCTCAATGCCTGTGCTAATAATGAGCTGAACACCCCCCTAGAAATAGCAAAGTTGACGCGGCTTCGAACGGCAAGGTTCCATCAAATGCCTGATTGAGAAGTAACATACAGAGCTTGACTTTTAAAACAGGACAAAGATTGGTTCGTTCCATACTCGGAAAGCGGATATGAACGATGGCTTCGATTCGGCTGAAACAGTTGATCCATAGCGGCGTCTTGGTTCCAGACCCTTACACTCCACAAGGGTTCACAATCTCTTTCCGCGGGCAAGCCATCAAGTTGAGTCCATTGCAGGAAGAGATGGCAGTCAAGTTCGCGCAGAAGTTCGGCACACCATACGGAGAGGATCAGAAGTTTCGCTCCAACTTCATGAAGGACTTTGCAACCGCCTTGGACTTGCATGAAAAGATCAGCGCCGAGGATTTTGACTGGACACCCATCGTTGGCTGGATTGAAGCCGAAAGAGCCCGCAAGGCGAACATGACGAAAGAAGAGAGAAAGCAGCTTGCTCAGACTAGGAAGAAGATCCGCGAAGAACGAAAGGCACGGTACGGCTGGGCCACTGTTGACGGAGTGAAGATGGAGATTGGAAACTACGCCGTCGAACCTCCGGGAATATTTCTTGGCAGGGGCTGTCTTACAGGAACCACTATCGTGAAGACAATAGCTGGGCCAAAATACGTGCGGGAACTGGTTCCAGGTGACAAGATCGCCTATCACCATGGCTCAAAATACATGCTTTACGGAAAAGTAGCATCAATAGACTTTCAGGGAACCAGGAATATTTGCGAACTTCGCACAAGAACCCATTCGATACGAGCAACTGCAAACCATCCGTTCTTAGTGCTAAAGGTCTGGAAAACCAAACGACGCGCTAAGAATGGAAGATTCACATCCGATCGATACCGACCAGAGCTGCGGTGGGAGAAGCTGGCCAACCTCACAAGGGGAGATTACGTTGTTGTGGTGAAGAAATATTCCGAGGAAGGAACGAGACGATACTCGAGAGCGGCAAGACGAGTAGTCAGCAATGCCATCATCACCCCGAAATTCGCGCAGATTTTGGGATATTTCGTAGGAGACGGCTCATTTGCAAGAAGATCCACTCTGCTCACTGGGATCAAACTATCTGAGGGCAATTGGAGGCTTGTTGGTCAGTACCGACGCCTGTGTAGAGAAGTCTTTGGAATAACGCCCATCGTTCGCATGGCACGCCAACGAAGGTCTTGGAACATTTACGTGAATTCAACGCAGTTCGCTGAGACTCTAATGAATATGGGCTTTCACGATGGAGCCTTGCGCAAACGGGTTCCTAGCTGGATTTTCAACTTGGCTGATGATCTGAAAGACGCGTTCCTCCGGGGCTATTTCCAAGCTGATGGAACGTTACAGAGAATATCAGTCAGGGGCACCGAATACGCTTCGTATTCGGCCGAGTCGCCCAACAGGCGGCTCGTTGAAGACCTTCGCGAATTAGCTGTCAGTGCAGGACTGAAAGTTTCACGCCTAATTTCTCGCACCAGGGTCGGGTTTTCAAATCGACCAACCCGACTTTATCGCTTCGCTATAAGTGAGTACAGTTCGCTTAGTCGAATCTTGGGAAAGAGTTGCCTACGGGGGCGTAGAACAAGAAACTACATGTACGGGCACTCGGGCATTCGCGACAGGTGGGACTGGTCGAACCTAAGGATCCTCAGTTCCAGATTTTACGCATTGGAGAAAGTCCTCGCTCTTCGAAAAGGCAAGAGAGCTCCAACTTATGACGTATCCATGGTTTCCACGCGCTTTCCTAATTTCATTGCCAATGGTTTCGTAGTTCATAACTCGAATCCTTTGAGAGGACGATGGAAACCAGCTATAACCACTAAGGATGTTACGTTGAACCTAAGTCCGGACGCGCCGACACCGTCAGGTGAATGGGCGGGAAGGGAATGGCGGCCGGATGAGCTCTGGATTGCGCGATGGACCGATAAGCTCACGGGGAAAGTGAAGTATGTTTGGTTCCATGATGCGACACCGATGAAGCAGGAAAGGGTGCAAGAGAAGTTCGACCTTGCGAGAGAACTTGAATCGAAGATTGAGAAAGTTCGAGCGCATATTGCTAGGAATTTGGTTGGCGAGGACGTGAAGCGTAGAAAGGTTGCGACCGTGGCCTATCTGATTGATGTTTTCAAGATCCGTGTGGGAGATGAGGAGGAGACTGAGAGCGGGACTGTTGGAGCCGCGAGCCTTAGAAGCGAACATATTCGATTGCACAGTAGTTCTCCCAAGGTGAAGCTGCATTTTCTCGGGAAGGATTCGATTCTGTTTGAAAGAGAAGAGGAGGTGTCTGCTGATGCTCATAGGAATTTGAAGGAATTCATGTCAGATGGTGGCGATCGGATCTTTAGTGGAATAACAACTGATGCTGTCAGGGAATTCCTTTCCGAGGCCATGCCTCGACTCAGTCCCAAAGTATTCCGTACGTTTTCAGCCACACAACTCTTCCGACAGCAATTGGAGAGATCGAAGGTGACGTCGGCGAGTACAGATGGGGAGAAGAAGATGGCCCTGATGGAGGCTAATGC
>Ga0315282_10011076_pt1 | contig 14035 bp, 11 predicted proteins | sample YL17G07_20_MG_FD_203693 | JGI IMG/M metagenome (GOLD analysis project Ga0315282, IMG submission 203693) | Sediment microbial communities from Yellowstone Lake, YNP, Wyoming, USA - YL17G07_20 | ecosystem: Environmental > Aquatic > Freshwater > Lake > Sediment | place: USA: Wyoming | collected... | reverse complement strand
CATTCATCATGGAAAACCTGCTTGCCTGGCATTACCCCGGAAAGATCTATCCCGTGAATCGACATTCGTCCACGGTCTATGGTATGCGGGCCTATCCGGGGGTGAAGTCAATTTCCGATTCCATAGAACTGGCGGTTCTGACGATTCCGGAGGATTCAGTGGAAGAGGTCATCCAGGATTGCGGGGCCAAGGGGGTCAAAGGGGTCACCATCATAACGGCCGGCTTTGGGGAGGCCATCGAGGGAGGGAAGGTTCGGGAGGAAGCCATGGCCAGACTGGCCCGCGCCCGTGGCATGCGCATTCTCGGCCCCAATGTGAGCGGTACCTTTAACCTGCAGGAAAAATTTAATGCCTCCGCCTCTTCCGCAGAGCATCTGGCCTCCAGTTCCCTGGCAGCGGTCTGCCAGGGAGGGTATGCCATTTATGACCTCCTGGCCTGGGGGTCTGCCCGGGGAATGGGGGTGGGAAAGTTTATCCACACAGGAAACGAGTGCGACCTCCAGGTGACTGACTTTTTGGAGCACTTTGGCGAGGACCCTCAGGTGAGGGGGATTTTAATGTATGTAGAGACCCTCCGCGATGGAAGGCGTTTTCTCGAAGTGGCTCGACGGGTATCCCTGGATAAGCCCATCATCATCCACAAGGCAGGGCTTACGGCCGGAGGTATTCGCGCGGCTCAAAGCCACACGGGGGCCATCGCGGGCATAAAAGAGGTTTACCGTGGGGCCCTGGAACAGGTCAATATTGTCATTTCCCCCTCCATGGAACTCCTCTTGCCGTTAGGACACGCTTTGATCGAGCGCCCCCCTATGAAAGGAAACCGCGTGGCCATCGTGACAATGGGAGGATCCTGGGGGGTGGCCCTCTCCGACTGCCTCGAAGATCACGGGTTGACCGTGCCGGAGTTGGGCCTGGCCACCCAAGCAAATTTGAGGTCCCTGGGCATGCCGCCTCGGGCCTCTACAAAAAATCCCGTGGACATCGGGGCAGCCGGAGTTTCGGCCTTTTCAGTGGAAGCGCTCGTGGAAATGGGCCGGGTGCTCCTTTCTTCAGGTGAGGTGGATGCCCTTGTTTTCCATGGGTTCGGGAGGCCGGGTTTTATCCGGGAGGGAACCCCTCGGGGCAGGCAACTATTCCTGAAAATGGAAAAGGAGGTCCTGCGAAGGTATAACGGGCTCCAGCAGGAGGCCGGCAAGCCCGTTATCCTGGGATCTCGTCTTTCGGCATGGGAAAGCCAGGCCATCTTCGATCTCCAGGGCGAGGGGGTCCGCTTCCTTCATCGCCTGGATGCAATCGCTCACATCCTCTTCTGGATGAAAACCTACTGGGGAAAAATCGTGGAAGCTAAAGGGCGGTAATTCTCCCCCTTCACGACTGAAAATCCCGGTGAACACTTACCCGCCTGCCTTGTTACGCCGGTACGGGCGCGATAACCTGCCGGGTAAAGGATACGGGGCATAAGAAAAACTGCGAAATCCTGAAAAGATGACCAGGAATTGCGAAGCCCTCTCGAAAAACCCGATCAGGGCCAGACCTGGACATAGGCAAACCTGGCGCGCTCGCTCACTGTCCCGAATTTGGCGTCGTACTCCTGCCTCAGCGCCTTGAAATGGTCCGACTCCATCAATCGCCGGAAGGTTGCCTCATCCCGAAGCTCATAAACGGCCATGTACTGGTACTTGTCTTCACCCAGGATAGCTTTGTATCGGCGCGCGCTGACCGCTCCGTTGAACTGAAGGAACTGAGGGACATGCTCCTCATTGTACCAGCGATTGAATTCCTCTTCCCGTTCCTTGGGGATTGTAGCCTTCACCACAAACAGCGCTGTTGCCATGACGTTCTCCCTTCGCGGTCTCTTGATAAGATGGGCTTTCAAACCATGCCGAGTATAAAAGGGAGAGGCTGGGGTGTCAAGTAGGGTGGCGCTGTGAGCTAGCCCTGGGCGGGACTGGAAGCCGCTCTTACAGGGGACGAAAAAATTGTTACCATGAAAAATGTCTCTGTAGGATTAATTGAAGTGGATTTTTGGAGGGGTTTTTACTAAGATCACCCCGTGATCGACCTGCACATTCATACCGATGCCTCTTCGGACGGGCAACATTCCCCCCGGGAGATCTTCGAGATGGCCCGGGGCAAAGGGCTTCGGGCCATTGCCTTTGCCGACCACAACTCCGTTGACAATGTCGGCGAAGGTCTTCGACTGGCCGGTGAATTTGGCATTGCATTCCTTCCCTGCCTGGAACTGAACACCTACCATAACGAACTCGACCTCCACCTCCTCGCTTTCTATGTCGACCACCTCAGCCAGGCCCTTAAGAGTTGGCTGGACAGCATCCATCGGCAAAAGCAAGAGCAAGCCAGGAAACGGCTGGAAATGCTCAACCGGCTGGGCTTCGTTTTCACCTGGGAGGACCTGCACAATTTCTCCCATGACCGCATACCCACGGGCATGTCCTTTCTCCAGGCCATCCTCAGCCGGGAGGAGAACCGGGATGACCCGCGTCTTCGTCCATACATCAAAGGCAGCAAAGCCACCTCCCCCTACGTCAATTTTTACCGGGATTACCTGCGGGGTGGCAAGCCCGCCGCCGTAATCATCGAAGAGATTCCCACGACCATGGCGATTCGTAAGATTAAGGAACTCGGGGGCATTCCCGTCCTGGCCCACCCTTCGGATACAGGGGAGAAGAACATCCGACACCTGGTCGAGAATGGCCTGGAAGGCCTGGAGGCATATTCTCCGTACCATAACCTTGAGGAGCAGGAAGCGTTCAGGGTCCTGGCTGAAAAATTTGGCTTGCTGATTACCGCCGGGTCGGACTTTCACGGCAAAAGGGTAAAGCCAGACGTGGAACTCGGCAGGGTCATGGGAAACAGTTACGATTTATTCCTGAAATTGCAGGAATGGCGAAAGGAAAAATGCCGATGAAGAGACATTCCCCCAAAGGGGTGATCTTCGACCTCGACGGGACCTTGATTGATTCTTACCAGGCTCTCTACCTTTGCTTCCAGGATATTTATGAAAAGATGGGGCGTCAACCCCTGTCCTTTGATGAGGTTAAGAAGGTTGTCGGATATGGGTTGAGCAATACCTTTCGCGACCTTTTGGGAGAGGAACGCGTCTCTGAGGCGCTGAGGCTTTTCCGGCAAAAATACGAGGAAGTTTATCGCGAGAATACTTTTCTTCTTCCGGGCGCCCGGGAGGTCCTCGAAGCCCTTCATGCCAGGGGAATGAAACTGGCCATTGCCACAAACAAAATGGGGCCCTTTTCCCGCTATATCTTACAGCATTTCGGGCTGGATAGGCTCTTCGCGGTCATCGTGGGAGATGAAGATGTCTCCCGGAATAAGCCCCACCCGGAAATGCTCTTCTATGCTATGGAGAAAATGGGGCTGCAAAAGGAGGAGGTCATCTTCGTTGGAGATTCCCTCGTCGATATTCAAACCGGAAAGAATGCCGGGTTGCCCATCTTCGTCGTTCCCACCGGGGTGACCAAGAGAGAGGAACTGGAGAAGACCCATCCGACCATGATCCTCGAGAGGCTTCTCGACCTCTTGAAGTATGTTTAAGGCGGCTGTTCGCTGCAGAAGAAGTAACCCGCAATCGCTTTCAGCATATACCCACGATCCACATGGGAGGTTCCTCACTTTATCAGGGAGCGGCGGATATCACTATCTGTTCTTCAGAAATGCCAAATTTCTAAAAGGCATCCGGGTTTCCCCCAGCCCTCCTCAGCTTACATCGGCAATGCCAGACTCCCCTGTATCCCTTATGATCGATCCCGGCTTTTTTCCTCCCATAGACTGGCGCCACAACGCAGGGGGTGGTTGATGAACCGCCTGGATTGTGCTGTAATAAAATCATGGATCTTTTCATCATTCGGGGCATTGTAGAGGAACTGAAGGAGGAGCTCTTGGGCGGGTTCATCACCAAGATCTACCAGATGAACCGCACCGACCTTCTTTTCCGGGTACGCCGGCAGGGGGATGAGAAGCAAGTTCTGGTTTCCACCCATCCCAATTTTTACCGCCTGCATCTCACCTGGAGGAAATACGCCAACCCCCTGGTGCCTCCCCGTTTCTGCACCTACCTTCGCAAGCACATCTCGGGGGCACGATTTGCGGACATCTCCCAGGAGTCTTATGATCGGGTGGTCCGGATTGCCCTGCAAAAAAGGATGGATGCTGGGGTTGTCGCCAACCTGGTCCTGGTAGCCGAGCTCGTGGGCAAGGGGAGCAACCTCCTGCTTCTGGACGAGAAAGAACAAATTCTGGACTGTCTCCATTTTAGAAAGCCCGGGGAAGGGGAGGGAAGGGGAGCGCTGCCGGGCCTGCCCTATGCTCCCCCCCAGCGAAAGCCTTCCCTCTCACCGGAAGCTATGGCCCTAAAACAGATGGAAAAATGCGCCCATCTCCCTCCGGGAGCGAGATGGAAAGCCCTTGTACAGGAAGTCTCAGGAATTAGCCCGCTCATTGCCCGGGAAGTCGAGTTTCGCAGTAGTGGAACGCCTGCCTCCATGCTGGACAAGTTGCAGGAGATTCTATCCGCTTACAGAGAAGCGGCCTTCCAGCCCCGGATCGCCACTTTGCTTGGAGGGAAAAAGATCCTTTGTCCGTTTCCCCTGAAAAGCTTAGGGGAAGTACCCGAAGAGGTTTTCCCCTCGACGAATCGAGCTGCCGATGCTTTTTATTTTGAAGCAGTTCTCCGCGGTCATCTTGCCGAACAGAAGTCGGCCATCGGCAAGCGCCTGCGCCAGCTTTTGGACCGGCTGGGGAGAAGGGGCGCTCACCTGCTGGAGGACCGTGAGAGATTTGCCGCGGACATGCGGTTCAAGGAGCTCGGCAACTTGCTCCTGGCCAATTATCCCAGAATCAAGAAGGGAATGTCCGAAATCGGGGTCATGGATTTTCAACAGGACCCTCCCCGGATCATAACCATCGACCTGGATTCTTCGTTGGGCCCAGCGGGGAACGTGGAAGGCTATTTTAAACGATACAAAAAAGCCAAACGAGGGTTGGGAATTCTGCGGGAACGGCTTCCCGAAACCGAGGAGGAGATTGCCTACCTGGAATCGGTCCTGTTCCAGGTCGAGGAAGCCGAGGACGGGAAAGACCTGGAAGAAATCCGGCAAGAGCTCGAGGAAGGCCGGTTCCTGAAAGTCGCCCGCAGGCGAAAGGGAGATAAGGAGTCGGAAGGGCCAGAGCTTCCCTTCCGCCGCTTCCGCTCCTCGGAAGGCCTGGAAATCCTATGCGGAAAGAACAGCCGGGGAAATGACCTGATCCTGCGTAAAATGGCCCTGAAGGATGACCTATGGTTCCACGCCCAGGGACTTCCCGGTGCCCACGTAGTCTTGAAAGCAGCCGGGGGCAAGGGATCCTTGATTTCCGTCGAAGAGGCCGCTTCGATCGCCGCCTTCTTCAGCCGCGGGCGCGGCTCCACCCACGTCCCTGTGGATTATACCCCGGTCAAAAACCTGCATAAGCCGAAGGGTGCCAGGCCCGGGCTCGTGTCCTTTTCCAACCAGCAGACGATCTTCATCAGGCCGGAGAGAGAACAAGTTGAAAAGCTCTCCGTGCTGTGATAATAAGTGATTGTCCAGAATCAATAACCAAATAAATTGCAATACTCAAACTTGGCTCTTATTTATTGATGATTGGCTATTGGAACTTATCTGGGTCTTGGTTATTGGTTATTATTTGGTGATTGGAATTTGGTTGTTGGTGATTAGCCGCTCCCGCTATGGCGGGACCGGGATTTGATTATAGGAACTTCTTACCTGAAGGGGGGAAGAATGGATTACGAAGACATTCTTTACGAGACAAGAGAGGGAATCGCCAAGATCACCATCAACCGGCCGACGGTGTATAACGCCTTCCGGGTAAAAACCGTGGAGGAGCTTATCGAAGCCTTTGAGAGGGCGGAAGAGGATGGCACTGTGGGGGTCGTCATTTTCACCGGCGCCGGGGAAAAAGCTTTCTGCTCGGGAGGGGATATCTCGGTCATGGGCCGGCTCACTCCCAGCGTGGGTCGCGGGTGGCTGGGGAAGTGCCTCAAGCTCTCCAACACCATGCGCTGGCTTAGCAAGCCGATCATCGCCGCGGTGAATGGCTATTGCCTTGGCGGCGGCAACGAACTCAACGTGCTTTGTGATATCACCATTGCCTCGGAAACAGCGGTCTTCGGCCAAGTCGGGCCGACCGTGGGCAGCTCTCCCATCTGGTGGGGAACCCAGGTGCTTCCCAGGATTGTGGGAGAGAAAAAGGCCCGGGAGATGGTTTTCCTGTGCAAACGGTACGGCGCCCATGAGGCGGAGAAGATGGGGTTGTGCAATAAAGTCGTTCCGGCGGCCAAGCTAATGGAGGAAGCAGAAGCCTGGGCCAGGAGAATCCTGGAGATGAGCCCTCAGGCCATCAAGATCGCCAGGGCATCCTTTAACCACGGCATCGATATGCTGCTGGCTTCCTCCTATTCAGGGAGCGAGATGCTTGGTTTGGCTTATGGGTCGGCAGAGATCAGCGAGGGCATGAATGCTTTCCTGGAGAAGCGCAAACCAGACTTCAACAAATTTCGCCGGGGCGATTCTTCTCAAGAATAACAAGGTTGGCCCTTCCAAAGGGCTCATCAATTTCATAATCATCCGTTAAAAATTTCTTTCGAAATATCAGGCCCGCGGCCAACGGGGCTAAGGCAATCCCTAAACGTGGCCTGATCTTGGTTCTATGAAAGGGCTGAAGACGCGCTATCTATGTCTATTGACTACGTGGACAATGTCCATTTTTCCCCTTGACTATTGTTTGCCGGTATTTTATATTGATTCCTGCTTGAAATCGTAGCCATCTTTTTCTAACAAACATTTTGAGGACCGCGCCAGACCCTGATTACAGGGTTAAGGCGGTTGTGTTCTTCAGATAAATAGAGGGCGGATTTTTCTTGTCCATCCGAAGAGGCGCGCAAGGATGCGATCTCTCCATGGAGAGGTTTTTCCCTTTTTCATGGATCTTCCGATGAGTCTTACCAGAAAGCTTGACTCATAGAATTCCATGCCCATCAACCCATGATTAGAAGTGCGATAGGTCCGGAGATCTCAGGCAGCGGATGGACATTCTTCTACAATTAATCACCGGCGGACCCGCGGGGAGGGGAATCTATGCCCTGATCACCCTGGGATTTGTTCTTAACTGCAAGGCCACCGGCATCATCCATTCTGCCCGGGTGGAGGGCATGATGTCCGGAGTCTTTTTCCCTCTATCCTTCCCGGACCAAAATCAATATCCGGTCCCCCCACTTTTCCCCTCACTGTATGCCCCGCCCCCTTCGCGGAGGTCCTTCTGGAGAAAATGAATTCCTACCCCTCTGTCGACAAACCGATGATCTGCGGAATCATTGTGGCCGTCTGTCTTTCAGGCATCTTGAAAGGCTCGCCCCAAGTGATCTGCAGCCCCGACAAGAAGAATTCCCTTTTCATCAACCCGCTGAGGCAATCTCTGCGACCAATTACCAAGGGGTCTTAAGAATGGCTGTTGCCAACATCATCCAGTTAAAAGTGGAAGACATCCACATCTCCTTCGGCGGAGTGAAGGCCCTCTGCGGGGTAAGCCTGGAGGTGAAGAAAGGAGAGATTTTCTCCCTCATCGGCCCCAACGGGGCTGGCAAGACCGTCTGCCTGAATTGCATTAACGGCCTTTATCGCCCCCAGGAGGGGAAGATATTCTTCGAAGGCCGGGACATTTCTTCGCTGAGGCCCTACCAGCGGGCGAAATTAGGGATCTCTCGCTCCTTCCAGAAGATCGAACTCTTCAAAGGAATGACCGTCCTGGACAACATCCGCCTGGGCCGGCACATCCACCTGAAGACCAATCTCCTCGAGGGAGCCCTCTACGTCGGCCGGGTGGCCCGGCAGGAGATCGAGCACCGGGAGTTTATCGAGAGGGAAATCATCGACCTTTTAGAGATCGAGTATATCCGCGACAAGGTCGTGGGCATGCTGCCCTACGGCCTGCAGAAACGGGTGGAGTTGGCCCGGGCGCTGGCCCTCAACCCTAAGCTTCTGATCCTGGATGAGCCGATGGCCGGATTAAACCTGGAAGAAGTCGAGGATATGGCCCGGTTCATCATCGACATCAACGAAGAGGACCGCTGGCAGGTGACCTGCCTTCTGGTGGAGCATGACATGGGCGTGGTCATGGACATCTCCCACCGGGTAGCCGTCCTGAACTTCGGGGAGAAGATCGCCGACGGCACGCCGCCGGAGGTGCAAAATACCCCTCAAGTGATCAAGGCGTACCTCGGGGAGGTGGAGGACCTCTATGCCACGCGAAGATGAGCTGGAATATCTAAAGCGGGAGATTGACCGGGAACTGACCCTGCCCAAGCTTTTCTTAGAAACGGCCACGAAGTACGGGGACAAGAAAGTGGCCATACGGGAGAAGGAATTCGGGGTCTGGCGGCCGATTACCTGGAAAGATTATTACGAGAATGTGAAATATACTGCCCTCGGTCTGGTCTCTCTCGGTTTAGAGCGTGGGGATAAAGTGGCCATGATCGGCGACAACCGTCCCGAGGGGCTCTGGGTGGAGGTGGCCGCCCTGTGCGCCGGGGGGATCGGAGTCTGGCTCTTCCAGGATTCCCTGATTGATGAGGTCTCTTACATCATCGACCATTCGGATGCCAAGTTCCTTGTGGGGGAAGGACAAGAAGAGGTGGACAAAGCTCTGTCCATCAGGGACCGCTGCCCCAAGCTGCGCAAGGTGATTTGGGATGACCCCAAGGGGCTTCGGAATTACGACGACCCCATTCTCATCGGGCTCCAGGAGGTGATGCGCCGGGGCAGGGAAATGGATCAGAGGACGCCCGGTTTGTTCGATGCTCTGATCCGAATGGGCAAAGGAGACGAGGTGGCCCTCCTGTTTTACACCTCGGGGACCACGGCCCTGCCCAAGGGAGCCCTCCTCAGCCATTACAACATGTTGACCATGGGCCAGAATCTAATGCGGGTCGATCCCTGCTTCGAGAACGATGATTTTGTATCTTTTCTACCCTTTGCCTGGATCGGCGAGCAGATGATGTCTGTTTCCTGTGGCCTCCAGGCCGGGTTCACCATCAACTTCCCGGAAGAGCCGGAGACGGCCCAGGAGAACATCCGGGAGATTGGCCCGCAGGTCATGTTTTCCCCCCCGCGGATCTACGAACAGATGGTCCGCACAGTTCAAGTCAAGTACCTGGATGCCTCCTGGATCAAACGCAAAATGCATGAATGGGCCATGGCTGTCGGCTACCGGGCAGCCGATCTAAAATTTGCCAAAAAGCCCATCCCTTTATGGCTGAAGGTTTTGGAATCTTTTGCCTATGTCACAGTGCAGAAGAAGCTGCGGGATCATCTGGGACTTTCGCATATCCGCCACACCTACACGGGCGGTGCGGCCATGGGCCCGGATCACTTCCGCTTCTTCCATGCCATCGGCGTCAACCTGAAACAGATTTACGGGCAGACGGAGATTGCCGGCATCTCCGTGCTCCACCGGGATGGGGATATCAAATTCGACACGGTGGGCAAGCCCATTCCGGAAACCGAAGTGCAGGTTACTGTCGAGGGAGAGATCATCTCCAAAAGCCCCTCGGTCTTCCTGGGATACTACAAGATGCCCGAAGAGACAGCCCAAAGCCTGCGGGATGGGTGGCTGTATTCCGGAGATACAGGATTCATCGACAACGATGGACATCTGGTGGTCTTCGACCGCAGCAAGGATGTGATGATCCTTTCGGACAACTCCAAATTCTCTCCCCAGTACCTGGAGACGCGGCTGAAATTCAGCCCTTTCATCAGGGATGTGTGGGTCATCGGAGACAAAAGGCCCTTTGTCTCTTCCGTTATCTGCATCGATTACAACGTGGTGGGCAAGTGGGCCGAGGACCGGAACATTCCTTACACCAGCTACCCGGAGCTTTCCCAAAAGCCGGAGGTCTACGGTCTGGTACTCGAGGAAATCATCAAGATGAATCAGGGCCTGCCCGAGGTCGCCAAAGTCCGCCGGTACGTCAACCTTTACAAAGAATTTGACGCCGACGACGACGAATTGACCCGCACCCGTAAGATTCGCCGGAGCTTCGTCGAACAGAGATACAAGGATATCGTCGAGGCCATTTACAGCCAAAAGGAGATGGTGCACATGGATACCACAATCACTTACGAAGACGGCCGCGAAGTAAAGATCAAAGCGGACCTGCAGGTGGCCGACGTTCCCCTGGAGGTAGGCTGATGGAAGTTTTCCTGCAACTTCTGATTACCGGGGTGATGGTGGGTTCCATCTACGCCCTGGTGGCCCTGGGCTGGACCCTGATCTGCAAATGCTCGGGCGTCCTGAACCTGGCCATGGGCGAGCTTACCCTGATCGGGGCCTATGTCTGTCTTTCTTTCTACAACTGGGGAATCCCCTTTCTTCTGTCCCTAGCCGGAACGCTGGTCATCGGTTTCGCCCTGGGTCTCCTGACGGAAAGGCTGTTTTTGCGGCGGCTGATCGGCGAGCCTTTGCTTACCGTGATCATGGTCACGGTGGGGCTGTCCTTTTTCTTCAAGGGAGTGGTAGCCTTCCTCTGGGGAACCGACACCCAGGTTTTTACCCCGCCGGTCTTTCCGGCTGCCCCCATCAAATTCGGGAACATCGTCATCGGGCAGGTCTACCTCTGGTCTTTCATCGCCGCCATCATTCTTCTGTTGATCTTTGTTTCATTTTTTAAATATACCCGCTGGGGTCTTTCCATGCAGGCCACGGCAGATGATGAGATGGCCTCTCTCTCCCTGGGGGTCAGCGCCAAGTTCGTCTACGCCCTGGCCTGGGCCATCGCCTTCATGGCCGCCGGCGTCGGGGGGACGCTCCTGGGAAACATCAACGGGCTGAATATTTCCGTCGGCTATTTGGGCCTGCTGGTTCTTCCGGCTGTGGTCTTCGGGGGACTCAACTCTGTACCCGGGGCTATTTTCGGGGGAATCATCATCGGGGTACTGCAAAATCTGGCCGATGGCTACCTGAGCCGCTTTACTCCGGGGGGAGTCAAGGAGATCGCCCCTTTCGCCATCATGGTCATCGTCCTGTTATTCAAGCCCTATGGCCTGTGGGGATGGGTGCGGATCGAGAGGGTTTGAAAAAAACAGCTGTCAGCAATCCGCTGTCAGCGATCAGCAAGAAATAAATAACTCTTCTCTTTCGCTGAAAGCTGCCGGCTGACCGTTGATAGCTTCTTGGGGGTTTTATGGGCTTTCTTCCCTGCGGCGTGTACCACGAGAAATACAGCCAGCACCATTCCTGGTGGCAGACGAATTTCGTCCGCGGCAAGATGATCTTCCTTTTCATCCTTCTCCTGGGAATCATTCCCCAGTTTGCCGGCAACTATTGGCTCTCCGTGGCCACGATCGCGGGATACACCGTCCTCTCGGCAATGGGCGTCCAACTGCTGATCGGGTATTGCGGGCAGGTGACGTTGGGACACGCGGCCTTCATCGCCGTGGGGGCTTACACCAGCGCCATTCTTATGCTCCAGTATCAAATCCCTTATCTTCTCAGTCTGGTGGCTGCCGGATTGACGGCGGGAATCTGGAGCGTTCTCTTCGGGTTGCCCTCGGCCAAAGTAAAAGGGTTCTACCTGATTATGACCACCATGGCTGCCCAGTTCATTACGGTCGATTTTGTAATCACCCAGTATGTCAGCCAGATCGGAGGGCGGGGCGTGGCTCTTTCAATTCCCCCGGGGACAATCAAAGTGGGCCCCTGGGCCATCGATAATGACCTGAAGGTCTACTACCTGATGGTCATTCTGGTCGCCCTCTGCACCCTCGGCGTCTCCAACCTGATGCGCACGAAGATCGGCCGGGCCTGGATCGCCATCCGGGATAATGACATTGCCGCCGAGGCCATGGGCGTGAACATCGTGGGGTATAAACTTCTGGCTTTTTTTGTGGCCGGGGTGCTGGGGGGGGTTGCCGGGGCATTTTGGGTAAGTTCCCTCTCGGCCTTGAGTCCGGAGCACTTTCAGTGGAGCTGGTCGCTCTGGATTGTGGGTGTCATCCTCATCGGCGGCGTGGGCAGCCCTCATGGCACAATCTTTGGGGCCCTGTTCATGACTTTGATTCTGGAGGCACTGAAATTCGCCGTCATTCCCTTGAGTGAATATTATCCCCAGCTGCAGGAAAAATTTCTCTTCATCAAGGAATCGTCTTTTGGTCTGGCCATCTGCCTCTTTCTAATCTTTGAACCCAAAGGGCTCGCCTACCGATGGTGGCAGATTAAGAATTATTTTAACCTCTGGCCTTTTTCCTATTGATTCGCGTTCGGTAGAAGGGAGGTGGTGCTCGAAAGAGGAAGGCGAGGGGATAAGGAGATGGAGAAAATTGGTGAAAAGGGAAATGGAGAAATAGCCTGAAAAAAATTAAGGGAGGGTGAAATGGAGAAAGGAAAATACTGGCTCTTCGGATTTTTATTAGTTTTTATCCTTCTTCCCATGGTCAGTGGATTTGCCTTCGCCCAGCCGATGGTTAAGCTGGGGGCACTCCAGGACCTAACCGGGGCTACCTCAGACGTGGGCAAGGACGAGGCCATGGGCGTCCGGGAAGCAGTGCAGTATTACAACGACCAGGGCGGGATCAATGGCAAGCGGATCAAGCTGTTTCAATATGACTACGGATACCGGGTTCCCGAAGCGGTGACCACTTACAAGCGCTTCCGGGATTATGACAAGGTGGTGATGGTGCTGGGCTGGGGCACGGGGGACACGGAGGCCCTTTCCCCGACCATCAACGTCGACAAAATGCCCTATCTCTCCAGCTCCTTTTCCGGGCATCTCTGCGACCCGAAAAAGACCCCCTATAATTTTGTGTACGGGACGGATTACTCCACAAACGCCCGGGGGGCGATCACCTATTGGTACGAAGAAGTCTGGCAGAAAGACCCCAAATGGAAAGCGGAGCGGGAGAAGGGAACCAAGCCCCGTTTTGTCTGCTTCTACATGTGGGCTTCCCCCTATGCCAGCGCTCCCATCAAGGCCATCAAGGACCAGGCCAAGATTCTGGGAATCGAAGTGGGGCCGGACCAGGACGTATCCCTGTTCGCCCTGGACACCAAGAGCCAGGTCCTGGCCGCCAAGAATTTTGGCCCCCACCTGGTCTGGCATGGGAACACCACCATGTCCGTGTCCACCGCTCTCAAAGATTCCATGGCCCTGGGCCTGGGAGCGGACCATATCGTGAACAACTGGGGTTTCGATGAGAACCTGTCCAAATTAGCAGCGGCCGCCGCCGAAGGAGTCATCGGCCTGGCCGCCTGCGCCTATTTCGTCGAGGATTTTCCTGCCAAAGCCGGGAAGGTCGTGGCCTATGCCAAGAAAGTGAACCCGGCAGTTTCCCTGGAGACCCGTCTCATCCGTACGGTTCAGGGGTGGTGCAAAGTGACCCTGGCCGTGGATGCGATGAAGATTGCCGACAAGGCCAATAAGCTCAACGGGTCGGGAATTCGCGAAGCCTTTGAAAACAACAAGATCAGTTTGAAGCAGTTTGGGGGCCAGGTGATGAATTACACTCCCACGGATCATCGGGCCACTTCGGTCGTCCGGGTGGCCAGGATCAAAGGTGGCAAACCCGTGGCGGTGAGCGAGATTGACATGAAGGCCAAATTCTCAAACCTCTGGGCATCCTGGCTGGGATGGTAAAGAACCGTTTGGAGTTCGGAGTTGAGAGTTCGGAGTGGGAAAATCGTAATCCTTTAATTCTCCTGACTTCGAACTAAACACACCGAACTGAATTAGGGGGGTTGCCTTGGAGGCCAGAAGCAGCATCTTGAAATTGAATAACATCGAGGTGATGTACCAAGAGGTCATCCTGGTTCTCAAAGGGGTTTCCATGGAAGTCCCGGAGAGCGGAATCATTGCTCTGCTCGGGGCCAACGGAGCGGGGAAAAGCACAACCCTGAAGGCCATATCGGGGCTGCTGAAGCATGAGGACGGAGAGGTGACCGACGGATCCATCAACTTCATGGGGGAACGCATCGA